>Ga0256406_1000429_pt1 | contig 77957 bp, 79 predicted proteins | sample RumenRJG_03DNA_FD_185986 | JGI IMG/M metagenome (GOLD analysis project Ga0256406, IMG submission 185986) | Bovine rumen microbial communities from Lethbridge, Alberta, Canada - RJG_03 | ecosystem: Host-associated > Mammals > Digestive system > Stomach > Rumen | place: Canada: Alberta | collected... | reverse complement strand
GATTTCCTCACGAAGAGGTTCTAGAGTTCCCTCACATAAGTGGCTCAGGTTGTCCACAATCTTCGGAGGCGGGGTGTTGTCGATGCCGTTCTCACGAGCTGTCCGGCTCTTGGTGAACTCGTTCAGCTTGAAGTGCGGCGATAAATAAATGTTACTGTTCATACATTTTAAATTAGATATTAAATTACTTTTGATCTCAGACGGACGCGGTTCGGTTCTTGTTCACAGTCCCATGTGCACCTGAGACTTGAAACGCGGCGGCAGCCGCTATGAAACCTGAAACCAGACCGCAGGTTCTTGAAACCTGAAACTTGAAACCTGAAACCCGTTCAGGTCTCATTTCCGGTTGCAAAGTTACACCCTTCATAGGCCAGAAACCAAGCAAGCAAATTGGCTACCACTTTCTTTCTACTTTCCTATTGATTAACAGTGAATTACAGTTAAAAGAAACAAGATTTTTTAAACGTTAGTCACATCTGATCATTATGAAAATAGAAAAAGAAGAAAAAGTAGAAAAGGCCAATGTGGTCATAAACATACAGACAGCCTACAATGTGAACCCTGCAGCCACCAAGGTTGAGAACACCTTCATCATAGGTTCTGCCAAGGAGGCCAACCGGGCCCTGGCTGAGGCTACAGGAGGTAGGGACGGCATCAACCCTGATGTGGTTCGTCCAGAGATAATCAAGTACGTAAGCCGCGTGTTACCCTTGCTGCACGATGCCCCCAAGGGGTATTTCATCAAGATGTGGAACGATATCCTTGACCTGCCTGCTGTAAAAGATAAGGTTTACAACCCAGGTCAGCAGGTGGGACCGATTTTCAATCGCGATCTCATTGCCAATATCCTCCACCATCTGCGCACATACAAAATCTACAAAGTTGTCTATCGCGACAATTACAATGGTGCAGCCTTGGCTGAGGCTTTGGAGGGCAGTAAGGATCACGCAGTCAAGAACCCGCTGCGCGACGACCCTCCCAGGGATGTTCGCGATGCCGTTGACAAACTAATAAAGGAAAAGTACTGATGCCTGACAGTCAGATGAACATAGGAACTGCGGGCAGTGTGAATCCTAACGCGACAAGTGTAAACGATACTTATAACTTTTACGGTACAGCGCTACCTACGCGCATGGATGCCTACTTCCAGTCCTTACTGAAGGAAATAGAAAACGGAATAACAGAAGACGTCTTTGATGCCTTGGATTATTACAAGACCAAGCTCGACGGTACCAAGGACTTGGAGGAAAAACTAACTGATGGAGGGTTCCGCCCGTCAAGGATTGCAGAAGCAATACGACTCAAGGAAATGTTCGCCAAGATAGCCATGCGGTATGACTGCTATCCTTCTGCCCAGAAGATTATCCATTCCCTGTTTGCCCGCATCAAACATGAGTTCGACGACAATATATTCCCGCTCATTGAGAGTCAGCAGCCGCTTAATATCGTGATGAAGCAGATACGCGAAAGTATAGTGATCCCAATACGTGACATGCTGGAGGCCAATGGAGCCCACGACACGGTCCTGGGGTTCAACGAAGACCATATTTACGGCATGATATATTACCTGACCGGCATGTGTCATCTTAACTGGAAGGATTATGATAACGTATAACCCGGCTTTCGACCTCTATCATAGCATTTTCCGCATGGCTCATATCGTGAATAGCCTGCAGGAAGGGGAGTGCCTTGAGATTGACAAGATACGTATTTGGGACTTTTACCTCCTCTATCCTTCCAAGACTTACGACATTGACATAAGGCCTCGTAAGGAGAAGGATATATATGCTGCCCGCAAGCAATGGATAGACAGGGAACGTAACCCCTACGAGTATAAAGGCGATAACCGTAAGCTGTTTGAATGGATAAAGCCCGTGCAGGTATCCGCTCTCAGTTGCCTGGTATCTTGTGGTATTTTGAAAAAAGAAGAGTATCTGAATAACAAGGTCTGTGTATCAGACCGCCAGGCATTGGATGATTTTGTGTCACACGCAGGACCGCTCACGGCAGGCGAGCGCAACACGCTTGCTTTCATGAGCTACTTCTCCCGCATGATGCCTCTCTCAGGCTTCAATGGCCTGAAGGCAAGAACACAATTGTTGGAATCAATGTATGATGCAGAATAATCTTTTTCTTAACCGTCTCATCATTATGACCGAAGATGGAGAGACTGCCTACGATGAGTATTTTCACAAAGGCGTGAATATCATCCATGGTCAGAACTCCAGCGGCAAGTCTACCATTATCCGCTTCATCTTCTTTGTTCTGGGTGGCAGTTATGGAGATTTCGTACCAGAGGCTTTGCGATGCCAATATGTCATGGCAGAGGTAAGCATCAATGGGATTGTCTATACATTGAAACGCTATCTTGAAAAAACTGACGATGGCACAAAGGTCAAGAAGACTGCCCCGTTGTATATCTATTTCGGCAGCATTGAGGAGTGCGTCGCGGATCAGCGTTCCGACAAGTGGCATGCCTTTGGATATAACACGATGTCAAACCGTCGCAGTTTTTCCAATGTGCTGTTCGAATTGATGGGATTACCCGAGGTGAAGGAAGGCAGCAACATCACTATGCACCAAATCCTGCGTCTCATCTACTTGGATCAGGAGTCACCTCTCTCATCGCTTTTCTTCTTTGAACAGTTTGACCAGTCAATTACCCGCGAGACTGTTGCAGAACTCCTGATGGGATTGTATGACGAACAGCTTAGTGATGCCAAATTGTACCGCCTCGAGTTAAAAGAGAGGATTGATGAGTTAAAGCAGAATATCAAGATAACCCGTCAGTTCCTTGACGACCCTACCAAGCAGTCACCTGCTTTCTTGAAGGAAAGGATTGAACAACTGAAAAAGGAAATGGAAGACCTGTCTGAACAGGTGCGCCAACTTCGTGAAGGTCAGGCCGTCCAGAAAGTTCAGTTGCTGGAGTATCAGCGCTTACAGGGACAGGTAGCAAGTTTACGGGAACAACTGGCGACTGTTGACAAGGCAATTGCGCATCTAAAGGCAGAGATCCAGGACTCAACTTACTTCATCCATGCCTTACAAAAGAAGATAGAGGCCGTTGACCGTACGATTACCACCCGTGAGTATTTCGGCAAGCTGCATCTTGCGTTTTGTCCTGAGTGCTTGCAACCTATTGAAGGTGATGTGGAGGAAGGCCATTGTCACTTATGCAAGGCACCGGTTGACAGCAGCAAGGGTAAGAGTCAGGCAATGCGTATCAAGCTGGAGCTGCAATCCCAGATTCGCGAGTCAAAACAGTTGCTTGACCATGACAATAATGAACTCAAGTCAATAACCGCAAAGCGTAATGCCATACGACGTGACTTGGGGAATGCCCAGCAAAAATTTGATTACGCAGTCCGTAATGTGCGCAGCACCCAGGAAGAGCAGATAGATGAACTCATCCAGACCAAGGGCTACAAAGAGGGAGAGATTGTACAGTACCTCACGCTTTTGGAATCCGCTGAGAAATATCAGCGCTTGGAAAAAGAACTCCATGATGCCGAGAAAGAGATGGCCGATCTTAATCAATACATCTCTGCTACTGACAGAAATATTAAGCGTCAGCGCTACCAAATAGAGCGTTCTATCTGCGAGAATGGAATCTTCTTACTTCATCATGACCATGACCGCCAGGAAGAGTTCCGCTACGCTTCCAGTATCACGTTAGACTATGCCCAGAACATCATCTATCTGGATGACGGACGCACCAAACTATCAGCCTCTTCCAGTTTCTACCTGAAGATGGCTGCACGCTTCGCTTTCTTCCTGGCTTCCGTACAGGTTGGCAGTATGATGTATCCTCGTCTGATGCTCTCCGATAATATGGAAGACAAGGGACTGGAGGAAGACCGCTCACGTAACTTCCAGAATATTCTGGTCCGGAGGCTGAGTGAGTTTGGAAATCCCGACTATCAAGTGATATTCGCAACGTCTATGATTGCACCGGAGCTGGATAATCCACAGTACACCGTAGGCGAGTTTTATACACGAGAAAATAAGAGCTTAAAAAACGTATAAAAAGCCTTTAGCCTGCTCCTAGGCGGCTATCACTCTGCTCCTAGGCTGCTCCTAAGCTGCTCCAGGGAGCAGGCTAGAAGCAGGCTAAAGCGAAGGTGAGGCGATGCAAATAGGTTCGACACTAGATGTCGAGGACCCGTCCATCTGCAACTCAGTCGCCTGACCGGTATCAGTTACGGAGTGATACAGAGAATAAATAACAAAATAAAGGTTTAGAAAGTGGGCCGATAGAACCGTCCCCCCGCCCCTGAATTAACAAGTTAACAATTAACATCGTTGATTGAATAAGAATTAAATTACTATAGTAAAAATATGAAGAAAGTAATGTTAGTGTTTGGAACACGCCCAGAGGCAATCAAGATGTGCCCGCTGGTGAAGGAGTTCCAGAAGCACCCTACAGAGTTTGAGACTATAGTGTGTGTAACCGGACAGCACCGTGAGATGCTGGATCAGGTGCTCACTATATTCGATGTCAAGCCCGATTACGACCTGAACATCATGAAACAAGGTCAGGATCTCTACGATGTCACTGCCCGTGTACTCACAGGTATGCGCGATGTGTTCAAGGAGTGCAAGCCCGATGTGGTGCTTGTCCACGGTGATACCACCACCAGCACAGCTGCAGCCCTGGCAGCATTCTACCAGCAGATTCCAGTTGGACACGTGGAGGCAGGTCTGCGTACACACAACATCTATAGCCCCTGGCCTGAGGAGATGAACCGCCAGATCACGGGCCGCATCGCCACATATAATTTCTCACCTACACCCCTCAGCGAGCATAACCTGCAGGAGGAGAAGGCCCAAGGCCAGATCTTCGTCACCGGTAATACCGTTATCGATGCCCTCCACATGGTGGTCGATAAGCTGAAGACTGACAAAGCTTTGGCTGACGAGCAGATCAATGTACTGAAGAATGCCGGTTATGATGTTACCCGTCTCGATGGCGGCAAGAAGCTGGTGCTCATTACGGGTCATCGTCGCGAGAATTTCGGTGATGGCTTTATCAGCATGGTAACAGCTATGAAGGATCTCTCTGAAAAGTATCCTGAGGTAGATTTCGTTTACCCCATGCACTTGAATCCCAATGTGCGCAAGCCCATTCATGAGGTTTTTGGTGAAGACCTCACCCGTCCCAATTTCTTCTTCATTGAACCCCTCCAGTATCTGGAGTTCGTGTACCTGATGGAGAAGAGTACTGTTGTTCTCACCGACTCAGGTGGCATTCAGGAAGAGGCTCCCGGCCTTGGTAAACCAGTGCTCGTGATGCGCGACACCACTGAGCGCCCCGAGGCATTGAAGAGCGGCACAGTTCATCTGGTTGGCACCAATCACGACCTGATTGTGTATGAGGTCAGCATGCTTCTGGACGATGAAAAGGCCTATGAGAAGATGTCTAAGGCTGTCAATCCTTATGGCGATGGCAAGGCCTGCAACCGTATTGTACGCGCCTTGAACGGTGAAGCCGTAAATAGATATGAACTGTAATAAAAGCACTATAGACACTTTAGGAGGGTACATTATAAACATAGAAGGAATATTTTATGAAGACATTCGGAATAGTTAGCTGTAATACACATGTGAATTTTACCAACTATGGCTCTGCCCTTCAGTCGTGGGCTCTGTGCCGTAGTGTGGAGAACTTGGGCTATGCTGCCAAGTTAGTAGATTATTGTCCTCCTATGATGGAAGACCGGGATATTCTTAACCCAATGAAGCATATGTGGGATACGGATGAGGCGTCTAGAAGAAATCTTGAAATGAGTATGCCCGCTATAAGAGTGAACTATCATAAGTTTGACAACTTTTATAACCGTCGTTTCCAGAAGACGAATAAGAGTTATACATGTAGAGACTATAACGATATTACCAAGGAAGAGGGTATTGATGGCTTCATCTGCGGGAGTGACACTATTTTCTGCATTGATGAGTGGAATGGTTTTGAAGATGCCTATTTCGCAGAGTATCCGTGTATGAAGAATGGATACGCAGTCTCATATGCAGCAAGTTTTGGAGATGCCCATTTTGATGAACACACATACGCAGTGCTTAAGCAACGTTTGAACAACTTCAAGGCTCTTGGTATTAGGGAAAACAAAATGATTCCTTTCATCCAAGAAAATACAAAGATTCCAGCATTCCGCACTATTGATCCAACGCTTTTATTAAAGGCAGACGATTACAAAGAAATAACTGCTCCTAAAATGGAGAACGAAAAGTATCTTCTACTTTATGCCAGGCGCTATAACAAAAAGATGTTTGACTTTGCGGACAAGCTTGCTGAAAAGAATGGCTGGAAGGTAATTGATATAAGTTTGCGCGCAGAAAATGCGGGTAAACACAGAATGGCATACGATGCAGGTGTGGAGGAATTCCTGTCATTAGTGAAGCATAGCGAGTATGTGGTAACAAATTCCTTCCATGCGATTATATTTGCCACACAGTTCTGCCGTCCGTTCGTGGCGTTCTCACGAGATTATGGCGATTCTAAAATAGCAGAGCTGTTGTCTCTTTTTGGTTTGTCAGACAGGCTTTTGGTAAATGGTGATGAAGAGTTGGCTGATTCAATAGATTTTAATGCGGTTCACGAACGCTTAACTCCTTATAGAGTTGATTCATTCAACTTCCTTAAGAAAGAACTTGACGGCATAAGTTTATGAGCATTTTTTTAGACGATAATATCAAGTCCCATTGCTTTGGTTGCGAAGCGTGCGCCCAAGTCTGTGGCAAAGCTGCATTAACTATAGAGGAGGATCGGGATGGTTTTCGCTATCCTTTGATTGATTCTTCCATATGCGTTGATTGTGGAATGTGTAGGAAAGTGTGTCCTTATGACAACATGCCGCAGCGATATGGTGAGGACAAGTATGTCTTTGGTGGCTATTCTCTTGATAAGGACATTCGATTTGAGAGCACATCTGGCGGAGCCTTCTCTGAAATAGTTAATGCTTTTTGCGATGAGAATTATGTCATCTTTGGCGCGGAAGCTGATGGATTAGACGTATTTCATAGTTATATAACTGACAAGCGCGAACTCGGGAGGTTTCGTAAGTCTAAATATTCCCAAAGCAAGATAGGTACTGCCTATAAAGATGCAAAACGATTTCTAAAAGAAGGCAAAAAAGTCCTGTTCTCGGGTACCCCTTGTCAGATAGCTGGCCTAAAGGCATATTTAGGTAGTACTGCTCAGGATAAGCTACTCACCATAGAAGTGGTATGTGAAGGTGTTCCAAGTCCACTCTATGTAAGGAAACTTGACAAGCACATTCAGTCCAAATACGGTGCGAGAATTAAGTCTCTCGACTACCGTTACACGGGCAGATCTTGGTTGTCAAAAGGTTTGTGGGATTTTGAACAAATGTTCATTAAACTACTGAATGTTAAGAAACATAATGGGGGGGGGCAAATGGGACTTCCAGCAAATGCTGATAATAACTGAGGATATGAAGACAGAACTAAAAATAGACAGATGGTTCAACCCATTCTGGTCAATATGGCTTAAGCATTTAATGAGTCGCCCTTCATGCTACGAATGTCCTTTCACCAATCATGAAAGAGTGGCAGATATTACGTTAGGTGACTTATGGGGCGTTCATATTTATTGCCCTGAGCTATATGGTAAAAACGGAGGTGCTTCACTTGTCATTGGTAATACAGAGAAAGGTAAATCAATCATTGCTGAGGCTGCCAAGAATATGTATGGCCATGAACTCAAGTTTGAAGATGCTTTGAAGTATCAAGGCCCAATGAGAAAGCATATTCCAGACAACCCTCTCAGAGAAGAGTTTATGACCGATTTGCGTAGTGATATGGACTATAAACATATTACTAATAAATGGGCAGATAAGCCTTCAATGAAGCTTCTGTTCCAGAAATACATCTGGGGCAACAGGCAGAAAGTTTTTGTCTGGAACCTGTTTCATAAGAATTAATAAACAAAATTATATGTACTATTTAGATTCAAAGATTGAAAATCTGTATCGTATTTTTGATCAAAACGAGCGTAAGGACTATTTGCGTCTTGACCTTAATGAGAACCCGAGTGGACTTCCTCAAGAGTTTATTAACAATGTCCTGAACGAAGTGGATTCGCGTTTTATCGGACAGTATCCAGAAACACTTCACTTCACTGAAGTGTTAGCCAGGTATCTTGGAACAGACATTTCTCATCTGTGCTTAGTAAATGGCTCTGCAGAAGGTATCCGTTATATCATACAGGCTTTTACTTCACCGAATGGTAGAATTGTTGGTGTAGTGCCTAGCTATTTCATGTTTCAAGTTTATTCAGAGATGTATGGTCGTGACTTTGTCAAGGTACCATACAATGATGACTTAACGATGGACGTGGATAACATTATTAGTACGTTGACTGATGATACCCAATTGCTCATACTTCTTAATCCAAATAATCCTATGGGTAATGTTTATTCCGAGGAAGAGTTTGTACGTATTATGAAGGTTGCGAATGAGAAACAGATTACAGTTCTTATTGATGAGGCATATCATTACTTCTATCCAGGTACATTTATTAACTATGCTCTGAATCATGATCATGTGTTTGTCACTCGTACATTCTCTAAACTTTTCTCCTTGGCTGGATGTCGTTTAGGCTACGTGGCAGGATGGCCGGAAGGTGTAAAGATGGTACAGAAGCTTTGCACTCCTCATAACACCAATGCTTTCGCTATGTTGTTTGCAGAGAAGATTATTGAAACACCTAGAGTGCTTCAGTCATTGATTGACAAGTTCAATGAAGGACGCAAATACCTCATTGACGAACTCGATGCCAATGGATATGCACATAAGGGAGAAGCCGGCAACTTCATATTCATCAAGACCAAAACGGACGCAGAAAAAATTGTATCAAGAATGAAAGTTGAAAAGAAAATACTTATTAAATCATATCCGAACGTTGGAGAATTTGGAACTTGTTTGCGTGTATCCATTGGCGAAAAGAAATGTATGGAGCAATTTGTAAATGCATTGCTTGAATTAGATAAATAGTATTGACATGGTCAAAGTCATCACTTACGGAACGTATGACCTATTACATTATGGTCATATTCGTTTGCTGGAACGTGCTAAGGCTCTTGGCGATTATCTTATCGTTGGTGTAACAGCTGACGGTTTTGATATGGCTCGAGGAAAGATAAACGTGCAGCAATCGCTCATGGAACGCATAGAGGCGGTTCGGGCAACAGGTTTGGCGGATGAGATTATTGTTGAAGAGTATGAGGGGCAAAAGATAGATGATATTAGACGTTTAGGTGTTGACATCTTTACCGTGGGTTCAGATTGGAAAGGTCATTTTGACTATCTAAGTGAGTATTGCAAGGTTGTATATCTGGATAGAACGCAAGGAGTGTCAAGTTCGGAGATAAGAGCTGAAAAACATGAGTTGAGAATTGGTTTGGTCGGAGAATCAGTATTAATAAACAAGTTTGAAAGTGAAAGTCATTTTGTAAATGGTGTGTCTATCAGTGGCGTTTGTACTCAGGATGATTACCTCTTGTCAGAAGAAGTGAAATCCTTACCGGTTGTAACGACAGATTTGTCTCAATTAATAGAAGTATCAGATGCTCTTTATATTGTATCACATCCAACGAAGCATTATTCCCAGATAAAACAAGCGCTTCTGGCAGGTAAACATGTGTTGTGCGAATCTCCGATTGCATTAAACGTCAATGAATTTAATGAATTACAAAATATAGCATCAGAGAACAAGCTGCAGTTAATTGACTCTTTGAAAACAGCCTATTCAATGGCCTATAATCGAATGATACTACTCCTAAAGGGAGGTATTATTGGTGATATTGTATCTGTGGACGCTGTATGTACGAGCCTTTCCGACTTAGAACGTAAGGCAGGAAAGGACCTGTCAAACACTTGGAATAGTATCTGTGCATGGGGACCAACAGCAATGCTCCCGATTTTTCAATTGTTGGGTACAGAATATGTTTCGAAACAAATCACCTCACACCTAATTTCTGATGATTTTGATATTTTTACCAAAATTGCATTTGTCTATCCCCATGCGGTAGCTTCTTTGAAGGTTGGGAAAGGTGTAAAATCAGAAGGCGAATTGATTGTTTCTGGAACAAAGGGTTATGTATATGTCCCCGCTCCGTGGTGGAAGACCGATTATTTTGAAGTTAGATACGAAAATCCAGCAAATAACAAACGCTATTTTTATCAGTTAGATGGCGAAGGTATAAGATTTGAAATAAGCTCGTTTTATAGAAATGTCAGTGGTGTTAAGATTAATAATGAAATAGAAATAGAAATATCCAGAAGTATTATTTCTGTTATAAAATCTTTCTTTTCGGGTAAAAAAATAATAATTTAGGTGGTTATGAAGGAGATAGGACTAGAAGAACTTAAAGTGCTTCAAAAAGAAATGCTATTTAAAATTCATGATTTTTGTCAAGCAAATGGTATAAGATATACAATGATAGCAGGAACTCTATTAGGAGCGGTTAGACATAAAGGTTACATCCCATGGGATGATGACATTGATATAGCGATGCCGAGACCTGATTATAACCGCTTCTTGAATTTGTTCAATGGGAGTACCGATCATTTATATGTTATAGCACCAGAAATTAATTGGAATTTTTATGCACCATATGCAAACGTTTGTGACGATAGAACTATAGTACGTGAAGGGGCAAACTCTCATCGTGGTTTAGATATGGGTATTAAAATTGATGTTTTTCCAATAGACGGTGTCCCTGATGATTTTGATGAATTTTGGCGAAATTTGAAAAAAATACAAAGGATAAATAACATTTTGTTTTGCAAAAGATATTTATTGCATAAAATGCGAATAACGAATATATATAGTGTTATTCGTTTAACGAGGATGATGCTTGACCGTTTGAAAACGTCATTTTGTAGTTATTCGACATATCAAAAGGAATTACATAAAATAGCCACTTCTTATCCTTATCAAGATTCGAAATTTGCAACGACATGGGTTTATACCTCAATATATGATAGATATGATAAAACCATGTTTGAAAATTATACAACACTTGAATTTGAGGGAAGAAAATTATGTGCAGTTGAAGATTATGATCAATGGCTAAGAAAAGCCCATGGTGATTATATGCAATTACCCCCCGAAAAACAGCGTATACCCCATCATCACTTTACTGCATATTGGAAAGACTAGATAGTTATGGCAATAACAAGAGGCACAATTGTAAGGTCATTTTTTTGGAAATTATTTGAGAGGGTTAGTGCTCAGTTGGTGCAATTCATTGTTACAATTGTATTAGCTAGGTTACTTTTGCCGTCAGAATATGGCATTATTGCTCTGATTTCAATTTTTATTGCCCTTTGTGATGTTATAATTGACGGAGGGTTGAATACTGCTCTAATCCAAAAGAAAGATGTTGGTGATATAGATTATTCAACAATATTTTATGTGAGCATTGGAATGTCAGGATTGTTGTATGTATTGATGTATGCATTAGCTCCCCTAATTTCATTCTTTTATGAACAGCCAGCCTTAATACCAGTTATACGGGTATTAAGTCTTTCACTCCCTTTTTACGCAATCAACTCTATTCAGAGGGCATTTGTGTCAAAAATGATGCTTTTCCAGAAATTGTTTTATAGTAGTTTAGGGGCGATTGTTTTATCAGGTGGAATAGGGATTTATTTGGCTTATTACGGATATGGAGTTTGGGCCCTTGTAGCACAAACAATCAGCAATCAGGTGTTTTTGGTTGTAATTATGTGGTTCACTGTGCGTTGGCGGCCAATTATCGCATTTTCTTTTTCGTGTTTCAAGGAATTGTTTTCTTTTGGGTGGAAAATCTTTTGTACAAACTTTATAATTACGCTGTTTGTTAGAATACGTATCTTAATAATAGGGAAATTTTTCTCGCCATCGACTCTGGCTTATTTTGAAAAAGGAGAACAGTTTCCTGGTTTGATTATGAATAATGTTTGTGGCTCTATACAGACTGTAATTTTTCCTGCTTTTTCGGAAGCACAAGATGATAGTGCAAAAGTAAGAGCTATGATGCGACGTGCTATTAATTTGAGTTGTTTGTTCATGTTCCCAATGATGATATGTTTAATGGTAGCGGCAAAGCCGTTAGTTATTATATTATTAACTGAAAAATGGATAGATGTTGTACCATATATGCAAATATTATGTATTGCCAATTTTTTTAGACCCATAACAATTCCTAATCAACAAGCGATAACTGCATTAGGATATAGTGGAATAACTTTAAAACTTGAAATAATAAAGAAAATTGTTGATGTGTCTATTCTTATCGTGAGTTGTTATTTCGGCGCTATAGCGATTGCATGGGGTGTTGTTCTTTTTAATTTTGCCTGCATTTTTATCAATCTGGCGCCAAATGTTCGTCTTCTTGATTACAAAATTCATGATCAGATAATAGATATCTTTCCGACTTTTTTGATTTCTTTATTCATGGGTGTTTCAATAATATGGGTACCTCTTATGTCTTGGAATCCAATGCTCCAGTTATTGGTTATTTGCATAATCAGCATAGTAACCTTTACATTGTTTTGTCGTATTCTTAGAATTGAGGGTTTTATGTATTTGTATAGTCTGCTAAAAGAACGTTTTTCGAATAATAAATTATATAGATAAAAAAAATGAAATTATTATTTGTTACATTATGGCCGCTTGAAGTGAACACATCCGTTACTAAGAGTAATATGGGTTTACTGAAGGGGTTTGAGAAGTTAGGTTATGATATAACTATATTACAGCCAGAAATTGATAAAGATGTCTATTATTATGATAGGTCTAATGATTTGTCGCGATATGACATTATACGTATAAAAAATGATAATCTGGGGCAGAAAATTGCGAATATGCAAGGGTCTTCTTCAAGAATACAAACATTTGTTTTTAAGAAATTGAGGGCATTATATAACCAGTTGTCGTTATTTGATCGTTCTAAACAATATTTGAGCGAAGCGGTTAATTTCCCTAAGTATAATGAGTACTACGATATTGTAATATCTACATCTGATCCTAAGACGTCTCATATTTTTGTTAGTAAACTGATTTCTTTAGGGTTAAAATATGGCAAATGGATACAACACTGGGGAGATCCCTTACTTGGAGATGTTTCAAGAAGAAACGTTTATCCTTCGTGGTATATTAAAAGAATAGAAAAGAAAATAATCAGTGGCGCTGACCGAGTTGTTTATGTCTCACCTTTTACGGCTGAGATACAACGATCAAATCATTCTGAGTTCATCAACAAAATTTGTTTTGCGCCATTGATGAGTGACGATGATACAGTTAATGAGAGGACGATTAAACTTCCTTTAGACAATCTTAGAATAGCTTATATTGGAGATTATAATTCACAGACGCGAAATATAATGCCTTTGTATAATGCGTGTAAAAAATTGGATTTTGTCTTTTTGAATATTGCGGGCAATAGTGATTTAATTCTTGAATCTACAGATAGAATTAAGGTTAATCCAAGAGTGCCACAGACCAAGGCAAAAGAGATGGAAAGCAAAGCTGATGTAATAGTAAGTGTTGGAAATAGATTTGGAACGCAGATACCAGGAAAAATTTATTATCTATCTTCTTCAGATAAAGTAATACTTATAACTATGGAGGAAGATAAAAAGCAAGAAATGACGGAATACTTCGAATCCTTTAGTAGATATGTTTTGTGTGATAATAGTGAAGATGCTATTAAACAGGCTTTAGAAAATATACGGAAAAAGAGCGTCTTTAGGCTCAAAACTCCTGAAAAATTACTTCCGGTTAATATTGTAAAGTCAATTATTAATTCTCTTTGAGAATAGAAATCAATGGTATATTACATTCTATCCTTCCTTATTTTTGTACTTGGCTTATCCTCTTTCAGTGAAAAGAATAAAAAGGACACGTCGATTGCATATATTATAGCAGTATCGTTACTTGTTTTAATAGCAGGGTTAAAGACTCAAGGTTCAACAGATTATCTGAGTTATAAAAATGTATATGAAACATTTAGCACAAATGTTTCTTTTGAAAGCTCGTATGAAATAGGCTTCCAACTCTTTCAAAATACTTTTAGGATACTGGGGTTGGGCTTTTTATTCTTTTATTTTGTTTTTGCGTGTGTAAGCATTGGAGTCAAGACGTATGTCATAAAAAAAATGGTTCCGTATGTTTTTCCTGCATTAATGATTTATTTATGTGGCCTTTATTTTGAGAGAGATAATGATGGTATTAGGCAGGGTATATCAATTGCATTTTGTTATATAGGGATGTATTATATGCTTAGAGATAAGAAGGTGAAAATGATAATATCTTATCTTTTGGCGATTTCGTTCCATTATAGTTCTGCAGTATTTGCAATAACATTTGTTTTGGGAAAGGTAAAATTAAAAGATAGGACAATCGCTATTGTTGTTGGAATCTTTTTTATATTGTGTGCAGTTCACCTTTCTTTCTCAAATATTTTAATGAACTATTTGCCATCAGAGGTGGCGTTACTGAAGATGGAACAATATAGTAATTCAGAAGATTATTCAGTTGCAATGGGTATTACTGTTGGGCTGATTTTTAGAATGATTATTCTTCTGCTTTTTATGTTTTTACACCACAAGATGCAGATATCGGAAAAGTTATATTTGATTTTAAGAAATGGTTTCGCTTTATCAATTATACTCTCGTTAGCATTTAATGATTTCATTATTCTTGCACATAGACTTCCTTATGCATTCAGAGAATTTCAGATATTTATAGTACCTTATATGTTTACTGCTGCAAGACGAACAGACCAGAAACAGTTTTTTTATTTCGTTTTGTGGATATATTGTTGTGTGATTTTATATCGATTCTTAAATGGTGACGGAGCTGCTGTATATAATTCATACAGCAACTATATATTTGATTTGTTATCCATGTAATTTTTATTTAAACTCTATCTAATAATAATGATTGTATTACTTCGTTCCACAGACGGCAACCCAGATTCTCGATTTGAAAAATACGTGAATTGCCTTGAGGCTAAAAATATTCCATACACTTCAATGTGTTGGGATAGAAAAGGTAATAAGAATGCGACCGAAAATAAGTTATATTACAAAAAAGGGTCGGAATACGGAAAGCGTTACGGAAATATTGGTGGCTTGGTCGGGTTTAATAAGTTCTTATTTAAGAACCTTTGGAAGCTACGCAAACATTACCAAGTTATACATGCTTGTGACTTCGATACAGTTTTACCGGCCACATTGATGCATATATTGTGTGGCAAGAAAGTCATATACGATGTATTTGACTGGTATGTGGATTCTCGTAATATTAAGGGAATTGTTAAATATATTATCTATGTAATAGAGTGGATAAATATAAAATGTGCCAGTGCCGTAATAGTCTGCGAACCGGAGCGAGTGAAACAAATTAAATTTAAGCCGTCTCAGATATGGGTACTACCCAATATACCTAATTTCTCATTTCAGATGCCTGTTCACGAACCGAACAAAGTGTTAACAATAGGATATGTAGGAATACTTGGTGCAGGCAGATGCATAGAACACGCAATACGCTATGCAAAGGAGTATGTAGATATTAATTTGGAGATTGGTGGTTTTGGACCTCTTGAAAGTGAACTTTCTGATATAGACAAATACCCCAACATAAAGTATTATGGTTCTGTAAAATATTCCAGGGCATTGGAAATCCTCAACTCCGTTGACGTAATTCTTGCATGTTATTCTAAATGGAATGCGGACGGTACACTAAATAAAAATAACATTCTAGCTGCTCCTAATAAGTATTATGAGGGTCTTTATCTTGCGCATCCTATAATAACCACCAAGGGTACAATTGTGGGTGATAAAACCATAGCCTTAGAGACCGGTTATGCAACTGGGGAATCCTATGAGGATTTCTGCAATGTTATAAAGACCATTACACCTGAGAAAAACGTGGAGTATTCTACAAATGCAAGTCGTCTTTGGAACGAAAAATATAAAACGTATGTTCAGGATTTCTTGGAGTCAACTTACCTTCCTTTTCTATTGGGACATTCAAAATAATGAAAAAAAGTTACCTTTTTATTTTTAATAGCACCAAACCCACAAAGGATCAGGCTGATAATCGGTCTTATAAGTTAGGTACTTTTGAACTTGCACCAATTGAGGCGGCTAAGGCTTTAGGTTATAAGTTAGCAATGGGTGTTAATCGTAATCACCCAGAAGAGGTGAAATGTGAGGGCTACGACATTGAGTTCTATGACCAACATACATATCGTAGCATTTTAGCCATTAAGGATAATTGGACTGCATATAAGAATCTTTGCCATTTTTTGGAAGCGCATCCCGAGACAGAAGTGATTCATTGTAACACACCAATCGGCGGATTTATGGGGCGTGTCTGTGGCCATAAGTATGGAGTTAAGAAAATCATATATACAGCCCATGGTTTCCATTTCTTCAAGGGGGCTCCACTTTTCAATCGAACAGTTCTGAAATGGGTGGAGCGTTTCCTGGCACGTTGGACGGATGTCCTGATTACAATGAACGACGAGGATTATCATACTGCCAAAAGATTTAAGCTACGTAAAAATGGGCGTGTATATAAAGTTCATGGTGTTGGTGTTTATACTCAGCAGTATGAGGGGTGTGTTATTGACAGAATAGCAATACGGCGCCAGTTAGGTTTACCAGATGATGCAGTTATGTGTTTGGCTATGGGTGATGTGGTGGCGAGAAAAAACTATAAAACAGCTATAGAGGCCGTTGCGTTATGTGGGAATCCGAAAGTACACTATATAATTTGTGGCAAAGGTGACCAAATTTCAATGCTACAACAACACGCAAAGAAGCTGAAAATAGCGAATCAAGTACATTTTCTGGGTTTTAGAACGGATATAAAAGAATTATCCTTGGCATCTGACTTTTTCCTTTTTGCGACACTACAGGAAGGATTGCCTAGATCAACAATGGAGGCTATGTGCGCAGGGCTTCCCTGTATTGTTTCTGATGTAAGAGGTAATAATGACTTAATTGATGAAGGTAAAGGCGGCTTCTTGGCTACCCCTTATAATTCAAAAGATTTTGCTGATGCAATTAGTAGATTGACATCGGATAAAGAGTTGTCATTCTCTATGGGCGAATATAATAAAGCTAAAATAAAGGAATTTGATATAGATGTTGTTAGAAAGGAAATATTAGATATATATCAGAAAGTTTTGCTATAATTATTTGCTTAAAACTCAAATTGTTGATTCAATAATGCCTTAATGGAAGGGAAATAACTATGGATATGGATATTAGAAAGGCGACAAATGCTGATGTCGGCTCTATTGTTGAAATTCATAAAGCTGCATTTGAAAAGTTTTTTTTAACAAGTCTTGGTTCAAGGTTCTTGGAATTGTATTACAGCACATTTATAAATAGCGACAAGGGTGTTGTTTATTGTGCAGTAGATAATGATGAGATTGTAGGCTTTTCCGCTACTTCTTATATAAGCAAGGGATTCAATGCCTGCTTAATTAAGGAAAACTTTGTGAAGTATGCTGTAGAATCAATTCTCTTACTATTCACTAAACCCAAAGCCATTTTAAGGCTAGCAAAGAATATGGATAAAGAGAGTAAAGATGCTGCGGTTAAAGATGATGGGCTGTATGCAGAACTGTATTCTATAGCAGTAAAGCCAGGAAACCAAGGCTCAGGTATAGGTAAGAAACTACTGATAGCGACAGAAGAAGATGTAGCAAAACATAATAGTAAGATTTCATTAACTACGGATTACTATAACAATGAAAAGACAATAGGATTCTACCATTCCCTTGGGTATCAAGACTATTATGAGTTTGTGACGTACCCGAATAGAAGCATGTGGAGAATGATAAAATCGTTGTCAGAGATATAATAACATGTTATTTATCTAAATCACTTTGTCAACTCATGGTTACTAAATGTAGTAGTGCTATTGAGCCCAAAATAGGCTCTAAGCAAAGTGGGAAAAACAGGATTCCATTTGTGGATTCGTCTAAAGGTTTGGCTATGTTTATTATAATGTGGGGTCACGTTCAAGAATACTCATCTTTGAAAATGTGGTTAACATCTTTTCATGTCCCTGTGTTCTTGGTTTTGTCAGGAGTGCTTTTTGCTTATAAGGGACGGTCGGGGGGGGCAAAAATCTTATTTGTAAATTACTCGCTCCTTATATCACATTTAGCTTAATTGCTATTCTTTGTTGGTTTATATATAATTTTATTTGCTTTGATTTTAATGTTGGTGTTCAATCGTTAGCATTAAATCTATATAAAACGATAACATTCTATGGGATTTATGCAATATGGTTTATACCTTCATATTTTATAGCTTGTTATTTATTCTCAAAATTCTTTAGATGGACATGTCCTTTCCAATTATTATTATTAATAACATGGGCATCGGTTGGTGTTTTGGGAAGTCTACTAAATGATTATCTATATTTAACGACAGACAAAGTAGTATATAACATGATATATTATCCTTTAATTGCAGTATTAAGAGGAATAGCATGTACTTACTACTTAATCCTAGGAAAATTGCTGTACGACATATGTTATAAACTCAAGAGATTATTTTCTGTAATGAAATATCATGCTATTCTTTTCTTGACAAGTTTATGTAGTTTCGCTCTTAGTGTTTATTTCTCTCGGTTTTTAGTGGAAACAAACTTTAGCCTCTTAAAGTTGGGGCGAGAACCATATATGCTATTTTTATGTGGATCATTTGGTTCTATTGGTGTTATTTCTCTATTTTATTTATTATGCAAATTGTATTCATTCCCTATATTGCAGTATATAGGACGTAAATCAATGATTATTATGGGTACTCACATGTCTATGCTGCTTACAATAGGTTCTACTGCGTTTTTGAATGTATTTATTTCTACGCCTAAAGAACAAAGTTTGTCGTATTATGTATATGGAGTAGGTTGCGTTATATTTATGATTATTCTTGAGATACCTATTATTTGGCTATTTGATAACAGACTTAGAAACTTGGTTAGTTCGTGTTGCTCATTAAAAGAGTATTATAAGTCCTTCTTTACTATGTATGGCGGAGGTTGAGGTTAAATAGGTGCGTGAGGCCACGATCTTGGGAGACAAAGTGTCATCAATTAATGTCTCAAAAAACTCAGAATTTATGTATACTGAGATGTTTGTTTGAAAGAGTTCGGTGACGGCATCATGAATCAAATTAGCTTATATTATTTTCGAAATCCTTATGGGAAACTATAAATTGTTTGTTTAGGTTATATGAAGCGTTTATTTGATATAGTAGCGAGTGGGCTTGGTTTGATTGTACTGTGCCCATTATTTATCATCCTCGCTATTTGGATTAAACTGGATAGTAAGGGGCCTGTGTTTTACCGTCAAGTACGAGTTGGTAGGAACAATAAAGACTTCCGTATTTTTAAGTTCCGCTCTATGAGAGTTGGGGCTGACAAAGGAAGTCTGGTAACCATTGGTGGAAGAGACCCTCGTGTAACCAAATCGGGTTATTGGATACGTAAGTTTAAACTGGATGAGTTGCCTCAGTTAATAAATGTGTTCATTGGGGATATGAGCCTTGTTGGACCACGTCCTGAGGTACGCCACTATGTAGACTACTGGACGCCTGAGCAGATGCGCGTGTTAGATGTACGCCCTGGTATCACAGATCCTGCTTCCATAAAGTTCCGTAATGAAAACGAGTTGATGGAGCAGGCGGAAGACCCGGAGAAATATTACATAGAGGTCATCATGCAAGAGAAAATCAAGCTATACTTAGAGTATGTGGAGAAGCATAACTTCTTTTATGATTTGGGCTTGATCTTCAAGACCTTTTGGGTGATAGTGAAAGAACGATAACCTTAACGTTGACGTTAACTATAACGTTCTTGAGACTTCGGAACAAGCGGGCAGAGCCCGAGCGGACTTTTGGATACGATGAGAGACAATAATATTGAAGCATTCTTCGCATTGGTAAGAGCAGGTCTCTTTCCGGTTCATGGTGAAGGGTTCAAGGTTAATGAATCTATATTTCAAGATGTTGAATGGAAGAAGATATATCAGCTGGCACAGGAGCAATCAGTTCTGGGGTTGGTGCTACAAGGAATAGAAACGGTTCAGGGGTCATGGTTAAAGGTTCATGGTTCTCCTTTAGTTCCAAAGGTGCTGTTGCTTCAGTGGATTGGCGAGGTGCAGATGGTTGAGCAGCGGAATAAGGAGATGAACGCTTTTATCGCAGAGCTGATTGAGAAGCTGCGGAAAGAGGATATCTATGCAATTCTCGTGAAAGGGCAGGGAATAGCTCAGTGCTATGAGAGGCCACTATGGAGATCTTCTGGGGATGTTGATTTCTTCCTGAGTAAAGATGACTATAAGAAAGCCATCGATTTTTTAACCCCCATTGCAAACAAAGTTGTTGATAATACAATTGAAACAAAACATTTTTCTATGTTTTTGGGACAATGGGAAGTGGAATTGCATGGCACACTGCACTCTCAAATAAGTAAAAGAATTGATTCTGTTGTTGATAAAATACAAGAAGATACGTTTAATAATAGGGAAGTAAGAACATGGTATATTGGAAATACTGACATTCTTCTCCCATCGCCCAATAATGATATTATATTTGTTTTTACTCATATCTTGCAACATTTCTTTTTAGGAGGTATTGGGTTAAGGCAACTTTGTGATATAGCACGTCTCTTGTGGACATATCGAGAATGTATTGACAACGACTTGCTAAACGAGAGACTTCTAAAGATGGGAATAATGAAAGAGTGGAAGACATTTGGAAATCTTATAGTTAGTGTACTGGGATTGCCAAGTGAAGCAATGCCTTTTTATGAGGACTCTTTTTCGAGTAAAACACAACGTGTTCTTTCATATATTTTAGATATGGGAAATTTTGGTCATAATAAAGATGTAAGTTTTCAATATAATGATCATGTTATAATAAGAAAGATGAAAACATTTTGGCGGCAGGTAGAAGAGAGCTTTCGTTTGATGTGTATTTTCCCAAAGAACTCAATCGTGTCACTTGGTAACTATTGGGTTTATGGGACAAAAAGATTGTCAAAATTATAAGAGGCTGATGGAGTATTGGAATGAAAAGTTCAAGGTTTTCTTTTTGGGAAGAGTACCGGAGAAATCAAGGAACGGGGGGACGGGTACATGTTCCGCAACAATAGGAGTTGGCTAAAATATTGGTAAAGTAATGCCAAGACAGGCTAGGGAATCATCAGAACCTGACGATGGCTGATGTTTGAAGGCTGATGGAAGATATATAAGCTAAGGAGTAAGATGAAACTCATAGACAAACAATTAATAGATGAAGTAAGTAGGCAGGCAAAACAGTCTGATAGGTTGAGGATGAATCACAACTTCCATCAGAGTCTTGAGGATAAATGTCATCGATTCCTGAATGCTGTGGAGCCTGGAACGAAGGTTGAGATACATCGCCATCCGACGAAAGACGAGTCGTTTGTGCTACTTCGCGGTAGAGTTAGGGTGAATACCTACAATGATGATGGTACAGTGATAGAGAGTGTAATTCTTTGCCCAGAGGAAGGACTCTATGGAGTAGATATACCCAAGAATGTGTGGCATAATGTGGAATCCCTGGAGTCTGGAAGTGTATTCTTTGAATGTAAGGAAGGACCGTTCGTGCCGCATGAGGTGGAAGGGGTGATGAAACCGCAATGATAACAATAAGGTCAAACATGGTATAAATTAACAAAAACAATAATAAACATATTTGTAATAAAGTGCTTGCAGCACTATGAGATTAACCAAAAGAAGAATTATGAACATGAAACTTAGGAATATTCCTTTCTCTCCGCCGGATATGACGGAGGCAGAGGCTAAAGAGGTGAGAGAGGCGATTCTCTCTGGTTGGATTACTACTGGCCCAAGAACGAAGAAACTGGAGGCACAGATCTCGGAGTTTGTGCATACGGATAAGACGGTGTGTCTGAACTCGGCTACGGCAGCACTGGAGATGGTGCTGCACCTGCTGGATATTCAGCCGGATGATGAGGTGATAGTACCAGCATATACGTACACGGCTACGGCTTCTGTTACCCAGCACGTGGGTTGCAAGTTGGTGCTGGTGGATAGCCAGAAGGACAATGTGGAGATGGACTATGATAAGTTGGCTGCAGCCATCACGGAGAAGACAAAGGTGATTGCACCTGTAGATCTGGGTGGTATTGTGGCTGACTATGACCGTGTGTTTGAAATTGTGGAGGCAAAGAAGGGGCTGTTTAAGCCTAACAATGCTTTGCAGACGAAGATTGGTCGCATCGTGGTATCGGCTGACTGTGCGCACTCGTTCGGAGCGAACCGCAAGGGTAAAATGGCTGGTGAGATTGCAGACTTCTCATCTTTCAGTTTCCATGCGGTGAAGAACTTCACTACTGCTGAAGGGGGAGCCCTTACTTGGAACTTGCCATTTGGCAATGAACAAGTTCCGGTTTCAGGTTCCAAGATTCAGGTTTCAGGTTTGGACTATATGCCCAACGTGCCTAAGAAGGAAGGGGAAACTTGGAATGAGTTGTTGTATCGTATTTCTCAGTTGTTCTCACTGCATGGACAGAATAAGGATGCGCTGGCCAAGACCAAACTAGGCGCCTGGGAGTATGACATCATTGGCCCTTGGTACAAGTGCAACATGACGGATATCATGGCGGCAATGGGACTGGTGCAAATGGAACGCTATGATAGTATGCTGAAGCGTCGCCAGGAGATTGTAGCTAAGTATAATGAGGCGCTGAAAGACTGCCATGTTGCAGTCCTGAATCATAAGGATGCTAACCATTGCAGTTCGCATCACCTGTATCTGGTGCGTTTGCTGGGCAAGACCCGTGAGGATGCTAACAAGGTGATTGAGCAGATGGCAGAACGTGGCATTGCCTGCAACGTGCACTACAAGCCATTGCCTATGATGACGGCATACAAGGCTCTTGGTTTCGACATCGAGAACTATCCCAATGCTTATCATCTGTTTGAGAACGAGGTGACACTGCCATTGCATACGAAGCTCACAGATGAGGATGTGGAGTATGTGATTACAAACTTTGTTGACATCATTAAGAATTCGTGAAAAGAGCGTTTGATATCGTAGCGAGCGGATTGGGATTGATTGTCCTGTGTCCGCTCTTCTTGGTTTTAGCTATCTGGATTAAGTTGGATAGCAAGGGGCCCGTGTTCTATCGCCAGGTAAGAGTCGGCTTTAAGAATAAGGACTTCCGCATTTTTAAGTTCCGCTCGATGCGAGTTGGTGCAGATAAGGGTAGCTTGGTGACCATTGGCGGTCATGACCCTCGTGTAACTCGCTCTGGCTATTTTATCCGTAAGTTCAAGTTCGATGAACTGCCACAGCTCATTAATGTATTCCTTGGCGACATGAGCCTTGTTGGGCCTCGCCCGGAGGTGCGTCACTATGTGGACTATTGGACTCCAGAGCAATTGCATGTGCTGGATGTACGTCCTGGAATCACTGATCCTGCCAGCATTAAGTTCAGGAATGAGAATGAACTGATGGAGAAAGCGGAGGATCCCGAAAAGTATTACATAGAGGTCATCATGCAGGAGAAGATAAAGTTGTATTTGGAGTATGTAGAGAAACATTCATTTCTGTATGATATTGGCCTAATCTTCAAGACCTTTTGGGTGATAGTAAGTGAACGATAATGGATAGAAAAGATATAATAATTCGTGTGAGTGACTTCATAGAGAATGAAGCTCGATCATGTTCTATGGATTTTGGGGGAATCACTCCAGAATATGTATATAGGATGCTTGGAGGCCAGTATTCTATAGATGAAATTCAGGATGTATTAAGCGTATGTTTGAAAGATTTTTATGAGCGTGAAAGGGCTTGCTAAAGGGATTTGGCAATTCTGTAGGTATCTCTTTTGGCCAAGATGGAAATAATAATGGATAATTATCAGGATAAAGGATTAGTTTCTATTATCATGTTATCGCATGGTGATGGGGCATATGTTATAGATTCTGTTAAGAGCATTCTGTCACAGACGTACCAGAACTGGGAATTGTTGTTTGTGGCAAAAACGGATGATGATGAGAGCCTTAAGCCATTTTCGTTATTGAGAGAGGAGGATATTAAGATTCAAAAGATTGCCGGTAAGGAATTGACGACTTCATATAGCAACAGCAGAATCAAGGCGTCGTTTATTGTCGGCGAAGATAATGACACTCCAAGAAGAAATTCCGCTTTGGCTAATGCCCAAGGGAGATGGATAGCTTTCCTTGATACTGGAGACATCTGGGAACCGACAAAACTGGAAAAGCAGATCGGTTTTATGGAGGGGCATGGCTATGCATTCTCCTATACGCAATATGGTATTATTGATAAGGATTCTCGTGATCGCGGATTTGTGATAGGTGGCAAAGACAGGGTGACGTATCAGGATATGATGAAGTGTTGTTGGCCTGCATACCTGACTGTGATGTATGATGCGGAGAAGGTTGGAAGTCTTCAACTAAGGAACCTGAAGGGTAATAATGACTATGCCTTGTGGTTGATGGCCAGTGAAGAAGCTGACTGCTATCTGCTGAAAGAAAACTTGGCGAAGCTCCGAACGAAATGGGGAATGCTGGGTAAGTTACTGCTGACAAATGGCATCAAATGGAGGTATGAGGTTTATAGGATTGAGCTCAGAAGGAATCCTGTTGTTGCATGCTTGATGACGATAAGGAATATGTGGTATGGGGTGGTGAAGTGGATGAAGTATGTTGAGAGAGTAAAATAACCACGCCCTTTCAGAATAATACAGGCTGATAAGCGGATCATAGAACTGTTGGTTATGAGCAACTCCAATAGGGATATGACCGCTTATCGGTTTTTATATAGAAGCATAAGGATGCAAGAGACGGCAAACAAGCATAAGCGCATTACCCTGAAAACTGTTCATCAGATGTTGGACGGGATGAGCGTGGAACTGGCAGAGAAGGTTCATCTGCTGTTCATGGCCAACTATATCGATTGCTCAGACTATGACTTCCGTGATGAGGATCAGGTGGAGAGCTATTGCTGGTGCTACAGAGATCTCTTTGAGCTGAAAACAAAAGAGTCACAGGAAATCGTGAACAGTCAACTCATCGAGTTCTTGGACGAGTGGCGGCAGGATGCTCCCTCTCTCTATCGGAAGGCAAAGGATGATATCTGCTATTGGATTAACGACGAGTGGTATGGCTTTGAGTCTCCCATGCAGAAGGAGATAGAATCGGCTTATCAATCAGCTTTGAAGAAGAAAGATGATTTGGCTATTGCTTTAGCCTTGTCGCCATTTGCTCGGAAAACGGCAGAACTGGTGAATAGCGGAGCATACGAAGCTGCTGCCGGTAGCTGCTATGCCATCTTCAGATGTCTGACCAAGACGTGCAAGGAGCATGAAGACTGGTATGCTGGCTTCACTGGTTATGGTGATACCTACACGAAACTGGCGATATTCACCGAGTCTATAGTGGAACTATATTGTCACCTACGCCAAAAGCCCGACCTCTCCAAGCGCATGGCTGATGAGATGGATATCAACCTAGAAGTGTTCAACCTCGAAACCGATTTCTTCGGTGACCTGCACTGCAGTTCCCGTTTCACAGACATGCTCTGTGATGCCCAAGCCCAATACGGGGATTATTCCGAGTTGGATGAGTGCCCCATGTGGGGAATGTGGATGAAGGAAGGGAGAGAATGAGTTGTTGGACGATATGGACTTTGAACGTTATGACAAGGTTAAGTGTTCGAAGATAGAAGGGATGTTGCCGAAGCTGATGAAGATGGTGGAAGGAGAGATGAGAAGTATGAGATAAAGGCCCTACGGAAAACCGTAGGGAGCGGTGGTAAGAGAAAGAAATTATTAAAGATATGAGGATAGTACGTACATTTCATCCAGTGGGACAGGGGGCGTTTTACTCGGAGAGGTTCTATGAGGAGGATAATCCTCAGGCCAAGTACAATATCGTATATGATTGTGGCACATCCTGGGGTGCCATTACAAAAGCCAAGAAGGTTGTAAACCTTGCTTTTGATAAGAATGATACGATAGACTACCTGTTTATCTCGCATTTGGATTTCGACCATGTGTCGCTAGCGAATACACTAATAGAAAGTGTGGATGGAAAGGTACGGAATATTGTCTTGCCATTAGTCTACAAAGAAGAGGTTAGAATTGGTATAAACCTGAATTACATTGCCAACCATCAGGAAACGGAGACATTTTTAAGGTGGATTCTTAATAGAGTAGATGGTAACAATAATGGTATTGATACTCGTATAACGTTCATAGGGAGTAATGATGATAAAGGTAATGTCACAGCTGGTGGGGAGAAGATAACGTTGCAAATAGAAGAGGGTGAACCCGAATGGGTATTGATACCGCGTAATATCAGTGCAATGTCGCGCAGGAAGGAACTCTTGGAAAAATTTGATAGAATGTTGTCTGACCCTGATTTCAAGGAGGAGTCTATAAGGAGTGGATTACCTGTTGTGGGAAGCAGTGACGAACTACTTCATTTGCTTCTGGACGAGAGATATGTAGCTGGGATTATTAGGAATAAGAAGTTGAGAAAAGCTATAAAGTCTGCCTATGAGAAGGTGGCTGGAGGCGTGAACGTGAATTCGCTGCTACTGTATTCAGGGCCAGCAAGAGAAGGCTTGAATTATATGATGTGCCTGATGTACTCAAATATGTTTAAGCGTATGAGGTTTAGGCGGGTTGGGTGCCTTTATACCGGGGACAGTGACTGTGATATATATGAATGGAAGAGTAGACTTTATTCAGATGTGTGGCAAAACATCGGTACTGTCCAATTGCCGCATCATGGTAGCCTGAAATCGTTTGAAGTGAAGAAGAACGATATAGACCGCGTGTATTATTTTCCCGTGTCGTGTGGTAGCACCAATTCGTATGGACATCCGTCGGGGAAGATACTGGCATATCTGATGAAAAAGAATGGCCTGCCACATATTGTGACGGAGATGGCGAATACGGTCTGTATACAGGAAATTGTGAGGTGGTGAGGCAATATGGAGGACACAAGAATGGATCCGTTGAAGCGTTTGCATAAACTACAAGAAGAGGAATTTGAACGCTATGCGTATTACAAGGAGAAATATACCAAAGATCTCCTTGATGCGGATATGCCTGCTGACAGAAAAGAGAGGCTGATGGAAGGTATTGAGGCGGCTGCAAAGAGCAATAGCATATCGGATTATGAAAAACTGAAGTTCGATGGGGTTTTGTCACCAACAAATCGCTATCTTTGGACGTCGCTTTTTAAATACATCCATGACTATAGCATTTCTTATGAGGAATTCCAAAAGATAGTTGAAACGTATTATATGCCACTACCAGGAAATATCCTCCTTGAAGAAGCGTTTAAGAATTTGCCGGAACACAGATGGATTAAAATACAGGATGATAATGGCAAGTCTCTATATGGCCCCTTTGAGGAACTGGGCACACAACTTGATTTCTCCTTAATCAGGTATTTACAGATACAGGATGATTTGTTTGAAGAACTGTGGCAGTATTTTAACAAAGGCAACTTGGATAGGTGCATTGCTGGTTTGGGGGTAAGGCTGCGTGACAACCTGATTTTTACCAACTGCTCTTTTTCGCAGTTTATGATCAAATTGTTTCTTCATACAACAGGTGATGTGCCCCAAGAAGTGAAGACATACGGTAATCCAGACGGTGTAACGCTGTATCATAGTGAAGTCTTCATGTCGTTCATTAACAGGGCGACATTTTATGGTTTGGAGTTAGAAAATGAGAGTCCGGTTAATAACAGACTTCTGCTTGACGGCATATACTCGACCGTCAAGATCATGCAAGGCTACTGTGCATTTGTCTCTTTCTGTTCCTCGTTGCTAATTGCCACGTTGTCGGACGAGAAGTATCAGGATTCATTGTTGGATATGATGTGTTTTTTCCTGCTGCATTTCCACAATGCTTACATCTTCAGGATAGAGATACCTGATGCCCCACTGAATGAAAAACAGCGTGTGGAGGAAAGAGGTAGCGAGGCACACACGACAAGAATGAAGATATACCTTTACGACAGGAAACGAGTGCCCTACGTAGTGAGGGTTGACATGCCGCATAAGGGAGAAGAGAATGAAAAGAGGTTGCATTTTAATGTAGAAACTCTTGATGGGGAATCGGAATTGAATCATAAAGTCATTGAGTGCCATGATGCTAACCCTGTTGATTTGCTGGATGTGATGATTGAGAACATGAGACGGATTTCTCCAAGGGTTTTGAATGTCAAAGACAGTTATAAGGAGGATGACAAGCGTATGCTTGAAATGATGAAAGGTTTCAATGCGTATGATGACCTAAGCATGGCGTATTTCCTAAGGAAGAACAATCAAGAGGCCATAGATGAATACAATGCGTTGATGGGTACGGACTGTAAAACGATTGAAGAAGGCGTACAGCATGGTTTTGTTACATTCATGACAATGTAATGCACGATGAAGAAATTTGGAGAGGAGAGCTGGAATGTATGATATGAAGGCTCTACGGAAAGTCGTAGAGAGCAGTGGCTTTGAGGTCGCGATGGTATAACATACAGTACAATATTATTGATTCGATGAAAGTATGTTTAAGATAATTGCATTACGGATTTTAGATGGCTGTCCAAAGAACTTTAGAAAGTGTTTGGATGATAAGAAAACTTACTTCTTTGACAATAGTTACGAAGATGTAGGGGACACTGATTTTATTTGTAAGAAGCATAATGTAGAACAGGAACTGAGAGTTTACGACATAAAGGGGTATGAGGATTGTATAATCCATGTGGAGGTGTCTGCTGTTGTTGGAAAGAACGGTGAAGGTAAGAGTACGCTGATAGAATTGATGCTTCGTATCCTAAATAACTTTGCGTGTGCGATGGGATTTAGGGCTTCTCAGGACACGCTTTGTTATGTGAAGGACATCAAAGCATGTCTCTATTATGAAGTTGAAGACATCATCTACACTATCCGCTGTGATGGCCATGGAATAAGGTGGTTTCAGAACGAAATAGATATATTTATACGTCAAGGAACGCCGCAAGAGAGAATGAATGATATGATGGAAAACCATAGGAATCGACTTTTTTATTCGCTGGTGATAAATTATGCTCTCTATTCATATAATTCGAATCTGTTTGCATACGAGACATCAAATACAGGGAGTTGGTTGGACGGCCTTTTCCATAAGAATGATTCATACCAAACTCCGTTGGTGATAAATCCCATGCGTACTGGTGGCAACATCAATGTTAACAAGGAACTTGATTTGTCAATACAGCGGTTGATGGCTATTTTTACGGATGCAGGTGATGACAAAGATCGACGTATAGTCAGTGATGGAGTGGAGGCGCACGGCTTCGCTTTCTCACTGGATAAGGGAACAAAGTTGTTGGATGTTACTTTGGGCCAGTATTTCAAGGATGTTTCTGACGATGAATGTCATATGGATGATCTGGATGGAGATAATGCCCTTGAGGTTGCACAGGAAATGTTTTATAATTTCCAAGAGTTTTTCTCATCCTTCAATGAATTGTTGGACAAGAATGACCAATTATTGTTTTGGCTTTCTAATTTTGAGGTTGATAATACACCCAAACATAGTTATACTGATTTGGCTCGTTATGTAGATATTATAGCTCGTGCCTATGAAGAAGATGCTGACATTCATTCGTTCAATATGACTCATGAAATGAAGTACTTTGTCTCTGGTAAGCCGCTAAGATGGATGAACTATGCCCAACTATATCGTGTACTATTTTTGCTGGCGATTTGGGAAGTGTTGAGAGATATTAATGTTGTAAAGCTCAGCCAAACGTTTGACAAATATTTACAGGAACCGAATGACCCGATTAACAAAGCGACACTATATATTCCTTATAAGATAATAGAGATTCTGTCAACATACGAACCTTACAAAAGGAGGAGCTATCACTATGATGCCTCATGCGAAGCTATGAAACAGGATTGGCCAACAAACAATATCAAGAAGGAGTTGAAGCGAGACATCCAGAGCATTCTCCGAAAAGATGACTATACCACACTGAAGCTTCATCAAACAATCAATTATCTGAAGGAGCAGCAAGGCGGAATGTACCAGGCTGAGAAAACAGCTCGGACACCAGAGGGGTATGAGTGGTTTGTAACATTTGATAAGTTAAAGACAGTCATTGGTGGTGACAATATGAGACTCTCTGAATTGGTAAAACACCTGCCACCTCCTGTATTCAAGGGGGAGATTGAACTGAAAAATGAAAAAGATGAGACATATGCTATCTCGACACTGAGTTCCGGACAGATGCAACGCCTAAACTCTGCAGGAGCTCTGGTTTACCATTTGAGGAATCTGGACTATAGAATAAGTGAGCAGCAAAGACTGGAGTATGACTATGTGTCGGTCATATTTGAAGAAGTTGAACTATATTTCCATCCAGAATTCCAGCGGACGCTTATCAACTATCTTTTGAAGCAGATGGAACATGCTGGTCTGAGGAACATCAAAGGAATTCACCTTATCTTTGTGACCCATTCTCCATTTATCCTGACGGACATGCTGGATAACAATGTCATATACCTTTCTAAAAACGGCAAGCAGAAACCGAACAAGAGAACCTTTGCAGCCAATATTTATGACCTATTGGATGATCACTTCTTCCTTAAAGATACTATCGGCGATGTGGCCTTGAAACAAATTGATGATATTGTAAAGTTGTACCATCAACAAAATAGGACGTTAAGAAAAGAAGTTTTCTTGGAAAAGAAGTTGTTTTTCAGACTCTTGATAGATCAAATAGCCGACGGCTATTTGAAGGATGATGTGACGCAGATGTATTACGAGATGCTTTCTGAATATGCGCCTAATGACATACAAGACGAGATTGAGCGCACACAGCAGCGTCTTGACGAACTAAAAGCCAGAGTTAGCAATATAGAGTCATGACAGGGAAAGTATATCCAGAAGGGGATGCGTGGATTGCTCTCGCCAGCGAATACGTCTCGGAGTTTAAAGACTTGGACGAGTTGGAAGAACGCTGGAGGAATTTTAAGGAATTACATCCAGCTCTGTCTGTCTTTACTGAAAGCGTGAAAGAGTTGATGTCGGCAACGTTCTGTGAACTTGTCGATGTCTATGAGCGATATCAGAATCTCCCAAGTGAGACTCAGGAACAGAAGGAGGAGTTAGCGACTATCAAAAGCTATCTTCCGAATATGGTTTTCAATTACGATAAGACTGGAGCTGGTCATCAAACTCATCAGGGGGTTATCTCTGGCTTCTTCAGAAAGAAAATGGACGATTTGAATATACACACCTGCTACTATTGTGACATGGCGTATATCAATCCATATATAGTCGATGATGATGAAATGAAATCACAGTTTGACCTTGATCATGCACTAGCCAAAGACGATTGCCCATTGGTTGCATTGTCGTTGCATAACTTTGTACCATCTTGTCCTGTCTGTAATGAACGGCTTAAGCGGAAGAATCCGTTGAGTGATTCGTTGGACGGGCTGAAGTTAGTCGCACCTTGTAGCGAGGATTTTGATGCCAACAAACAAATCCATTTCAAGGTAAATCAGGAGAAAGTTTGCACCAGTGGGTTTATGAGACATAAAGACTGCTATCGTATGAAAATCAATGCACATGGAGTCTATGCTTCATACGTCAAACTGTTTCGGTTAGAGGAACGATATGAATATCACAAGGGTGAAGCGCTTCGACTACTTGACCTGAAAAGGAAATACCCGATGTCGAATATTCGTCAGATAGCCCGATTGATGCATAAGACTGCAGACGAAGTGAAGGAAGATATCTTTGGGCTTCACTTCTCAAAGAACAATCATCGATGCTTTGACAAAATGAGACGGGATATAATGTGACTGAACTAAAACAAATACAAATTCAATATGCGCTTATCAAGACTATATATAGGCAACTTCAGAAAACTGAAATGTTGCAGGATAGATTTGAATGAGAAAGAAACCATCATGGTCGGGGCCAATAATAGCGGAAAGACTGCTGTTATGAATGCTTTGATATGGTTCTGCAAGTCAGGAAGATCTTTCAAGACGAAAGACTTTACCCTGACAAACTGGGATGGCATCAACCATATTGGTCAAGATTGGATAGCAACTGCTAATCCCATGAATCTAAACTTGACTAAAACTCCCTGGAATGACTATTTGCCATTTTTGGACTTGTGGATAAAATTGGAGAATGACCAAGATGAGAATGTTAATCTTGTAAGTGAACTGTTCACCTCGTTGGAGGATGTGCCTACGCAAGTGGGAATGAGAATTCGTTTTGAGCCTGATGACATTCAAAAGCTGTATTCTGATTTTATTGCAGCCTATCAGAACTCGCAAAACATTCAAGAAGGGAGGGAAAATCGGGTAGAGATTTATCCCAAGAACTTGCTTGATTTTCTGGAGCATGAGGAAAGCAAGAATCTGAATAAGTACTTCAAACTGAAGTATTACAAGCTAAGTGAGGCTCGGTTGACAGACGGAGCTCCACAAGACTGCCCAGAAAGAGACCTCGGTTTTGATGCACTTCGAGATATAATAAAAATAGACGCTATCTCTGCAGAAAGAGAATTTGCCGACCCGCAAGCAGGTTCCAACTTCGGGCTAAATACTTTGTCCGGACAACTACAGGATTTCTACCGGAACCACGTATCACCTACCAGCAACCTGACAGCAGACGATGTTGATTTGTTGAAAGCTATTGAGGATGCTAATACAGCATTTAACCAGAATTTGCAACGTGGTTTTCATGATGCCATTGATGAACTGGCAGACCTTAACTATCCAGGTTACTTGAATCCTGACATTGAAATACAGAGTAAACTAAAACCTGAAGAGGGTATCAGACATGAATCTGCAGTGAGGTTCAAGATTAATCCGAGAGAACACGACCAAGCACATGCCCTTCATGTAGACGAGAGTTATAACGGTCTGGGATATAGGAACCTTATATCGATGTATTTCAGGCTGATCCAATTCCGAAAGAACTGGCTAAAGCAGAATAAGAGAAGACAAGATGAAAATGCAGAACCGTCGATAGAACCGATACATCTGGTTTGTATAGAGGAACCAGAGGCACATCTACATGCCCAGGCACAGAAAGTGTTTGTAAAGAGAGCATACGATACTTTGACAAAAGAAATAGAGAATAGCCCTTCCAGGAGGACACAGTTACTAATAAGTACCCATTCAAACCATGTCGTATTAGGTGTGGATTTCGATCATGTAAGATATTTCAAGCGCTATCATAATCAAGAATTGGGCATACCTGTCTCTGACGTGGTAAATTTGTCAACTGCTTTCGGTGATGATGATGAAACGAAGAGGTTCGTTACCAGATATATAAAATTGACCCATTGTGACATGTTCTTTGCAGATGGTATTATTTTGGTTGAAGGTGCGGCAGAGCGCATATTGATGCCCATATTTCTAAGTCGGTCAGATCTTCGCAGTAAATATGTGTCGGTAATTGAAATTTCGGGTGCACATGCACACCGATTCAAGCCCCTTGTGGAAAAGCTCGGCATCAGTACGCTTGTTGTCACTGATTTGGATGCCACGGGAAGAAAACCACAGCGCGGGAAGGCGCAAACGACCACCAATAGCACTTTGAGGAATTGGCTTCCTCAAAAGGAAAGTGTTGATGAGCTGATAGATCTTGCAGAGACTGACAAAGTGAGTGGCAAAGTGAGGGTAGCCTATCAGATACCAATTAAGGTGAAGTATAAGGGCAAGAGGAGAGTAGAGATTATACCATACACCTTTGAAGATGCCTTGGCTTTTGCTAATATCAATGCCTTTGTTGATGAAAACGGAATAAAAGGGAATGGCCTGACGAAGAAGTTCAGGGAAGCCTTTGAGCAAGAAACCGCAGGCAAATGCCATGAAGAACTGCTTAAGGCCATGTACGGTAACAACGGGCAGAAGGCTCAGCTTGCGACGGATATATTGATGTGGGATGATGTAGAGAATGACGAGAATGATGCTAATGGCCATGATGGGCTGAAAACCCCGGAATATATACGTGAAGGCCTAGTATGGCTGAACCATCAACTAAGGGAAAACCCAGATGAATAAATCTGAAGCATATGGCAACTGATTTGACAAAATATATAGATAATCGACAGAGTTTCTTCCTGTATGCCGGCGCAGGATCGGGGAAAACGTATGCATTGGTGGAACTGTTGAAGTATATAAAGGCAGTCCAAAAAACGAGCTTGGAGTTGTCTCATCAGAAGGTAGCGGTCATTACATATACAAATGCGGCCACGGATGAGATAAAACGTCGTATAGGGTTCGATACGCTGTTTGATATATCTACTATTCATAGTTTTGTATGGGAAATGATACACCCATACCAAGAGGATATTAAGAAGTTGCTGACTGCTCACATGCAAGAAAAGATAGAAGAGTACGAGGAGAAGCAACAGAAGATGAAAGATAGGCAATGTAAAACCTATCTGGACAGACAAAGCAAGATAGACAAATATCGGGAGAGGCTGGAAACCGTCAATCATGTGACAGTCTTTAAATATAATCCAAATGGGGATAATGTTGACAGCGATTCGTTGAATCATAATGATGTGATAGAGATTGGCGCGGAACTATTTAAGAGACCACTGCTGCAACGCATTATGGTGCAACGCTATCCATATATTTTGATAGATGAAAGCCAGGATACTCGGAAAGAAATCATGCTGGCTATGCTTGAGATGGCTAAGAATTACCAAGGACGATTGACTATGGGGCTTTTCGGGGACGTGAAGCAAAGAATCTATCTGGACGGCGTACCAGATATTGAAAATCACATACCCACAGAATGGGGACAGCCTGTGTTAAGTAATAATTATCGTTCCGCTTCGAGGATAGTGAGACTGACAAACCTAATTGCCAAAGAAATGCAAACTGAGGATAAGTCTAAACAGATTTCCCAAGAAAAAGCAGGATCAGGTTGTGTCAGACTCTATGTGGTTCGATATACAGATGGCCTTGACAGGGAAAAAACAGAAAAAGAAATTCTTGAAGACATGGCTGTTGAAACAAAAGATGACAAGTGGAAGGATTCCATGAAAGTAAAGACACTAATATTGGAACACCGCATGGCTGCAGTCAGACTTGGATTTGAGGACTTTTATGACAGGCTCTATAATGTGGGTAGGTACAACGAGGATTTTCTGAAAGGAGAAGCTGCTGATATGTGTGTGTTCATGGAGGTAATATTCCCCATTATGGAATCATATGCAAAAGGAGATAACGAACGTGTGTTTGAAATAGTACAGGATAATTGTACGATTCTGTCAAAGAAAACTTTCTTGAGTGTACAGCAGATGAAGGAAGTGAGTGGAAAGGTGAACGCTGTGATTGCAACCTGCACAACGAGTAATTGTACTATAGAACAGGCAGTAAAGAGTGTTGTGGACGCTAATTTGTTTAAAGTTTCACCAGTGTTGACAGCGTTAATAAAAGAAGACGTGGATGCGGAATTTACGGACTCACAATTGAGCGCCTTGGAAGCGTGGCAGGATGCCAAGAGATTACCTTTAAGCCAGTTCTTCCACTATTTTGAATATGTGACAGAACGTTCACGATTTGCCACGCATCAAGGTGTTAAAGGGCTGGAATTTGACAGGGTAATGGCAATATATGACGATTCTAGCGCTCGCGGGAAAATATTCAGCTATGAGAAATCGCTTGGTGCTTCTGCATTGTCTGAAGCCGATCTGAAAAATATTAGGGAGGGCAAGGAAACTTCTGTTGAACGAACTATGCGACTTCTATATGTTACCTGTAGCAGAGCAAAGGAATCGCTTGCCCTTGTGGCATATACAAATTCGCCAAATAAAGTGCGTGAATTCTGCATAGATAAGGGTTGGTTTGAAGATTCAGAAATTGTTATGTGGCCCAGAGCATAGTGATGAGATAATGATAGCATGAAAGAAAGCAAACTAGACTTTACATGGAAACATGTATTACTGCATAGCGGATTGGTCATCGCTATTTCTGTCCTTATAGGATATGTTATCCATCAGGATGTATGCGCAACAATATCTGATTATATATCAGGGGTTGGTGGCGTTGCCTCCATATATGCTATAGGTATCACATTATGGCAGCTTAGACAGGTCAAAAGAGTCGCTCAGGCAGCAAAAGAAGCAGCACAGAAGAAATCCGAGGAGATTAAAGGATTTACAATGTTCGCAGAAGTTGCTCGGCATCAAGAAATGTGTAATGGAATTGTTAGCTGTATCTATGGAGAACAGTATGAAGCGGCTGCAATGAAGATGAATGATATACGTATACTTCTCATTGAGATTAGGGAGAAGAATATGGTACACGTAGATAAAACAATCTTAAACAAGCTTATCAGTGAAATAGGCAATGACAGCGTGAATTTGCGAAATCGATGGATGTCTAAAACAGAACTTGATACGAAGATTGTTCTAAAGCATATAAATAAGGTGTCGAATGTGTTGTCAGATATTTCTGGTAACCTAAAAAACGTAAAACTATGATAGAGAAATATCAGCAAATTGTATCGATGTTGCTTACTCTGACCAGTGAAGAAAGAGTGGAGTGGGAAAAAACTAGTGGTAATGAGTACAAGGTTAATGTAGGTAAAAATTGCATTACCATTATGTATCATGAGGCAAATCCATATAGTGCAGTGGTAAATGTAACTCCTGATACAACTTTCCTCAAATTGCTACTTTGGAATCAGGACGGCGAACTCATTGATGACGTAAAAATAGAGAAACGGGATTTTGGCTCTGCAGATTATGATAATCTGATGGCTTTATATGTAGCTGCACGACGTTCCTATGGAAAGGTATATGAAACTCTTGATAATATCATTTCTGATTTGACTAAGGTTTCCGAAAAGTAATAAGAAAATGACGCAGGATGAAAAGTGGATTCTAAGATATGATGAGGTGGCTGAGTTTATTGAAAGCAATCATCGGAATCCATCTAAGCATAGAATTGAGGAGCATGATATGCTCAACTGGCTGAAGGCGAATCGTAAAGCGATGAATGCTGGGAAGCTGAAGCCGGAGAGGGTAGAGAAGTTTAGAAAACTTCTGGAAATGACGGAACAGTATAGGAGGAAGAATCAGTATGAATAGGCGTTGCGATAATATCGCAACATACGGGACAAGAAGAAACTCGATGGGGAAACCATCGAGCACTGTGAATAAAAAAAGAAATGAGGCAGCTCAATACATATCATAGCGGGATGGCTGGGTATCTGATGGACTTCGGATTTGGAGGGTTCATTGGGTACGGGAAAGGTATGCCTGTAGGATTGGTGATGGAAGAGCTGAATATAAGAATGAGGTTTTATTAGTTCTATTGTCCCTGCGGAGAGGTGTAGGGCTTGGCGACTATCTCAACGGGTGAACCGTTGAGCACTGTTAGTATATAAGCATCCCCCGATTCAGCTTTTCGTGAGCTGGGTCGGGGGATGTCTGTTTTTGGCTACTGGCGGCGGTAGTTGCCGACGACCTTGTAGATCTCTACGATGATGTCCTTGGGGATGCTGGATTCTACAGGAGTGCCATCGACCATCTGTGTGAAGTTGATGCTCTGCTCGTCAGGCTGAGTGACAGACACCTTGCGGAGGACTTTATATTCGCTGGTAACTACGACGCAGATGAAATCACCAGGAATGTACGTTTTCCATGTTGCAAGTTTCTTCAGTGCGATGACATCACCTGGCATGATGATTGGTGCAAGTGATTTGTCATTGTTGATACACATGAAATCGAAATCTCCTGCCATCGGTAAAGATATTGGTATTACGCAACCTGTCGTTATTGGCTGGCCATCATTGCTCAGACATAATTCAAAATCTGTGTTGTAGAACAGTCTTTCATTTTCAGACCTTACATGTTGCTCAAAGGGTTTTATGCCGGCAAGAAACATATCGCCTTCGCCTGTGTACAACCAAGCTGCGTTTATATTGTATTTCTTACATAGCAGTTCGATAGACTTCTTTTGAGGCTTTTGCCATCCATTCTTGATTTTGCTTAGTACCTGTTCGTTTGCGACAATGCCGTCGCGGTAGAGTCGCCCTCCGGAAAGGTGCAGTTCTTCAGCAGCCTTTACGAATCTCTGAGCTACGCCCATCCCTGTAGTCTGTTCATTGTCTGTTGTCATAATGTTTAAATAATGCTAAAATATTACACGTTCGTGGAATGAAACTTATAAAACGTTTGGCTATATTTGTAAAATCTTGTAATTTTGCCGCCGTTTTCGTAGCAATCCGGGTGCAAAGATAAGCACTTTTTGCGGAATATGCAAGAAAAATCAAATAAAAATGATAATAGATATATAAAATATATAAAAATAACGTGTAATATAGCATAGAGATATGGAGATACCCATAACGACATTACAGGCGATGCTGACCAACGCTGCGACACTCGGAGCGATGTCAGCGGTGAAGCGGCTCGATCCGGTCAAGGATGAGCTGAAAGCGTCAGAGGTGAGAACTTGGTTGGGAAACGACAGTAAGATGAGTCGTAAGTTTGATGCCATGGTCAGGAAAGGAATGATCAAGGGCTTCAAGAAAGGAACCAGCCAGAACTCACCTTTTTATTATTCCAAGTGTCAGATTGAAGCAGCGTTTGCTGCCGTAAGATGCAAAGACCTACTATGAACGAAGAAACGGAACAACGAACGGCTGGGTACATCACATTGCCATTAGCAGTGCTGGATGGCTGGGTTGGGCAGAATGCCCAGTACCTGAAATGGTGGACTCAGCTTAGGCGAGAAGCCTCTTGGACGGACAAAACCGTCTGGTATAACCATCAACAGGTTTACCTCCAAGCAAGACAGGTCATCGTAACGGTCAATTCGCTGGTAAAGCAGTGGCACGTAAGCAAGCCAACAGTGATACACTTCCTGCAACGATTGGAAAGCGAAAAACTCATTGAGCGACAGACCGATAGTCGTAAGACAATCATCACCATCACCCCATTGGGATGGGCTGATCCAGAGGTAAAACAAGAGGTAGCACCAGTGGTAAAAGTTGACCACGATGTTGACCGCCAAACTTACCGCCAACCTTTACCACCTATTATTAATAATAAAGAGAAAAATATTATAGCCAGTGGAGGAGCGCGTACGCGCGAGGAGGAGGTGGCTAATCATGATTTTGATGAGATTATCTCTTTTTTCAATGAACAGATGAAAGGTAAAGGCATTCAGCAAGTAGCTATTATCACATCAGAGCGCAGACAAGCCTTTGAGCGTCTGATGTCGCAGACGGGCGTGAACAAGGACACGCTGAAGCAAGCCATCAAGAATGCTGCTGAGAGTGACTTCTTGAATGGCAAAGGCCCAAAGGGATGGGTGGCCAGCTTCGACTGGATGATGATGCCGCAGAACTTTCAGAAGGTGTTGGAGAACAACTACCGCAACAAACCAGTAACACAACAAGTACAGTATGGGACAACCGATGGATATCAAGACCCTCGTAGAGGTGTTGAAGCGTCAAGGACGAGCTCTTATGCTTCCGGGTATGACAGACCACTCTAAGTTAGGCGTGGATGAACAAGGACTAACAGCCCTGTTAGAGATGGCCTACCGAAAGCAGGTCGCCATGCGCAGAGTAGCTTATGTTCCCAATAATCTAACCACGGGAGCCATTAAGAAGCTTGCCCATTTCCTGACAGACAATGGTGATAACCGCTTTATGATCGTGCTGGACGGCAGTACAGCTACAGGTAAGACCACACTGATGACTGCTATGCGACAAGCCTTGCGCTGGCTGACAGACCACAGACTGGTGTCAGATGATGTAGGCTTAAGGATTCTTGACGCTACCAAGATCTGCACCTTGATGGACTCCAGCAGAGATTGGAATGAATTGTTAAGCTGGCCGTCATACCTTGGTATCGAAGACCTGGGATGTGAGCCTGCAGAAATCCTCAGATGGGGCAATCCCCTCTATCCTGTGCGCGAACTTATCACAGAGCGTTATAAGCTACGGCTTCCCATGGTGGTGAGTACTAACCTCGACAGTGACCAGCTGAGAGAGCATCTTGGACTAAGGATTGTGTCCAGAATGAACGAGATGGCTTTCTATATCCATTTCGAGAATGAGGACTTCCGTAAGATGGCGTGGTACAGTCATCATCCCGAGGTAAATAGTTAAGAGAGAAGGATGAATACCGTGATTATAAATATGATAACAAGATTAAAACAATAGAATGAAAAAACTAAGTGAAGAAAAAGAGCTTCGAGTGAGGAAACTGGAGCTATTAACCTATGATGTTGAAGTGGGCAATACCCACAGAGTACGAAAGGTGAAGGGCACGATGCTTAATTCTGCCTTCCTGTTAGGTGAGTTGAGCGACAGCAGACGAACGATGATAGTTCGCCAAGTGGAGAACGAACGCAAACCAGTGAGAGTAGAGAGTAAGGAGTTCGAGGGTGTGCTTGTAAACATACTCATCGGTTATATTCAGAGCAAGCGCTGTAAGTTACCGTTCAACGAGGCTTTTGCTTGTAAGCGACTGTCGCTGAAGTCTTGGCCTAAAGATTATATCGACGGCTTTATACCCAATGATTTCCATGTAAAAAGAGAGTATCTTGATGAGATTGCCAGAATGGTGAGTATCCATGTGACCGCCAACGGTCTGACGCTATCTCATTCGGAAGCTGCATAAGAGAGATAATAACCGAGCTACTGTAGGCCTTTGTGGTCGCAGTACTACCAAAAACAATTTAATTAAAAATGAAAAGATATGACTATGTATGTAATGTCCTCTGGGGAGGGCTTTGAAGACTACTGTCTTCGTACTTTCAAGACCATGCTACATGGTGAAATGTTTCCGTACAGTTTACGCGAAACATACCACCTTGTGTTTGATTCGTGGGACGAGGCAGTGAATGAGATTAATGAGTATGGCGTAGAGGGTTATTCCTATATGGAGAGCCCTGATGCCGATGACTACCTTCTCAGCATGTGTGGATTCACCCAGCATGTTGTGATGCAAGATAAGTCACTGCAACTGCTTGCCTTGTTCTGTGACACTACCTATCGGCATCAGATGGCTATCTTTGACATTCCCGTGCGCTTTACAACCAGATGTGAGAAGATGGCAAATGGTAAGATGGGAATTGTGCAGATTCCCATCAAGGATCATCTGCCCAAGAGTCCAGATGCTCGCAACGATGGATTCATGTCCTGCTGTGGTGATTTGTATGCCAAGACCTGCTTTGACAAATTCCTGCAGGAGTCGGGATTTACGCAGAGTACAGCAGCTGTCGCAGCATCCTATGGTATTCCGGAAGAAGGGCTACTGTGTATCTTGAACCAGAACGGCATCATTAAGGAGAACGAGGATGATGCAGGTTGGGAGTTGGCAGAGGCGTTAAAGGATTCGGAGCTGATTAGAGAAAAGACAGGAACGGACGGAATGCCAGAAAAGCAATGGACTTATAAAGGTCAATACTATATCTGGGCGTTGCTCACCAACAATTGCTCTGTCAGACCTCGTTGTGATAGAAGCAACTATCAGAAGTGATAATCATACGATTTGTTTATTAATAAAAAGGAAAGGACGCTGGCTCGTGAGGGTCAGCGTTTTTTGTGCCCTGATGTTAAGGAAGGAATGAAAAGTATATAAAGCAGATAAAAAGGCATCGTGATTGAAATAATCGCAGTACCTTCGCAGCCGAAAACGAAAAACAGGATAACACGAAAAAGAAAATACTATGAAATTCACAACACTATTGACAATCATCATCACGGGCTACGTCATCTATTACGCCTATCAGATTATTCACGACCTGTTCTTTACTAAGGGTGTGCTGTCTGATGAGCTGCACATAGAGGAAGAGGTGGACATCACGGGCGAGGTAGAGAAATACCAGCCTGTCAAGGTCAGTAGGGAAGACATCCCGCTGACAAAGACATCCACCAAGGAGGAAACCTCTCAGGATGACGGACTGACTCAGATGTGCGGTGGCTACACCATTGATGAGCTGCACAATGCCCTCAGAGAGGAGCATGACAATCCAGGCAGCACAGCCCTGAAAGATGTGATGAAGCTTTACGAATAGACTTAAACCTTACGGATGAAAAACACACAATCCCACTTTAAGATTTTCAAAAAAACAAGTAAAACAATGAAAAACACACTATGCAGAAAAACTGGAGCAAGCTCTGCTCCCTTTTGAAGTCATGTAAGACGAAGCTGTCTTACCAAGGATTGAGACTCGCCAGCTTGGCGTTGATGTTGATGATGAGCACGGGCTATGCCATGGCCGATGCTGGATCGAGTGCCATCACAGGTGCTGTTGGTACCTTCAAGGGTTATATCGACCCAGTACGAAACCTACTCTATGTGATTGCCGCAGTGGTCAGCATCATTGGAGCCTTCAATGTGTTCTACAAGATGAACAACGGCGACCAGGATGTGAAGAAGACCATCATGATGACCATTGGCGGTTGTGCCGCACTGGTAGCGATGGCCGTTGCCCTGCCTAAGTTCTTCGGCTATTAAGCTATGGAAGCGAACTACGCAGGTTACCCCGTGTATAAAGGTCTCCAGATGCCCTTGGAGTTTATGGGCATCCGGGGACGCTTTATCCTCATTGCCGCAGCCACCTTCGGAGCAGCCTTCCTCGGCTTCATTGCCGGATATGTCCTCTTTGGACTCGGCATCGCTCTGCTTGTGCTGGGTGTCAGTGCCGGAGGCGGTCTGCTTACCATCTATCTGAAGCAAAGAAACGGCTTGCATACCAAGCAGAAAGAAAAAGGAATCAAACACTATCATCATCTGTATGAGCACTAGGAAAAACACACTGGACGGACTTTTTACGGGCATCGAGGACATCACCGATGCACGGGGAAGAGTAGTTAATACCGTGCTGTATAGCAAGGCAGGCAACTACAGTTCTATCTTCGAGATAGAGAACCCCGTGCAGCAGTACTGTACCGATGCAGACCAGTACTATGCCTTTATGAACGTGCTGGATCATATCCTCCAGACCCTTGGTGAAGGCTATGCCCTGCAGAAGCAGGACATCTTCTGCCGACAGGCCTACCACCATGACATCACCCCTGATATGGAGTTTCTGACCCAGAGCTATTTCAAGTACTACGAAGGCAGACCCTATACCGAAATCCGCACTTTTATCATTATCACCCAGGAAACCCGAAAGAGCACTTTTGTTGCCTATGACCCCAAGAAATGGGCAGAGTTCAATAACAAGGTGCAGAAGGTAAAGGACATTCTGGAGGAAAAAGGCTTACCACATCATCTGTTAGGCAGAAAGGAGATAGACGAATACCTCCATCGCTTTATGGCCTTTGACTTCAAGAAAGGACCATTCGGTATGACAAATTTGAAGTGTACCGATGACTGTCTGAAGATGGGCGATAAAGTCGTCAAGAACTTTTCGCTCGTTGACATCGACGTGATAGACCTGCCGACAGTCATCCATCCTGTGCAGACCAAGCCCGTCAACGGCTACCCGGTCAGCACCGATTTACTGTCGTTCCTCTCCACTGTACCTCTGACGGATTGTGTGGTCTATAACCAGGTCATCCAGATACCAGCCCAGAGAAAGGAACGTCAGCGACTCATTGGCAAGAGCAAGCGCCATGCCTCTATGCCAGACCCCAGCAACAAGATTGCCAAGGCCGACATCGATGAGGTGCTGGAGGTCATTGCTACAGAACAGAAGTCCCTTGTCTGGACAAACTTCAACGTCCTCGTTTCCTGTAAGCCAGAGCATCTGACGAAGGTCACCTCCTACTTAGAGACCAAACTCTTTGAGGTAGGCATAGCTCCAAGTAAGTCAGCCTATAATCAGCTGGAGCTGTTTATGGACTCCTTCCCCGGCAATGCCTATAGCTTCAATAAAGACTATGACCTCTTCCTGACCTTGCAGGACTCAGCCCTGTGCCTCTTCTATAAGGAGCGCATGAAGCATGATGAGGTGACACCGTTGAAGGTGTTCTATACCGACAGACAGGGCGTACCTATCGCTATAGATTTCACAGGAAAGGAAGGAGAAAAGAAACTCACCAACAACTCTAACTTCTTCTGCTTGGGCCCAAGTGGTAGCGGAAAGAGCTTTTCGACCAATACCGTCGTGCGCCAGCTCATTGAGCAGGACACCGATGTCGTGATGGTTGATACCGGTGACTCGTATGAAGGTATCTGTGGCTATTTCCATGGCACCTACATCAGCTACAGCAAGGAGCATCCTATCTCGATGAATCCTTTCAAGGTCAGTGATGTGGAGTATCAGCAGAACTTCGGAGAGAAGAAAAACTTCCTGAAGTCCCTCATCTTCCAGATATTTAAGGGCAACAAAGCACCTGAGAAACTGGAGGACACCATCATAGATACCGTGCTCAATGAGTATTATGATGCCTACTTCCATCCCTTTAGTGGTTATACCAACGAAGAGAAGGAAGAGCTGCGGAAGCAACTCTTGCTGGCTGACAAGCGTAACGGCAAGTATGGAGAGTATATAGAGGCGATAGAAAATGACGCTGATGTAATCAGCTCACAAGAGACGAAGACTGCATCTGGCGACAAGCAGACCTATACAAAGGACGAGAAGGAACACCATGCCAAGGCGCAGCGTCTTGTAGAGAAACTGCATAACCTTGCCAATGATGCAGCAGCCAGTGTGGGAGAGCGTGAACATGCCAATAACCAGCTGATGCGTCTGATGCCAGAACTGATAGAAGGTCACTATCTGATGAAGATAGACCAGCGGATAGAACGTATGGAGCGCCAGAAGCGAGACCTGAAAGTGACGAAGTTGAGCTTTGATACCTTCTATGAATATGCCTGTGAACGCATTCCTCAGATGATGGAGGAGAAGAGCATTGCCTTCCCCATCAATGAGTTTGCCGCTATCCTGGAACCCTTCCACAAGGGCGGTAAGCTGGAAACCATCCTCAATAACGACATGGACTTGAACCTCTTCGATGAGAAGTTCATTGTCTTTGAGATAGACAAAATCAAGGATGACCCAGTGCTCTTTCCCATTGTGGTGCTTATCATCATGGATGTGTTCCTGCAGAAGATGCGTATCAAGAAGGGACGCAAAGCACTGATTATCGAAGAGGCATGGAAGGCCATCTCTTCACCAACAATGGCAGAGTATATCAAGTACCTGTATAAGACTGTCAGAAAGTTCCATGGCATTGCAGGCGTGGTAACACAGGAACTCGGTGATGTGATAGACTCTCCGATTGTCAAGGAAGCCATCATCAATAACTCCGACATCAAGATCCTTCTCGACCAAGCCAAGTTCAAGGACAGATATGACGAGATAGCTGCCATCCTCGGTATCACTGATGTACAGCGACAGCAGATCTTTACCATCAACTCACTGGACAACCATGAGGGACGTAATTACTTCAAGGAAGTCTGGATATGCCGGGGACAGAGTGCTGATGTCTATGGAGTCGAAGAACCGCCTGAGTGCTATATGGCCTATACGACGGAACGTGCAGAGAAGGAAGCTCTGAAAATCTATATCAAGCACTATGGGGGTGATACCATTGAGGGCATCCGCCACTTCTGTCAGGATATGGAGAAGGCTGGACTGACAGGAAAGTACCTGAAGTTTGCCAACGAAGTCAACAAGCAACAAAACGTGATGGAACTATGGGACAAAGTAGCATAAGACGACAAAGAACAAAGGTTGTGGTACTGTTGCTGGTAGCACTGGTCAGCACAGTTCCTGCCAATGCCTGGTGGCGTTGGAACATTGACTATTGGACTATTGCGCAGGTTGGAGAGAATACCGCTGCCGAGTCTGGAGCAGAGGGAATACATAACAACACCCTCACTGAGCAGAGAAAGAAGCAGGAGCGCATTGCAGAGTACACCACAGCTATCAATGTCATCAGACAGCTCTATAAGCAGTCCATGCAGAATACCAAAGGCTTCGGAGAGGAAAGCAGATACTATCAGCTTATAGGTGAGAATGCCCTGTATATCGTGACCAATATCCCTGTAGCTGTGAGCTGGCTCACCAGAAAGCCGCATATAAATCTGCCTCTGTGCATGAATGAGATCAGTAATCTGACCATGAAGACCGAACAGTGTATAGCAGGCTTTGTGAACATCGTCAACAATGGTCATGTCAAGTCGCCGCTGAAGGATAATTCGCTAATACCAGGTGGAGGTGGCAGAGCCAGCATCGGCAAGGATGACGGTTATAACTTTATGAGCCGTTCAGACAGAATGGGTATGGCCAATGACATACTGGAGGACTTGGTGATTGTCAGAAACAACCTCGACTATCTTATCTTCATGTGCCAGACTAACAACGGACTTGAAGACCTGCTGATGGAGTTGGATCCAGATACATGGTGTAATGCTATGCAGATGAAATGGACGGTTGGTGACATTGTCAGTGGATGGGAAGACTTTGGGTAAGTGAAGAGTGAAAAGTGAAGAGTGAAGAATGAAAAAACTGCACCGGATAATAGTAATAGCATTAGTGAGCATCATATGCCCACTTACAGGACAGGCGGGTATCTTGCCAAATGACCTGCCAACCATTGAAGCACTGATAGACCAGCACAAGGAGTGTATGAGTGCCGAAGATGAGAGCAACCGTCAGTTGGCAGCCAATGCCTCTATCAAGGCTATGGTAAAGGATGTTGCTCAGAAATATGATGATGTCAAGAGTATTCTCGACAAGAAGAGTAATGATGCCTTGTCGTATCTGGCTTTGGCAGCAGAGATGAGCCGTTGCGTGACGAATACTGTCAGACTTACGAATGAGTATTCCGAGTTTACCCGCTTTGCAGCAGACCATCTCAAAGGCAAACCGTTGGTTGCTTGGTATGCCTTTGAAGCCAATTACAAGGTATCGAAAGAGATCAAGAATATCAGGAAACTCTATCTTGCCGTGGCAGCATCAGAAACACAGTTCTTCAGAGCCACCAACAAGGAACGCATGAATATCATCTGGACACTGAACCAGAGTATCACGAATATGCGTGACGTTATTCAGCAAGCATACGTATGGTGTGACCTGTTGGTTGGTGGGTATATTCACGAGAGTCATATTTGGGAGATTATCGATACGTCCGTACTAGAGGAAATAGGAAAAAGCGTAATAAAAGATTGGCCAATATGAGAAAGACATTGATTACAATAACGATGGGTTTGGCTTTACTGCCGCAGATGAGTAAGGCTCAGGTCTATGATGAAGAAAAACGTCTGCAATGGCGGTCGATGGAAACCGGGCCGTTAGAGTTTGAACCGAGGTTTTACTACTGGCTGTTCCATAACAGTTATGCACATCATGAGTGGGAATGGGAGTGGCATGGATTGTTCCATAGCGGATTCTATCTGAATCTGAAGCCCCATAAGAGTGATGCCAAGCCATTGCTCCCGAAACGTACGTTAGGTGCTGCCACTGATGAGTGGACACGGGAATCTACTGATGCCCAGGAAAAGAACTTCAAGCACCAGCTGGAGCAAGAGACACTCGCTGCAGCAGACCGACGGATTGATGCTGCCTATCTGCTCTTCAAGGATGACTTTGACGAGATGCAGCAGAAAATCTCTGCAGGATTAACCTATTGCATGGCTAACAGCAAGGGCGATGCCAATGTCATATCCTTGGTTAACAGCCTCTCCAATCAGAACCGCTTTATCACGGAGCAAGTCAGCTACGTACATAAGAGCAGTAACGGCTATGAGCTGGAGAATGCCAAACGCGAGGAGTGCTATATCAAGCTGAAAGCCGATATGGAGAAGGTGACACAAAGCACCATTGACTTGATGAGATATGTAGAAGTTTCAAAATAGTAAAAACGATGAATGAATTATTAAACTGTAATGTGGGCTGTATCTTCCTGACAATGGGCTTGCCGACACTCGATCCCGTGATGACCAGTGTGCTGGACTATATCCACCAGCATGCCTTGTTCTTGGGTTCGTGGGGAGGCTTTGCCAAGTCATTGGGACTGATACTTGCCATGTGTGTGACCAGCTATGAATGCTGGATGATGATGCTTGGACGGCGAGGCATCGACGTGATGAAGCTGTTCAGGATAGTAGGTATCTCACTGTGTATCGTCTCTGCCAATGCCATTGCCGATGCCGTGGCAGCCCCAGGTGAACAGATGGGACGTGTGATGAAAGCGCAGGCTACCAGAAGTCACCAGCGTATCGATGCACTGGAAAAACATGAGGCAAAACTCCAGAGCCAGTATCTCGATAAGCTACGGGCGCATAACGACTCACTCGACAGGAAACGCAGGGCAGAAGCCAAACTGTCAGAAGATTCCCATTGGTGGGAGGAAGTCGCCTATGCTGTGAAGAACATGGATAATGCCGTGGAGCAGTGGGCCAAGGAAGCCGCTGTTATCGCAGAGACCAAGACGGCAGAGACCATCAATATGCTGATTCGGTATATCGGAGAAATCATCTATCAGGTCATCTATTTCGGTATGCTGCTTGGTCAGGCCTTTATGATGAATGTGCTGAAAATCTTCTGTCCTGTAGCCTTTGCCCTGAGTATCGTACCACCTTGGGCCAGTGCGTGGAGCCAATGGATTAGTAAGTATGTGAGTCTGTCGCTATGGGCACCCTTGATATATATGTGTAGCATCTATGCGGACATGATACTCAAATATACCATCCTACAGGACACCACCGCCTACACCACACTGCTTGGAAGTGCCAGCTATACCTGGGGAGAGATAGGCGGTCTGGGTATGCAAGGCATCGGAAGTACCTGTATGTATGTCGTAGGACTGTTGGTAGGAGCGATGCTCATCAAGTTCGTGCCAGAACTGGCATCTTGGATAGTTCCCGGAGGAGCCAGCAGCAGTATCGGTTCGGCCGTCAGTGGCATGACCACAGCAGGTGCATCAATGGCCGGAGGCGTTGCAGGAGGATTCATCGGTGGAACCATCGGCGTAACAAGACATACCGTAGGCGGTACGATCAAGGGAGGCGTGACAGGATATGCATCATCAGAAGGCGGTGGATTGAGCGGCGCATGGAATGGTGCCGTATCTGGAGGCCGTCGCGGATTCGAGCGCGGTATGGACTTCAATGCAGGAACCCACATGAGAGACAAACAATACAAATAGAAGTGAAAAGTGAAGAGTGAAAAACTAAAAGAGATAAAGCAATGTTAATTGAAAGTTTAGAAAAGAAGACGAAATTGGCTATGTTCACGGTCTTGCTGGCAGTCAGTGCCAGCGCCGTGACTTGCGGCCTGTGCTTTTACTTTGCCATCAGTCTGGTCAGGGACCAACAGCAGCAGGTGTATGTGTTGGACGGGAGCATTCCGTTTATGGCAGAGCGCAGTAAGAACGAGATGACCTTCGACATCGAGGCCAAGGCACACATCCAGTTGTTCCATCAGTATTTCTTCAACCTCTCGCCAGATGACGAGTATTTGAAGTGGACATTCGGGAAGGCTATGTACTTGGCTGATGAGAGTGCTCTCAGACAAAAGCAGGCCATCGAGGAAACAGGATTCTACTCGCAACTGCTCTCCAGCTCTGCCGTTGAGACCATCGTGGCAGACAGTATCGAACTCGACAAAGACCAGATGAGTTTCAAGTATTACGGTACACAGATGATAAAGCGCAGAACCAACAGTGTGAAGCGTAGCATCATCACCGTAGGAAAGCTGCAGAATGTGCCGAGGACACAGAATAATCCTCACGGACTGCTGATAACCAACTGGCGAACACTGGAGAATAAAGACCTTAAGAGTTATTGACCATTGAACATTGAAAGTACCATGAATATATTCAAGAACAAGCAGACACACGAGTATAAAGAGAAGGAGCGTTACCGCCTGAGAAGAGCCAGAATCTGGGGCTATAAGATAGGAAAGAAATACGCCATCGGAGAGAAGATCGCCAAGGCCAATGCCTGGGCAGACGGTCATAGACGAAAGACTGCAGGAATATTGTTTTCCGTGAATGCCACCATCTACGTCATCGGTTTCCTGCTGTGTATGTCAGGCAATGACAGTAACAGTATCAATGACCCCATGCAGGACTTCGCACAGGTACAGCCCATGTTTGCACAGCTACACCGTATCGAGGACATGAAGACCGTCCAGAAGAATACCTTTGTGACTCTGAGCAATAGGGCAGTAAGGCTGAAACACGAGGTCGATTCTCTGATGGCCAAGACAGATAAGACCCATGCAGATTCCGTGCTCGCACTGGAAAAATACGATGAACTCCAAATGATTATGAACAAATAACCAAATAAGAAAAGAACCATGAAGATAGATTTCAAGAAGATTGATTTTCGACAGGGAAAGTACTGGTTCCCGCTGGTACTCTTCGTTCCCTTGGTAGCCATAGCCTATTTCTCCTGTGAGATGTTCAAAGGCCCGACAGAGCAGACAGGTATGGTCACCGACAGTATCAATACCATGATGCCAGAGCCAGCAGGTGACGGTCTGCATGGCAAGTTTGCTGCCATGGAGGACAATATCCTCAGAGGTGACGGCTATACCGCCATCAGTGCCCTTGGCGAGGAAGAACAAGGAGAGAGCGATGATGAGAACGTCTATAGCGAGAGTGAGATGGACCGAATCGACAAGGAGAAGGCAGAGAAGAAACGTCAGGAGCAAGAGATGGCCGCCCTCCAGCAGCAGCTCAAAGAGTCGAGGATGCACATCAACCAGTATGATGACCGATATACAGGTCATAGCAGTAATGGCAGTCAGCAGCGAGAGATGGAGCAGTTTGAGGAGCAGATGCGCCAGATCCAGGAACGAAGCAGGAAGATGGCACGAGACATTACAGGTGATGACTATCCTTCAAGGAATGGTCAGCATGTACAGCCCAATCCGAATGGCCAGATAACCGGCTATGACATTTACGGCAATCCTATCATGGCTAACCAACAGCCCAAGAAAGATACCATCGCCGTTGTTGCCAAGGCTGATGACACCCATGCAGAAAGCTTCAATACCATTGCTGATGATGAAAAGCTCGATGATCCGCTGATTAAGGCCATGATAGACAAGACCACCAAAGCCCATGAGGGAACCAGACTCCGCTTTAAACTGTTGGATGATGTCATTGTTATGGGTGTGAAACTGAAGAAAGGCACCTACCTCTACGGTACAGTGACAGGCTTCGGTCAGCAGCGAGTGATGGCAGACATCACGAGTATCTTGGTAAAGGATAAGTTTCTGAAGATTCATTTGTCAGTCTATGACCTTGACGGTATGCAAGGCTTCTATGTGCCGGAGTCAGCCTTCAGGGATATGATGAAGAATGCCAGCAGTGCTGCCATGCAGAGCAACATCAGCTTTGACACAGGAGGTGGCAGTGGTATCTCTGCCGAGGCACTGGCTCTGCAGGCTCTGCAGAATGCCTATCAGAGTACGTCAAGTGCCATCTCACAGGCTATCAAGAAGAACAAGGCAAAGATTAAGTATAATACCATTGTATATCTGATTAACGAACAATAAAAACGAAACGAACCATGAAAAGTATGAAAAAGTTATTTTTAGTAGCAGTGGCTTTCGTAGCCCTGAGTACCAGCAGTGTCAGCGCACAGGACACCAATCTGCGCACGATCTATGTCAACAAGGACGTGACCACCCATTTGATTATGTCTGAGACCATCAAGCTGGTGGATATCTCCACGGACAATGTGGTGGGTAACCAGGTGAATGATAACATCGTCCGTATCAAGCCTGATACCGTCCTTGCCGACGGTGAGACTGCTGCAATTGCTACCGTCATCGGTGAGCGCCATATCGCCCAGTATAAACTGGTGTACTGTTCCCAGTCATGCTTCGTACATACCCGATTCACCATCCCGTATTGCGATGCACAGGATTATACCAATCCTGACGTACAGATGTCCGTTGCGGAGATGAGCCGGTATGCTATCAGGATGTATAATGCCAAGCGGACAGTCGAGAATATCCATAGTAAGAAGGATAAGATGAAAGCCTGGGTGAACCATATCTGTTCAGCAGGTGACTATTTCTTTATTGACTTCTCGCTGGAGAACAAGACCAAGATACCCTACGATATTTCGGAGATACGTGTAAAACTGGAGGATAAGAAGCAGAAGAAGGCCACTAACTACCAGAGTATTGAACTGACACCAGAGTTTATGCTCAACTACAACAAGCATTTCAAGAAGCACTATCGCAATGTGCTCGTAGTAAAGAAGCTCACCTTCCCTGAGGCCAAGGTCTTGAAGATCGAGGTCAGTGAGAACCAAATTTCCGGTAGAACCATTGAGCTGAACATCAACTATGATGATGTGCTGGATGCCGATTGCTTTGACGATTAAACAAACAAAGGTAGAAGAAGAGCATGATTCAGGAAACCAAGGAACAGCAGCAGATGTATAATCTGTTCCGCTCGTTCATCTATATTTTCTTGATTATCGAGTTGGTGATGCACATGCCTGTCCATACAGGGAGTAGCATTGCCAACTCCTTTTTGCAGATGATAGCCAGATTGGGCTTCTTCAATTCCGTGGTGTCATGTAAGGTGATAGAGCTGATAACCATCTTGATTACCTGTGCAGGTACTACGGCACGACGGAGCTTGAAGTTTGATGTGAGGACGATGGTCATCTATCCGTGCGTGGCAGGGATCACCCTGACCGTACTGTGCATCTTCCTGCAGCAAGGGCATTGGGGAACCCATATTGCAGGCTATTCGCTGAACCGCATTCTCTATCTTGTTACCTCGATAACAGGCGTGATGTGTATTCACCGAAGCCTTGATGCCATTGCCCAGTACTTTAACTGCAAGTTAGGTGAAGACAGGTTTAACTTTGAGAACGAGAGCTTCCAACAGTGTGAGCAGTTGGTGGAGAATAGGTATTCTGTCAACATCCCGATGATCTTCTATTATAAGGGACGAATGCGAAAAGGCTGGTGCAACGTGGTTAATCCTTTCAGAGGTACATGGGTGGTAGGAACACCAGGTAGTGGTAAGTCCTTTTCAGTGGTAGAACCCTTCATCAGACAGCATTCAGCCAAGGGCTTTTCTATTGTCTGCTATGATTATAAGTTCCCCACGCTTGCGACTATGACTTTTTACCATTTCAACAAGAACAAAATGCTTGGAAACATCCCTGAAAACATGGCCTTTAACATCATCAACTTTACCGATGTAGAATATTCAAACCGAGTGAACCCCATTCAACGAAAGTATATCCCAGATTTGAGTGCTGCCTCAGAGACAGCAGCCACCTTGCTTGCTGCCCTGAACAAAGGTGCAGGACAGGCAGGCGGTGGTGGAAGTGACAAGTTCTTCACCAACTCAGCTGAGAACTTTCTGGCAGCCATCATCTATTTCTTTGTCACCTTCCGTCCTGTGGCATGGAAGAACGGCAGGAAACTGCATCACATGATTATCAGTGACGGACGGAAACTGGAAATCAAGATACGGATGTGGGATGACTATGTTGCATTGGATAAAGATGGTAATGTCGTTCTCGACTTCACAGATAAAGACGGCAATAATGTCAGCACCGATGCCGATGGAATGCCAGTCACATTGAAAGGGTTTTCGTATGTAGATAGAGAGGGGAGAGTAGTCTTTATCGAAGATGAGTTCTATGAGGATGATGAAGGGCGAATCACCCAGCCCGACACTTTTACAGGCGAGTATAGTGACATGCCCCATGTGCTCAGCTTCCTACAACTGTCGTATGAGGATTCCTTTAATATCCTGATGCAAGATGAAAACATCATGTCACTGATGGCCCCATTCAAATCTGCGTATGATAATAACGCGATGGATCAGTTGGAAGGTATGGTTGGAACGCTCCGTGTCAACGCTGCACGATTGGTATCACAGGAAGCCTATTGGGTATTCTCGGGCGATGACTTTGACCTGAAGGTCAGCGATCCGAAGAGTCCGTCTTATCTGATTATCGCCAATGACCCAGAGAAAGAACAGGTGATAGGTTCCTTGAATGCCTTGATCTTGAACCGTCTGACTACCCGTGTCAATAGCGGACATGGAAAGAACGTGCCAGTAAGTATCATCATCGATGAGCTACCGACGCTCTATTTCCATAAGATAGACCGTCTGATTGGTACAGCCCGAAGCAATAAGGTCAGTGTGACGATGGCATTCCAGGAACTGCCGCAGTTGGAAGCCGACTATGGCAAGAACGGTATGCAGAAGGTGATAACCACGTGTGGTAATGTCTTCGCTGGCTCAGCGAGAAACAAGGAAACGCTAGAATGGTTGCAGAATGACATCTTCGGTAAGGTCAAGCAGACCACCCAGAGCATCAGCATCAATGATGAGCGTGTCTCTACCTCCTTCAATGAGAAGATGGACTGTCTGGTTCCTGCTGCCAAGATTGCCGATATGGCTACTGGTTGGATCTGCGGACAAACCGCGCGAGACTTTACGCCCACCGAAGCTGCTGCCATGCACAGCGTGAACCTTGAAGAGACCGACGAGTTCAAGACCACCAAGTTCTTCTGTAAAACCAACTTCGATATGAGCCATATCGAGGAAGAGAAGAAACACTATACCCCCTTGCCCAAGAAATACTGTTTCGAGAACGAGCATGAGAAGGAAGTGATGCTGGCAAGAAACTTTCGCCGCATCAATGAAGAAGTAACGCAACTCACAGCCAGTTTGCTTGGAAAAGAAAATGCCCAATAAACAAAGAAGCCTGCCTCCAATGCGAGACAGGTTTCTTTCGTTATAGCGTATTTGCTATGGCTCGGACTTTGGCGTTATAGCTATCCATATTCTCTGCATAGCCGATACGCTTTAGGAAGGCATAGTAGTCTTTGTCCTTCTTTGGGTTATAACGTCGCTGTATCATGCGCACATAACCTGCAACAGACTCTTCCCAGGAACGGAATCGGTAGTAGTCACGTTGGGATGAATTATAGAGACCGAAGAGATTGTTATAGTTCCGGCAAACATTCGAAGAACCATAGCCCGTTTCAAGACAATACTGTGCTGCTACAATCTTTGGGTAAAGTACACCGCAGTCCTTCATGACCTTGAATAGGTTGTGAAGGTTAAGCGGTCTGTCAGGTCTGGAGGCAAAATGTAAGTTCTCCATTTCTTCCTGCAAACCACAGATATAACTATTCAGATGATTGATGAACGGTTCAGGATCTATTGACTTCCACACTCCTTCTACAAGCCGCTCCGCTTTCAAATGAAGATGCGGACCAGTTGACTTACCTGTATCAGAGGACAAAGCGACGATTGTCCCTGCTGATACAACATCCCCTTCTCTGACGGCTATCAGTCCTAAGTGACCATACAGGATGCGCAGTCCTACATGGTTGATGATGACATGATGACCATAGCCCGTTTCGCTATATACCACCTTTTCGATGACTCCTGGCATCATCGCATAGACCAGAGAGCCTTTGGCACAGCGAAGGTCTATTCCGTTGTGGAATGTTCCCTTAACAAAAGTGACAGGATCCTTGCGATAGCCATAATCAGAAGTGATATGGATAAAGTCCAAAGGAAGCGCCACGGAAGTACGACGGTTCAATAGTTCCATCATCATACTGTCCTTGACAGAAACAAACAGCGGAACGTCATACTCTAATGCTATTTCCTGATGCGAAGGTAGGTCAAAGTATGCTTCAGAAGTTTTTTTCATCGAAACGACCGAATCAGGCTGATTCTCCAAAACCGGCTTACTTTTAACCACCTGTGGCAGCTTTTGAACCGTATAAAACTGTGCCGGACAAGACATTGGAATTGTCGGCAGGAATAAGAAGTATAAGAAATATTTTTTTCTGCTTTTCATGGTATTATTTGTTTTAATTTTGCACTCGGTTTGAGAAACCAAGTCACTCCTGAATACGAGTGCAAAGGTACGGAAAACTGACGAGGAAATCGAAGGAATAAAAACTTTATATCCTCTGAGTAATCCTGCCACATTTTAATAATAAAGTATAACAATCAAACAAAAGAAGAGAATGGGAAAGCTATTTGGTGAAAGAGAACTGAGTAAGAAGGACTTTGAGCGTATCGACATTGATGTAAGGTCGATGCCCAAGGAAATCAAGGAGAAACTGCTGAACGGTGAGCTCACTCCACTCGTGGAGATTCGTGACCAGCTAGATAACGGCATCATTGCCACCATGCCTGTGAAGCTACGCTTGCAGCGAGATACCGATGGCAATGCCGTGCTGAAAGCCTATCCAGTGAGCAAGGACATCGTAAGTGACCTGAAGCTACAGGATGCAGAGCAGAAACGTCTGCAGGCTGGTGAGGTCATCCTGAAGGATATCCGTGAGGGTAGCCGCACGAGAACCATGTTCCTCCAGTTGGACCAGGAAACGAAGTCACTGCTGAAACGGGAGGTCAATAAGGCTGAGATTGACAAACACATCGACGAGCTGGAGCATGTGAAGGACATCACCCTTGGTCAGAACCAGCGTCAGGCTATCAGAGAAGGAAAGCCCGTGGAACTGGAGGTTGGTGATACCAAGGTAACGGTTGGTGTTGACCTCCGTCAGAACTCAGGCTTCAAGTCCATCGACGGTGATATGTCAGAGTGGAAGCGCCAGCAGGAAATCAAGTGGGACATGGCCAATCCCGGTCAGATGGGCTATTGGCAGACCGACGAGAACCGTTGGGAGTACAAGCAGACGCAGGAGAAGTACAAGATGCCGGAGGCCAAGAAGGAAGAGAAGAAGACTGTCAAGGAGGACGTGCGACAGACGATCCACTTCAAATAAGAGAACAAAGGTATAACAAAGTAAAGATTGAATAAAGGATAACAACAATGATTCTTGCCATTTCTTAGATACTATGAAAACACTGGACCTTATAATCTATACTGTGAAAACACACTTTTAAATTCAGGAAACATGGAGAAAAGAGAAATAACTTATGAAGAGCTTGTACAGCTCAAAGAATCAGAAGAAATAGGCTGGCGCGAGTTTATCCGCAGACAGCCTGAGATGGAGGAAGACTACTATCACTGGTGCGTGGAGAACGACCTCGACATGAACGAAGAAACAGCAGAGGCGTTTATGACCCTCACAGAGGAGCATGTAGTGGCGTAGGAGCAGAACTCCAAAGTTAATAACAACAAAGTAATGACTACACTATGGAAGATAACAAGGATAACAGTGTAAAAGAGACTGAGCAAAAGCCCCAGGAGCAGACTGAGGGCAAGACTGGCGGTAAGACGATGGCAGAAAAAGCCATCGACCGCTTCGCTCAGATGATGGTCACCCGTCTGGAGGAGATGAAAGGCCAGCAGTGGGAAAAAGGCTGGATTGACGGAGGCGGCAGGACACACGGCCTGCCTCAGAACCTCTCCGGTCGCCGCTATTCAGGACATAATGACTTCTTCCTCCAGCTGCATACCGCTGCCAATGGCTATGATGCCCCCATCTATGCCACCTATAAGCAGATCCGTGAGGCAGGTGCAACCGTCGGCAAAGGAGAGAAAGCCATGCCCGTCATCTATTGGAACGTCACCCATAAGGATGAGAACGGCCAGAAGGTATCTGATGAAGCCTACGAAGCCATGACCAAGGCAGAGCAGGAGAAGGTCAAGACCATCCCCATTATGATGGGCTACTATGTCTGGAACCTGCAGCAGACCAACTTCCCTGAGATCAAGCCGGAGCAGTATGCAAAGCTGACGGGACAGTTCAAGGCACCCCATATCGAGGACGCAACGGGTATGTACACCTCCAAGGAGTTCGACCAGATGATTGACAAGCAGGCATGGGTCTGCAAAATCAACAATGTGGATGGTGCTGGCGCTTTCTACAGCCAGTCGAAAGATGAGATAACCGTTCCGACGAAGAAGCAGTTCAAGATCCACGACACCCCTGAGGAAATCTACAAGGACGGTATGGAGTACTACAGCTCCATCGCCCATGAGATGGCCCATTCAACAGGTGTTGAGAAACGACTTGGAAGAGACATGGAAGGCCATTTCGGTGATCCAAAGTATGCCAAGGAAGAGCTCGTTGCAGAGCTGACAGCTGCCATGGTCGGCAATACGATGGGCTTTGACAAGCGCATTCTCGACAACAATGCCAAGTATGTCGATTCCTGGATGGATACATTGAAGAAAGAGCCCCGTTTCATCCTCAGTGTGATGGCCGATGTCAATAAAGCATCAAAGATGATCCTCGACCATGTGGATGCCCAGCGTCTGGAGATGGGCATGACAGCCCTCCAGCCCAAGGAAGAAACAGCCAACGAAAAGACTGCGGAAGCCAAGGTAGCCCCAGAGACTAAGATGGATATAGCAGCAGAACCCATCGCCAAGCCCAAGACCAAGGCAGAAGAAAAGGCAGAACTTGCCAAGGAAACAGCAGCCGTCTTTAAGGACTTGAAGGAAAAGCATCCAGATAACCTCCTGCTCATGCGTAAAGGCGGCTTTTACGAGGCATTTGATGAAGATGCCAAGAAGGTAGCCAAGTCAACGGGCTTGAAGGAGCAGCACATCATCAAGGAAGGCTTTGAAACCAAGGAAGGTGGAAAGGAAATCTCTTATGTCAACTTCAAGAACACCTCTTTGGATAAGTACCTGCCCAAACTCGTCCGTGACGGTCATCGTGTTGCTATCTGTGATAGTCTTGAAGACATCGCCAAGCAGCGCATCAGCGAGAGAAAAGAGCAACTAGAGCAACATGTAGCAGCCAAGGCACAGCAGCCTGCCCAGTCAGCCAAGACCATTCCCTTGGATCAGTTCAATAAGCTCGAAACCGAGGATGGTAAGAAGATAGACCATTTTGCCGTGTTCAAGATGAAGAGCGGCAACTACGGTGTGAGGGCTATGGTGGACGGTCAGCAGATGAGCGTCAAGGCACTGGATAAGGAAGACAGGAATGCCTTCTTCGAGCATACTACTACCAAGGCAGCACTCGTCCAGAAGTACTATGGCAAGGAACTCTCCCAGCCAAAGCATGAGGAACGTAGCAGAGCCAGGGCGATGTAATGGATGTAAGAAGTAAGATGTAAGAAAAGAAAAAGTACAAAGAGAAAACGATGTTTGAAGATTACAAGGCGTTCAAGGAAAAGGTCGGTGTGGATGATGTCGCTGCCTATCTTGGCTATAAGCTTGACAGGAAGGCCGGAGTCGGCAAATATGTCGAGTACAATATCCGCGATGGTCGGGGACGTAAGATAGACTCCATTGTCATCAGTCATCCGGGCGACAAGTCCAGCCAGACCTATTTCCACAGGAACGGAGCCAGTGGCGGCGATGCCATCAGTTTGATAAAGGCAAACTTGGGTAGTTTTGGCGTGACAGGCAGCAGCGAGGCAGAAATGCTTGCTGCCGTCATGTCGAAGCTTACCAGCGATGATACCTTCATAGCCAAGGCTGAGGATAGGTATAAGGATATGAAGCCCCAGACCTTTGACATCAAACGGTTCCAGATGGAGAATGCAGCAGAGCATTTCGAGGCTGTGATGTCTTTCTTCAGGGCACGCAGCATTGATGAAGAGACAGTCAGGACATTCCTTCCATTTATCATGCGAGTCACTGATACCGAAGCCCAGTATAAGTACAAGGACTTGGCATTCCCCTATACCAAGCCAGGCTCAGAGAAGATAGAAGGTTTTGAGTTGCGTGGCTATAACAACTTCCGTCAGAAGGCACCAGGCACGAACAGCAGTAGTGCAGCATGGATAGCTGACTTCACGATGGAGCAGCCCGATACTGCCAAGAATGTCTATTTCTTCGAGAGCGGCTATGATGCGATGGCTTTCTATCAGGTGAACAAGTCACGGCTGATACCCGAAACCTCCGTATTCGTCTCTACGGGCGGCACCTTTTCCAGTCAGCAGATCAAGGGCATCACCGACTATTATCCGCAAGCCAGATACTGGGACTGCTTTGACAATGACATCCCCGGCATCCTCTATGGTGTCAGGATGGAGTCACAACTGTGTGGTCAGTTTATCAATATCGTCACTACTGATGATACCGTCATCTTCCAAAAAGGAGCAGATGAACTCCGTCTGAAGAAAGAGGAAGTCACCCTGCCCAAGGTCAGAGAGAAGATGGGCTTAGAAAGACATGTCTATGTATGGAAAGCCCCGAAAGCCTTCAAGGACTGGAATGACGTGACGATGAACAAACCCATGAAGGATCTGCCTGTAAAGACTAAGTACCAGAGAAACGAGAACCTGAGAGAAAACAGAAGAAAGAGCAAAGTATGAGAATAAGAATACGATATGTACTAACGGCTATGCTGCTGACAGTGACGCTTACGAGTCATTCCCAGCAGACAGACCCGGCACTGACGGCCGCTGTGACGGCCCAGACAGTGACCCTGAAAAGTCTCTTTGATGCCCGTAAGAGCACGCAGGAAAAGATCTTGGCCGCTACAGGAATTGAGAACGTACAGCTGCAGCAGTTGCATGATATTGAGAAGAAGGTACTCGACTATATGGCCAATGTATCAGGACTGATGCAGAACCTCTATCAGGTGAAGCGTACGACAGAGCTTGTCACGGTGGAGATACCGAGGAATATTGGTGAGGTGACAAGAGCCTGTCAGGGACACCTGCAAGGAACGGCTATTGCCTTGGCAGTCTCAGATGAGATACGTGACATCTATACACAGATTGGCAGCCTCTCTACCTTGTGTACCTCACTGGTCAAGTCCAGAACCATCGACGGCAATAAGGTGAACCTCCTGAATGCCGCAGAACGCTACTGGCTGTGCGAGAAGATCGTCTCATCACTGGAGGACATCAATTCAGCACTTTATATTCTCTCCTGGCAGATTCAGTACTTGTCATGGGAAGATCTCTGGCGAGGCCTTGATCCTGATACTTGGTGCAACTATATGCAGGGAAGATGGATGGCTGAGTCCTGTATCAGGGATTGGGATGAACTCTTAAGATGAATATCGGATAATCATATAACACTTTAACATAACGTAAAAAACAAAATGGAAAGCACTAAATCAATCGGCATCTGCCCCATTTGTGGACAGGGTCACATCACCGAGCACCCTTTCGGATGGGCGTGTGACAACTCAAAGAAGAATGATGACGGAACGTGGTACAACTGCAAGTTTGTTGTGTTCCGACAGTATCATGGAGCCAACATCACCGAGGAAGACGTAAAAACGCTCCTGGCAACAGGTGAGACAGGTGAGCTTCAGATGTGCAACAAAGAAGGGAAACCCTTTATTGGAAAACTCGTCATCAAGGAAGGCAAGGTACAGCTAGCATTTCCTCCCCGTTACCTTGAAGGACGATGCCCCGTTTGTGGAGGTCGTATCAAGGTGACCGGTAAGGGCTATGCCTGTGAGAACTTCTTTAAGAAGGATGACGGGCACTGCAATTTCTTCATCAGTAGCACACTCTGTAACAGGGTCATTACGGAACAGGAGGTGGAGAACTTCCTTGCAGGAAAGAAACAGATCCTTGACGGCTTCTGTTCCAAGGCAGGCAAACATTTTTCGTCTTTGCTGTCCACCACGGTTGAAGGAAAGGTGATGCTGAACTCCACTATCTGCCAGTGTCCACAGTGTGGCGGTGAGATACGAGTCGGGCCACGAGCCTATAACTGTTCCAACTACAGCAACGAGGATGTCAAATGTCAGTTTTCCATCTGGCGAACCATCGACGGCCATGAGGTGACACCCGAAGAAGTCAAGCAGCTCTGTGATAAGGGCGAAACGGACGAGGTCATTCATTTCTACCGTAAGGATGGCAGCCAGTTCGACAAGAAACTGAAGCTGGAGGATGGCAAAGTCATCCTGGCATAAGCATAATCATGTATAACCCTTATAAAATAGTATCATAACAAACAAAAGAAGCAAAATGAAAATCACAAAGTTTATTCCATTAGCCATGCTCTCAGTGGTGCTGCTGGCATCCTGTCAGAGCAGGGAGAGTAAGATCAACAAGTTAGTAACGAGTCATCTGGAGCAGTCACTGGAGAACCCCGAGAAGCTGAAAGTTCTGGAGATTGCAGAGCCAGACTCAGCCTTTGGCCTGAATTACTTTACAAAGCAGGAGCAGGCCTATATGCTCAGTACCGTTACGAACGTCACCAAGGTTCTGATGGAGCGCACGGCATATATGACCAAGCCTGACTTGGATGATGCGTACACCATGACCCTTGCCGACTTGGAGATGCGTATGTCCACAGGACTCTTTTCGGGAATGCTCGGTGACTGCAAGAAAGGAGCCTGGTCAGGTTGGAAAGTCAGAGTCACCTATACCTGTAGGAGCAAGTATGGCTGCAAGTACAAGGCGCAGCGTTGGTACTTCCTCGATAAGGACTGCCAGACCGTTATCCGAAGTTTTGACCTGCCCATTGTAGAGACAAGCAAGGCAGACAAATCCACAAAAACAACTACAAAGAAGAAGCAGGGAAATGCTGCCAGCAAACTCATGTTATCAACAGGAAAGTAATAACCCATAAAAACGAAAAGAAAGAATGAAAAACACAGTCAACAAGTATTTCGAGGTCAAGGTCAAGATGCAGAAGACCCAGGAAGATGGCACTCAAAAAAAGGTCAGTGAGCAGTACGTTGTAGAAGCTGCCACCTTCGGAGAGGCAGAACGTCGTATCACAGAATGCCTGAAGCCCTATATCGAGGGTGAGTTTGATGTTACCGACATCAAGATAGCAGGCTACTGTCAGATTATCAACACCAATCAGGATGCCGATAAGTTTTTCAAGGCCAAGGTTTCTTTTGTTACCTTGGATGAGACCACAGGTAAGGAGAAGAAGACCTCTGAGCTGTATCTGGTGCAGTCTGATACGCTGGAGTCTGCAGAGAGTGATGTGAAGTCGTTCCTGAATGAAAGTAATACCGCTATCAGCAGTATCTCTGAGACAGTCATCCTTGATGTGTTCCAACTTGATTGAAGACTATGAAGGTAGTATTAGCAGAGAAACCAAGCGTTGCTCAGAGCATTGCCCACATCGTAGGAGCCACCCATAAGAAGGATGGCTTCTTCGAGGGCAACGGCTGGCAAGTGACCTACGCATTCGGACATCTGATACAGTTGGCCATGCCAGAGAACTACGGCTATAACAGCTGGTCAAAAAGCAATCTTCCGATGTTGCCCAAGGAGTTTTTGATGATTCCCCGACAGAAGAAAGAAGGTAAGACCTACAAGAATGATCCAGGCGTGACGAAACAGCTCAAAATCATCAAGCACCTCTTCGAGGAAGCAGATGAGATTATCTGTGCGACAGACTCGGCAAGAGAAGGAGAAGCCATCTTCCGATATATCTACAATTATCTCGGCATCAAGAAACCAGTCTTGCGTCTGTGGATCAATAGTCTGACTGATGCCGCTATCAAGGACGGCTTTTCAAATCTCCAGCCAGATAGTAACTATGATAATCTCTTTCTGGCTGCCAAGGCACGTAGCGAAGCCGACTGGCTCGTGGGCATGAATGCCACACAGGCCTGCAGCATTACAGGAAAGTCGCTCTGTTCCATTGGCAGGGTACAGACACCCACACTGGTGATGATAGTGGAGCGATACCTGCAGAACAAGGACTTTAAGTCTGTTCCTTTCTGGCAGGTGACTCTGAACACCACTGACGGTGTGAAGCTGACCAGTGCAGGTAGATGGGATGAGAAAGGAAAGGCTGTGAGTGCCTATAACACAGCAAGCAAAGCAAGAAACGGAAAGGTCATCAAAGCCGAGAAGAGACAGAAGACGGATCAGCCTCCGTTGCTGTTCAGTCTGACTGACCTGCAGAAGGCCGCCAACTCGAAGTACGGCTATTCTGCAGACAAGACGCTGAACATTGCCCAGAGTCTCTATGAGAAGCAGCTTATCTCTTATCCGCGAACAGGTTCCTCGTACATTCCTGATGATGTGTATGATACCATCCCAGGATTGCTGAAGAATCCAGTCTTTGATAAGTTCAGAGAAAGTGTGGATGCCATTGAAAAGCCGTCCAAGCGTAGCGTCGATGCCTCGAAGATAGAAGACCACCATGCTCTTCTTGTAACGGGAGTTAATCCTAAGACCAAGGACATTAAGCCCGATGAGCAGGTTATCTATGATATGATACTCGGCAGGATGGTCGAAGCTTTTTCAAAACCCTGTGAAAAGGAGGTTGATACCTACACTGTTGATGCAGGAGGCTATCTCTTTACAGTGTCGAATACCATCATCCTTCAGAAAGGCTGGAGAGCTGTCTATGGTGCTGATGACAAAGAACGTCAGGCTGTTCCTTCATGGTATCAAGGTGAGACCATCTGTTTTACTGGTGCAGAGTTGCAGCAGGGACAGACCAAACCCAAACCGCTGCATACAGAAGGCACATTGCTGGCAGCCATGGAAACCTGTGGTAAGGACATTGAGGATGAAACACAGCGAGAGGCCATCAAGGATAGTGGTATAGGAACACCTGCCACCAGAGCAGGCATTATTGAAACCCTTATTGCCCGAAACTATGTGGTCAGGGAAAAGAAGTCACTCGTTCCAACAGCCAAGGGTATAGAAATCTACAAGATCGTGAAGGACATGGATATTGCCAATGCCAGTCTTACGGGACTATGGGAAGCAAAGCTCGCTGCCATCGAACGAGGTCAGATGAATGTCAACCAGTTCAACAGCGATATTGTGGAATATACCAAGCATGTGACAGACGAGTTTCTGCATTCGGACCTGCAGCCTGTAATGACTGGCAAGCAGACGGTCATCGAGTGTCCGCTATGTCATCAAGGGCATATCCGCATTTTTGATAAGGTCGCCAACTGTTCGAATGAGAAATGCGACTTCCACATATTCCGTACCGTAGCAGGGAAGAAACTGACCAATAGTGAGGTGACTGACCTGATACTCAAAGGTCAGACCCGTGAGTTGTCAGGCTTCAAGTGTAAGGATGGAAAGCCATTCAAGGCAAAGCTGAAGAGAGATGATAAAGGAGGCATAGCCTTCGTGTTCAGTCAGAAGAAAAGTAATAACTAACATGATAAAAACGATGTCTAACATTGAGAAAAAACAGCGCGGTCTCTCTGTGAAGTATGACGAGCGCCGCGTTTATGAGCTTGGTTTCGGTAATCCTGATAAGAATTTTAGGAATTACAAGTTCTTTACTTGTGACATACGTTTTGGCATTGCTCCGACTATTCTGGAGGAAGCAGCTTTCCAGCTGCTCGGCTATGAGCGTTTTGCCATTGCCGGTATGGGGGATAAGAACATCATGCCTAATCCGTGGGATGACCTTTTTAATACGCTGAAGTGGGCTATTGACAATAAGGGACTTAATCCGGACTACCTTAGACGTGTGAGCAAGTATGACTTCTCCGTTCCTGAGAATAAGAAAGGCGAACGTCCACAGCATACTTCTGATGATGAGTGGGAGCATTATGTCAAGCAGGTGAATAGCAATGAACGGCGTATCTTCTCATCTGAGGAACTTCGTGAAATTGCCGCTATTCTGCCGGATACGTTAAAGCTTGACCTGTTCAATGACCTTGTCAATATCAGCCGTATTGCTGATGTGCATGCAGTTGTCAACCATATCCTTGTGCAAAATGATGGTGACGATGCCGTGCGTTTCGTGAATGCCGTCAAAGAACGTCGACAGTTGCTTCGTGAGCAGGGACTTCCTGTTAATTCCGATGCAGACCGTAACATTATTCGGGAACTTCTCACGGAAAGCCCGTTGCTTGCTATGCCAATGACAAGGGATGCAGCACGGAATCGTCTTCCTGAATCATCAAAACTCTTGGATAAACAGAAGTCAGACAATAAGGTAGCGAAGAAGGTAAAGATGAATGACAGACAGGAGGAAACCCCTCGCAGATCGTTTCATCGTTAAGGTGAAGAGTGTAATAGGATAAATATCAAACCAAAGTAATAAAGAATAATATGAAACAGACAAAATCAACAAAAACAGTAGCTGCAAACATGGTAGTGAAAAGAGTAGTACTCAAACAGCTCAATAATGAGAAGTTCGGTACGGTAAAAGTCGTCAAGACCGAAGATGGTGAAGGATTTGCCTGCCTTGACGACCTATGTGACATTCTGAATCTGTCCAAAAAAGAAGTGATAGAGAAACTTGATGGCCACCTGCATACTGTCTCACCCAAAAAGACAGAGGTGACAAAGTATGACACGGACTATGTGGATGAAGTCGGCATCTATCTGCTGTATTTCCTGAGTAAGGAAAAGTATACCATTCAAGTACAGAATTGGTTGGACAAGGAGTTTTTCCAGTCGCTGCATGAACAGCACCGTGACGATACAGCTACAGATCATGACACGCTTGTCTTAGATGTGGACTTTCAACGTCAGGTGCTGCGCAACATGGCCACCGCCGACAATGTGATAAAGTCTGGCCATTTCATGAAAGGAAAGGATATTCCAGAACTGACGCAGTCACATCTGATAGGGTGGTGGCATAATCTCAATGACCAGACGATTTTTATGCTTCAGTTTAACTGCCAGTCTGACAGTTATGTCTATGAGAACGTCAGAATGAATGTCTATCTGCGAAAGATGGTTGACGGTAGGATTGATGTGTGCGCCATGCACATCAGTTTCCTTGATCTCGATGATGACAATCGTGAGTTCCTTGTAATCGATACTATCATTCCCTGTAGTGTAGTATTGGACGGCTCGATTCTGGATTTTATCATGGAAGACCAGTTTGCAGACGTGGATATTTTGGAACCAGGGGATCTTAACACTATTATGATTTTGAATGGTACAATGTCATTCCATCGCTCACGTCGAATTGTGAAGAAGGAACCGCAGGGTATCATAGAGTTTTTGTAGTTAGCCTGTAAACTGGAATAGAAGAAGGCAGGGAGTCGTAATCCTCTGCCTTTTTCATTTATAGCTCTTTAACCCGTAAATAATCAGGTCGATTGTGTGCAATTGTCAAATAATGAGTTATACTCACTTTCTATTTGCATCTTCTCAACTAAGAACTCTACCCATGCCTCAGTATATAAATAGTTGTCGTTAGCATAGTCATATACACAGTATCTGGAATCTGTCAACTCTGGTGAATCTGATTCGTTTTCAGGCCTGACTTTGTATTTCTTCCAACAGCGTGTGTGAGTATCTTGATTGAATTTTTGGGTTTGTTTGTTTCCTCGTGTTACCATCGGGTTCCCCAATCTTTCTTGCACTCGTTTTACAACGACTCCGGGTTTCAACTTATCTTTGTTCGTTACTGATACTTGCATGACTTTGGGCTTCACAAGAGCAGCTATTCGCATAGTGTTTCTTTTTTCTTCATCGGTCATCTTGTCATAGGCCATAAATTGAATGGGCAAGGCATCTTCACTATCGTGGTTTGCTACTTGGATAAGAAAGGCCTTGAAGGCATATTCCCCACTATTTAAGATGTCAGTGCTAATGGAATGTCTATACTTCTTGATATAGTTGATTACCGCTTCGGAGTCTTTTGTGGATTTTATACAATCACTAAAAGCAGAAGATGTAGGAAATAGTTGCAATGCAAAAGATAATGTTTCTCTTAAACGATGTTCTTCGCCAAATTCTTTTTCTATGATCTTGTCAAAATTCAACAAGAAAGATTCGCACTCAGCAAATATGTCAGGATCTATTTCCGGCATAAACTTGTGTTCGAGTTTGTTTCGTAGTGGGATGAAAAACTCTATGTTTTTTCTGATTGCACTATTTTCTGTCTTGAAATATTTCTTGACGCATTCTTGTAATTCCCAATAGAACAATTCACCATTGACTCTTTTAAATCTACCGTTTTTGTCCTTGTAGATAGGCTTGATTTTCTCTCTGTAGAAATAAGCATGGAACAGAGAAGTCCATGCGATACACATAAGAACTATGTAACCTCCTGATCGGAATTATTATACACTTCAATTGCCAACATCGCAGATTCCTTAGCTTTTTCAAGCATGTTTCGAACTTTATATGGAAGTCTCTTACTCATTGAATTATGAAAATGATATTGGTACTAATGATACTATATACTCCTTTTCCTGTTGAATGGCTACTTGAAAAGGTCTTTAAGAGTAACTACGTTTTGGAATGCACGGCTGTATTGGTTGTTCGCAAGCCCGTATGTTGTGACTAGTACAGGATGAATAGCCTGACGGATTCCATTCGTCGAACGGAATACTCGTACCCTACGCTCAATATCATCATAATCCTTCTTCTTCATTACATAGTCACCATCATAGAACTTCATTTCGCAGACGTTGATTACTTTATCCGCACGTTTGATGATCAGATCAATCTGCGCCTTTTCTTCTGTAGTCTGTGGAGCCGTCCAAGAATAGACTTTAGTACTAATAACTGCTATTCCTAAAGCCTGTTCTAACTGTTTGTGGTGATTCAGACAAAGCTGTTCAAAGGCCAGCCCTGCCCAGGTGTCATGTTGGCGTGTCCCTATCTGATACTGCCAGAATGCCTTGTCTGTTTTTCCGTTGTTCTTGATAAATTTGTAATAGAATAAAGAGAAAGGATCCACAAGTTGGTAGATACTCATCTTTGACTTGTTGCCATAGCCTTGGTAGCGACGGATGAAATCGCAATTTATAAGATCTTGCAGTATTGTCGAAAAGTGCCCGTTGTTATCGAGTTTTGTAGCTTTCAGAATCTCTTCACGTGTCAATCCTTTATTCTTGGAACTTAAGGCCTGAACAACTTTTATATAGTTGTCGGATTTCTGGAATAGTGAGGTGTACAGAGCGTTGAACTCATCATCGAGACTTCCTTTGTCTGCAAAAAACATCTCGTCAACGTTCTGCGCAAGACTTGCGCCACGCCTGATGTTTTTCAGATAGAAAGGAATGCCTCCCATAATCATATAGCATTCAGCAATCTCCTTATCTTCCATAATGATGTCACGACTCCTTAGATACTCTTTGCATTCTGCCAATGTGAATGGACGGATATAGATCTTTTGCGTTACGCGATTATGGAGTCCACCTCGATTCTTCAGAATCTTCTTAGTCATCCATGAGGTGGCAGAACCGCAAACAATAAGAATGAGATTGTTCTGTGTTACAGCCCAGTCATTCCAAAAATGCTCTAATGCTGAAATCAGATTGCTTCCCCTGGAATCCATCCATGGAAGCTCATCAATGAATACCACCCGTTTACCTTTGACGTTTACTTTCTCTAATAACTCTCTAAGCATATTAAAGGCTTCGTACCATGTGCGTGGCTTTTTATATTTTGTACCACCACCGTATCTGTTAAGTGACACCGCAAAATTGGCCAGCTGTTCACGCTTGCTTTTCTTGGCAAGTCCAGTTAGCTTGAATGAATATTGGTCGTCAAAGAATGTGTTGACAAGGAATGTCTTGCCAACTCGTCTTCTACCATAGACAACCACAAACTCAGCTTCCTTTGATAATACTATAGATTCAAGATGCTTCTTTTCTGCATCACGTCCTATCAATATGTCCTGCTTCTGCTCCATACTTGTTATGTTTTATTGATGCAAAAGTAGCAATAATTATTGAAATCACAAAGAAAAATGCAAACTTTCGGGCTAAATGTGGTCATTTTCATTAGATTTAGCCCCGAAGTCTGCATAATTTATGTGGATTATCCCGTTTTCTACTTTATGTTCTACTATCGTTTCCTGCTATAGAAAGAGGAAAATGCAGACTTTCGGGCTAAATGTGGTCATTTTCATTAGATTTAGCCCCAAAGTTTGTAATTAATTAATCTGTTACATGTCAAATTATCGTATTATATTTACTATTTTTGCGTAAATACGCATTTTTTGTTAATGGCTGAGAAACAAATGACCCGCCAGCAGTTCTTATGGTATGCTTGGCGGGGACTCTTATCGAAATAAAACGACCTGTACATTTAAGCATTGTGAAGAGGCTTGGCAGGTCCTCGTTCTAGTGGGTGCAAAAGTACAAATAATCCTTGTAACAGCCAAATAAAACCTTGATATCCGTCTTGGGCGTGTTGTTTTTTCGTCTTTCTGTATATATAGTGGCTTTATACACCCCCATTTTAATAAATAAAACTTCTCTTTCCGAGAGCTACACCCGCTTTCGCGATGTAGTACAAATTGTACGCAACGCAGATTGGCAGGGCTATGATGCCGATGGCCATAGAGACAGCCAACTTGATAACCATAAAGATTAGCATCGTCAGGCAACCACCGATGCAGATCATGTTGTTCATGAAGCCGGATAGCACTGAAAAGCCACAGAAAAGAGCTGCCATAGCGTAGCCGTCAAAGATACGTCCGTCTGGTACGTTGTCAAATACCAGATTGAGCCTGTAGCCGATGATGAAGAGTACATTGTATATCACCAGACGCATGAAGGAAGAACGGAAAACCCTTGCCTCGTTGTAGCCGCTGAATACCAGGGAAAGCATGTTTCCCATCTTCTTGAAAACCGTCATGTTTGTTGTCATCATAGTTGTAAATCTTTAAATGATAATTGATAAATCTGAACTGAGACATATCCCTTTTGTGGAGTATCTATCTCCATCAGGGTGCAGGCTGTGACACATTAGCGTGCCTCACATGAACTGGGCATGTAATGTGTCTGCCTACACCGATGGAAGGAAGAACGTATCAAAGAATACCGCCCTTGTCTTTCTGCATGAGTTGGATTTTCTCCTTGTTGCGCTCGATGAAAGACCGGCATACCGCATTGAGGATATTGCCGAAGTTGAACTGTCGGCAGTTGATGCGGATGATATCGAGAGCCCGCTTGATGTCTGGGTTCAGAACTACGGTAATCCTGTTTTCATCGGGATTGTCGTTGTAGAACTCTGCGTATCTGAGCATAGTGTCCCATTCACCAGAACCCGCCTCGATGACAGGTTGCACTTTTGTCTGCTTGCCTCTTCGCGCTCTTGTTACTTTCGGTCTTTGTGGTGTCGTATCTACCTGTGCAACCTCAGTACTTTCGTCCTGAACTTCTACATCAGAAACTGTGTCCTCTATTGTCGTAACCTCCTTCTCTTCTTCTGTCGGAATCGGATCGTTCTGCGCATCCATGAAAGCACCCAGAGAATCCAGGTTAAGGATGTCGGGCTGCTGTATTAACTTGTTTGCTGCCATATTATTCCAGTTTTTGAAGTTCGTTGTAAATCATATCGAAGGCTGGAGCTACACACTCAGCCTGAATCTTCGTGTTCCCGAAGGTGTTGTAACGGGCAATGTCTGCACGGTCGGACACCATCGGAGTGACGATGCCACCAGCCTGTGCCAGTGCCTTGTCCGTCTTTTTCCAAGTCTGAAGCTCTGCTGCCGTTCCGCGTGTACGGATAACCAGATTCGGTACGAATATCAGCTTTGGCTTCTGCCGTCCTTTCAGGTAGGTAATCCATATACGTCCTACCAGATTAAGGAACTTTTGGGTGGCACTGAGACAATTGAACTCATACTGATACGGGCAGATGATGACATCGCTGAAACCCAGCAGAGGCACCATGCCTTCCAGATAGATATTGCCAGGAGAGTCAAAGAGATAGATGCCGTTGGTGGACTTTACCGACTTTAAGAGCTGAGCCGACTGCTGCAGACGGTCAATCTCAATCTGCCTCACGTCGTATGGCACCTTTTCCGTTTGCAGACTCTGGCTGTCGAACTTGCGTTTGTCAACGATGGAGTGCTGACGGTCGCAGTCCAGTACGCAGACCTCACCTTGATGTTTCTCTGACAGGTAGTTGGCGAAGAGCGTGCAAAGCGTGGTCTTACCTACGCCACCTTTCTCGTTCGCCCATGTGATTGTAATGTTCTTCCTCATTGTTCTATTTTTTAAAAAGTTACTATTCCAATAATTACGATTTCCCAAAATATTATCAGTTATGACCTACGGATCATGGCACGTTCATCATCCACCTCACCGTAGCTGTTGCGGTTGGCATCGGGATTGTAGTTGATACGGTCGCTGCTGCCAATATCATTCGATATAGGCCGTGTTCTGCCCTGGGCCACATTATGCCGATGCTCCGAAGTCTCGATGTCAGCAGAGTTGGCACTTCTGAATTTACGCATATCGATACCACTTGCCTCCAAGTCAACCACCTCACGTTTCGACGGATTCACACAGAAGAGCTTGTCTTCGAAGCGGTACGTCCAGATACCCTCGTCGTTCAGCCGGTCAAAGATACTCTCATGGCTACTACCAGTCTGACCAGACTCCAATATACTATTTATAGTACTGATGGTGGATTGGATGTTATTGCCATTCTCCTCTACATGCAGATGCTCAGTTGAGACATTGAACATCTTGGATAGCAGCCGTACCTGTTGGTCATTGGTCGGTGAAAAGCCCTGTACCCATGCCACTTTATCATTATACTTGATCTTATCGACGAGATAACTGGCCAACTCTTCTTTGTCCTTTCCCATGATGATGTTCCCATGCTTGATGTAACAGCCATAGAAACGATGCAGGTCACGGTTGAGGTCGAAGGTTGTTGCAAGAGGATTCTCCCGAAGCTTGTCCTCAATGAAGAAATCCACCTTTTGAAGTTTCTCCTCACGGCTCTGGAACTGGAGTAAAACATTGATACCGAGAATGTCGCTGCCCTTGAATACGGACTTGGTAGCATTATCGACCACCATATAGCCGTAAGGTGTAAACTCCTTACCGAGGAACTTTAAGCTAATGCCGAACTTCTTCTTTAACATAGCCTCCAGCTCTTCGCGGCTACTGCTCTGGTCATGATACTTCTTTAAGATCGCCCGAAGCTGACGTATGCGTTTCTTTTCCTCTTCACCGTTCTTACGACATAGCTTCTCCACCTCCTTTACTGCGATGCTGTCCTGTACCTGTCCACCTCTTTTAATATATATGTCCTTGTCCTGGATATATGCCTCGTAGCCCGAAGTCTCAAAGACCGCCATGAACTGCGATACACTCTCGAAGTGATACGACTTTGCTAATTTCATCATTTCAGAGTTCTGATGCTTTTGGTCAATACTCATGATGGACTCGATGGCCTTTAACGAACGGATGTTCTCCATCGAATCAGCAATCTTTTTTCCATCAGGACTGATACGGCTTGTCACGATATGCAGATGGTTGTTACCCGTGTCATGGTGAAAGTACATCAGCACAGGCTGCCCCTCATTGTTGTAGCCCATCTTATCAAGATACTTCCAAGCGATACCAATCAACTCCTCCTTAGAATACTCGTCACCCTTACACGAGATAGCCGCATGAAACTGCGTCATCCGAGTACGGTCATTCCTGGCAGAGTAGTCTATAAGATAGTTCCGAAGCGAGGTGATGCCTCGCATTTCAGGCGCATCCTGCAGATACCCGAAGTTGCGGATGGCGACCAGTTCAGCCACACCATGCTCCACCTTCCGCTCGTTGTAGCGGACGGCTGAGAAGGTCGAACTGGACTTTAGGATGGTTGCAATCATACTGGTTTCTCGCTGAAAATACGTGTAAAAATCTTATGTTCCGTGGCTGCGATGTCACTGTTCAAGGACAGAAGCTGGTGCAGTATCGGCTCAATGGCAGTGGTCACATACCGCATTTCGTATTCGCCGTTTTCGGCAAGCACGTTACAGTAATGCGCCACCTGATTGAGGTTATTTCCGATACGATTCAAGTCTGCTTCGTGCTTCGATATGAGCGGATAAAGCAGGTTCATCGACTCGATACGACGCTTCATAAGCGTGTCATCATAGTGGGCTACCGCATCGCGGATCATGGCACTGATGCCACCATAGTTAGCCGCCTTTGCCTCGAACATATCCCTTTCCGCACCGCTTACCCGGAGTCTTACGATACGGTCTTTGTTTCCGGAATCTTTCATGGTCTCTGTAATAGTCTGTGAGTTGCGAACAGACTTTCCTCCCCAGCCGAAGGTCTGGCAAGTGGCGTTTTGTGGTAACAAACGCACAACTTGCAATCCCATCAACGATGGAGCCGTCTGTCCTGTTGGACACTCCCCGGAATAAAGGTCGGTCAGAGCCGTTGGCGGAGACCTGCCGAAATTGAAGCCGATGGAAATCCATCGCCGAAGTCGTTGCAAAAGTAGTCATTTTCATTTGTCTATGATGTCGTTTTAAAAAGTTTATTCACTTGTGCATTCATGCGGTTGTACCCTTGTACACTTGTGCTTGCACAACTGCACACACTTATGCAGTCGTCGTTTCATGCAGTCGTGTCCTTGTACGTTTGTGCAAGCATGATTGCACTGTCTTGTTCGGTTGTGCCCTTGTGCCTGCACAATTGCACACAATGATGCAGTTATGCTTTCATGCTCTTGTGCTCGTATGCTCTCGTGCTTGCACTCACGCATACATTCGTGCAGTTGTATGTTTGTGCAAAGGTAGCAGGATAGACAAGGCTCAGAAGAGAACCCTGCCATCCTGCCAGTATGATGGCTATGCCCAGCAGAACCTTACCCACTTGCTCTCCTTGTCGCACTTACTCAGGGCCTCACGGAGCAGAGATACCAGCTCATCATGGCTGATGCCGAAGTTCGTGCAGATGCAGTCAATGTCATCCCCGTCCTCCAGATGCCAAGTGGCTACCTGTTCTACGACGCGCTCCAAGTCCTCCCTGTCAACCTGGAACTCGTCGGGGATAGCCTCGCCCTGTCCGTCTGTGAGAAAATCCACGTTGCACTCGAATACGATGTTGAAGAGACGTAGGAAATAGTCCTTGCTCACATCGTCATAGTTCCTAATCCACTGTTGCAGGTCGCCCTGTTCGTAGCTGACCCTGTTAACTGTTGCAACTTTTAATTCTTGCATGTCGATTGAAAAATTGTGGCGGGCTGGTTAGACCCGCCGTTACCTTTGTTATCAATGATGGCGGTCATTATGCCGCTTTCTTATGCTCGATGTACTTGGCTCCCGTTATGAGTACCTGGTCATCCCGGAACTTGACCCTGCACTGGAGTACAGACCAGCATCGGTGGTTCTTACGCCTGTAGAGTCTGATGTAATAGACCTCCTGCTGATTATCCGTCTCCTTCGCAAAATGCTTGATATGCTGGCAGGCGATTCGATACGAGGGCAGTTCACTTGCGATTTGCTGCCCGTTGCTCTCTGCCTCTACATTGAAGTAGAAGCGGTGTTTGGGATAAACTGTTGTTTGAGTCATAACCGTGAATTTGAATTTTATCGACTAAGCCTGAGTCCCGAGGGGGATGAGATTTTTTCCTTTTCTCCGTCTCCTGGAGTGCAAGCTTTTTCTTATTTCCTTCATCGGCTGAAGCATCGCCGTCGGGGTTTTCGATTTTTCCGGTGCTGTTAAAAGTGAAAGATCAAGAGCTCATGACCAGATAATTTCGTGCGTTCTTCTGGAATACCCGGCTTTGTCCGAGTATCAGACAAAACGGGAAGCCTGCCGGAAGAAAGCAAGCGAAATAGCAACGCGGTATTTGGTCATCAGCTCCTTTCACTACCTTTGCACCGCAAAATCAGAAAACCAAGGCGAAGCAGGGACTATAAGATGATGGAAAAGTGGTGAGCACTCCAGAAGAGAGAGACGGAGAATGCCAAAAGGCCTTCTCATATGTGAGGCCATAAGGCATTCCCGAATGCGGAGCCAAAAGGAATTGGAAAGTGATGGCACAGCATCCCAGCTATGCCGACTCTCCCGACATGTCAGTTCCGTTTGCCGACAAAGGCCTCACGGGAATGAATGCAGAGGATGACAGGTACTGCGGTTCATCGTGAGCGATGACAGGCCTTTTCCTGCCGAGCGTTTCGGTATATCAGGCATGGCCCGACATACCGAATCCCGAGAGCAGGATGGGGTCTGAGCAGTAAGGGTAAATACTTGTCAGAAGTGTGCGTGTCTGAACAGGACACCCGCAGTTCTGACGTGTATGACCAGATCCTGGCATCCGGCATCCATCCCATGTGAGGACTGTCGGCAAGCGGAAGAGTAAGGTACAGTGACAGCCGTGCCTTACGTTGGCAGAAGGGAAACCAAAAGGCGCTTTCCTTGGCCAACTGTCACATCAAAAGTATGCCAAATAACCAAACGAAAACTTGCCAAATAACCAAACGAAAACTTGCCAAATAACCAAATGATCAATGCAAATTATAAAGAAAAATAGCATTTAGGGTGTATAGCCATAATAATAGGTTCACAGTCAATGGCTATGAACCTAATCCTGTGATTTTAGTCACGAACCACCCTTGCTAACCAGCAAGGCACGTTATGGAAGAAGTTTATCTTCCGTAACATGGTATTTGCCGCTTCGCGAGAGTCAAAGGTCTTTGCGCACTCAGGGGCTTTAGTCCAGGTAATACGCTTTTTGCTGAAAGCAGCCATGTATTCCTCGTTGTCATTCTGTATGATGTACTGTGTCATAACCGATAATTTGAAGGTTGAACATTAAAAGAAAAATGCCCGTATAGCCGGTAGCACAGCTTATAGACGGTTATTCTTTGCCGTCCTCGTTATCTTTCATAGTTAGAATTTCCAGCTTGGTGACAGCGAAGATGATCTTGCTGCGCTTCTTGCCATCCTCTTCCCAAGTGTCTGGTCGGAAGAATCCGTGGCAGCCAACGTACTTACCTTTCAGGTCCTTCAGCTCATCCTTCTTGTCGTTGGAGATCCACTTCTCAACAGGAAGGAGTGCGGTCTTGGTGGACTTCTCATCACCCTTGTTCTCTGTGTGGCTCACTGAAAGGCAGAAACGAGCAACTGAGCTCTTCTCAAATTCCTTAACTTCAGGTACTGTAGCGACGAATGCGCTGATTGAAAACTCATTAAACTTTTTCATAATTTCTAAATTTTAATTGGTTTATATTCAATTTATTCGAGGCAACCAAACGACGCGGAAAAGTGGTGCGACGGGGATTTATCTGTGAATACACGTTTTGTTTATTGCTGCAGGCAAAGATTCATCGGTAAAGAAAAAGGAAGATTCATGGAAAAATCATTGTCCAAGGCCGGAGGCAGTCCACGCAGGGCCGAAATCAAAAAGGCACCCGCTTCGTAACTTCGCGGAGAATAAATGAGTATAACGCCAAGATTAAAATAGAAAGAAAAAGTATGAGTTGAGAGCGCATAGGTACCAGTGCTGTTATGGAATGGAAGGAAGAGCCAGTTGCTTCTGCCAGTAAGCCAGAAAACAAGCGTGATGAGTACCAAAGATGCTCCCATGTTGAGACGGTATCTCAGAGAATAAACGACACGATGAATGAGCAGGCTAAAGGGATGACAGGCTGCTACACCGGTAAACGCAGAGACAGGAAGAGGATGGTAAGAAGCCTGCATAGGATGAAAGCAACCATTGGAGATTCATGAAAGATAATGGGGACGGCAAAGCCCAAACAGAGACTTGTGCTACTGGCCATACGGGCATGACTGCAGACACAGCACATCAGACATGACACACTGATAAATAACTTTTAGAATTTGTAATAGCTGGCCCAGAGTGCGCAGGCTGATTACGGCGCAAATATGAAACCACCAACCATTACTCAGGCAACAGCCTAACGAAAGGTCATTTTTGCGTATTCACTCCTGCGTTTCTTGTTCCTTATTCTTGGCGCATCACCAAAGAATAAGGAAGCCAGGCTTTTTCGCCTGGCATTACCTTTATCGGATTAGATCCTTCCTTCTTCCATGTAGGAGTAAAAGCACCCGTCCGTCACTATCACATGATCGGCTAAGTGAATGCGCATGACCTCGCAAGCTTTCTTTACGCTCTGAGTCAGCATATCATCATACTTGCTTGGGTGGAGATTACCACTGGGATGGTTATGGCATATAGCCATGATTGTGGCATTATTAAGGACTGCTTCACGCATGATGATGCGCACGTCAACACTTACCTCTGTCAATCCTCCCATGCTGATGCACTCAGCCTTTATAAGTCTGTAGTTATTGTTCATCAGCAGGATGTAGAAATGCTCTGTTTCCAAGTCCATCATCTTCGGCAGCATATAGTTATAAATACGTGTGGCGGTGCCCATATCGGGCTTGAGTGCTGCCATTGCATTCTGCCTACGCTTGCCGAG
>Ga0256406_1000428_pt1 | contig 77971 bp, 67 predicted proteins | sample RumenRJG_03DNA_FD_185986 | JGI IMG/M metagenome (GOLD analysis project Ga0256406, IMG submission 185986) | Bovine rumen microbial communities from Lethbridge, Alberta, Canada - RJG_03 | ecosystem: Host-associated > Mammals > Digestive system > Stomach > Rumen | place: Canada: Alberta | collected... | reverse complement strand
TTATCGATGGCATGGTTTGTCTAACAAGCTTGAAGGATGTCAGAAAAGTTGATGAATCTTGTACATCGATTCGTTTTTTATGCCTGATTTTTTTAGTTTTGTGTCCAATTTTTGTTGACAAGTGCACTACAGGATAATAAAGCAACCAATTTTTTATAGGCGCCCCCTTCCAAAAATGAAAGCCATGTGCTTGATAGATAACAATCCCGACTCCACAAATTTTTGAACAAATTCTACCTAATACTCCCCCTATCGGGGTATTACAATGCACTACATCAAAAGATTCCTGTCTCATTAATCTACATAATTGATTATATGCAATTATATTTTTTCTGCTTATAGGATTTCTATCAAAATTAATATTTACAACGTGAATCCCATAATTTTCACAATCTTCTTTATAAGCTTTTATATCTGCTCCTTCCATATTGCACGCTAATGTAAACTCAAACCCTAATTCTCTAGCCGCAACAATTGCAGAACGCATAAATCCATTAATTCTTTTGCCTGATAAGCTGGTTATGTATAATAGTTTCATTTTATACAATCTCCTCATTAAAAAAATTTTTTTCTATCATCAAACACCAGCAATGATAAACAGGTAAATGAAGTTCTTGTATCATGAAGGTTTCCGTTTCCGGAACACAGACAGCTACATCTGCCAGAGATTTAAGTTTACCTCCTTTAGCTCCTGTTAATGCAATAACTTTCATATCCATTGCCTTGGCTAGTACAGCCGCATACAGAACATCTTCGCTATTGCCTGAAGTAGAAATGCCTAAAAAGACATCTCCGGCGTTTCCCAGCCCTAAAAGTTGCTGTGCAAAGAAACCTGGACCGCCAACGTCATTAATGTAAGCCGTGTTTAATGCATCATTTCCTAGCAAAGGAATGGCTGTCAAAGGCATTTCTAAGGTTTTCGATAGATACGCCCCTTTTTCTGGATGAATTTGCATAAGTTTTTCAACTAACGATTTAGGCAATGGCCGTTTGAGCTTAAAGCTTTTCATCAATTCACCCGAAATATGTTCTGCATCTGCAGCCGATCCACCATTGCCAGCAATCAAAAGTTTATGTTTTTGCAAATATGCATTCTTTATGGTTTCATAGGCCGAAAAAATATCCTTTGCACAGGGCTTTAATTTCGGATATCGTTCGACTAAGTTCGTTATATAATCTCGTTCGTTCATCTGGTTCACCTGTCATGAAAAATCTTGTTAACAAATGCTAATAAAGAAGCTACCGTCTCATCTTGACCATAATCCTGCGTTCCAATTAGTGCTGTATGACAACCTGCATTTTTCCCAGTAAGAATATCTCGCTGGTCATCACCAATCATCCACGATGCGGCTAAATCGATATTAAAATCTTTAGCGGCTTGTAAGAGCATCCCTGGCTTGGGTTTCCGACATGAGCAAGGAATTTTTAATTCAGGAATTTCCCCTTCAAATCCTTTATCCGGGTGATGGGGACAATAGTAAAGTTTATTAATAAAAGCGCCTTCCTGTCCCAGAAGGGTTTCCATCTTATTATGAATTACATGCAAAGTATGCACGGTAAGACGCCCTTGGGCTATTCCAGGCTGATTGGTCACAATAATAGCCAAATACCCAGAATTATTAATTTTACGGATGGCTTCAGCAACGCCTGGCAATAATTCAAATTCTTCTGGCTCAATCAAATATCCTACATACTTATTAATAGTGCCATCGCGATCCAAGAAAATAGCTTTTTGTTTATTGTGGAGGTTGCGTGCCTGAACAATTCCGGTCTGATAAGCTTTACAGACTTTTTCATAACGCGCTGGCGTTCCCATATCTTCCACATACTCAGAACTTTGGTAAATATAAAGCTGACCGCTTCCCGCCATAGGTTTCAGTATTTGTCTGTCTAAATCCACTTTATCCGAATGGATATCCATGTCTAAAACTTTTTTATCAAGAACATGCAAGCCAGCATTTACACAATTTGCATACCATTCTGGCCGCTGGTCCTCTTTTGTCAACCATTGAATGACGCAACCATTATCATCCGTAATGAGCAGCCCACTATCATAGGGATGACTATTAGAATGAGTAAATAAAGTAACCAACCCGCCTTTATCATAATGAGCCTGAATGAGACGATGAAAGTCTACATCAAACGCTGCGTCTGCGTTCAATAATAAAAAATTATCAGATAATTTGTCTTTTATTTTGAAAAGAGCCCCTGCATTTCCCAACGGCTGTATTTCATTATAGTATTCAATATGTGCCCCAAAAGGCTTCCCTGTGATGGGAGATGTTCCACTCCCATCGCCAAAATAATCCATAATGACATTACCCAAATGGCTGACTGTAATGATGATGTCATCAAACCCCTGCTGAACTAAGCAGTCAATTTCTCGTTCCAAAATGGGAATACCATCAATTCTAATCATCGGTTTGGGAATATCTGAAGCAATCGAAGATATTCTAGTCCCTTTACCACCAGCCATGATGACCGTTTTCATGAATTACACTTCCTTTGGCGGATAATCTTCAGCCGCATAATAAATAACACGTGTTCCCCCATTTTCAAATTGGAAGGGAATATACAATAAATCTTTCATCGCTTCTCGAACGCTGGGCTGCTTATCAATGGGCACATAGAATAATAAGAACCCGCCGCCACCAGCACCTAATAATTTACCGCCGAGAGCTCCTGCCTTTAATCCCGCCGAATAAATCGAATCAATGTTATTATTGGTAACTGCCTTCCCCGTTTTCCGTTTCAATTGCCAAGTATAATCTAACAACCTGCCGAAATCATCTAAATCACTATGTTTATCTGTCAAAATAACTTCAGCTTTATCCACTAATAACCGCATTTCTTGCAGACGATGGATTTTTTCTTGACTCATGCCAGAATTTGCCTTTTGTACATCTGAAGAAAAACGAGTAAACCCAGTAAAAAACATCATCAACGATTTATTTAATTGCTCTTTGCGTTCTTTGCTGATAATAACTGGCAATACATCATAGCCATCCTTACTGAAATTAATGCGGTTAAAGCCTCCAAAAGAAGCAGCAATCTGATCTTGCCAGCCACCTTCTTCCTGGCATAATTCCCGTTCTAAATAAATAGCTTCATCAGCCAATCGCTTCTTATCTACATACTTTCCTTTCAAGGCATGAAATGCATTCAACATGCCTACGGCAAAAGAAGAACTGGTTCCTAATCCAGAACGAGCCGGTAAATCTGCTTCATAAGTCAAACGAATTTCATGCATATCCAACATTTTCATCGCATTGCGAACGGCTGGATGTTGAATATCTTCAAGCGCAGTAACTCGTTCAATTTTTGAATAAGCCACTTCCGTAGAATAGTCAAAGAACCGAGGTAGATGTCGAACATTGACATAACAATATTTATCAAAGGTAGTCGAAAGAACGGCCCCACCATATTCTTGAAAAAAATCTTTCATGTCCGTACCGCCGCCAAAGAAAGACATGCGAAACGGGGTTCTAGTAATAATCATAAATTCTCCTCAATAAAATTTTTAAAATCTTCAACTTTTCCAGAAGCAGCATACTTTTGACAGCCAATAGCATAAGATTGCCTACAGAGGTTTTCATGAAACGAATTTTTCATTTGAGTGACTTTTTGTAAGCACTGAGAAAAAGCTTCTATATTACCTGAATCAATCAAAAATCCGCTTTTGCCAGGAACAACCTGTTCGGAAATGGCTCCTACATTAAATGCAATAACCGGCCTTGAATATTTATAAGCATCAATTATAATGCCAGATTGTGTTGCTGAGTTATATGGAACAATAACCCAATCAGAATTAACAAAATAACGTTTCATATCTTGATCAGATACATATCCACTCATCAATGAAACATTCGGTTCTTTTTTTAATAGCTGAACAATGGATTCCACTTGCGGATCCACTTTTCCAACTATATCAAATTGCAAGTTAGGACATCTCTTTACAATTTCTAATAAGTTATCAATGCCTTTATAGGGATTCATCCTGCCAAAAAATAGTACTCTGTGGCTATGTACTGAAGGCGTATATTCTATATATCTCCTCCATAACTCTAAATAATGTACTTTTGGGGGAGAAACATTATACCTAGAAATTAATGTTGAAATAAATTTTCTATTCCTAAGCACAATAGTATCAGCCAATCGCACTAAAACTTTATTAAACCAATCTACTTGCCGCCAAGACGAATCATTTTCATGAGGAATTACATCATGAATAACATGATATATATGGGTATGTCCTTTGATAGCTACCATAATTGGCAAATTCCACACATGTAAACTTTCAAAATAAACAGCATCAAAATGTTGCTTCTTTATTTTGTGAATAATTGAAAATAGCAAAGGAATATCAAAAGTTTTTTTGCAAATACCTGGCCGTTTCGGACAATCTACTAACCATGTATGGTCCGATTTTTCTAAAGAAACACGAGGCGTTTTTATAGATAATAAAAACGCCTCGATTCCTTTATCTCCTCTCAGTGCTTCATACATCCCAAAAGTAGTATCCTGGTGATCAGCATTATCTGAAAAAGTAACTAATAAAATTTTCATAAATATCCATTCCAATCTAATTCATATATCCAACGCACTCATTGTAAAATAACTTCCATGATTATCTCTCAGACCTCACTTTTTCAATTTCGTTGAAGTCTACGGTGAGTTTGTTGATATCTACTGCCCCTTCAGTTGCGCTCTTGGTGAAGATGATTTTGACGGTATGGACCATGATGACCAAGTCCTGGATGATGCTGTAGTTTTCAATGTACATGAGGTCGTAGACGAGTTTGTCATAGGGTGTGGTGTTATATTTGGCAAATACCTGGGCCAGGCCGGTGATGCCCGGTTTGACGTTATGACGATAGGTGTATTCCGGATATTTTTTCACAAATTGTTCGACGAAGTAGGGGCGTTCTGGTCTGGGGCCGACGAGGCTCATGTCTCCGTTGAGGACGTTCCAGATTTGCGGGATTTCATCAAGGCGTGTTGCCCGGATGAATTTCCCTACTTTGGTAATGCGCGGATCGTTTTCTGTTGCCAGCTGGGGACCGGAATATTTTTCCGCATCGACACGCATGGAACGGAATTTGTAGACTTTATAATCTACGCCAAACCGTCCTACCCTCACCTGACTGTAGAGGACGGGTCCATGGTCTTCCAGTTTGATGGCGATAGCTACCAGTGCAGCAAAAGGCAATGCACAGACAGCAGCTATACTGGCAAAAAATAAATCCATCACCCGTTTACCTGCCCGTTGTTCGATGCTGAGCTGCAGACTTCTGGGGCGGAATACGGGGATATCGTCTATCTTACGCAGCATTGCCCCATTGGCTATGATTTCATAGGAATCGGGGATGACATAAAGCTGGATATCATTATCCATGCAATAGTAGACAATATCGGCACGAGTCTGGATGGGAACATCGGAACAAATGATGATGCAGTCTACGTCGTGCAGGTCAGCTACGTCGCGCCATTTTTCGGTTTCATTCATGATGACGTGTTTCAGATGAAGTTTCAGCTGCGGCTGGGCATTCATGCGGAAATAGACGTGGCGGCATTCCTTCTCTCCGCCGATAATCATGACATTCCGTTCTGGATGAAGTGATTGTTCATATTTCTGCCAGATCCGCTTCCAGATAATGAGCAGGACAAATTGCACGGCCGTGCTAGCTATGAGGAGTATGCGGGAGTAATAGCTGTAATTGAACAGGAAAGAAATGGCCATGATGATGAAAAATACAGCTATAAGGCTGACAAACAGGCTGATGATGATTTCGCTGAAGCGTTTATACTGCAGTGTATATAGGCCGTATATGATGAACAGCCCGATAGACAGGACGACTGCCAGGGGCAACATGCCTGAATATAAAACGATGTGAGTTACGAGAGATTGACGATTGACAAGTATCAGGGCCAGGACGATGTAGGTCAGTGATATGATGGCTATGTCGCCCAACAGGTCTATCAGTTTCCGTGATGTTGGGTATGCTCGTGTGCTCATGGTCTCATTCCTTTCTGTGGTTTGCGTGCAGCGGCGTCTGACTTTTTACGTCAGCCGTTGCTACACTATATGATTGGTAGATTTAGTTGTGATAAATATGACTATACGACGAACCGGCTCTCCCTTCCCACTTCAAACTCATCCCTTCACTTATGGTGTTTGTGTTTTACGTGGTCTTGGTCGTAGTAGTAATAGTAGTAATGGCTGTGTCTGTGGGTGTAGGGCATTTTGTTCAGGACAACGCCCAGGATGTTGGCTTTGCCCTTTTCCAGGAGGGATTTAGCCTGCCGGGCTTCTTCGGGGCTGACTTCTCCGCTGGCCAGGACGAGGACGACTCCATCTACTTTGCTGCCCATGATGGCGGCGTCGGTGACGACCAGTACGGGAGGCATGTCGAGGAAGATGTAATCATAGTCTTCATCGACTTCTTCCAGCAGGTCCATCATGCGGGAAGATCCCAGGAGTTCTGCCGGGTTTGGCGGTATGGGGCCGCTGGTCACGATATCGAGATTTGGAAAGATGTTTTTCTGGATGACCTGATGAAGGGGTATGTTTTCGGCAAAGCAGTTGGTCAGTCCTTTATTGGGCAGTTCGAACCGTCGGTGCACTACGGGCTTTCTCAAATCGCAGTCGATGAGAAGGACTTTTTTATTATCCTGTCCCATGACGATTGCCAGGTTTGCCACGGTCGTCGATTTTCCTTCATTGGGGAGGACCGATGTAAAGGCCACGGCTTTCAAGTCCTGACCTGCCCCGGAAAACTGCAGGTTCGTCCGGATAGAGCGATAGGCTTCGGATATAGGGGACCGGCTGTCATATTGTGTAATAAAATCTATTTCCGCCATAGTTTATCCCTCCATTTTCTCCAGAAACTTTCGCTTTGATGTTCATAACGCATATTGTCTGCATCGGGCACCATTCCCAGTACGGGAAGTCCCAGTTCTTTTTCCACATCTTCTGCCGTGCGGATCTTGCAGTACAGCAGGGATTGTGCCACAACGCCACCCATACCGAGAAGCAGGCCCAGGATTGTGGCAATGGCCATGGTAAGCAACTTGCGGGGTTTAATTGGTTTTTCCGGCAGTGTCGCTGCATCGACGACCTGTACTTCATTCGGGACCATGACTTCGGCTACTTTGGCTTCTTCCAGCCGTTTGGCCAGCATGACGTAGATTTCGTTGGCCACATTGGCATCCCGTTTGACCCTGACGAATCCCTGTTCTTTCTTAGGGAGGCTGGATATGATGGCATTATTCTGGGCATCCATCTGGTCGAGGGCTGTCTTTTTGCTCTGTGCCACGGCGATGGCCGCTTCGTTCTTGAATTTATCTGCCAGCAGCCCCTGCTGTACGGCATTGCTGGACGGGGCCTGCTGGGAGACGATATTCCCTATTTCCGTATCGAGGCTGGCTTTGGTCGTAGCAATCTGGTTATTGATTTCCTGCATCTTCGGGTGTTCGTCCGTGTATTTGCCGACATAACCGGCTTTCGTCGCTTCCAGCTGTGCCAGCTGTGTCTTATACTGCTGGATGGCCGGGCTGTCGGCAATGGATACGCCAGCAGAACTCAGCTGTTCATTGACACTATTCAAGCCAGCCTGGGCTGTTTCCAGATTAAGCTGGTTTTCGGCTTTGGCTTTATCGACGATGTTCAGTTTTTCCGTCAGCTGTTTCATCTGATCATCTGTGGAATACATCTTATTGGCCGACTGATACTGCTGCAGCTTGTTTTCGGCATCATTCAGCTCTCCCTTGGATGTCCCCAGACGCTGTTCGAGAAATTCCCGGGTCCGCCGCTGTTCATCGTGGGACAGTTCCGTCAGGCGGTTCATAAATCCCTGTACTAACAGTTCGTTTGCTTTCTGTGCCTGCTCCGGTGTCTTACCGGTCACATCGACTTCCAGTATTTCCGTGTCCTTATAAGGTTTGGTAATAATATGGCTCTTGACATAGGCTTCGTATGTCGGCAGTTCGCCGCTGCTGTTCCGTTCTTCCGTCTGTTCAATGACGGGCAGGACGACGTTGCGGCTCTTGAGGATTTCTGCGTCGGTCATCATGCGCTGTTTATCGTTGGCCGTATTGCCGCCTGTGACCTTGGACATGATCGAATCGGCAAGGCCCTGGTCCTGCTTGATGCGCAGCAGTGATGTAGACTGGTACACCGGCGGCGCTACGACCAGATAGAGACCGCCCAGAGCCATGCAGACCGCTGTCACGGCAGCGACTTTCTTTTTTTCCTGCCATATGGTTTCAAAAAGGTCTTTTAAATCAATCGTTATTTCTTCCACTCTGTTCAACTCCTGGGATAGAAATCAGTTATCCATGTTATCTTTTGCTTCGGTAATCATATAAATACTGCTGAAGATAGGCGCAATATCGCGGGCAAAGTCGATGCGGTGGTTCTTGGTCAGATAGAGGATATCGCCTTCGCGCATGACATAGTTCTGCGACATATCGCCGGTCTTGAGCATATTGTTCAGATTAATGGGAATCAGCGATTTGGGCTGATCCTGATGGATGAGGAAAATCTTTTTCTTGGCCGTATCGCGGGTAAATCCCTGGGCCGCCCCGATAGCATCCATGACAGTATGGGATTTTTCCAGTTCCACCGCACCGGGCTTTTTCACTTCGCCAAAAACGTAGACCCGCATGCGTCCCAATTTCGTCAAATTCACCGATACGTCCGGATCGACGATGTATCGGGACAGTCCCTGCTGCAGTATCTGGGTAAACTGAGAAACGGTCATGCCTTCGGCATGGATTTCTCCTACGAGAGGAAAGGATACATTGCCGTCCGGCCGGACGACGAACGGCGTCTGATTGGTCTGTGTATTCCCCAGGTCCTGTTGCTGGGTTACTACGATATTGAGTTCATCGCCTGGCCGCATGAGATAGTCCTGCGCGCAGGCCGTCCCGGTCACGAGCATGGCCATCAGAACGGTGGTGAGAAATGTCTTCTTCATCATATTCACATCCTATAATTCCTATAATTTCTATATGTATACTAGTGGTTCAATCTCATCTGTCATGAGCCAAATAATCGCTGCCACAGGCCTTTTTTCTTTACCTGCCAGTAATCCGGCACATCCGGATATAGGACACGATGGTTCAATATACGGGAAGCATTTTGTGTTGTTTCCAGCCATAAATCCTGCTGGTTGTGCTGCTTCTGCTGCAGGTTCCGCAAGGCATCATGCCCTTCCCTCATATCGGTCGTACGGAATTCTGTGCGATGGCCGTCACTGCCAAGGAAATGCACCATGTGATTCCGATATAGATCCTCGACATGCTGCTGTAAATGATGTCCAAAATATCCTGTAAAGCTTCCTATATTGCATTGCAGCAGGATTCCTTTTTTTGCCCAGGAAATAAGGACATCAGGGTGGTTCATCAATTGTTCATACCGTTCCACATGAGCCAGGACCGGCTGAAAACCGCGGAGCTGTAATTCATAGATCAGACGCTCTGCCATATCCGGCTGGGACTGATCGGTCAGTTCCAGCAGAATATAGGGACTGCCGGCCAGGCAGTAGTCCCGGCTGCCTTCTTTGAGGAAACGCAGGACATCTCCATTGAGCTCGATTTCGGCACCGCTATAGATATGGATAGGCAGATGTGCCCTTTTAGCCGCTTCTGCCACCTGGGCCGTTTTCTCCTCTATTTCCTGCCATGATGGGACGTGCCCGCCCCGGTTAACATGAGGCGTGGCGATGATATCGGTCACGCCCGATACGGCAGACATATGAAGCATGGAAAGGGTCATATCCAGGTTCCTGGAACCATCGTCAATGGCAGGGAGAATATGAGAATGTATGTCAATCATTTTCTATACTCCTCACTGGTACTGCCACTGCAGGCTCACTAAGGCGAAGGCGTCGTGATCGCTATGGCCGCCAGGCTGGCTGACCGATGCATAGCCGGCCGTTCCTTGGAGATACATATGGTCACGGAGCTTTTTCTGCCCCGTGAGGCCCCATTCATTGACCGACTGAGAATGCATTGTATCCCGGTCCCGTTCGATGCGCATAGCATAGAGACCGATACGGGTTTCTTTGGGCAGATAATGGCGGACGGCCGCATAGTATTTACGGGCATTTCGTCCCATATCGTCGCCCATGATGGCATCGTGGTAGGTCCAGCCATTCTGGAAATGTTGGTGACTGTACCAGCTGTCTGTCGTATGGGCCATTTCCAGGGTCATATCCCAGGAGCCATCCCGGGTCAGCGCCGGCAGGTAGAGACCAGCACGCCACGCTATATCAGCAGGCAGATAATGAGACTGGTCTTCGCCATAGAGCTCTCCATAGAGGGTCATCTTTGGCAAACGGAGACGAAAATCACCGCCGGCGATATCATTCCAGCGGTCGTCGCTGTTGTCATCATTGCGGCCATAGGTCCAATGTTTCCAGTCGGGCCAGTCCAGGCCGTTATGTTCCCCACCTAGTACGGAAATCCGGGCCAGACCGAAGGTAAAGTACGAGGCCGGGGAAAAATCGGTACGGATTCCCAGGATGCCGGCATGGTCATAATCGGTACGGCCTACTGCAGCGGCTTTATCGGCGCGGCTGCCTTCGAGCTGACCGTAAAATATGTGGAAATCCCGTTCTCCCAGGAAACGGAAAAATCCCCCGGTTTTACGGGGTTCATTGTAGTGAAGCTGCAACGTCGTCAGAGGGCGCATATTGTTCCCCAGTGCCAGATTGCCCGTTTCTCCCTGTCCCCAGCAAAAGGCTTCCCGGCCAATTTCCAGATTCCATATACCCATCTTCTGCTTGATATAGCCTTCTTCCAGGGTGACACTGCCTTTGTTATCCCGGTCGTAGCTGACACGGGGTCGGATGGACAACGCGAGGTTCTGATCAATATTCCCAGAAATTTCCGCTGAAAGGATGCCATTTCCATCGCGGCCATAGGTATACCCATTCTGCTGGTGGGAAAAGGGCTGCCAGCCTACACTCAGCCCCTGTCCATAGCGGTATGTTTGTTCTTTGCCGTGCAAAACGCCGGCCTGAAGGGATACGTCACGGAGTCGTACCGGGTCCTGAAGCTTATTCCCATCGAGTACCGCTAGTTCAGGTGCGACGTATTGGGCCATGGCTTTTGTTTCATCGGCCAGATAGGACGGCATGGGACGCTTCTTTGCCGTTTCCTGTGCTTCTCTTACCCAGCGGGCCAGCTGCAGACGGCTATACGGTCGGGCCCCATTGGGCATGGTTTTCAAATACCCCATGGCACTCAGCTTATCAATATAGGAATAGTAGATGCTGTCTACCGGTACATTGACGGTGACGGGTGGAGCTGCCTGTACTCCCGATGTCACCGTCAGGAACAGGCAGGCCGTGCTCATCAGCCATGCGGGATATTTTATGTTCAATGTCATCGCCTCGATCTCTTCCTGGATATACAAATTTACCCCCCCCGATGACATATGTCGATTACATAAGCATCGGGAGGGCGCAATAGTAACAAAATATTAAAATTTAACATTTTTTTAAAAATTTCTGAAGCTAACTCTTATTATACAAAAAATCGGCACATAATACAAGTTATCTGACATGAAAAAATCTTATGCAAAGATAAGGTAACATCCTTATATTAGGACACATTGCGATATCTCTGTAAATACGGGATTGAAAGGCAAAAAAACAAGGGCTGTGGTATCCTTTTTCTGCGATACCACAGCCCCTGTATGATTCAGCTTAGTATTCCGGTTCAATCAGGCCATATTTGCCATGTTTCCGTTTGTATACGACGTTGATGGCTTCCGTTTCCGAATTGAGGAAAACGAAGAAATCGTGGCCAACGAGATTCATCTGCAGGATAGCTTCTTCTACGTCCATAGGACGGGCTGCAAATTTCTTGACCCGGGCAATTTCAAAGTTTTCTTCCGGTGCAGCCGGTCCTTCGACGAGTCCTTCATGGAAGGAGCCGCCTTTCATACGGCGTGCCAGCTTCGTTTTATATTTGTGGATCTGGCGTACCATTTTGTCGTAAACCAGATCGATGGCGGCGTACATATCGTCATTGGCTTCGACGCCACGAAGAACGACACCATCTACTTTCAACGTGATTTCAGCAATTTTACGATCTTTTTCGACGGAAAGAAGAGCCTGGACATTGACTTCATTTTCAAAGTACTTCGTTACTTTCTTTTCATGTTTCAGTACATAGTCCTTTAATGCCGGTGTAATTTCTAAATTCTTGCCTCTTACGATTGTTGCCATACAAATCCCTTCCTTTCGTGAGAAACTTCGTTCCGGACCATCCATGCTTAAAATCCGGATATCCTGCTTCTCATATATTAAGTATTCGATATAAAAAGGTAAATTCCTGCTTGACGATGAAATATTTTTTTCGAACGGCATTCAATTTTTTACACAAATAACATTGACAAGGATTCCTATTAGTGTTAGTATACAACTCAGCAATTACATAACCTATTCATCCAGAGCAGCCGAGGGAATGGCCCTATGACGCTGCGGCAACCCCCCATAGCGGGAAGGTGCCAAGTCCAACGGATTTTTATCCGGCAGATGAAATGATTGTATACGTACCGTCAGCATCTGTTGACGGCTTTTTTATGCTATCAGCACCTCCAGGTGTATCCATTAAGGAGTTGATCTTGTGATTACCTTTGAAAACATTACCAAGACCTACGGCGGCAAAACGCACGTCCAGGCCCTGAAAGGCATCTCACTGACTATCCATGACGGCGAAATTTTCGGCATCATCGGGAAAAGTGGTGCCGGCAAATCGACGCTCGTCCGCTGCATCAATATGCTGGAAAAACCGACGACGGGCAAAGTCATCATCGACGATAAGGAACTGACGGCCATGTCCGACAGCCAGCTGCGGGCCGAACGCAAAAACATCGGCATGATTTTCCAGCATTTCAATCTGCTGTCGTCCCGTACCGTTTTTGACAATATCGCTTTTCCGCTGGAACTAGCTGGCGCTTCCAAAGAAGTCATCCGCAGCAAGGTCGATTCCCTGCTCGAACTGGTCGGCCTGACAGACCGTCAGTTCAATTATCCGTCCCAGCTTTCGGGTGGCCAGAAACAGCGTGTCGGCATCGCCCGCGCCCTGGCCAGCGATCCGAAAATCCTGTTGTGCGATGAAGCGACATCGGCACTGGATCCGCAGACGACAAAATCCATCCTGGAACTGCTAAAAGATATCAACAAACGCCTGGGCATCACCATCGTCATCATTACCCACGAAATGGCCGTCATCAAGGAAATCTGCGACCGCGTGGCTGTCATCGAAGGCGGGGTCATCAAAGAACAGGGCCGGGTCATCGACGTCTTTACCAATCCCCAGTCGGAAACGATGAAGGAATTTGTCAAATCGGTCATCAACATGGAACTGCCCGAAGGCATCAAAAAACTGGGCGTCACCAATCAGCCATCGCCGGACCGGGATATGCTCGTCCGCTTCCGTTTCAAGGGAGCCGCTACCAACGAACCGCTGGTAGTCAATGTCGCCCGCAAGTTCAATCTCGATGTCAGTGTCCTTTACGGCAACATCGATTATATTCAGGATGTGCCGTTCGGCTATCTGATTGTCGTCATCATGGGCGATATGAAAGCCCAGACCGAAGCGTATTCGTATATTAAGACGCAACCTATTGAAAGCGAGGTTTTAGGATATGTCCCCAGAACTCATTAAATTAATGATACAGGGTATCGAAGAAACACTGTTCATGGTGTCCATCTCTACTCTCATTGCTGCTATCATCGGTATTCCTCTCGGCATCACCCTGGTTACGACCAGCAAAGGCCACATTCTGGAAAACAGGGTAATCAATCAGATTCTCGGAACTATCGTCAATATCATCCGTTCCATCCCGTTCATCATCCTCATGGTCGCCATCATCCCGCTGACCCGCCTCATTGCCGGTACGTCTATCGGCACGACGGCAGCCTGTGTACCACTGACTATCGTCGCTATTCCCTTCCTCAGCCGGCTCGTAGAAACGAGCATCCGCGATGTCGACTTCGGTCTCGTCGAAGCGGCAGAATCCATGGGTGCTTCTCCGCTGCAGATTATCCGCAAAGTCCTGCTTCCGGAAGCACTGCCTACGATCATCAATAATATTACCGTCCTCATCGTCAACCTCATCGGGGCTTCAGCTATGGCCGGTGCCATCGGTGGCGGCGGTCTTGGGGATATCGCCATTCGCTACGGCTACCAGCGTTTCCAGGCCGATGTCATGCTGGCTACGATCATCATCCTCGTCATCGGCGTCAATCTGATTCAGGCTTGCGGCGACTTTGCTTCCCGCAAGAAGAATAAAAAATAAAAGGAGTGTCTGTATCATGAAATCATTCATCAAAAAGGCCGTAACACTGGCGGCCCTCGCTACACTGTGCGTTTTTGCCGCCGGCTGTGGCAGCAGTGACAACAATTCCAAATCGGCTTCTTCCGACAAAAAAGAAATCACCGTCGGGGTCACACCGGGCATCCATGCGGAAATCATGGAACAGGTCAAAAAAGAAGCTGCCAAACAGGGCATTACCATTAAAATCATGGAATTCTCTGATTATGTAACACCTGATGTCGCCCTCTCCAATAAGGAAATCGACATGAACTCGTACCAGCATAAACCGTATATGGACAACCTGGTCAAAGACAAGGGATTAAAAATCGTTTCTATCGGCCAGACCGTCGTAGCACCTATCGGCCTCTACTCCCACAAAATCAAGAGCCTCGATGACGTAAAAGATGGCATGACCGTAGCCGTTCCGAACGACCCGACCAACGGTGCCCGCGGTCTGCTGCTGCTCCAGAAAGCCGGTTTCATTAAGATTAAAGATGGCGTAAAATATCCGACACCGCAGGATATCACGGAAAATGCAAAACATCTCCAGATAAAAGAACTGGAAGCCGCTCAGATTCCCCGTTCTCTCGACGACGTTGACTTCGCCGCTATCAATACTAACTATGCCATGGATGCCGGTCTGAACCCCGTAACGGATGCCCTCCTGCGGGAAGACAAAGATTCGCCGTATGCTAATATTCTTGCCGTCCATGAAGATGACAAAGATAATCCGACGCTGAAGAAAATCGTCGAAATCTATAATTCTGATGTCATCAAAAAATATATCGAAGAACATTACAAAGGTGCCCTTATTCCGGCATTTTAATGTGTGAAAGAAAAGACGAGCCCCACGAAGCATGCATGTTTCGTGGGGCTCGTCTTTTCTTTCATCAAACTTCAAACTCTCTCTCCTTTACACTTTCTTTCCCTCTTCTATCAGTTTACGGCATTTGAGTTGTCGGCCGCTGAGTTCTTCTACGTAGCTGTACAGCAGGTGTTCCAGGAATGCCAGTTGATTCCGGGGGAGCTGTATGGTATCTGTCTTTTGCCAGGAATAGGTTAAAAGAGTCTGCCAGAGCTGACGGACGGCTGACGGCAAAGGGACGGGCTGCATGTCTTCTCTTTCATCGGACAGGTAATAGGTCTTTCTGCCATCAGTCCCTGGTCCCATATACACCTGAGCTGCCGCTGTATCGGGCATATAGCCGGCACAGGCCGTCAGCTGCCATCCGGCGATGATGGTCGCTACGCGGACGTTGCGGCTGGCAATGGCCCGGCTGTAACAGCCGATAAGCTCATATATCCGTTCATCTGGTTCTCCAGCCGGTATAATGGCCAGCACCATTTCCACAAACATCTGGGTATAGACGTAATAGTCCCAAGTCAGGGCATCGAGAATCGTACTGCGATGGCTCTCGTATTCTCCCATAAACAGGACGTGATCCCGTTCCCAGGCATCAAAGGTAATGGGAGAAAAGGCCATAAAACTGCCAAATCCCTGATTATATCCCTTTTTCCCTTTAGGCGCATAGACGTAGAGGATGCCCGATTCTTTTGTGAATATGGTCAGCTGCAGCTGCCGGGACCGGCCTTTCTGCAGGCGAAGGATGATGCCTGTATAGGCCCGGGTCTTCTGCATGGGACCGTAGGAATTAGTCCTTCTGTTCATCCGTTCCTTCCCCTTCTGTATCATCTGCCGGCGGCATAGGCACGGCCTTTATCCGGGCAATGCGGAACCCTTGTACTTCCAGCACACTGAATTTGTATGATCCGATGACGACTTCTTCACCTACGTTCGGCGTATGGCCCAGGAGATAAAAGACGTAGCCGCCGATCGTATCGGTATCGACATCTTCTTCCACCGGGATATGGAGCATTTCTTCTACATCTTCCAGGAGCACCGTGCCGTCAAATTCGTAGGCACCATTGGGAAGGGGCTGGATTTCTTCCTGTTCCGACGAATGTTCGTTCCGGATATTGCCTACCAGTTCTTCCAGAATATCTTCCAGCCCGATGAGGCCGACAGTGCTGCCGTATTCATCGACAACCGTCGCCAGATAGGTACGGCGGGCCCGCATGAGCTGCAGGAGCTGTGATGCCGGCATGATTTCCGGTACCATGAGGATAGGCCGCTTGATGAGGCGGAGATTGCTCCGTTTGTGAATATACAAATCCATGAAATCCTTAATGTGGATCAGTCCCAGGATATGGTCCTTATCTTCTGTACAGAGGGGATAGCGCGTATGGCGGGACTGACGGATGGTTTTCAGGTGCTGGTTCATCGTTTCTTCTACATAGAGGCAGACGATTTCCTGACGGGGCACCATGATTTCCTTGGCCAGACGGTCGGCAAAATCAAAGACGTTGCCAATAAGTTCGCTTTCCACCGGGTCTATTTTGCCTTCTTTGTGGCTGGCCGTGATGAGCATGCGGATTTCATCTTCCGAATGAGCCATATCGATTTCATTAGTCACGTCGAGATTACGGTTTTTGAGGAGGCGCTGCCCCAGCCAGTTGCCAAAGATGATGAAGGGATAAAACAGGCGGCTGGCAGAGTAAAGGAAATGGCTGACCCGTTTCAGTCCTCCTTCGGCCCGCTGCAGGCCAATCGATTTGGGAATCAGTTCGCCAAAAACCCACAGGCAGATGCAGACCAGGAGAATGACACAGATATACAGGATACCGACGGCCCAGAGCGGTATCCATCCGTGCAGCAGGGGAAATGCCTCATACAGTACATAAAATACGACAGCTCCCGCGGCCATACCAGAAATCACCATGCCCAGCTGAGCCATGCCGAGGAAAATAGCCGGTTTTTCATACAATTTTAATAAAAACCGGGCCTTTGTATCGCCGTCTCTCACCATTTCTTCAATGGATTCGCGGCGCAGCTGTACGAAGGCAAATTTACCAATAACACAAAAAACGCTCAGCAGAATGGAAGGCACAAGAAGCAGCAAATACTGTGCTATGTGTCCCAGCTCTGGTTCCATCATATATCGCTCCTCTGCTTACTCATTTTTATACCCGAATTCACTCAGCGCGGACGGCTTGTTGCGCCAGTCTTTTTTGACTTTGACCCAGATATCGAGGAATACGGACGATCCCAGGACGTGTTCGATTTCCTGACGGGCCAGACGACCTACTTCCTTCAGGATAGTGCCGTTCTTTCCGATGACGATGCGCTTCTGCGAGTCCCGTTCGACGTAGACCGTGACCCGGATATAGACTTTATTATGGCCACGATTCTTCATTTCTTCTACGTACACAGCGATGGAATGCGGTACTTCGTCGCGCAGGCACTGGAATAATTTTTCCCGTACAATTTCTGCGGCCAGCAGTCGTTCCGGCTGGTCGGTAATCATGTCATCGGGGAAATATTTCGGACCTTCTGGCAGGATTTTTTTGAGTTCATCCACGACGGCATCGACATTATCCCCTGTAAGAGCGGAAATAGGGATAATCTGGGCAAAATCAAAGAGGGCATTGTATTCGGTAATTTTGTGCAGAATTTCTTCCCGGCTCATGAGGTCCGTCTTATTGATGACCAGAAAAACAGGTACTTTCGTGCCTTTGAGCTTATCCAGGACAAACAGGTCGCCGGGGCCCTTTTTTTCATTTCCCGAAATGAGGAACAACACAGCGTCGATATCCTGCAGGGACTGATAGGCCGCTTCATCCATGAACTCGCCCAGTTTATGGTGCGGTTTGTGGATTCCCGGCGTATCGAGGAATACGATCTGGCATTCGTCGTCCGTATGGATGCAGAGAATCCGGTTCCGCGTCGTCTGCGCTTTATCCGATACGATAGAGACTTTCTGTTTGATGATGTGATTGATCAAGGTCGATTTGCCGACGTTTGGTCTGCCGACGACGGCGACAAATCCCGATTTAAATGTATCTTCCATAATTATGTTATTACCTTTCTTATATATGTATATAGAGTTAGCGGATGCCAGGCTGTGATCAGTCCATGGACGATTCATCAAAGGTCAGCGGCAGGAGCTGCTGCAGCGTGAACATTTCATACGAATCGTCAGGTCGGGCCAGGATGATTTCAGGAATGGCAAATTCTGCCATGACCTGACGGCAGGCACCACAGGGCGCTGTGAGGTCCTTGCTGTCACCTGTAATGACTAGTGCTGCAAAACGCTGACAACCACAGGCCACAGCATGAAAGATGGCATTCCGTTCGGCACAGATAGTGAGGCCGTACGAAGCATTTTCCACATTGCAGCCCGTATATACCGTGCCATCTTCTCCCAGAAGGGCTGCCCCTACGCGGAAATGGGAATAGGGAGCATAGGCTCGTTCCTGTACATCCCGCGCTGCCCGGATGAGGCGGGCAATCGTCATTTCATCGGTCATCAGAGTTCTTCTCCTTCGCGGACGTAGCCAAGGCGCTGGAGAATAAATTCTTCTTCTTTGCGCATTTCTGCCTTGTCATCCGGTTCCATATGGTCGTATCCCAAAATGTGGAGCATGCCATGGATTGTGAGGTATGCCAGTTCCCGTTCAAAGGAATGACCGTATTCTTCGGCCTGTTCCTGAACCTTTTCCAGTGAAATGACAATATCTCCGAGAAGTGCTGTATCGGGTCCATCATAGCCATCGGCTTCACCTTCATTAAGGGCAAAGGACAGGACATCCGTCGGACGATCGATATTGCGGTACTGTTTATTCAGTTGATGGATGTACTCATTGTGGCAGAGCAATATGCTGATTTCCGCATTGGGTCCCAGTCCGTAGACCAGGGCAGCTTCATCACATACCCGTTCGATTACCTGTTCATATCCATCTTTGCGAAATGCTTCATCTTCGTAGTTAATGTTGATTTTCATAATACAGAACTCCTCTCGTCATTCCTTTTTATAAAAAGACTCATAGGCGCGTATGATCCGTCCGACCATATCATGACGGACGACATCGGCATCGGTGAAATGAACCATGCCGATACCCGGTACATGAGCCAGTACCTTTTCTGCTTCGGTCAGGCCGGAAAACTTGCGGTCTGCCAGATCGATCTGCGTATTGTCCCCGTTGACGACGACCCGGGAATGATTTCCCATACGGGTGAGGAACATCTTCATCTGTTCCCGCGTCGTGTTCTGGGCTTCATCGAGTATGATAAACGATTCTTCCAGCGTACGGCCGCGCATGTATGCCAGAGGGGCCACTTCAATGATATTACGGGCAATGAGCTTCTGGAACTGGTCAAAGCCGAACATGTCTGCCAGGGCGTCATACAGGGGCCGCAGATAGGGATCGATTTTTTCCTGCAGATCGCCCGGCAGAAATCCCAGTTTTTCCCCGGCTTCGACAGCCGGACGAGTGAGAATGATCCGTTCGACTTCCCGGTTTTTCAGATAAAAGGCAGCCAGGGCTACAGCCAGATAGGTCTTGCCTGTGCCGGCCGGGCCGATTCCGAATGTCACCAGATTCTTACGGATTGAATCGACGTAGCGTTTCTGTCCGGCCGTCTTCGGTTTGATCAGCCGGCCTCTGGCAGAAATGCTCACGGTGTCGCTGTAAATGTCGTGAAGCAGCTCTTCCTGTCCCTGGCGGATCAGGTCGGCCGAATAGCGCACGTGCTGGGTCGTAATATATGTATTTTCCCGGTTGAGGTAACGAAGTTCAGAAAATACTTGGGCTGCCTGGCTGACATCCGGTTCCGGACCGGTCAGGATGACTTCATTTCCCCGGGCAGCAATACGACAGCCGGGAAATTCTTTCTGCAGAGTTCTGAGAAATTCGTCTTTCATCCCCAATACGGCTTTGGCTTCTGTCATATCGATAAAGGTCAGTCTTTTTTCTATAGACACGCTATAAGTCTCCTTTTAGTCTTTTGTCATGAATTTACGTACGGCTTTGCCGCCGAGATAGTCACACTTTTTACCCTGCCATGTATCCTTCTGCAGGAGAGCCGCATCGATCATATCGCGGATTTTCCACCAGCCCATACCCCAGTTGGCAAATTCTGTCGCTTCTTTTGGGGCTCTTCCGATGAGACGCTGGAATACGATATCGGGACGGCTGTATTCGAGGAAAGTAACGACCCGGTCTACATATTCTTCGACAGGGACCAGCATGATATTTCCCTGATGATACCAGTCGGCCAGTACGGTATTTTTAATGACGTACAGGGCATGCAATTTAACTTCGTCGCTGCCGAGGGCCGAAATGATTTTTGCCGTTTCCACAACATCGTCCATCGTATCCCATGGGAGATCCAGGATGACGTGGGTACAGGTACGGAACGGATACTCCCGCATCATCATCATGGCATCAATGTATTCTGCCAGCGTATGGCCGCGGTTGATTTTCTGCAGCGTCTTGTAGTTTGCCGTCTGCAGGCCGAATTCGACGAGGATATCGACACCGTATCTTTCCTTGATTTCCGCCATATAATCGAGATATACCTTGTTGATGCAGTCCGGCCGCGTAGCTACGGCGATACCGACGATATCGGGCTGACAGGCCTGGATCAGGTAATCCCGGAATGTCTCCGGTGGCAGGTAGGTATTGGTAAAATTCTGAAAATAGGCTATGAATTTCTTTGCTTTATATTTCGGCTGGATGTGGGCAATATTCTGCTCTATCTGTTCCTGAATCGTCACCGAAGCCGGCAGATTTTCATAACCGGCGCCGATGGATCCACAGTAAACGCAGCCCCTCACTCCCAGTGTACCATCCCGGTTCGGACAGGTATCGGGAATGCTGATCGGCAGTTTATATACCTTTTCTCCATATGTTGCTTTTAAATAAGAAGAGTATACGTTATATCGTTCCATGACAATCCTTTCCTGTATCTTCTGTCTCCTGCCGTCCATCCGCTGCTGCCGCCATCATCTGCCAGGATATGCCTTCATCGTCTTTGAAGGAGATGATCCAGGCGTGACCGGCTGGTGCATGGCGATAGCAGGACAGGGCTTCTTTCGTCCTGTCACACACTGGCCAGATGCGATAACGCATTTTAATATCCCGCCAGTTGGTAAACCGGTAGTTTCCTATATACGGGCGAAGCCGTTCTTCTTCGCGGAACAGCCGGTCCGTATCCTTCCGCGGCGCTTCCTGCCAGCCGAGAAAGTCTGGCAGCAGGCGGAACCGGAAGGTAATCAGCATGTCGAGGGACAACAATTCCTTTAGTACCCTATGAGCCGGTGCGGGAACACGGGCATCGTGACAGATGAAATCCCAGAGGAAGTGGCAGAGGGCTTTATCGGCCACGGCGATACGGTCATTGCCGGCTTTCAGCCAGGACCGGGTCATGGCTTCATAGAGCCGGAATATATTGTCTGCATAAAACCGCTCCAGATAACGCAGGGTATAGAAAAATTTTCCTGAATTATAGGTCCGTTCGAATACATCTTCCAGCACTTTCAGGAACTGCACCTTTTCATAGGGAAGCCAGGTCGTGGCCAGTACTTCATAAGGGCCGCACGGATCATAGCGGTAATCATCGGGATAGTCGCGGCGGATGCCCGATCCTTTGAGCAGCTTGAGGAAGCCAATCTGGAGTTTGTCCGGCCGCAACGCATAAATATCATTGAACGACTGCTGCAGATGGTCATAATCTTCATAAGGCAGCCCGACGATCAGATCGAGATGGAGGTGCATCGTATGGAGGGACGTCAGCTTCTTCATGATGGCCGTAATGCGGGGCCAGTCATTGTGGCGGTGAATCGCCTTCAGCGTCGGTTCATATGTAGACTGGATGCCCATTTCCAGCTGGATCCGTCCTTTCGGGGCCCGGGCCAGCAGATCCAGATCGTCATCGGTGAGGACGCCCGGTTCAATCTCGAGATGGAAATTGACCGGCTTCTGCACGTGAATCATGTATTCGATGAGGGGCCGGTGATGACGGGGATTGCAGTTGAATGTCCGGTCCACGAATTTTACCTGGTGGACCCCGGCGGCGACGAACTGCTCCAGTTCAGACAGGACCAGCGGCACGGAGCGGAACCGGACCGTATCACTCATGCCGGACAGGCAGTATTGGCAGTGGAACGGGCATCCCCGTGAGCTTTCATAATAGATGATTTTATGGGCCAGCTGGCTGAAATCTTCACCTTCGTAGGGAAAAGGCAGGGTATCCAGGTCCGCTACCTCGGCAAACACTTCATTTCCCCGTATCTCCCCTGCCACACGGCCCAGGACGCCGGGAATATCCGTACCGTCGCGGCCTTCTTCCAATGCGCGCAGGAAAGCCGGTACGATGCGTTCTCCTTCCCCCTGAAGGACGTAGTCGATATCGGGATGGTCGTCGAGGACTTCCCGGGCAGTATACGATACTTCCGGTCCTCCTACGAAGATGCAGACATGGGGCATGACCTGGCGGATCAGCGTGATGATGCGGCAGGTCATTTCTATATTCCAGATATAACACGAAAAGCCGATGACTTCTGCATGGAACTGGTAAATATGGCGCAAAATGTCATAGGCATTGTGATTGATCGTATATTCTGCCGTTACTACATCCGTGCGTCCGGCATGGAGACAGGCCGTGCGCAGACAGCGCAGGGCCAGGGATGATTGAACGTATTTAGCATTTAATGTCGTAAGAAGCGTCTTCATGAAATAGTCCTTTATCAATAGTGTATATATAAATTATACTACAAAGGCCGTCGGACGTGAAGAAAAAGCCATATAAAACAAACCAGCCCGGTAACTGGCCGGGCTGGCAGAAATGTGTCTGTACTTATTGTACTTTCAGGCCGGAGCGATGGAGCGCCATGACAATCGGCGTAACGATGAGGCCCGAAACGATGGCTTCAGGAATGCCGTTGACGACAGTGATCCCGGCCATGATATTGAAAACGTTAGCCAGGGTAATGCCGTGTGCTTCGGCATAGGGCATGCCGACGATAGCCGTAAAGGATCCGAGGAACATGACCGTATGGCAGACCGTCGTGACAACAGCCGTTACGGCAACACGGGCAACTTCACGGATTTTCAGGTGCTTGTACAATTCATAGGCTACGACACCGATCATAATACGCGGTACGATGCAGATGAAGGCGTCTGCCACGATGCTGTACTGTACGGCAAACATCAACAGGGCACTCGGTGCCTGCAGCGTACGGATGAACGAAAACAGACCGAACATGAAACCGACAATCATACCGACGCGGCGTCCTGCGGAGATGCTGCCGATGATCGTCGGAATGTGAAGAATGGTCGCATTCATGATGATCAGGGGAATGAAGCCATATCCGGTAAGTCCCAGAAAAATGGTAATAGCCGACAGAAAACCGGCAACCGTAAGCTGCCGTACACTCATGAACTGATGCTGCCCAGGTAACGTTTTTACTTTTTCCATATGAAATTCTCCTCCGTTCTTACTCCCGCTTTCTCATGGGATATAAGTCGTAACAAAAATTTGTGTCCTCATGTCGTGGAAGCCACGGTTCAGCTCGTCGTGGATACTGACCAGCCCTTTGTTTCACGACCCTCTGGCACTTTGCATAGTTTAGCATAGAACGGACCATTTGACAATAGATTTTTTCTAAAATTAGTGAAAAAAATAACGTATAACGACAACAAAAAAAGAGTTCCCCTCATAGATGACCTATAAGGAAAAACTCTCTTTTATACGAGCCTGTATGATTATGCTTCGGCTTCAACCGGGTAAACGCTGACTTTCCGGTTGTATTTGCCAGCACGTTCAAAAGCAACTTTACCAGCAGCCGTAGCAAATAACGTATCATCTTTGCCGATGCCTACGTTCGTGCCCGGATGGAAGTGAGTGCCGCGCTGGCGAACGATGATGTTGCCGGCTTTAACGATAACGCCGTCGTGGCATTTGACACCAAGGCGTTTGGATTCGCTGTCACGGCCGTTACGTGTACTACCTACCCCTTTTTTATGGGCAAACAGCTGTAAATCAAATTTGAACATTACGTTCACCTCCTGACTTCTATGAGTCGAATACGACGTATTGTCCATACTGTCGTACAATTTCCTCTAAACCAAGAACCATCGTTTCCAGGATGACCTGCGTCGTTTCGTTCCGTTCAGCAAGACGTATGGAAAAATACCCTTCCCGCTGTTCGTACGCCGGTTTCTTCCCGTAATGACACAGCCCCAGAAAGGCTGTCTGGGCCAGTACGGACACGGCCGCACAGACGAGATCGTATCCCGTATCTACCGATCCGGCATGACCGGAAATACGGAAACCACTGTAACGCTGTTGTTCATCCCGTTGTAATGCAATGGTAATCATTAGCCTTCAATCTTTTCAATGACGACTTTCGTGTAAGGCTGACGATGGCCCTGACGACGACGATAGTCGGATTTAGCTTTGTATTTGAAAACGAGGACTTTCTTTTCTTTGCCCTGTTCCAATACTTTAGCTGTAACTTTGGCACCTTCGACAACAGGAGAACCTACTTTGACATCTCCGTCGTTGACGACAGCCAGTACCTGGTCGAATACGACTTCGGAATCCACATCGCTGGCGAGTTTTTCAACAAAAATGTTGTCCCCTTCCTGAACGCGATACTGTTTTCCACCGGTTTTGATAATAGCGTACATAGTGACACCTCCTCATCAATATACTCGCTGAATACGGCGCCTTGCGGACTTGTATGCCTCTTCATGCGGCTTATCTGTCTAGCCACTTGTGCATGCTACGACTTTTATATTGTAAGCGATTCTCCGGCCCTTGTCAAGGAAATTTCAGGAATAATCAAACAGTATGGACAGCACAGATCAGGACCGCATGGGGCTGACCGATATGGCAGCTGGATGGGCAGGACAGTGGTATTCACAGGAGCCGCAGCCGATGCAGCGTGCCCCATCGACCTTGGGATAACTGCGGCCGTCGCGGTTTTCTACCATAGTGATGGCCTGTACCGGACAATGGCGGGCACAATTTCCACAGATGATGCCCTCACGGGCAATGAGGCAGTGAAACTGGGCATAGCGGGCAATGCCGATTTTCGTCTGCTGTTTCACATCCAACTGTAAAGGACGGATGGCCCCGGCCGGACAGACCTGGGAACAGAAATTGCAGTTATACACGCAGTAGCCGCGGGTAAAGTCCATATGAGGCTGACCCATCTGCATGATTCCGTTTTCGAGGACAGCCGGCGTCAGCACCTTGCTGGGACAGCGGCTGACACAGAGATGACAGGCCGTACAGTGCTGGGAAAAATCAGTCAGTGACAGGGCTCCCGGCGGCAAAACCGCTTTCTTCCCCTTTCCCGTTCCCAGCAGACCTGGAATCAGCGGCTGGCTGCGTGCAAGGCCCGCGGCCAGCGTTCCGGCAGCGACAGCTGTCGTAATCAGCATATCCCGGCGGCTGATGCCTTCTGTCTCCGGCATTTCCGGCACTTCTTTCTCCTCAGTCTGCTCTACAGCACTTTGTTTCCTGCCACGGCGGGACAAGGACAGTGCTCCTTTGGGACAAATGGAGATGCAGTCAAAGCAATCGACACAGCGGCTGGAATCTACGATTCCATGAGCCACATCAATACAGGACGAGCGGCAAATCTTTTCACATTGCCCGCACCGGACACAGCGGCTGCGGTCAATGATGGGACGGAACAGGCTGAAACGGCTGACCGTTCCCAGCAAGGTTCCTACAGGGCACAAGGTGTTGCAATACCAGCGTCCATACCGCCAGGAAAAGATGGACAGGACAAGAAAATACACCCCGGCCATAACGACAGCCGGGCCTGCCAGAGGCAGGATATCCACTTTCGATATAATCGGAAGCCAGCCCAATGAAAGACCTGCCAGGCCATTCCACACATACGATGCCGGGACGGCCAGTATATCTGTGACGATACGGCCAAAGATACTGTAGGGATCGACGAGAACGGGAACCAGCGATATGCCCATCAGCAGGGATAAGGCCACTGCGGCCAGTATACCATAGCGGACCCATCGCTGTTCTTTATGAAAAGTAAATTTCCGGCGATTTTTTTTACGCCGCTTTGCCAGCCAGTATATGGCGTCCTGACTGATTCCCAGGGGACAGAGCACACTGCAGTACAGCCGGCCACAGAAAAATGTGACGAGAAGAATGACAGCAATGGCAAGGACATTAGAAGCCAGCAGGGCCGGCAGGAACTGCCACCGGGTAAGGAACGGCGTCACTACTCCACCAAAAGACAGCAAGACGGCCGCCATCGTAAGCCACGACAGGAATATGCGTCCTTTCTGTATCATCTATATCACGACCTTTCCCGTGTCCCGGCTGAACTGCTGCACCATATCATCAATAGCGCGAATATTTTTGGAAATGGGAATATGCTGGGGGCACCGTGGCAGGCAGGTCTTGCAGGCCGTACACTGGGATGCCCGCTGAGTCCGTTCCAGATTATTTTGATACCGCGTCAGGAACTGCCGTTTTTTCGCATCATCCGCTCTGTCCGGATGGGCCATATCGATACCGGCCGGTTCACCAAAGCGGTTATACAGTTGAAACACCGTAGCTATATCGACGCCGTAAGGACAGGGATCACAATACCGGCAGTACGTACAGGGAATGGCCATACTGTCCGCGTTCTTTCCCATAGACCTCTGAATGGCCCGTTCTTCTGCTGGCGATAAGGGGCTAAAATCGCTCATGGTCCGGACATTATCCAGGACCTGTTCCAGATTACTCATCCCCGAATTCATCGTAATGACCCCGTCTTTCGATCCTACCCAGCGCAGTGCCCACGACGCCAGGCTGGCGTCAGGATGCAATTCTTTCAAAATTGCCGCTGAAGAAGCTGGCAGATCAGCCAGATTACCTCCTTTGACCGGTTCCATGACGAAAATGGGGACGTTCTTTTCCCGGCACTCGCGGTATAAATCGCCGGCCTGACGACTGCCCGACGGCGCTTCTCCCAGATCATTCCAGTCGGCATAGTTGAGCTGGATCATACAGAAATCCCACGGATACAGGTCCATGAGATACTGGAAGAAAGGCACGTCGCCATGAAAGGAAAATCCCAGACAGCGGATGCGGCCCCGGGATTTCTCCTGACGAAGATACTCGAGGATTCCGTTCTGGATATACAGCCGCTCGAATTCGTCCCGGCTGGTGAGAGAATGGAGCATGTAATTGTCAAAATATGTGACCTGGCAACGGTCGAGCTGCGTTTGGAAAATCTCCTTTGCCTGATTGAGGCTCTCCAGAATCGGCGTCGGCATTTTATCGGCAAGGAACACACTGTCACGGGGATATTTTTTTAGGGCCTGGCCGATAAAGCCTTCCGATTGCCCGTCATGATAAAACCAGGCCGTATCGAAATAATTGATGCCGTGGCGGTAGGCGAAATCAATCATCTTTTCGCCCAATTCCGTATCAATGACCCGGCCCTGAGCAGAGAATTTCGTCGGCAGGCGCATACACCCAAATCCCAACAGAGACAGGTCTTTCCCCAGTGGGGCATAATACCTGGTCGCAACCCTGCCCATATCCTGCCCTGCATCAGCTGCAGCTTTATCGGCATCGAGAAAGGCCATGATTTCATGACGTTTCCACACGGCCCCGCCAGCAGCCATACCGGCCAATCCCCCACCGAGAATTTTCAAAAACGTGCGCCGGCTCACTTCCTTACTCACGATACCACCTTCTTCTTCGTTCTTTGTACGTCCGCCTGACTTATTCTGTATGAGGTCTTACTGATTTCATGAACAGATTAAATAATATCGCTTTTTACACTGTGGTTCAATAATTTTCCTGCTTTAATATCCAGCGCAGGATATTGTTTTTGCAACGTCTTAACGGCTGTCTGCAAGCCACTGCCACCTGATGTAGCAAAGACTACAATTTCTTTATTGCTCAGATCATTGCTTTCTACAAATGTGTTGATGATTTTAGGTGCGATACCCCACCAAATGGGGAAGCCCAGATAAATCCGGTCGTATCCTGCCAAATTCATGTTCCCATGTTCCAATGCCGGCCGGACTGCATCATCGAGATTTTCCTGATAACTGCGGCTCTTCTGATTAGTCCAATCTAAGTCAGCCAACGAGTACCGTTGTGCCGGTACGATAGCCTGTATATCCGATCCAGTCACAGCAGCCAGTTCCCTGGCCCGTTTTTCCGTAATGCCACTAGCTGAAAAATAAATGACTATTTTTTTCATGTTATTACCTCCATCATTTAAACGTCTTATATTCTTTAATCATGAAATCTCAGGAAACTGCCCGTATTCCAAATCCCGGTGAATCATCACAGTAGGCCTGCCTGCACCAGCCAGGAATCGATGACGCCGTAATCCGTATCTTTATCCAGGGTCAGTCCTTTGAAAATCCGCGCGCCCGGTGCTGCCGCTGCCAATGCAGGCAGTGTCACTTCAAAGGGGCTGCTGTAAGAGCACATATAGGGAACGATGAGCTTTCCTTCCAGATTCTGTCCTTCCAGGAATGACGGGATAATCATAGGAGCCGTAAACCACCAGCAGGGATAGCCCAGGACAATGACGTCATACTGGGAAAAATCCGGCCGTTCCCCTGCCAGCTGGGGCCGGGCGTTGTCATCGACTTCTTTTACCGATTCCTTTAGGACTGTCGAGTAATCACGGGAATAATCGGGATTCCGCTTGATTTCATATATGTCGCCGCCGATTTTATCATGAATCATATGGGCCACTTCCCCGGACCGGCCGCCCCAGGTAAAATAAGCGATGAGGATGCGCTGACCTTTGTGACTTCCCTTTGGTTCTTCCTGGATGGTCTTGATAGATGCCGCTTCCTGCTTATGCTTTGTTTCCAGCTCATCCTTGATGTCTTCCGACATAGGTTTGCCCGTCTGATTCGGTACGTAGACCCCTGTCGATGCCGATGGGGTATCCTGCACTGCCTGGGTATTTTCTGTATTTCCGCAGGCCGTAAGAGTACAAAGAGCCATTCCCATGCATATTATCTTTAAGATAGATGTAAGTTTCATACGGTATTCCCTCTCTTTAAAATATCATATTCACGCGTACGGTGACACGCCCCGGGCCTATTCCGGCACTGTCTGGGAACCGGCCGTCATGCAGGTCTGATGCCGGGTATACAACAATTGGTTGATTTTCTTCAGAGACTGCTGCAGCTCAACCATCTTCCGAAGCAATGTTTTCTGCGTCGCCAGTAATAATATATGCTGCTGTTCTTTTCCTTCTTTCCCCCCCTGCATCAACTCCAGATAGTTCCGGATATCGTTCAGAGAAAGTCCGCTGGCTTTTAAATACACAATCTTCTGAACTTCTTCAATTTCCACCTCGCCATATACCCGGTGTCCGCCGTCATCACGGGGAACATGAGCCAGCAGCCCGATTTTTTCATAATACCTCAGGGTATCTTCTGAAAGATGTACCCGTTTGGCCATTTCCCGTATAAACATATTCTCCCCTCATTTCTACACTAATACACCGTATCATAGAGTCAATACAGCCATCACAGTAAGATTGCACACAGCGATAATAGTTCTTTTTCATAAGGCAATACTTCTTTTCTGGCTGACTCGAAATTAGTTTCATTTCCTGCTTGTATTATATGGTCCCGGTTGTGACATGTAAAATGCTTATTATCACAAGTTAAGAAATGCTCAAAAAGCATAGCAAAAGCAATAAGGTAACAAAAAACAGAGACCGTAGCAAAATAGCTCTAAAAGCTCGTTTTGTCACAGTCTCTGTTTTAACTTAGATTAACTAACTATATTGAAGTGATTACGACGTACGTTTCACCTTAAACCAAGCAGCGTACATAGTCGGAAGGACCAGGAGTGTCAGGACTGTCGCTACGAACAATCCACTGGCGATGGCGACAGCCAGCGGCCCCCAGAAGACGCTGCGCATGAGAGGAATCATCCCCAGAATGGCCGCTGCCGCTGTCAACATGATAGGACGGAAACGCATGACTGCCGAGTCGATGACGGCATGCCACGGGTCTTCTCCGGCTGCCATGTGCTTCTGGATCTGATCGAGGAGGATGATGGAGTTACGGATGATCATCCCGCCCAGCGCCAGGATTCCCAGATAGGCCACGAATCCCAGAGACTTGCTAAAGAGAAGCATCCCCAGGGATACGCCAATGAGTCCCATAGGCGCCGTGACCAGTGCCAGTACCATCAGCGACGGGCTGCGGAGCTGGAACATGAGCAGGGTCATGATGATGATAATCATGACCGGCACGGGAACGAGCAGATAGTTCAGTGATTTCTGGCTGTTTTCCAGCGCCCCGTCTACTTCAACGGTATATCCAAAAGGCATGCTTTCCCGGATATCGGCAATGGAATCATAGGCCTTCTGCGTTGCGTCGTTGGCCGTTCCCGACTTGATACCGCCATTGATGGTAATGGTCGGCTTCAGATCCCGGCGCCAGATGAGTCCGTCTTCCCCTTCATAGGAAATCCGGGCAATCTGTTCCAGTGGCACGTAACCGGCCTGGCCAACGTAGACAGGCAGGCTCTTGATCTTGGAAAGGTCATTGCGGTCGCTGTCCTGAAGGCGGAGCTGGATGCCGATGGTCTTATCGCCGGCATAATACTGCGCCACTGTAGCGCCGGACAATTCGGTGTACAGGGTCTGGGCAATATTCTGACCGGAAATTCCCATGGCCCGCAGTTTATTCTGGTCCAGTTCGACGTGCATGACCTTGTTTTTCTGATTCCAGTTGAGGAATACGTTTTCCGTATTGGGATCTTTGGCTATGCGGTCGGCAATCTGCTGGGCATAAGCTTTGACCTTATCCGTATCATAACCGGATACACGCAGCATGATGGGATAATCCGACGGCGGACCGAGAGGCACGTTCTTGACATTGCAGCGGACATTGGGGAACTGGTCCGCCATTTCCTGTTTGATTTCCTCCGTCAGTTTTTCCCTCGTGTCCGTGTCTTTGGCGACGACGACAAACTGGGCGTAGTTATTAGCCGGCAGGACCGGTTCAATGGTCAGGACAAACCGCGGTGCCCCTTCGCCGACATAGTAGGAATAATCCTTCAGCTGGGACTGCTGCGTGTCGAGATACTGGGCAAAACGGGCTGCCTCATTCTGGGTAGCCTGCATGGAAGCCCCTTCAGGGAGGGTCATTTCCACAATCAGTTCGGGGCGCAGGGACGGCGGGAAAAATTCCTGGGGAATGAGTTTCATGAGTCCCAGCGACAGGACGAACATAGCCGCCGTACCGCCGATGACGACCGCACGGTGTGTCAGGCACCAGGTCAGGACCTTGCGGAAGAACACGTAGAAGCGGCTCTGATACAATGGCTCTGGTTTTTCATCTTTGCTAACTTTCGGCTTGATCAGATAATAGCCAAAAAGAGGCGCTACCATGACCGATACAATCCACGACAGGACCAGCGATGCCGTGATGACGGGGAACAGGTCTTTACAGAATTCCGAGGCGGCCCCGTCGGCAAAGGCGACGGGAATGAATCCGGCACAGGTAATAAGCGTGCCCGTCAGCATGGGCTTGGCCGTCGCTTTGAAGGCGTAGCAGGCTGCATCGACGCGGTTCATGCCCTTTTCCAGCTGGACGGTCATCATTTCAACGGCAATGATGGCATCATCGACGAGAAGACCTAGGGCGATGATGAGTGACCCCAGGGACACTTTATGCAGGTCAATGCCAAAGATTTCCATTACACAGAACACACCTGTAAGGACCAGAGGAATGCAGAATGCGACGACCAGTCCCGTACGAAGACCCAGGCTCAGGAAGCTGACGATGAGGACGATGATGATGGCTTCCCGCAGGGTATTGATAAAGTCACTGATTGATTCCTTGACTACCTGCGGCTGATCCGACACCTGATGGATTTCCATGCCTGCCGGCAGGTCCGGCTTGACGATCTGCTGCAATTTTTTCAGATTTTCACCGAGCTTCAGATTGTTGCCGCCGCTCTTCATGGACAGGGCAATGCCGACGGCCGGTTTGCCATTGTAAAACATCTTGGGATCCGACGGCTGGGTATATCTCCGTTCTACCGTCGCAATATCGCCGAGGCGGAATACACGGCCATTGGCATTGATAGGCAGATTGCGAATGGCTTCCACATCTTCAAAGACGCCGGACAGGCGGAGGTACACATTGTCCGATTTCGTATCCACCATGCCGGCGGGCGTCATGGCGTTCTGTCCCTTGACGGCATCGGCAATAGCCGTCGGCGCAATGCCCAGTTCAGCCAGCTTGGAATTGGCCACTTCGATGTAAACCTTTTCCGATTGTTCTCCTACGAGTTCCACCTTGCTGACATCATCGACAGACATCATCATGCGGCGGATCTTTTCAGCCTTCTGGCGCAATTCCTCATAGGAATAGCCGTCGCCAGTGATGGCATAGATAGACCCATAGACATCATCAAAACGGTCATTGTAATAGGGACCATACACACCATCGGGCAGGTCTTTTTTCATATCTTCCGTCAGGTTACGCACTTCATGCCAGGTACTGCGGATACTGTCCCGTGGCGCCTTATCGTCGAGGTACACGTAAATAACCGACTGACCGGGACGGGAATAGCTTTTGATATAATCAAGGTTTGGCGTATCCTGCAGTTTCTTTTCGATTTTATCGGTTACCTGTTCCTGCATCTGCTCTGCCGTCGCACCGGGCCAGGCTACGGAAACGACCATGGTCCGTACCGTATAAGTCGGATCTTCCATGCGGCCCAGTTTCATGTAGGAGAAAATGCCGGCAATGGCGATGAGGATGATAAAGTACCAGACGAGGACCCGGTTGTGGATAGAGACTTCCGATAAATTTCTCATTCATCTTCCCCCTCTACCCGTACGGTTTCACCGGCACTGAGCATGTGGACGCCGGCTGTCACGACTTTATCGCCACGGGTAAGGCCGGTAACCTGTACCGTATTGTCGCCAAAGTCCGTGACCGTTACATCTTTAAGGGACAGCGTATGATCACTTCCGACAACCCATACCTTTGGTGTGTCCCCGGTCTGATAAATAGCCGAAATCGGCAGAGTAAAAGCGTCACCGGCAGATGCTTCTTCACTGCCGTTGGCCACCGTCGCCGTCATGCCGAGCTGCATTCCTTCCGGCGGATCGGGCAGGGAAATATCGACTTCATAGGTCCGCGATGCCGCATCTGCCATAGGCGATACTTCCCGTACGACGCCTTGTACATGCTGGCCCTGCAAGGCCCAGAAGGACACGGATACGGTCCGGCCAACGGGAAAATCGGCCAGCTTGTTTTCCGGCACGTTAACTTTGACTTCCAAATCCCCAGAGTGGACCAGTGTGACGACGGTCTGACCGGCTGCTACGACCTGTCCGACTTCGGCGGAGACAGATGAAATAACGCCGTCGGCATCGGCGGTGAGCTGCGTGTAGGACAACTGGTTTTCCTGGGCCTGCCGGGCTGCCAGGGCCTGATTATACTGGGCGGCAGCCTGGTCATACGCCGTCTGGTACTGATCGAGTACGGAGGCACTGATGGCATCGACCTGGTACAGCTGCTGATAACGGGCCAGATTCGACTGGGCCAGCTGCAGCTGGGCGGCCGCGGCGTCTACCTGGGCCTGTGTCTGATTGACGGCCTGGGCAATATCCCTGGGATTGACCGTCATGAGGACATCGCCGGCATGAACCTGGGAACCGAGCTGCACGTTCCGCGCCGTAATCCTGCCGCCTGCCTGGAAAGACAGGTTGCTCTGATACCGGCCTTTGACCGTACCGGAATAAGTTCCGGCCGTACTGCCAGCCGTATCACTGCCGGCGCGGATGACCTTGACCAGCTGGGCCTGTTCTGGTTGTTCCGTCTTCTGGCCGCATCCCGACAGGGCCAGTGCCAGCACGACCAGCAGGGCCAGTGCCGTATACGTTCCATTTTTCTTCATAATTTTATCTCCTTTACCGGGCCAAGTGCCGGGATATCGGCATGTGCCGCATTTTCCGCAACGGCATGCATAATATCCAGGGCCTTGTCCAACGCATGTTCATCAATACCCTGCACCAGCGCTTCTACCCATTTTTTCAAGATATTTTCCATCGTTCCCTGTAAGGACCAGGCTTTTTCTGTGAGATAAATATATTTAACCCGCCGGTCCTGCTCACTCTGATTACGGAAGAGGAACCCCTTCTCTTCCAAAGTCTTGACGCAGCGGGCGACCAGTGCCTTATCCGCTTTGATGGCTTTGCCTAATTCATTCTGCTGACATCCACTGCGTGTATACAGACTCATGAGGATGATGTACTCGGAATAGGACAGATTCCAGGGTTTACAGATTTCCGTCACATAGGCCTGGGAACGCCGGTTTATGATGCCAAAATCATGACTGGCTTTAAGATAATCCATACAGCACGACTTCCTTTCTTTTAGTTGATTTAATCAACTAATTGCCTATAGTATAGCAAATTAAAGGTGCAAGTGCAATATACATCGTCTGTTCCTCACAAAAAAACTGCCAGCCAGATTCTTATCTTCTGACTGACAGTAAGGGAATTTCCCTTTTCCGGCAGACCCTGATCTCATACACTGCCTATGAGATGGTTCATCAGACCTTCCGTTCCTGATGCGGCCTCGGGAAAGCGGCGCAGATCCGTCTGTCCCTCCATAAAATCGAGGAAGGCACACATACTCTTTTCTATATCACAGCGGCTTTCCTCTGAGACAGTTTCCAGCAAAGCCTGCCGGTTCTGGTCGTACCGCCCAAGAATGGCCAATAAATGGCTGAAATCAGCCTGCTTCCCACTCCACTTCCGGCAGTCTTCCAAAAAAGCCTGACAGGCTGCTGTCAGAGATACGACCGATCCGGCCGTGCCCTGCCGGATACGCCAACTGTCCAGGACAGCCGAAAAAAAGGTGAACAACGTGATGACGGCCGTCCGTTCATACCGACACACCAGCAGATTGGCCTTCGGGCCCTGCTTATGACGGTGGCTGTCTGCTTTTTTGCAAAAGAACTGATAATCTCTCCACAGATTTTCCTGCAGCGATTCTTTCACTATATTCATATCACCATTCGAAAAAATAGTGACGCCAAACTTGGTTTTCAAGTCCATCACACTCCGGAAAACAAACTAAACGGACCTGCCACACATAAGGCAGGCCCGCTTCATCATACCGTTACATTCTGGCATCGCCCTATTTTTCAGGCAATTCACTCGTACAATGGGGACACCGTGTCGCATCGTCCGCAATGGGCTGACGGCAATACGGGCACAGGCGGGGTTCCGCTACCGGTTCCGGTTTGGGCAGCAGACGGTTCAGCTGACGGATGACGATAAAAATAGAAAAAGCAATGATGAGAAATTCCAGTACCGTATTCAGGAAAGCACCATAGGCAATGACGGGAATACCAGCCGCCTTTGCTTCTGCCAGACTTCCAACGTGCTGTGTACTGAGGGGAATAAAGAAATCGGAAAAATCAATACCTCCCAGGAGAACGCCGATAGGTGGCATGATGATATTATTAACTAATGACGTGACAATCTTGCCAAAGGCACCGCCGACTACGACGCCGACAGCCATATCCATGACATTGCCGCGCATAGCAAATTCTTTGAATTCCTTGATGAAACTCATTTCATCCACTCCAATCCGTTTTACATAGGAAACATTACATAGAACCTGTCTCATCATATACTAATCAGCGGATTTTTGCAATATGTTAAAACGAAAGGTTGTTCTTATTTTTTCCCACTGCTCAATTTCAGTAAATCAGGATTCTTTTTTGCCATCCGTTCGAGAATCTTGCTGTATCCGCCACTGCCATAATTCAGGCACCGCTTGATACGGCTGATCGTTGCCGTACTGGCCCCGGTCTTTTTGACGATATCTTCATAAATATCACCGGCCTTCAGCATCCGGGCTACTTCCAGACGGGATGAAATGGCTTTCATCTCCTGGATGGTACACAAATCTTCAAAAAACTCATAACATTCATCGATTGACTGGAGTTCCAGGATTGCCTGGAAAAGCTGGTCATGAAGATGATCCCTTAATTTTTCATTGACAGCCATGATGACACCTCACTTGCCGCTTTCATACTTTAGCATAGTAAATACTCTACCTTATTATAAAGCAGAACGGCCGCTCTGTCGATACCTCTTACATGGCAAATAAATCGAGTTGTTCATCTTCGGGCAAATCGTCCAGGCATCCTTCGGCCGTCATAGCATCAACAAGGGACTTGGACACTTTCCCGCGGATCTTCAAATCCGCTTTGGATGTAAAAGGCCGTTCCTCGCGGGCCGCTACAATCTGTTCGGCAACGTTGGCACCCAGTCCGTCAATAGCCGTGAATGGCGGCAGGATTTTCCCATCGCAGACGGTAAATTTCGTCGCTGCTGACCGTTTGATATCGACGTTCATGAAGGAATAGCCGCGAAGGCTCATTTCTTTCGCCAGTTCCAGAGCCGAATACAGATCCTGGTCTATTTTGGACGCGCTCTTACCCTGAGCCTTGATTTCCTTCATGACCTTCACCTGTGTATCCAGCCCATGGATCATGGCCGATAATTTGAAGGCCTTGGCGCGGATCGTAAAGAATGCCGCATAATACGCCAGGGGATAGTTGATCTTATACCAGGCAATGCGAAAGGCCATCATGACATAGGCAACGGCGTGGGCCCGGGGGAACAGGTAGCCGATCTTATGGCACGAGTCGATGAACCACTGTGGAATATTCCCCGCTTTCAGTTCCCCTTCATAATCAGTCGTCTTCTGCCCGGCCTTGTTCAATTTGTCAATACCCTTGCCTTTACGGACGTTTTCCATGACCTTGAAGCTCGTCTTGGGCTTGATGCCATGCTGGATGAGATAGTTCATGATGTCGTCACGGGTAGAGACGGCTTCTTTCAGCGGTACAACTTTATCGCGGATCAGGTCCTGGGCATTGTTCAGCCAGACGTCTGTCCCATGGGAAAATCCGGAAATACGGACCAGTTCGGAAAAGGTTTTCGGTTTCGTATCGACCAGCATCTGGCGGACGAAAGGCGTACCGAATTCGGGGATTCCCAGACTTCCGACCTGGGAGCCCAGTTCTTCCGGCGTCAGTCCCAGGGCCTTCGTCGAACTAAACAGGCTCATCGTCGCCGGATCATCGAAGGGGATGGTCGTCGCCTTGACGCCAGTCAGATCTTCCAGCATGCGGATGACCGTCGGATCATCGTGGCCGAGGATATCCAGCTTGACCAGACGGCCTTCGATAGAATGATAATCGAAGTGGGTCGTAATGATGCCCGAATCCTTTTTGTTGGCCGGATACTGTACAGGCGTAAAATGATGGACATCCATGTCGCGGGGAATGACCATGACGCCGCCGGGGTGCTGTCCCGTCGTATTCTTTACGCCCGTACAGCCGGCGACGAGGCTGTTGACATAAGCGTCGTTGACTTTAATACCGCGGGCATCGGCCCATTTCATGACATATCCATAGGCCGTCTTGTCCTGGACGACGCCGGTCGTACCAGCCCGGAATACGTTATCTTTACCAAAAAGTTCTTCCGTGTATTTATGGGCTTTGGGATGGTATTCACCGGAGAAGTTCAAGTCGATATCCGGTACTTTGTCTCCGTCAAAACCAAGGAATATGGCAAAGGGGATATTATGGCCGTTCTTTTTCAGATCCGCCCCGCACTTCGGGCATTTCTTGTCGGGCAGATCGAAGCCGCCGCCATATTCGCCGTGGGTAAAAAACTCACTGTACTGACATTCAGGGCACACATAATGAGGTGGCAGCGGATTGACTTCCGTAATATCCGACATAGTCGCGACAAAGGACGAGCCGACGGATCCACGGGAGCCGACCAGGTAGCCATCATCATTGGAATGCTTGACCAGCTTGTGGGCAATGTAATACAAGACGCCGAACCCATGGCCCAGGATGGATGTGAATTCCTCAGTCAAACGGTCTTCTACGATCTGGGGAAGAGGATCGCCATAGATTTCATGAGCCTTGTCATAGCACATCTTTTTCAGTGCTTCTGAAGAGCCGGCAATCTGCGGGAAATATAGTGTTTCTTTGGGCACAGGCCGGACATGGTCGATCATGTCGTTAATCTTGTTGGGATTAGTGATGACTACTTCCCGGGCCCGGTCTTCACCCAGGTAGGAGAATTCCTGCAGCATTTCATCGGTCGTCCGGAAATACAGGTCCGGCTGATACTGGGCATCTTTAAAGCCCTTGCCGGTCATGAGGATTTCCCGGTATATCTTGTCTTCAGGATTGAGAAAATGAGCATCGCAGGTCGCTACGGTCATTTTGCCCAGCTCATCGGCCAGACGGATGATAGTGCGGTTGATATTGCGCAGCCCTTCCTCATCTTGTACCAGCCCTTCCCGGACGAGGAACTGGTTATTGGTCAGGGGCTGGATTTCCAGATAATCATAATACGAGGCTATCTTCAGCAGTTCTTCATAGGGCAGGTTTTTCTGCACCATCGAGCGGACCAGCTCCCCTGCTTCACAGGCCGACCCCAGAATCAGACCTTCGCGGTATTCGTTGAGCACCGCCCGGGGAATGCGTGGCCGCCCGCGGTAGATATATTTCAGGTGGGAAATGCTGACCAGTTTGTATAAATTGCGGATGCCTATCTGGTTTTTGGCCAGGATGACGATGTGATACGATTCATCTACTTTCGTATCGAACAGGTAGCCTTCCATCCCATAGATGACTTTGACGTTATTCGTCTTATCCGTTGAAATTTCCTGCAGCAGGGGAAAGGACTGGACGACGCCGTGGTCGGTGACGGCAATGGCCGGATGATGCCATTTTTTGACGGTCCTGATGAGCTGCTTGACCGTAATCAGGGCATCCATATCGCTCATGACCGTATGCAGGTGCAGTTCCACCCGCGGCGTCGGATTGGTATCTTCCCGTTCGACCGCACCGCCTTTGGAAGGCATGATGCTGTCCACGTTGAGGACATAGTCGTTGAGATAATCGCTGTATTTGACATCGCCATGGACGCGGACCCAGGCGCCTTCTTTCATGTTGCCCTTCAGGGCCTCCAGTTCTTCTGCGGTAATCGTATTGCGCCGGCGGTACTTGCTGTTGCTGCTGCCGCCGATGTCGAGGAATTTCTGGGCGGAAATACCATTGGTCTTATCGGCCATCTGGAAGTTCAGGATAATGCGTTTCGTCTTCGTTTCCCGGAACTCTACCCGCACCAGTTTGCCCCGGAAAATGACATCGGGCCGTTCTTCTCCCAGGACATCATTGATGGGCGTAACCTCGCCATCGACATATTTTCCCAGCCAGACGCGGCTGTCGCTTTGGGCCGGACTGGTGCTTCCCTTTTTACTGCTGTGCTTCGTACTGCTGTTTTCTTTGCCATTTCCTGCAGCAGCCGCACAGGCCTTCTGGTATTCCGGATCATCTTTGAGCCAGTCTTCGTCGTCGTTGACATCATATATATCTTCGTGAGGAATACCGTACCCATCCATATCATCACAACTGACCTGGACTGCACTATTCCACTCCGCTTCCGTCTGGCTGAGAGGAATATCGCCGCCGTGGCGCATAAATTCCACCTCATTTTCCAGCGTCACTTCTCCCGGCAGCTGCAACGCCTGGCAGACAGCCTGTTTCAACACGTCTGCATCAGTTACCGGCCAGTCCGATTTCGTGCGGACATGCCAGCGTGGGCCCGGGTCTTCTGCACAAATCTCATGGACCAGGACATAGTGGTCCTTATCGACAGGGATAGAAAATTCTTTTTTCGGGAGAATGTGCCAAATTTTCATAAGGTTTCCTTTCTATGTGACGTATCTCTACCGGGCTTACTCGTCGTCAGCCGCTTCACTGTCACTGCCATCGGCCCCGTCACCGCTATCCGTTTCAGAAACGGCCGGTTCAGGGATCTTCGTCGGATCATGGGGAGCGTTGATCATGGCGTCCTGAGGCTGTTCTCCGTCGAGATTCGTCGTCTGCACGACTTCTTCTGAAGAATCGCCCGGCGTGAGGATGATTTCCGTATTAGGGTCATAGTGGGATACAATCGTATCGGTATAATGATCCCCGTCCGTATAGTTGACGGTACGGCGGATGGTAATATCATGTCCGTCGTAGCCTTCCTGGTCCCGTTTATCTTCCGTCACTTTGTCATCATGACGACGTACGACGCGATGAGGCAGGGTTTTCTGGGATACGGTGTTAAAGGTCACGTTGCACGTGTCGGCGTGATTGCCAAGGATATAGACGGTTACGGATGCGTCGCCCATTTCCGTGTAAATATACACAGGGCGGGTAAAGGGATTGGTAAAAGCAAAATCCAGTGAATCGTCGGCTACGGTAGCGTCCATGCCGACGGGCACATACCCTGCCGGGGCGTAGTGGGGCGAACGGCTGGCGATGATCATGCCGGCCCTAAGAGCCGCGTTGAATAAAGTCGTGCTGACCTGACAGACACCGCCGCCGGCATCGAGGACGACTTTATTGTCGAAATAGACAGGGGCATCTTTATATCCTTTTTCTCTCGTCCGTTTGCCAACAGTCTTATTGAAGGAACAATCTTTCCCGGCCGGGACGAGCGTATCGTTCAGCGCTTTCTGGGCGATGCGGATGTTATCATCGCGGTTATCATTTTTCCCATCGAAGTGGGTCGTATAATAGGAAAGGACAGTGTCGATACTCTTGAGGTCCTTTTCTTTAATCTGCGCTTCTTTACGGGCCATGACCGGTACTTCTACCGTATCAGTCCTGCCGTCGCCCAATTCGTCGAGGACAGCCGACTGCAGGGCTTCCGAATCGATGGTAATCTGGTCCCGTTCTTTCTGGATGGTAACACCGCTTCCGTCAGGCCGGGCATGGGCGTTGCGCGGTTCCTGATCGTACCGGTCGTGCATGTCGCCGATGTACGATGCGAGTTTCTCTTCATCGACGGCTATGGACAGAGGAACATCCCGGCCAAAGCGCAGAATAGAAATGACATCAGCAACCCGTCTGACTGGCGAACCGGTGCGGCCGACGAGGAACAGCGCATCGTTGATACGCTGCCGGTCAAAATGGGCATCGACTTTTCCAAGGGGCAGCGTTTCATCGACATCATCGGCGGTAAAATGCACCGATTGTTTCTGCAGGTCTCCTTCGCGTTTATCGAGAAATTCCCGCACATCTTCTTCGGTCATTTCCGTAACCGGCTTTCCTTCGAGTGTCACCATCGACGCGGCTTTGCTCTGGGCTGCAAAAAAACTGCCCGATGCGGCAATGCAGATGCCAATGATTACAGCGGCTATTTTTTTCAGCCGGTTGGGGTGTTCTTTGATGCCGTGTTTTTCCCGATAGCGGCGGCGGTATTCTTTCATTCGTTCTTTACGTGCTTTTTCTTCGTCCTGCAATTTAAACCCTGCCTTTATTGCTGCAATACAAACAGATGAGCTGCTCCATATCCATGGACTGGGCCGTCCCTCTGCGTATATTGAGTTGTAATGTAAAAATCTGGAGGAGTAATTCGTCCAGCTCCTCTATTTTCCAATAAGATGCTATTTTTTTCAAGTGGTATAACGCATATTTTACCGGTTTCCCTTTATTGACCCTGGTCAGGACCTGTTCAGACTGCTTTTCTTTCATCCCTGCCGCCTGTAGTTCTTTATATGCCCGCAGGAGGCGCAGCCGGGACAACATATACCCCGTATTTTTCAAGAAAGCATCCTGGCGGCTGAACAGACTGGAAATAAAAGGAATCGTGTGACGGCCGTCCCGGCGCAGGAAGTAATCCATAAAGGTAAAGAGATTTTTTTCCATAGTGCCGGAAAAGAGGGACGTCAGATGGGTTGTTTCTATTTCCCTTGTCCCGTCGGGGAGCATGATGCACAACTTGTCCAGTTCAGAAAACACGTACTGCAGCGGGATAGCATCCCAGGTCTGGAACAGTCCCCGCAGATAACGGTCGGCGGAAGGAGACAGATGCAGTCCCCGTCCGTTCATATATGAACTGACATAGGTCATGACCGTCTTGTCCGTAACCGGCTGGCATTCTGCCACTTCAGCCAGCTTTTTAACTTCCTTGAAGAACACACAGCCCGTATCGAGTCTGCTTGTTTCCTTCGGAAATTTAATGACAAATAAAAGCCCGTTCCCTTCAGGGATTTCCGCCAGCTGTTCCAGGAACCACGTTTCTTCTTTAGTGAGCTTGCTGCGGGACCTCCCGCCCCGTTTGATGGGAAGGTACGGACAGTCATGCCAAATACAGACATTTGTACCGCCAAAGAGAGACGACGACTGGAACGCCTCTACGACCTGGGCAGGCGCGGCATCTTTGCCAAAGACAGAAAGTTCCGGTTCTTCTCCTGCCCGTTTCCGGAATGCCTCCAGGAACGACTGCTCTTCCCGATGCATTAGATACGTTTCACTGCCATATATGATTTTTACCTGTTTCAAACCATTCACCACCTGACCGTACGGTCCAGCATCCCCTGCGCCAGGAAAGAATGACAGCTCCGTCTTCTTCCGGCGTCACACAGGGTATATCGTAAAGAGCTGCCGTCTCGCACCATCGCTTCCACTGGACATCCCGGGGGCCGCTGCGGTGCAGGATCAAAAAGTCGGCATCCCGGGGAAACGCCGTCCGGCCCGCCTGGCGCAGCGACTGCACTTCCAGCACGGAGCCCGATGGAAACTGTCTGGGTAGAGACGTTTCATATAAGTAGTACGGGACCCCTGTCTGAATTAGTCCGGCAGCATCACCCTCGACCGGTTCAGTCACAACCTGGAGGTCGCCGATCGTAAAATCCTGCCGCAGCTGCGCTTCTGCCGGTCCGGCATCGCCACTGACCCATACCCGGTCCAGATGAAATATACCACAATGCCGCAGGGCCGGCGTGAGGGCACAGGCTATTTGTCCTTCATGGGACCACTGGCTCTTATTATACCACAGGCAGGCCGAAGTATCATCATAGACGATGCAGGTTGCCCGGTCATTTCCCATATCATAACTGTAAATCATGATTTCCGGCCGGGTATAGACGGCATACAGAGTAGAAACGAGGAACAGAATACCTGCCATACGCAGCAGCACCTTACGGTATGGCGGCAAAAAGAACAGACCGGTCAGTACGAGATAATAGGCAGCCGAGGTGTACACCGGCCAGGCCCCCTGCCAGAAACGGCTATATGGCAGGGAGGAAATGAAATAATTGCCCTTAACGGCAAGACTCAGCAGAGGCTGCAAGACGTAAAGCAGTACCTGGCCCAGAGGCAGTACGGCCATTCCCAGTACAGAAGCGGCGAGTCCCAGCAGGATGACGAAGTCCAGGACGGGTGCGACCAGCAGATTGGCCAGCAGGGAGTATACGGGCAGTGCTGAAAAATAATGCAGCAAAAAGGGAATGAGCAGCAGCTGGGCACAGATGCAGACGCTGATACCAGAACGCAAGAACGACGGCAGGAAGGAAAACCATCGTTCTACCGGGCGCTGGAGCAGCACGATGCCTGCCGATGCCCCGCAGGATAACTGAAAAGACAGGTCAAAGAGCAAGTAGGGACTATATAGCAGCATAGCTATAATTGCCAGAGCCAGGGCGTGACAGGCCGTGTACTGCCGGCGGGCTGTCAGGCTGTAGGCAGATATGAGACCCATGAGAGACGAGCGGATGACCGGCGCCGTCCCTTCGGCCAGCGCACCGTATACAATGACGACGACGGCAGAAAGGATGAACAGGGGCTTTTCCCGCAAAGAAGCCAGTCTCCCCAGTATCTGTACGGCTGCCAGCAACAAAGAAATGTGAGACCCCGATACGGACAGGATATGGATCAGTCCGGTAACACTGAAACTCTCCAGCAGGGACGGAGGCAGGTCATCATAGTGACCGCCAAAAAGGAGACTGCTCAGGATATAGGCATTGTCCCTGTCCAGGACGGTCTGGTACATATGGGTCAGATACTGCCTCAGACGCCATAGCTGACAGAGTATCCCCCGGCCTGGCTCCAGTGTTTCTATTTTCGTATCGGGTACCGTGTATCCTTTCAGAAAAATCGATTGTTCCCGGTCCCGGTGCCTGGCATCGTACAGGCCGGGATTCCCGTAATAGGTGAGCTCTTTCAGGTTCAGTCTCAGCCCGAGGCGCTCCGATGGAGGGTGGACGGGACTGGCCGGAAGGGTGACATATATACTCCCCTTTCCCCTGTGCCATGCCGGATCGTCCGGGAATGCAAAATAGTCCATGTCGATGACATAGCGGCTCATCGTTCCCTGCTCCGTTTCATAAGAATGTTTCTTTTCCTTCACCGTCCCTTCTACATATACTTCCATTCCTGCCAGATACGCAGGCAGCGCTTCATACTGTCTGCTTTCCCAGGCCAGTCGGAAGAGGCCCAGCGAAAACATCAGGCATAATAACAAAATCAGGGCCCAGCGCATGCGATGCCTCAAGGCCCACATAGCGGGCAGGCAGAACCCTGCTCCGGCCAGTCCGGCGGCCGCCGGGACCGGCACGATATCCGCTGCGATGATGCCACAGGCAAAAGCCAGGGCGGCGAAAATACTAATATAGGTCATACGGTCACCTTATCCTTTAACTTTTCATACTTGGCAGCACCAATGCCTTTGACCTGCTGCAGCTGCTCACACTCGGTAAATCCTCCGTGTTCATCCCGGTACTCGATGATGTGTTTTGCCATGGCGGGGCCGATGCCGGGAAGACCGGTCAGTTTCTTTTCATCAGCCTCATTGATATTGATCTTACCATCACTATCTGCTGCAGGAGGTACGCCATCGAGATTGTATGGCAGGTGGATCTGCATGCCATCTTCGATGCGGGAAGCATAGTTTACGGCCGACGCCTCAGCGTACGGGAGTGCATCGCCTGCCGCGTGGACGGCATCGCCGACGGTGACGGCATGAGTAAAGGAATACAGGCCGGGCTTTCTGACGGCACCGGTAATATACACGATATAGTCCGGTTTTTCCACCTCTTCTACGACAGGGGCCTGCGGTACGGGCGACACATGGGGCAGACCTTCGTTCCAGACAAATCCGATGATAAACAGGACACAACCGATTATTATAAAAAATTTTTTCATCATTCTTCCTCCTCCCATTATCTGCTGATATATTTTCCGTTTATAAACAAAAAAACAGCCTCTGATACACATAGGTATCAAAAAGCTGTTTCCTTAAAGGACTAAACATTCACTTACCAATTTCCCCGTTTTTTCCAGAAGCTGACGTGCAGCATAGCCAGGACGGTGAATAATTCCAGCCGCCCGAGGAGCATGGAAATACACAATATGGCCTTGGAAAAATCGGACAGGCCGGCATAGGTGCAGGTAGCGCCGGTAATGCCGAACGACGGGCCGATACAGCCCATGGTCGTGACGCTGATGCCGATGGCGTCAAAAATGCCGATGCCGTCGAAGGTCAAAAGCAGTGCCCAGAAAGCGATGAACGCCAGGTACAGGAAAAAAAACTGGTTGACCCGGATAATCGTGTCCTGGCTGATGAGCTGGCCATTCATCCTGACATCCATGACCATCCGGGGGTGAAGTTTTTCCCGGACAGCCGCCACGAGAGAGCGGCACAGGATGACGACACGGGAAATCTTGATTCCCGCCGCCGTAGAACCGCTGCAGCCGCCGCTGATCATCAAAAGCAGGAGGATTCCCTTGGAAAAGGAAGGCCACTGATCGTAATCGGCCGAGACAAACCCCGTCGTGGCAATGGACGCAGCCTGAAATGAAGAAAAGCGCAGGGCCGTAACGATGTCGGCACCGAAGGCATGTATCAAATCGGCGGCGATGCATACGGTCGCCAGGAACAGGATGAGCAGGTAGGCTTTAAATTCCGTATTTTTCTTCAGGACATGGAACCCTTTGCGGTATAACTGATAATATAAGCCAAAATTACCACCAGCCAGAATCATAAAAAAAGTCATCCAGCCTTCCACAGCCGCGCTTTCAAAATGAGCAGCACTGTCATTAAACGTAGAGAATCCGCCGGCTGAAATGGTAGACATGGCGTGGTTGAGGGCACTGAAGAAATCCATGCCGCAGAGCATGAAAATGACGAAGGCAATGGCCGTAAAAGTCATATAAATGCGGAACAGGACGCCGGTCATATCCCTGAGGCGCGGCAACAGGCGGTCCGTCGCCGGCCCGGCTGATTCGGCATTATGAAGATAGAGCGTATTCTGCCCTGCTGCCGGCAGAAGGGCAATGAAAATGACGACGATGCCCAATCCTCCCAACCAGTGGGTCATGCTGCGCCAGAATAAGATACTGAAGGGCAGACTCTCTATATCTTCAATGACCGTCGCTCCCGTACCGGTAAAACCGGAAATGCTCTCAAACACGCCGTCGATGAGATTCAGATATCCGCCTGTCACGTACGGAATCATCCCCAGGAAGGTGGCCAAAAGCCAGCCCAGGCCGGTAATGGCTATGCCTTCGCGGATGGTCAGATGCTTGGTTCTCACCCTGCCGTACCGGAGAAGAAGAATCCCGCAGGCAATCATGCTGCCAATGGCCATGATAAAAGCTCCGGTACACTCATCACCAAAGCCCAGTGCCAGAAGCAGCGGAACGCAGGTTACACCCGATTCGGCTATCGATATTCTCCCTAAAAACCGGCAGACTACACGTAAATCCATAACAACACCTTTTTCATTTCTATTCTGCCCTACCAGTTACTATGCCGCCAGAAAGACGGCATGAGCAATGCCAGAACGGGGAACATTTCCAGCCTTCCCAAGAGCATGGAAATGCACACGATGATTTTACTGAAAACGGGGAGCTCCGCATAGGTACAAGTCGGGCCGACCGACCCGAAAGCCGGGCCGCAGCTTCCCATCGTCGAAACACTGAGACCGATGGCATCCAGTGTCGGCACGCCATCCCCGATGAACAAGACGGTCCACAAGACATCCAGTATGGCATAGGCCACAAAAAACCGGGCTACACCGTACAATATTTCTTCATTATACTCTTCTCCGTTGGCATGGACCTGCACGACGCTCCGGGGAGACAGTTTCTGCCAGACGACGGAGTGCATAGTCTTGATGAGCAGCATGAGCCGCGTTATTTTCAGACCGCCGGCCGTCGACCCGGCACAGCCGCCACAGAACATGAGGAGCAGCAGGATTCCTTTGGAAAAGGAAGGCCATTGATCAAAATCAGCCGAAACAAAGCCCGTCGATGACGAAATGGACGCAGCCTGGAAGAAGGATTCACGCACGGCTTCCAGGGAATCATATGATGCCCCATAGATCAGATTGAGACTCATGAGGGCCGTGGCCCCCAGGACCATTGCCACGTACAGGCGGAATTCCGTATCCCTGAAAATGACCCGGGCTCCCTTTCGCCAGGCCGCCACGTAAATAGAAAAGTTGGCACTGGAAAGAATCATGAATACAATCAGGACTCCTTCGATGAGGGGGCTGTTAAAGTGGGCCACACTATCATTAAAAGGAGAAAATCCTCCTGTCGCAATGGTCGAAAACGCATGTTCCAGAGCCGTCAGGAAATCGAGGCCGCAAATCATAAGCGCCGCTGTCGCCGCCGTAGTCAGGATGACGTACACCGTAAATAGGGCCTTTGCCATCTGGCCTATCCGGGGCAGCATGCGATCTGATGTCGGCCCCGTACTTTCGGCGTCCATCATGTGCACGACGCCGTGGCCGAATTGAGGAAACAAGGCGATGAAAATGACGATGATGCCCAGTCCTCCCAGCCAGTGGGTCAGACTGCGCCAGACGAGTATACTCTGAGGCAGTATTTCTATATCCGTAAGGACCGTCGCCCCTGTGCCGGACAGGCCGGAAATACATTCCAGTATGCCATCCAGGATATCCAGATAGCCTCCGAACACATAGGGCAGCATTCCCAGAAAGGTGACGAGGATCCAGCTGAGACTGGTAATGGCAATCCCTTCCCGGACGCTCAGGTTATCAACCGCCGACGGCTTTTCATGCTGCAGTATCATACCGGCAGTCAAACTGACCAGAGCGGCTCCAGCCAGCGCCGCAAAACCGGCGTCGCCACAGACGACGGACAGAGCGGCCGTCAGTCCCAGTGCCAGGCCCAGCGCCATGGAAATACGTCCTAAGAAATACAGGACAACGCGCATATTCATAATTCGCACACTTCTCTCTCAAGATGGAAAATTACCATTTGCTGTGAAACCGGGCTGCTATGGTCTGCAATACGATGAGGAAAGAAAAGATTTCTATGCGTCCCAGAATCATGACAAAGGTACAATATAACTTCGTCCACACCGGGAGCGATGCATACGAAGCCAGTCCGTAGAGCTCGGCTGTCGATCCGACACTGGACAGGCATCCGGCCGCTACTCCCATGGACTGTAACAGAGGGATGCCCGACAGGGAAATGACCAGCATGGAAAAAAAGAACACTCCCATATACAGGAAGAAAAAGCTCAGGACCCGGCTGATGATTTTCATGGAAACAGAAACACCGTCTATCTTCAGGCTGACGACCATCTGAGGATGAAGAGTGCGGCGCATTTCCCGGGCTGCCATGCGGAACAGGACGATGATACGCATGATGCGCAATCCCCCCGTAGCCGAACCGATACAGCCGCCGGCAAAGACGAGGAGGAATAAGACATAGCGGTCAAATCCGGGCCAGAGGGAAAACTGGGCCGACGCATAGCCGGTCGTGCTCAGAAAGGAAACGACGGCAAAGGTTCCGTAGCGAAGACTCTGCCAGAAATCGTAAACACCGCTGCGCCAGAGATGAAAGACGATGAGCGCACTGACGGCGCCCACGATGGCCAGGAACGTCCGCAATTCCGTATCCGAAAAGATAGACCGCAACTCCCGCCGGGACAGAGCCCTCCAGATGAGGAGAAAGTTGCAGCTGGCCAGGATCATCGATATCATAGTCGCTATTTCCAGGAACGAATTGTCATAGCCGGCGAAATCAAGCGATGTCGTACCGCCGCTTGTCGAAGCCGTGGTCATAGCCTGGTTGATGGCTTCGAACACATTCATCCCAGCCGCCAGATACAGCAGCGCAGAAATGATGGTGATCCCGGCATATATTTTACCGGTCTGCAGCGCCGCATTTCGCATACGGCTGATCATCGGGCTGAAGGCGATGCTCTGATGAGCCGACAAGGTCACGCCGAAACAGCCGCTGACCTGGGGTACTACCGTGACCAGCATGATGATGAAATTCAGGCCGCCCATCCATTCCATGAGACTGTGCCAGAACAGGAGGGAATGGGCTTCTGCCTGTCCAGCCGCCAGAAGGGAAATACCTGTCGTCGTATAGGCGGAAACGCTTTCAAAAAACGCATCGGCCGGCGTGAGCATTCCTGTCCATACGTACGGCATCATGCCGATCAGCCCCAGCAGGAACCAGATGGACAGCAGATACCATGCGCCTTCAGCCACACCGAGCTGTTTTTTATGCTGCTTCCCTGCTGTTTTTAGCAGCAGTCCCAGCACGAGCGTCACCGCCAGGGGTCCGGCAAAAGCCAGCACCGTATCTTCTCCCCAATACAGGGCACAGCCGAGCGGCAGTCCCAGGACGGCAGCATTCAATAAGGCTATCCGTCCCAGAAGAAACAGATAGAGCCGCATATTCATACTCAGTCCCTGCCTTTAAAATATTTCATGACTTTTTTAGAATGTTCTGTCTGGATGAACAAAATCGTCCGGTCTCCCGCCTGCAGTATAGAACTGCCATTCGGTATATGGGCCTGTCCGTCGCGGACGTAGGCACAGACCAGGCATTCCCGGGGCAGCTGTACATCCATCAGGCGCTTACCGGCGACAGGAGCCCCTTCCTGGACGATGACTTCTACAGCTTCCGCCTTGGCACCTTCCAGAAGAGAAACGGAAACGACGCCGCCGCGGCGGGCAAAGGCCAGCACTTCGCTGGCGGACAGGAGCCGCGCCGAAAGGACGATATCGACGCCGACTTTCTGCATGAGATCGACATATTCGATGCGGGCCACACGGACGATGGTCTTTTTGGCGCCAAAATGCTTGGCAATGAGGGCCAGCATGAGATTCAGCTTGTCGTCGTCAGTCACACAGATGACCACATCGGCATCGGCAACGCCCTCCTGGACGAGCAAGTCGATATCCGTGCCATCCCCGCAGATGGCAATGCCTTCGTCCAGCTTATCTGCCACCATGCGGCACCGTTCCCGGTCCTGTTCGATGACCTTGACCCGGACACCCTGTTTATCCATCATGGGAGCCAGGAAACGGCCCGTCCGTCCGGCACCGATGATCATAGCCCGTTCGACTTTCTTCGTGCCGCTGGGAATGAAATTTTCACTGAATTTTTCAATGGCCTTGGGGTCCCCGATAAAATAGGCATTGTCGTGAGGCAGGAGGCAGTCATCGCCATGAGGGATAATCATGCGGTGATCGCGGAATATCATCCCCGCCAGGATGGACTTGGGCATCTGCAGATCTTTCAAGGGCACATTGGCCAGGTGGGAATGACGGCGCACCTTCGTTTCAAAGAGCCGGACCTTGCCATTGGCAAAGTCTTCGACATCGAGAGCGGCCGGCATCATGAGGATGCGGTCGATTTCACGGGCCGTAATCAATTCCGGGTTCAGCATGAGATCGATATCAAAATTTTCTTTCAGATAATCCTGGGCTTCCGACATGAACTGCATATCACGGATGCGGGCGGCCGTATAGCGTATGCCGTGTTTTTTTGCAAGAATACAGGAAACCATGTTGACTTCATCGATGGCCGTTACGGCGACGAGAATGTCCGAATTGCGGATATCCGGATCGTTCATGGTAATAGGGCTGGCGCCATTGGCCAGGATCGTCAGCACGTCGAGATTGTTTTTGACGGCTTCCAGCCGTTCTTCATTCTGATCGACGACGACGACGTCATATTGTTCATTAGATAACAGCTCGGCAATACTGTACCCCAGCTTACCGGCTCCGATTATTACAATACGCAAGATATGTCCCTCCCTTGATATCTGTATAGTATAGCATACCTCGCTGAATAAAGACAGCTTTCCCCCTTTCTCTATCTTTTTCTCTGACAATATGATAAAATGAGTTGTTTGTTATAGATTTTTTCCATCATTTCCTGCAAAAAGAGGTTTCATAATGGCCAATAAATTCGTATCAGGTACGCTGATCCTGACCCTTTCCGGTTTTGTCGTCAAGGCGATCGGCAGTATCAACTGGATCATCCTTTCCCGTATCCTTGGGGGCGAAGGTATCGGTATTTACCAGATGGCATTCCCTATTTATCTGCTCGCACTGGAAATATCCAGTGCCGGCATCCCCATCGCCATTTCCATCATCACCGCCGAAAAAGCGGCCCGTGAGGACTATAACGGCGCCCAGCGCATCTTCCGCGTTTCCCTGACTATGCTCTGTTCGACGGCTCTGTTTCTCAGCGTCCTCGTCTTCTTCGGCTCGCGGTTCCTCATCGATTATCACATCATCCGTGAAAGCCGTGCCTATTATTCACTCATCGCCCTGGCTCCGGCCATCTTCTTTACGACCATCATTGCCGGCTACCGCGGATATCTCCAGGGCTGGCAGCAGATGACGCCGACGGCATTATCGCAGATTGTCGAACAGCTCGTCCGCGTCGTAGTCATGCTCGGTTTTGCCGCACTGCTGCTTCCCTACGGGCTCGATTATGCCGCCGGCGGTGCCAGTCTCGGTGCCGGTGCCGGCGGGGTAGCTGCCTGGCTGGTGCTTATCTACTACTATCATAAACTGAAGCGCCATCTGCCAACAGACGGCCCCGTCTTTCCCAAAGAAAGCATCCGCCACATCCTGAAGCGGCTCATCGTCCTGGCCGTTCCCATTTCCCTGGCCAGCATCATGCTCCCGGTCGTCTCCAACCTGGACCTTTTAATCGTACCGCGCCGTCTGGAAGTAGCCGGATACCCGACCCATCAGGCAACGGAATTATTCGGGTACCTCACGGGCATGTCCGTACCGCTCATCAATCTGGCTACGATTCTCACGGCGGCCATGGCCATGAGTCTCGTACCGGCCATCAGCCACAGCTTCACTCTCGGCGATACGAAGGAAATTTACAATAAAACGTCTGGCGCCATGCGCATCGCCCTCCTGGTCACCATCCCCTTTTCGGTCATGCTCTACGTGCTGGCCGAACCGGTCGTTACCTTTATCTACAATGCTCCGGCCGCGACCGACGCTACCCGGGCCGTTGCCATCGCCATTTGTTTTCTGGGGCTTCATCAGATTACGACGGCCATCCTGCAGGGCCTCAAAAAGCCAAAAATCCCGGTTATCAATATGGGAGTCGCCTGCCTGGTCAAAGTGGCCTGCAACTGGTTCCTGGTTGCCATTCCGGCTCTGGGCATCACCGGTGCTTCTTACGCTACCGTCGCCGATATCGGCGTAGCCGCTGCCCTGAATCTGGTCTTCATCTATCGCAAAACCGGATATATCATCGATGTGAAAACAGTCGTGCGCAACGTCGTCTGCGCCGCTATCATGGGCGTTGCCATGTATTTTCTCTACGGTGCCATCGGGCATATCGGTCTGTTCCTCAACCTTGCGGCCACGACCGTCGTCGGATCTGCCATCTACATCGGACTCATGGCCGTATCGGGCGGCGTCACCCGTGCCGACGCCCAGCGGCTGCCATTTTTTGGCCGTTTCTTCTGATTTCTCATGACCTGTACCATCCAAGAGCCCTCATAGAGCGGCTCTTTTTTTGTATATGCATGAGATGCATTTACCGGTAAAATATGGTACTATAATAGGTAATTGAAATCTAACCCATGTACCAGGGAGGTTTATCTCATGCTGAAAATAGCACTCGCCCAGCTGAACGTCCATCCCGGTGACCCGCGACGGAACGTACAGTCTATGGAACGCTGCATATCCCAGGCAAAAGAGCAGCACTGCCACATCATCGTATTTCCGGAATTGTCGATTCCGGGATATCTCATCGGAGATATTTGGGACCAGCCGGATTATATCCGGGAATGTGTCCGCTTCGGGGAACGGATCCGTGCCCTGTCCGATAGGATCACCATTTTCTTCGGCAATGTCGCCTGCGATGAAACCCGTCTCAATCCCGATGGACGGCAGCGTAAATATAACGCATTGTTTGTAGCGCAGAATGGCCAATTCATCGGTCCGGAACGGTCCCCCTATCCTTACTACATCAAGACACTGATGCCTAATTACCGCGAGTTCAGCGACACCCGGTATTTTACCTCACTACTGCAGGTGTCCCAGGAACGGCACCTCTTCCCGGAAGATTTGATTTCACCGATTACCCTGACCTTCTCCGGCGGTCAGACGCTCCGGGTCGGTCCGCTCATCTGTGAAGACAGCTGGGATGATAACTACCCCTTCAAACCCATGCAGTATCTCCACGACAACTATCCTCTGGATGTATTCATCAATATTTCTAATTCTCCTTTTACCCTCGGCAAGACCCAGCGCCGTCACCGTCTGTTCGGCAAATCCATCGGCCAGTTCAACGTACCGGCCCTGTATGTCAATTGCACGGGCATCCAGAATAACGGCAAAAATATCTATACTTTCGACGGGGCCAGCGGGGCCTATGGCAAAGACGGATCCCTCCATTATGAATGCCCCCTCTTTCATGAAGAACTGGCAATTCTCGATTTCGACGAAACGTCTCATACGTTCGTCAGCCCGCAGAAGCAGAACCATCAGGAAGAAGAAGTGGCCGACATCTGTCACAGCCTTCAGTACGGCATCCGGTCTTTCATGGAAAATGCCGGCCTCAGCAAGGTCGTACTCGGCGTCTCCGGTGGCATCGATTCGGCAGTCAATGCCGCCTTATACGCTTCCATTCTCCCCAAAGAAAATATTCTCCTCGTCAACATGCCCAGTGTCTACAACTCGTCTATGACCAAAGACCTGGCACAGCAGCTGGCAGATCATATCGGCTGCTACTACACAGTCATACCCGTCCAGGACAGTCTGGAACTGACGCGGAAACAATTCCGGAAAGCACCACTCCTGCAGAATGGCGAAGAAAAAGGCCATCTGGCACTCACCAGTTTCATCGAAGAAAATATCCAGGCCCGGGACCGTTCCAGCCGTATCCTGGCGGCGGCAGCGGCGGCTTTCGGCGGTGTCTTTACGTGCAACGCCAATAAAGCCGAATCATCTGTCGGCTATGCGACACTCTATGGCGACCATGCCGGTTTCCTGGCCGCAACAGCCGATTTATGGAAACATCAGGTTTATGCACTCGCCCGGTATCTGAACGATGTCGTATTCCAGCGGGAAGTCGTTCCCCAGGGCAGCATCGATATCGTTCCCAGTGCGGAATTATCGGCCAGCCAGGACATCACCAAAGGCCAGGGGGACCCCATCGTCTATCCCTATCACGATTACCTGTTCCGCGCCATGGTCGAACGGTGGCAGCGGGTCACACCGGAAACCATCCTCACCTGGTATGCCGAAGGGACACTGGAAAAGCAGATTGGCTGCTCCGTCAACGTCCGGGATGTCTTCCCCACGGCCAAAGCCTTTATCGACGACCTGGAACGATGGTGGCGCCTCCTGTCGGGCTTTGCCGTGGCAAAACGGATCCAGAGCCCGCCCGTCCTTTCCATCAGCCGACGCTCCTTTGGCTACGACCTGCGGGAAGCCCAGCTGAAACCGTATTACACGACACGATATGAAGAACTAAAACAAACGTTGCTGAACCAGTAACTAAACCGGTACAAAACAAGGGACTGTCTCATGATGACATAAGCCTTCATGAGACAGTCCCTTGCTCTTTATATTTTATAGCAGTCTGTAGTTTTTAGAATTTTTAAATGTTCAGGCAACATCTGCAAACAATAAACTTAAAACTTAAAAAGGAGCTGTCTTCATGGGACAGCTCCTTTTTTACATGGTGTCAGTGAACCTTCACGGAATCATACATCCTGTATCCGCTGTACACCCTGATTCTTCTTTTTCGAACGATGTCCGATGTTTTCTACGATGATGAACAGCATAGGAATGAGGAATACGCCGAATATGGTCGCAACGGACGTACCGAAGACGACAGTCACGCCCATGTTTACTCGCGACGCGGCGCCCGCCCCAGTGGCGATGGCCAGGGGGATAGAACCTACGACGAAGGCCAGGGATGTCATGATGATCGGGCGGAGACGGATCTTGGCCGCTTCGATTGCTGCCGATACGGGATCCATGCCCCGTTCATCGACACGGACTTTCGCGTATTCGATGATCAGGATAGCGTTCTTGGCAGCCAGGCCGATAACGGCGAGGATACCAATCTGGAAGTAAATATTATTCTGCTGATTGAGCAGATAGGCAAATGCAGAAGCCCCGAACAGGCCGGCCGGCACACTGAACAATACAGCAAAAGGTACCTTCCAGCTTTCGTACAAGGCAGCCAGTACCAGGAATACGAAGAGGATAGCCAGACTGAATACATAAACGGTCTTATTTCCTGCTTCGATTTCTTCACGGCTCATGCCGCTCCATTCGTAGGCATAACCTTCACCGAGCGTATCCTGGGCAATTTCTTTCAATGCATTCAGGGCATCACCAGAACTGTAGCCATTGGCCGGTGCCCCCTGAACAGTAATGGAAGGATAATCATTGAAGCGGTTGATAATAGAAGCAGAACCGATAGGCTTGGGCCGGACAAAATTAGATACCGGTATGAGCTCTCCACTGCTGTTCTTGACATAGAGATGTTTATTGGCATCAATAGACTGGCGGAACTCCGGCGCCGCCTGAATGACGACTTTAAAGTTACGGCCAAAAATGGTGAAATCATTGACCTGATAGGAACCATAGAAGGATTGCAGCGTCGTATACAAATCACTCAGCGATACTCCTTCCCGTGCTACCTTGTCGCGGTCAATATCCAACTGATAGCCCGGAGTATCGGCAGCAAAGGCCGTATAGACAGAACCGATTTCCGGACGCTGACGGGCAGCGGCGATAAATTTCTGCGTCGTCGCATTCAAATCCGATGTGCCATGACCACCACGGTCTTCAATGACAATGCTGAAGCCGGACGATGTACCCATGCCATCAATAGGAGGCGGATTCAAGGCCATGACCTGTGCCTGAGGAATCTGGTTGCCAAACATCATCGTTTTACCTACCAGCGCATCGACAGACAAATCTTTCGTCTTACGCTGCGACCAGTCATCCATACCCAAGAAAATAGTCATACCATTCGGTTTGGCACCACCAGCCAGGATACTGAAACCGGTAACGTTCATGACGCCCTTGACAGCCGGCTGACTTTGAAGCCATTGTGTCATCTTTGTCGTCAATTTCTTGGTTTCTACCTGCGATGTCCCTTCCGGGAGTGTGGCGTTGACCATGATGAACCCATTATCTTCAGAAGGAACAAATCCCGTAGGCATAACCCTGAAAACAACCCCGGTCAGGCAGCAAAGGAGAAGAAGGAACGCCACGACCCATTTCAGATGGAGCTGGAGATGAGCCAGGCGGATGCCATACCAGTCGATGAGGCGGTCAAAGGCCAGGTTGAATTTCTGGAAGAACTTATAAATGCCCTTCGGGTTGTCATTGGGCTTGTGTATATTCAGGATAGAAGCGCACATGGCCGGCGTCAGCGTCAGGGCGACGAAGGCCGAAATGGCGACGGAAATGGCGATGGTAAAGGCGAACTGCCGGTACAAAATACCACTCATGCCGCTCAGGAAACCGACCGGTATGAATACCGATGCCAGTACACAGGCAACGCCGATAACCGGGTTCTGTACATTGCGCATGGCGATGATCGTCGCCTCCCGCGGCCCCTTGGCATTATACTTGATTTCGTATTCGACGGCTTCGATGACGACGATGGCATCATCGACGAGCAGGCCGATAGCCAGGACCATGGCAAACAGGGTCAGTGTGTTGATGGAGAAATCGAGCACTTTGAAGCTGGCGAAGGTCCCCAGCAGCGATACCGGTACGGCGATGAGCGGAATCAGTGTCGAGCGGCCGCTCTGAAGGAACAGATATACGATGAACGCAACGAGAAGCAGCGCTTCCACGAACGTTTCAATAACTTCTTTAATAGAGGCCCGTACAAACTGTGTACTATCATAGACTACACTGTAATCCATGTCATTCGGGAAAGACTGCTTGGCCTTTTCCAATACTTTTCGTACGCCATCGACAGTCTGCATGGCGTTGGCATCGGATGTCAGGCTGACCATGAACCCTGCCGAATTCTGGCCATTATAAGAGCTGGTGACATTATAATCTTTATTGCCAAGATTGACACTGGCAATGTCGCCTATGCGGATCATAGATCCGTCACTGTTAGTGCGGACAATAATATTCTTAAACTGTTCCGCTGTCTGAAGGCGGCCGTCTGTACGCATACTGTACTGATACGTCTGGCTATCTGGCGTAGGCTGTGACCCTACTGTACCGACAGCAGCCTGCGTATTCTGCGATTTAATCGCCGCCATGACTTCGGTCGGCGTTACTTTTAAAATGCTCATTTTCATCGGATTGAGCCAGATACGCATGGCATAGTCCGATCCGAATTCCTGTACGTTACCGACACCAGACACGGATTTTAATTCATCCATGAAGTACTGGGTCGCATAGTTTTTCAAAAACGTTGCATCATACGTGCCACTAGGAGATACGAGCGCAAAAACCATAGCGGTCGAACTCGTTGACTTCTGTACAGTTACCCCCGTCTGCGTTACTTCCGACGGCAGGGTGGACTGAATCTGACTGATACGGTTCTGGGTATTGACCATGTCCATATCATCATTCGTGCCCGTTTTAAACTGGGCCGTCATGGAATACCGGCCATCATCGTTACTGGAGCTGGAAATATAATCGAGCCCGTCAACACCGGTCATCTGACGTTCGATGACGCTGGCTACGGTCGTCCCGATGACTTCCGAGTTGGCCCCGACATATGTCGCCGATACACTAATCTGCGGCGGCGTTACTTTTGGATATTTTGCTATCGGCAATGTCAGCAGAGACAACAGCCCCAGAATGGAGATGACCAGCGAAATGACGATGGCAAAAATAGGCCTGTCTATAAAAAACTTAGATATCACTGTGCTGCCTCCTATTTGGATGTACTATCTGTCGTCGTATCAGAACTGCTTTCAATATCCGTCTTTGTCAGCAGATGCTGATCCAGCGTTGCTCCTTTGGCTTTCTGATACCCGTCGACGATGACTGTATCCCCGTCGGACAGACCGTCGGTGATAATCCAGAATTTTCCGACTTTCTGCCCCGGCGTAACTTCTTTCGTCTGAGCCTTTCCGTCGCTGTCGATGATGGAAATGTAATATTTACCCAATGTCTGCTGTACGGCACGCTGCGGTACAGCCAAAGCATTCCGCTGTACCTGGGTATCGGAAACTACCGTCGCATACAATCCGGGAATGAGCAAATTATCTGGATTGTCGAATACTGCCTTTACGATAATCGAGCCGGAATTGCCATCCATGCCATGGTTGACCTGGACGACATGTCCTTCATAAGGATACATAGTACCATCACTGAGACGAAGAAGCAGATGATCACCCCAGCTGCTGGAAGAACCTGTCTGTTTCGTCATCTGCAGGTATTCCGATTCGCTGATGGAAAATTCGACAAACACGGGATTAGTGGAGGAAATCGTAACCAGTGCGGTAGAACCGGCCGTCGCAAAGGTACCGATAGGTACATCATCGACATTCAGCTTGCCCGAGAACGGCGCATACACAATGGTATCATCGACGTTGTCCTGGGCGGCATCGACCTGGGCGGCATTGGCTTCTACGACAGCCTGCTGCTGGGCCGTAGCCGCTTCCTGATCGGTGACGATCTGCTGGGCCACGGCATCCTGGCTGGCCAGTGTCTGATAACGGCGCAGGTTCAGTTCCTGATTGGCCAGATTGGCCGCGGCCTGGGCCTGATTGGCCTTGGCCTGAGCCAGAGCCGCATCATAGGTACGGCTGTCCAGACGGAACAAAGCCTGGCCGGCCGTTACTTCCTGACCGCCCTGGACATATTTTTCCACTACCCGGCCGGAAATCTTCGGCCGTACGGGAACTTTATCCGTTGCCGTCACGGTGCCGCTGTATTCTGCTTTGACAGGCGTATCTTCCGCCTGCACCTTGTACGTATTGACGGCGACAGCACCTTTCTGCGCCCCCTGCTGGGCTCCGCAACCCGTCAATAAGGCCGCAACAGTCAGAGCCGTTACGCCCAGTTTAAATAAATCACCCTTCTTTATCATGCAATGTAAGCCCCCTGTCTTTTTTTATTCCATATAAAATGATACGGATACATTTTTCCATATATTCAGGAAAGGAATAGTCCTGATTAGTCTGCTCGAGAAAATCCAGTACATCATCAGCCGCACTGTGAAGCATGTGAATGAGGAGTTTTTTATCAAAATGATTAAACTCATCGTTTTCCTGGGCCTGTTCAAAAATCTGTTCCAGTACTTTCCAGTCCCGTTCGGAATAGGTCTGCATGGTGGCGCAGATTTCCGGCATTTTCGTAAAAATCTCCTTGGCTTTACGCATAGAAAATACCTTGCCGCTGGCATTGACATTAAAATACTCCACCAGTTTCTCTTCTGCCGTAAGATCCGGATCCTGCAGCAATTTCACATGGCGGGTATATACCTCATCCATCAGTGAATATAACGCTTCTATAATCATTTCCTGCTTGGACGAGAAATGTTCATATAAGGTTCTCTTGCTGATGCGGAGACGGCGGGCCAGATCATCCATGTGGAAATTCGGACCATGCATGCGCAACTCATCTAATGATGCCTGTAAAATTTGTTCACGCATATCTATATTCATGCACTCACCCTATCCATCCTCCACTTCAAACCAACACAAGTCTCAAAAATCATTAAAAAACTCAAATAGAAAACTCAGTACCAATTTATAGTTTAATATACGGGACTGCATTAGTCAATGAAAATCTACAGTCCCGCAGGAATTTGTTTCGTTTTAGAACTATCTATTCTGTTATCGTTTCAGCATGTCTTCGACCATCCGTTTCAGCGGAATGATTTTGAGGAAGACAGCCCCGCAGATGGCACCGATGAATGTGTTAGGCAGGAAGGCGACGACAAAAAACCAGAGGGCAACGGCTTTGGAATCGAGGATGAAGGCGGCCAGAGGGTAGGCAACCAGTCCGCCCAGTATGCCCGTACCAAAAATTTCCCCGACGACGGCGCCCCAGATGGACCCGGTCTTCTTATACAGAATCCCCGAAAGGCAGGCGCCGATCATGCTGCCCGGATAAGCCAGAATGGTGCCGACTCCCAGGGCGATGCGGATAGAAGAAATACAGAAAGCACCGGCAACCGAATAGCGCCATCCCAGCAGGACGGCCAGGAGGACATTAATCAAATGCTGCAGGGGAAATACACGGGCGCCCCCAAACGGGAACGATACAAGAGGGGCCAGGAGAACGCCGAGAGCAATAAAAATAGCTGTAAAGGTGAGTTTCTTCAAGTATACATTTTGATTATTCATCGTAATTCAGGACCTTTCCACAGGTAAGATATGTTTCTGTTTGCAACTGGTATAACGCATCGATAAGATGCAGGTGAAACGTACCCGGCCCCTGGGACAGGCGGGCTGCTGTTTCCCCGGCAATTCCCATGGAGAGGATACCGCTTACAGCCGCCGTAAACGGGCCGGACACGGCTGCAAAGGACGCGATGAGCGATGTCGTCATACAGCCCGTTCCTGTCACATAGGTCAGGAGAGGCGTCCCATTTCCCAGGAGGACGCTGCGCCGGCCATCGGATACGGCATCAACCGGGCCAGTAATGGCCACTGTCGTTTTCAGCAGCCGCGCCAGATGGCGGACTTTTTCTATGGTCATGACTTCTCTGTCATGGCTGTCCACGCCGGGATTGATTCCGCTTCTTCCTGCAGCGAGGCACATCATTTCGCTCATATTGCCCCGGATAACGGTAAGGGGCAGCCGTGCTGCCAGCTGCAGTGCGCCCTGCGTCCGGTACGTCGTACCACCGGCACCTACGGGATCCAGCACGATGGGGACATTCTTCTCTGCTGCCGCTTTACCGGCCCGTTCCATCGCATCTATCGTCCAGGGCTGAAGCGTTCCCATATTGAGGACCAGCGATGAAGCAGCTCCGGCCAATTCTCCTACTTCAGCGGGAGCCCAGGTCATGGTCGGCGATGCCCCTATGGCAAGAGTCGCATTGGCACAATCATTGATGGTGACGACATTAGTTATATGATGGACGAGAGGGCGTTTCTGCCGCAACCGCTGCAGCGCCTCTCCCGCTTCCTGTAATACATTCATGATATGTCCTCTCAGATATGGATTTTCATAATGATTTTACGGACGGGACCGCACAGCCCGTGAGGAGCACACAACGGGCGGTGGCCGTCGCCGGGAAGAAAGATAGCAAAGGTACCCGGTGTCATGAGGACCTGCGTATCATCTTCATAAGAACCGTCGTAGAACCAGATGGCATCATCGGGCCGTGCTTCTACGACCTTGCCCGAGCGGCACAGAGGCTGCCAGCCGATGTATTCTCTCCCGGCCAGTACCATCTGGATATCGATGTAAGACCGGTGCGCTTCTATCTTACGTGCCGACGCGTTTTCCGTCATGACTTCATCGATATTGAAGAAATTCGCTCCCGGAAGTTCATGCCGTCCCGGTTTGAGCAATGACGTATGAAGGGAGGCCAGTTCTTTGATCCAGGGCCGCAGCCATTCCGGCAGTGCCTGTACTTCCGTCTCCCATTGCCTGATATTTCCTGCATACATGAAAATCCCACCCTTCCAGAATTAATCCTCTTCTTGTTCTCTCTTTTCTACATTGCGGTCAAAGAGGGCATCGGCAAACTGGGCCGCATCAAAGGGGCGCAGGTCATCGACGCCTTCACCGACGCCGACCCAGCGCACAGGTACGCCCAGTTCCCGTTTGACCGATAAAATGACACCGCCCTTGGCCGTGCCATCCAACTTGGTGAGAACGACGCCCGTAAGCGGTACGACATCGCCGAACAACTTGGCCTGGCTGACCGCATTCTGCCCGGTCGTCGCATCGAGGACCAGCAGCGTTTCCTGCGGTGCCCCTTCGATATTGCGGGAGGCCACGCGGGCCATTTTCCGCAATTCTTCCATGAGGTTGGATTTCGTCTGCAGACGGCCGGCCGTATCGACGAGGAGGATATCCGTATGATGAGCCTTGGCCGACGCCGTCGCATCGAAGACGACTGCCGCCGCATCGGCTCCTTCCTGATGCTTCACGATAGGGACGCCCGTGCGGTCCGCCCAGATAGTGAGCTGTTCTGCCGCCGCTGCCCGGAAGGTGTCGCCTGCGGCCAGCATGACCGATTTGCCCTGCTGGGTATAGTATTTGGCCAGCTTGCCAATCGTCGTTGTCTTGCCGACGCCATTGACGCCGACGATAAAGATGACATCGGTCGTACCGGTGCAATCCGGTACGGGGTCGTTATTTTCTTCCAGAAGGGCTACGATGCACTTTTCCAGGTAAGGAATGACATCATCGCCATTCTGGATTTCCCGGCTCTTTACGCCGCTGCGGATCTGGTCGAGAAGATATTCCGTCGTTTCCACTCCTATATCGCCGGTGAGCATGACCGCTTCCAGATCATCGTACATCTCGTCATCAATTTTGGCATACCCGCGTACGACGGTCTCGATGTTCTTAATGAGCGAGCCTTTCGTTTTTTCCAATCCCTTGCGTAATCTTGAAAAAAATCCCATAATTAACTTCCTTTCTCTATCATATCGTCTACTTTAACGGTAAGCAGGCGGGATACGCCTTTTTCTTCCATGGTCACGCCCTGGAGCGTATTGGCTGCCTCCATCGTCTTGCGCCGGTGGGTGATGACGATGAACTGGGTCGTGCCACTATAATTCTTCATATACCTGGCCATGCGGATGACATTGGCTTCATCGAGGGCTGCATCAACTTCGTCAAACAGTACGAATGGTGCCGGATGGTAGGCCAGGAATGCCAGCAGCAGGGCAATGACGGTCAGCGCCCGTTCACCGCCGGAAAGGAGCGTCAGTGGCTGCTGCTTCTTTCCTGGCGGCTGAATGAGGATGGACACGCCGGACTGCAGAACATCCTGGCTGCCGGTCAGGGAAATATGGGCCGTGCCCCCGCCGAAAAGCTGGCTGAATATGCGCTGGAAATGACGGGCAATTTCAGCAAAAGCCTGGCTGAACTGACTGGACATGGCCTGGTCGATTTCTGCCACGACGATCTGCAGCCGTTTCCGCGATTCCAGCAGGTCTTCGCACTGGCGATGGTAAAAGTCCCGTTTATCTACGGCGTTCTGATATTCCGTATCGGCATTGGGATTGATTTGTCCCAGGCCGGCAATCTGCTGACGCAAACGCGATACGCGTTCATTCAATTCGCGGAGAGAGCCTTCGCGGCGCCGTTTCATCGCCTCTTCCCGGCTCAGTCCCTGCCGGGCCAGGTGTTCTTCTCCCCGTTCAATCTCGCCACGGTACTTTTCCTGTTGCACTTCTGCCGCATGGACGCGCTGATTCCACTGTTCCTGTTCGTCCCTAAAGTCGTTTATCTGCTGTTCCAGCTCCCGGCTCTTCTCAAAATCGGCTTCCCGTGAAGCATAAAAGGCCTTTTTTTTCTCATCCTTGGCCTTCGTTTCTTTTTCTTTTTCCCGGATATGCGTTGTCAGGTCCTGCAGCAGCTGCCGCGTTTCGTCCTGACGCCGCCCGATGGATGCCAGCCGGTCTGCCGCTTCTTTCGATGCATCGGCGGCCTGCCGGGACAATTCTTCGTGCTGGCGGATCTGCTCTTCCAGATGACGGATCTGTTCTTCCAGGGTAGCCAGCGCTACCTGCCGGTCGGTCAGGGCATGACGGCACTGTTCCAGTTCGTCCTGTGCCCGCTGCTGTTCTTCTTCCAGTACTTTCGTATCGGCCGGCTTTTCGTCCATCCAGTCTGCGTACGTTTCTTCTTTCTGTACCAGCTCTGCCTGGATGTCCGATCGGGCTGCATACAGCTTCTGCAAGGTCTGTCCGGCTTCACGGGCCCGTTCCCGGGCCTGTTGTTCTTCCCGTTCCATGCTCTGCAGGCTAAGCTGCAGTTTCTGCTGCTCCATATCGGCCTGCCGGCAGGTCTGCTGCTGCCGGGATGCGGCCTTGTCTGCTTCGCCGGCCGCGCGGCGCAGGTCATTTCCCCTTTGGACCAGTTCCTGCAGCTTTTTCTCCGCTGCCGCCGCTTCCTGCTTCAAATCCTGCAGGGCCGCCCGCCGGCTGATGAGGGATCCTTCCCGGTTTTTTACGCTGCCGCCAGTCAGTGAACCCCCGGCATTGAACAATGTCCCATCAAGGCAGACGATACGCAGCCGGTGCTGGTATGCCCGGGCTGCGGCAGAGGCGGCATCGGCCGTTTCTGCTACGAGCGTCTTATGGAGGAGAGACGAAAAAACAGGCTTGTACTTGTCGTCATACTGTATCAGATCGTCGGCAAAGCCGATGATGCCTGCCATGGCAGAAGCCGCTTCTTCGTCACGGGTCCGGCTGCGGGGCCGCACCGTATCCAGCGGCAGGAAGGTCGTCCGGCCGGCATGGCGTTCTTTCAAATAGGAAATAGCCTGCCGGGCCGTCCGTTCATCGTCGGTCACCACGTGTTGGGATGCTCCGCCCAGGGCGATGTCCAGGGCCGTCGCGTAAGCTGCCGGTATGGTACACAATTCGCCGACGACGCCACAGATACGCGGCCGCCACGGAAGCTGTGCCAGTAATACGGCTTTTACGGCACGGCCCAGTCCTTCATGTTCCTGTTCCATGCTTTCCAGCACGCGGATGCGCTGGGAAAGGGCCGCCGTCTTTCCCTGCAGGCTGCGGTACACCTGTTCTGCCTTCCGGAGCTGCTCATTGGCCTCCTGCTGCTTTGCTTCCCACGTCTTACAAAGAGCCGACGAAGACTGGAACTGCTGTCTGGCCTGTTCCAGATCATCCCTGACCTGTTGCACGGCACCGGCCATGCGGGATGCAGCCTGTTCCTGATCCGTCTTCGCCTGTTCCAGTCCGCCGGCCTGACTGCGGTTCTCTTCCAGGCGGCGGCGCAAATCTTCCATATCCCGTGTCAGGACGAATACATCCTGCTGCCTCCGGGCACTCTCTGTCTGCACCTGTGCCAGGGCATCGGCAGTTTTGCAGGCTTTTTCCCCAGCCTGGCGGAACAGTTCCTCTGTCAGGGAAAGGCCCTGACGGGCTGCATCCCGTTCCTGTTTTTTCCCTTCCAGCTGACTTGTATAGGCGGTCTTTTGTTCCTTGATCTGCCCTTCCTTTTTTTCCGCTGCCTGGACATCCTGCCCGGCCTGGCGGAACGATTCGGCCAGTTCCTGCTGGCGGCTGGAAAAGGCTTCGTGCCGGCTCTTCATGCTGTCCAGTTCATTGTGGACGGCCAGGGTCTCTTCATCGAGGCGCTGCAGGGCCGAATTTTCTTTTTCCATGCGCGTCACCAGCTGCTTCCGCAGGGCTGCCGCCTGTTCCAGTTTTGCCGTGACTGTATCCCGTTCCTGCTGAGCCGTGATGCGGTTATTTTCCGCTTTGGAAAGAAGTCGTTCGGCGTTGCGCAATTCCTGCAGGGCCAGCGTACCTTCATAGGCCAGCCGTTCGCCGTCCAGTTCCCGGAACGTCTGCAGCCGCTGTGCCTGTTCTTTCATCGGTTCCAGCTGGTCTTCCAATACACTCATCATATCGTGGATGCGTTCGAGGTTATGTTCCGTTTCTTCTATCTTGCGCAACCCGTCCTGTTTGCGGCTTTTATAGCGGCTGATACCAGCCACTTCTTCGAAGATGATCCGCCGTTCTTCCGGCTTGCTGTTCAGGATGCGGTCTACCCGGTTCTGGCCGATGACGGCCATCGAATCCTGGCCGATGCCCGTATCGGCAAAGAGGAGATGAATATCCTTGAGACGGCACGGCCGCTTATTAATGAAAAATTCACTTTCACCGGAACGAAATATGCGTCGTGTCACGACGACTTCCGTAAATTCGACGTCGAGCTGATGGTCGCTGTTGTCGAAATACAAAGATACTTCGGCCGCACCCTGGGGACGCCGCTTTTCCGTACCGGAAAAGATAATATCTTCCGACTTCTGGCCGCGCAGCTGGCGGACGTTCTGTTCGCCCATGACCCAGCGGATGGCATCGGAAATATTGCTCTTGCCGCTGCCGTTCGGCCCGACAATAGCCGTGATGCCTTTATCAAATGTCAGTGTTGTCTTATCTGCGAACGATTTAAATCCCCGCAGCTCCATCTTTAGTAATTGCATAGGCTGCCAACTTTCCCATCCAGATATCCCTATGGATAGGAGTCTGTCGTCATACCCATAGTCTTTCTGCTGTAATAAACATATTCTATCATACCATAGATATGTGAAAACACCAATATAGGAGTGGAAAAGAATGAGTAATAAAAAAACCGCAACAAATGACTCTATCATGCCATTTGTTACAGTTTTTTCTCAGCCGATGAAATGATAATAAATCATCGGTATGAACAAGGCCGGGAGGAAATCAGCAATTTTCAACTTTGTCGTGCCGAACATGTTGAGGGCTATCCCGAGGATCATGACGCCGCCTACGGCATTGAGCTCCCGGATGACATCGGCCGTCATGAGCGGCAGAAAGAGTGTTGCCAGCACGTAGAACAATCCCTGGTACACCAGGACGACGAGTCCCACCGGCACAATTCCCAAGCCGTATATGGTCGCAAAGATAAAAGCCGACGTAAAATCGAGGACGCTCTTAAAATACAACAGTTCATTATTACCGAGAGCCGCCTGGACCGGACCCAGGATTGCCATGGCACCGATGACCTGCATGGAAGACAAGGTAACAAATCCCTTGACGAAATTCGATTCATTGCCTGCACGGAGCCGTTTTCTCAGAAATTCCCCGAACTGCTGCATATGGTCCTCTATATGCAACGCCGTCCCAACCAGCGTACCTACGATCATACTGGCCAGTACGAGGATGAGATTCTGCGTCGCTACGGCAGCCTGTATCCCCATGACGGCGACACACAGAGAAATGACGCCGAAAATGGCCTGCGTATAATGCTGGGGAATCCCCCGTTTCAGAAAAAATCCAATAAGCGCTCCCAGAGAAGTCATACAACCATTGAGTATGACAGCCAACATAATCCATTCCCCCATATCATAGAAAATAAAGCCATTTTATTATAGCAAATTCCCCTATTCCCCGCCACCATTACCTTGCCAGAGGCAGGCAGCTGCGATTTTACCGGATCCTTACATTTAATATGGCCTTTTCTCTTGACGAATGAGTAAATTATGATTATATTGTAGTTTGGACTTACAACACATACAAAGGGAAAGGGGCTGCCATCATGATTCAAGTCTATAAACACAATAATGGCCATCTGGAAGACAATATTTCTCTCGCCTCTGCTGAGAAAGGCTCCTGGATACATGTAGTCAACCCCGATTCAGAAGATCTCCAGCTCGTTTCCATGGTAACGGAAATTCCGACGGACGTCCTCAAGACTTCCCTGGATACGGAAGAACGGTCTCACGTGGAACTGGAAGACAATTATATCTTCATCGTCATCAACATTCCTATCATCCTGGAAACAGACAGCTATGATACACTGCCGCTGGGCATCTTCATCACGCCGGACTTCATCATTACCCTGTGCATTCAGGAAACGGAAGTCATGCGCACCTTCACGGAAAACAAATATCCCCTGTTTTATACATTCAAAAAAACGCGCTTTCTCTTCCAGATTCTGTACCGCACGGCGACGCTCTTCCTGCGGTATTTGCAGCAGATCAACCACCGGACCGATGACATCGAAAAAGACCTGCGCCATTCCATGCAGAATAAAGAATTCTTCCTGCTGCTGGAATTACAGAAATCACTGACTTACTTCACATCGGCCCTGCGAGGCAACGGCATCGTCATGGAAAAACTCATGCGCCTGCGCCGTAACACGGCCCTGCATCATCTGCTCAAGATGTACGAAGAAGACGAAGACCTCCTGGAAGACGTCATCATCGAAAACAAACAGGCTATCGAAATGGTCGAAATGTACTCCAACATCCTCATGAACATGTCCGATACTTTCGCATCGATCATATCCAACAATCTCAACATTGTCATGAAATTTCTCGCCTCGATTACGATCATCCTGGCCGTGCCGACGATCATCTTCAGCCTCTGGGGTATGAACGTTCCCGTTCCCTGGGCCGAAGACCCCTTGGGCTTCCCTATCATCATCGCCATTGCCGTCCTCTGCTCCGGTGCTGCCGTCGCCCTGCTCTGGCTCAAGCATTTATTTTAAGAAATACAATTTCGCAAAAAGCTGCCCCATCAGGCGGTCAGTCTGCTCATGATATGCTCTCTTCCCGGTAGACAAGTGACACAATACAAGCTTGTTTACCGGGAAGGGAGCATTTTTATGAAAAGGCACAAGTTCAAAGCAAGCGTAAGATAGCGTAAGATAGCGTAAAATACCGTCAAAAGACCTGTTGACTTAGACTGTACTCCATCATTTATAATACGGACTAAGAGGTGATACCATTGAAGATCAAAGAAGTCAGTGAAAAGTATAATCTGACCCCTGATACATTGCGATATTATGAACGAATCGGCCTTATCAGCCAGGTGCCGCGCAATAAAAACGGCATCCGTGAATATACCGATGAAAATTGTGCCAGTATTGCGTTCATCAAATGCATGCGTGCCGCCGATGTCTCAATTGAAGGTCTGGCTGCCTATCTGAAATTATACCGCCAGGATGGTGATACCCGGTCTGCCCGCCGGAAAATCCTCCTGCAGGAAAAGCAGCGTCTGAGCGAACGGATGCGCCATATGCAGGAGGCACTGGACCGCCTCGACACCAAACTTCGCCTTCTCGATGAATCATAATATATTAATGGAAATATAGGAAATCTGTTACAGGCTGCCCTGCGGATTATTGCCCAAACCTGCAGGACAGCCTTTTCGCGTACCTTCTGCTACGCATTTCTGTCAAGCCAGGTGTCTATTCTATACCTTTTAATCATAGTTTTATGAACTAGTGGTATACTATAGGTAAAGAATTCATCGTCCGGTTTCATCTTTGTTCCCACTTACTGAGAATACCGGCAAAGGAGGTACTATGTATGAAATTCCCAAAACTCGACAAAAAATCGCTCACTGATGGCATCACGATTCCTCATATGGTCCGCGTCCGCCAGACCTTTCCCGATGAATACCTGACCGATCCCGTAGGCGAACTACAGAAGCAGCTCTCCGCCCATGAAGGCGAACTGGCTCCGGCTGTAAAAGGCCAGCGTATCGGCATTACGGCCGGCAGCCGTGGCGTACCGTATTACAAAGAACTGCTCCGCCTTTTGTGCCGCCAGCTGCAGGAATGGGGAGCCAGCCCCTTTATTTTCCCGGCCATGGGCAGTCATGCCGGTGCGACAGCAGAAGGACAGAAACAGCATCTGGCCCAGTTCGGCATCTGCGAAGAGTACCTGGGCGTACCGGTCATCTCCACCATGGAAACAGTACAGGTAGATCAGCTTCCCGATGGCATGCCGGTCTATTGCGACAAAGCCGCCTACGAAGCCGACGGAATCATTCTGTTCAACAAAATCAAACCGCACACCCATTTCAAAGCGCCCCATGAATCGGGTCTCTTGAAAATGATCTGCATCGGCGTGGGAAAACACCGCGGCGCCAGCGCATTTCATTCCCTGGGCTACGATCACTTCGGCGAAAACCTGGAACGCGTATCGGAAGCCTTCCTGAAGAAAGTACGGGTATTCTTCTCGGTCGGGCTGACCCAGAGTCCCTCCGACCATATCGGCCACCTGGAAGTCATCCCGACTCCCCGTTTATTTGAAGAAGATGCCCGCCTGCAGCAGCTGGCACGGGCAGAAATGCCCCACCTTTTGCTGCCCCGTATCGACGTGCTGGTCATCGATGAAGTCGGCAAGGAAATCAGCGGCGCCGGGATGGACCCCAACGTAACGGGCCGTACGGAACGGGAAAGCCAGTTTGCAGGTTTCCACAAACTGGCACCGGATATCGAAAAAATCGTCCTGCTCGATATTACGGAAAAGGCCCACGGCAATGCAACCGGAGCCGGCGTAGCCGATATCATCAGCTATCGCTTCGTCAATAAAATCGATTTTGCCATGACCTATACAAATATCATCACAGCGAAGTCATTCCACATGGGCGCTATGCCGCTATATGCCAACAGCGATAAAGATGCCATTGAAATGGCTATTGCCCATTCCTTCCTGCCCGACCCGTCACAGGCAAAAGTGGTCCGCATCAAAAATACGATTTCCCTGAATGAACTGGAATGCTCCGTTGCCTGCATCCCTGATATCCAGAAAATTCCCGCCATGGAAGTCATATCGGATCCCTATGACTGGAAATTCAATGAAGAAGATAATCTCTGGTAAGTATATTTACGATACCTGCCAGTGTTATCAAAAGTTTTACCTCATTCTAACGAAGGGGCTGCCTCACTAACAGGCAGCCCCTTTGCTATAACCGTTCTATATCTTTATTTCTCTTTACCAGCCGCTAATTTGATGATTTCTATAACCGTTTCACAGGACTTTTTCAATGAATCCAGTGGCAGGTATTCAAACCGCCCGTGGAAATTGGCTCCGCCCGTGAAGAGGTTGGGACAGGGCAGTCCCCGGAAGGAAAGCTGGGCCCCGTCCGTACCGCCCCGGATAGGCGCTACGACCGGTGTTATGCCGACGGCCTTCATGGCGTCCTTTGCCAGATCCACTACATCCATATGACCGTCGCGGATGACATCGAGCATGTTGTAATACACGTCGTGTTCCTTGATGACGACCGTATGATCGCCGTATGTTTCGTTGAAAAAACGGGCCATGTTGCGGAGATACTGTTTCCGCGCTTCAAAGCGATCCCGGTCGTGGTCGCGGACGAGCATGTGGAGGGTACATTGTTCGACTCCGCCGCTTATTTTATAGACATGGAAAAAGCCGTCCCGGCCTTCCGTATATTCCGGTTTTTCTCCTGCCGGGAGCATCTGCTGCCATTTTGAGGCAAGAGAAATGGCATTGATCATCTTTCCTTTGGCATCTCCCGTATGAACGCTGCGGCCATACAGGGTAATGACTGGATTGGCAGCATTGAAATTTTCATATTCCAGCCCGCCGAGTTCACCGCCATCTACGGTATAGGCGAAATCAGCGGCGAATTTTGCCACATCAAAGAGAAGGGCACTGCGCCCCGTTTCTTCATCCGGTGTAAACCCGATGCGGACGGTTCCGTGCGGAATTTCCCGATGATGGAGCAGGTATTCTGCCGCAGTGACAATCGCCGTCATCCCGGCCTTGTCATCAGCTCCGAGCAGAGTCTTTCCGTCGGTCACCATGATATCCTGTCCCTTATACGCCAGAAGCCGGGGGAAATCCTTCGGGGACAGGATGATGTGTTTTTCCTGATTGAGGACGATATCCCCGCCATCATAGGCAGTGACAATGTGAGGCTGGACGGGGCCTCCCGGGGCATCAGGACTCGTATCGAGATGGGAAATAAAGCCTACGACAGGCGCCTTCTCTGCCCCATTGGCCGGCAGCGTCGCCATGACATAGCCGTTTTCATCGAGAGACACATCACGAAGTCCCAGCCGTTTCAATTCATCAGCCAGATACTGGGCCAGTACGGTCTGTCCCTTCGTACTCGGGCAGACCGTGTCGTTATCTTCATCGGACTGGGTATCAAAGGATACGTATTTCATGAAACGGTTTACCAGAATATCTCTGTCTATCATGTCAGATTCCCCCTTACACATCTTCATCCCAGGCATTGATGACAACGGCTTCTTTCTTCAGCATATCCAGCTGGGCCGGGCTGAAGTGTTCCCGGCGGATGACGGCTTCGTAGACGAATTCATTGAAATACGCTTCGGAGCAGACGAAATAGCCTTTGTCTCCCACGTCCTTGCCCCAGGAATTTTCTATCTTCCAGCGGTCCGGACGGCCCGATTCATCGAAATGGACCCCCGTCAGGATCATCGCGTGCGTAGCGGAGCTGCTTCTATATTCCAGCCGCTTTCCTTTGGGCATGGCCGTGGAAAAGCCGCCAAGGAGCGCTTCATAGCGCACGCTGTCCGGGTCCCAGACGCCTTCTTTGCGCGCACCGGCCGCGCCGGCATCACAGGCAAACCATACGGCCTGTCCGGCCTTTAACTGCCTGATGCACAACTCTTCCAGTTCTTTCCCGGAAATATTGAGAGCCGTCATGTCGCGGTCTGCCATATTTTCCGTTCCGTGAAACCGGATGGGAGTATTCATCGGCTTATCTGCCGTCGGTTCATTGATGACCGGCACGTACTGGTCCAGGTCCAGTCCGACATATCTTTTATAGAAGGACTGCGGTGTCAGGTTTCGTTCTTCATGGAAGGTGCCGTCAGCATCGCGGTAGGCGAAATCAAAGGTTTCAACGGGCTGCCCGAAGGCAATGCATTCTGCCTTGTAGACTTCCTGCATCATTTCCTGTTTCCGTGCATACGGGTCTTTGCCCGTAAGGACCAGTTCCCGCAATTCCATGGCGTCTTTGCGCAGAAGCTTATTGATTGTAGCTACAAAATGATCCGTGTGTTCTGACTGATACGTTTCTGGCTGCACCTGTTTGGGCACAACGCCGTATTTTTTTATCAGGTCTGCTGCTTCACACCAGTATCCGCCATCGCTCATACCGCGCAGGATATACTGCATGCACTGTCCCTTGAGCGGTTCATCGGCATGGTCGATGACCATCTGGAGGAAATTATTGGTCTTTTCCAGTTTGTCATAAAAGGACAGGTAATTCTGGGACAATTCAAATTCACTCAGGTGACACGTATCTGCCACGATTTCTCTTAGTATATTAAGGGCGGCAAAGAGCCAGCAGCGGCCTGATTTCTGCTGGGCCGTAATGCCTCTCGTCCTGACTTCCACAGAAAAAGCACCTTTGAGCCGTGCCGCCGCGCCGGGCACATAAGACAGGCCTGCCATGTCTGTTTTGGCAAGGGCCGCATGTAGGACCGGAGCTGTCGTATCGGCCTCATAAGCCGAGCGGAACTGCTGCAATACGTCTGTTGTAATCGTTTTCATACCATAGCGCCTCACTTATCAGTCAACTGTATCGGAAAACATAGCTCTCCTATAGGTCATTGTACCACACCGGGGGCACTGTGGCGATACAGGTGCAGCAGTTAGTCCATAACATTTAATTATAAACCATGCATATTTTCTAAACAGGCAATTTCTGCTATACTTATTTCGTAACAAATACAAATTTTAACACTTAAAAGAGGCATTACGTCATGGAAAAACGATTTGACATTAATAAAGACGGCTATAGTATCCGCTGCCGGCTGATTTTCAGTGACCATGAGAAAACGGCCCGCACCTTTTCTCATATCGTCCTGGTCACCCATGGATTCGGAAGCAGTAAAGACACGGCCGGTACACAGCATTTTGGCGAACATCTGGCATCGAAATACAGTGACTATGCGGCCCTCGCCTTTGACTGGCCCTGCCATGGAGAGGACGCCCGGAAAAAACTGACCATCGAAGAATGCATGACCTATCTCGATCTGGTCATACAGTACGCCCGTGAAGAACTTCAGGCGGAAACGCTTTACATCTACTCCACCAGTTTCGGTGGCTACGTCACGCTCCGCTACCTGATTGAACGGGGAAATCCTTTTAAAAAAATAGCCCTGCGCTGCCCGGCCGTCAATATGTATCAGACTATGTGCGATTTTATTCCCGAAGCAGATAAGACTAAACTCCACAAAGGAAAGGAAATCCAGATCGGGTTTGAGCGGAAGATGAAAATCGACCAGCACTTCCTCGATTCGCTCCGGGATTTCGATATTATGAAGCAGGAGTATTTCGACTATGCCGACGACATGATCGTCATCCACGGGACAAAGGACGAAATGGTCCCTATAAAAGCATCCCAGCGGTTCGCCGAAAACAACGTAATCGAATTCATCCCCGTGGAAGGCGCCAACCACCCCTTCCAGAACCCAAATCACATGGCCCTGGCTATTCACAAGATCATCGAATTTTTCAGCTGATACAGACGGATATACAAAAAAGACTGCCCCTGTATGATTCTGCGCCAGATTCAGTAATCTGACGCAACGGATCATCACAATAGGCAGTCTCTTTATATTTATGAAGCATATATTTAGATAAAATAATGGGAGGCAATGAACCAGCCCAGCCCCAGTATGATAAAGGAGCACAAAAAGGCTCCCGCCATGGGACGGACCCCTTCTTTAGCAATGACGCTGAAATTGACATTCAGGCCTAATGCCGCCATAGCCATTCCCAGAATGACATAGGCTGCCTGTACAAAATACGGGACCAGTATTTCAACAGCCGGCACATACGAACCGATGGCACTGGCCAGTATGAACCCTCCCATGAACCAGGGAATGGGGATTTTCATGTCCTGCTTGCTATCGTCGTTCCGCCGGTTGCGCCAGGCTTCGAGAATCCCCACGATAATGGCGACCGGGGCCAGCAACAGGACACGGGAAAGCTTGGCGATAATGGCACTATCCGTTCCTACCGGCCCTGCACTGCCGCCGGCAGCCACGGCATGGGCGATTTCATGAAGGCTGAGGCCGGCCATGACACCGAACTGGCTGTCCGTAAATCCCAGCAGCGGCTGCAGTCCGACTTCGATCAGGGTAAATACCGTTCCCAGTACGGCCACGACAGCTACGGCCAGGACAGACTGGCTGGCTTTGGCTTTTACCGTCCCCGATATACCCATGACGGCAGCAGCCCCGCAGATGCTGCATCCACAGGCCGTAAGAAGTGCCAGCGTATGATCAACCCGGAATAACCGTGCCATGCCATAATTGATGAGGATCATCACCGCAACGACGACGACAGCCGCTTCCAGACTGTGCAGCCCCGACGTCATCAGGATGACCAGATTCAGTTTGAATCCCAGCAGGATAATGCCGGCCCGTAAAAATTTATTGGCAATGAATCCCGTGCTTTCCCGGGCCGTCAGGGTCAGCGTACGGAAGAGCTGAAACGCCATACCCAGAAGCAGAGCCAGTACAAGATGGCCAATCAGGGAAAACCCCGGCAGCTTTGCCAGCTGCCAGCCTGCCAGGGAACAAGACAGTGTCAGGATGACCCCGACAGAGGCGCGATGCCATTCCACAAATTTCATGTTACTCATTTTTGTCCACTCCTCTATTTCTCGTTGCGATGGAATAAGTATACCGCGCCTCTTTTCATATGGAAAATACCGATATATAATATATACCATAAGTAAATACTTATACTAACAGAGGTAATCTCATGACTATCCGCCACTTACAAATATTTATCGCCGTCTGCGAAACCATGAATATGACCCACGCTGCCCGGCAGCTGCACATCAGCCAGCCATCCATTACCCAGGCCATCCATGAACTGGAAAATCACTATGGGCTGTTGCTGTTCCATCGTCTGGGCCGGCGTATCTTCGTGACTGCTGCCGGCCAGCACCTCTTGCAATATGCCTACCAGATTACATCCCTCATCGAAAAAGCAGAAACGGGGATGAAATCCCTGCAAAATCAGATTCCCATACGTCTGGGTGCCAGCATTACCATAGGGGAAGTCCTGTTGGTCGAATTACTGCAGCACGAACACGTACGGCTGCCCGGGCAGGAAATCCTCTCAGAAATCCACAACACCAAAGAACTGGAACAACGGCTTATGGAAGATAAACTGGACCTGGCTCTCATCGAAGGCCGCCTGACATCTCCTTACCTCACGGCCCTTCCATTCCTGACAGACGAACTGACGGCCATTGCCGCTCCTCAAAATCCCTGGAGCCGGAAGGAAATCCGCCAGTGCCACGATCTGGACCATATCCCTGTATTTCTGAGAGAGTCTGGCAGCGGCACGCGGGAATTGTTTGCCCGCATCATGGACGATCACGCCATTCCCTATCATGTCTGCGGCGTCTACAATAATTCCGAAGCCATCAAAAAAGCCGTCATAGCCAATCTGGGGACAGCCTTTCTCTCGCGCCGCCTGGTACAACGGGAAATCGAAGAGGGACTTCTATGTGAACTTCCCCTGCCGGGCCTTTCATTTCAGCGTATCTTCCAAATCGTCTACCATAAAGATAAATTTCTCACGCCATCCATGACCCACATCATCCGGGAATGCCTCACCATCCAAAACTGGCTGCCGGGGACCCACCCCGGCGAGGGTATCTGAGATAGTTAAGAAACGGAGGTTTGTTCTATGAATCGTGTACAAGCAGGATTATTTGATTTTCTGGAAAAGGCCGTATCCCCCTTCCACTCGGTTAAAGCAGGTATTTCCCTGCTGGAAGAAAAAGGATTTACGCCTCTTTCCTTATCTCATACGTGGTCACTGACGCCGGGAAAGGCATACTATACCCGCGTATTCGGTTCGACGCTCCTGGCATTCCGCATCGGCAGGAAGCCGCGTAGTCACCTGCACATCGCCACGGCCCATACGGATTTCCCCTGTCTGCGCATCAAGCCCCATGCGGCGATTCAGACACAGCAGTACGGGAAACTCAATGTCGAAGTATATGGCGGCATGATCCGAAACACCTGGCTGGACCGCCCGCTGTCTCTGGCCGGTAAAATCGTGCTCCGCAGTGACGACGCCTATCATCCGGATGTGCGCTATGTCGATGCCCGCCGCCCTCTCCTTACGATTCCTCACCTGGCAATCCATATGAATCCCACGGTAAATGAAGGGGAAAAACTGAATCCCCAGAAAGACATGCTCCCCTTGTTCACCCTGACTGACCGGGATTCTTCCGGCGATGACCGGTCCGTTTTCCTGCAATTTCTGGCAGACGAATTTTCCCTGCAGGCAGCCGATATCCTGTCGTACGAATTGACGGTGTATCCGACAGAACCGCCTTGTCTCTTGGGGCGGAATAATGAATTCATTTCCGCCTCCCGCCTGGATAACCAGACATCGGTATATGCCTGCCTCATGGGCCTGATCCATGGCACCAGTACGGATGGAATCAATCTCATCGCCCTCTTTGACAATGAGGAAGTCGGCAGCCGCAGCAAGCAGGGGGCCGCATCACTCGTCTGCCCTCAGATCCTGCAGCGGATATACACCGGACTCGGATATACGGAATCGGAATTATGGGCCGATATGAGCGGCGGATACGTCTTCTCCCTCGATGCCGCCCACGCGTACCACCCCAACTATCCCGATAAAACCGATCCCACCAACCTCCCCGTCCTCAACGGCGGTCCGGTCCTGAAAATAGCCTGCAGCCAGACCTATGCGGGCGATGCCGAGGCGATTGCCATCGCCCGCAGCCTCTGCGAAAGCCAAGATATCCCCTGTCAGTTTTTCCTGAACCGCTCGGACATGCGCGGCGGCTCTACCCTGGGATCTCTCCTGTCGGCCAACATGCCCATGCGCACCATGGACATCGGACTGCCACTTTTGGCCATGCACTCTGCCCGGGAAACCATGGGAGCAGCAGACCAGGAAGCCCTGCAAAAACTGATGACCCTGTTCTTCAGCCGGTAACCGGGAAAAGCAAACGAGGCTTACCGCATGATAGCAACTGTTTCATGCGATAAGCCTTGTCTGTTTAGTATGGGGACGGTATATTTCGATGAAACCTTATTTTGTCTAGTGAACGTACCCCCGTCTATAGAGGCGGGGGCTTCCTGCTTCAACGAGAACAGCACCACTGACTCTGAAGAGTTGTGGCGACTTACACTCTCTCCACAGGCGTAAGTTTCCGTGCGACCCACGGT
>Ga0256406_1000427_pt1 | contig 78007 bp, 80 predicted proteins | sample RumenRJG_03DNA_FD_185986 | JGI IMG/M metagenome (GOLD analysis project Ga0256406, IMG submission 185986) | Bovine rumen microbial communities from Lethbridge, Alberta, Canada - RJG_03 | ecosystem: Host-associated > Mammals > Digestive system > Stomach > Rumen | place: Canada: Alberta | collected... | reverse complement strand
ACCTCGCCGCAGCACAGACCCGCCAGAACGAGTTGCTCTCCGCATCCGACGACGCGGGCTACGACGAGGAGGGCCTGAACGAGGCTGCAAAGAAGTACCCTGCCCTCGCCAAGGAGCTCGACGCCAACCGCAAGCTCTTCTCATACGTCGCCGGTGCCCGCCAGCAGGCCGCCGCGATCTCAAAGGAGGATCACGACGTCCAGGAGGCCCTCTCGACCTTAAAGCAGATGACCGCCTCCATAGAGTCAGAGATAAGCGGCCTTGACAAGAGCCTGCTGCTCTCGCGCCTGCTCAACCGCCAGCAGTCCCAGGTGCCCGACGTCAGGCTAAGCCACAAGCTCGACGAGCTGATCCCCGATCTCACGCTGTGGCTCTACGATGTCCGCTCGCGCCGCGACGACATGTTCGACACCAACGACTTTGCCGACCGCGCGATCAAGAAGAATCCGGATCTCAAGAATTGCCGCGACGAGTACATCTCCGTGCTGGTCAAGCGACGCGAGCTGCTCAACGACATCTACCAGGCGCTCTCCTCGCAGCTGACCACCGCCATCAACCTCAAGGTCAAGTACCAGGAGTTCACGGCGCTGCGCGACTCCACCGCCGCCAAGGTCACCGAGAACCTCTTCTGGCTCAAGAGCAACCAGCCGCTGGGACGCGAGTTCATCTACACCTTCGTGCCAAGCCTGGTCCACGAGTTCTCGCAGTTCACCTCGAAGATCTCAAGCCCGCAGTACCGCTCCGACACCCTCAACACCTTCCTAGTGCTCGGCGTGCCCGCTGCGGCGCTCGGCCTCCTGGCCTTCATCGCCGGTCCCTACATCAGACGCCTGAACAACCGCATCGCCGGCAAGCTCGACCGCCGCGACGACGGGATCCTGGTGACCACGACGGCCATACTGCTGAACATCCTCATGGTCATCCCCAAGGCGGTGCTCTGGGCCTTCTTCGGCGGCGCGGTCATCTGCCTGTGCCTGAACACCTCCCAGGAGCAGACCGCGGTCATCGGGATGCTCCTGCTGCACATCATGGTCTTCGTGTTCTTCCTTGAGATCCTCAAGCCAAACTCGCTGGCCCAGCGCCACTTCTGCATCAACCCCGACGTGCTGCGCCACAACCGCAGGCTCTTGAACCGCGTGTGGTACGCCTTGATCCCGATCCTGATCGTCGCAAACACCGCCGAAACCGATTCGGCGATGATCTACGACGACATCGCAGGCTACCTACTGACCATGATCTGCTCGGCCGCGCTGATGGCCATCGCCTTTGGGTGGATCAAGGCCCAGCTACGCAGCACCGACGACATGTCATCGATCATCTGGCTCATCTCGCTGGCGCTCATGGTGATCCCCGCTGGGATCATCATCGCGGTGGCCAACGGCTACTACTACACGACGGTCAAGCTCGTAAACCGCGTCGCCTATACGTGCTATGCGGTGCTCTTCTACTGGATCATCGCCAACACCGTGCGCCGCGCGATGTACGTGCTGCAGTCGCGCATCCGCCGCCGCTCCTTCGACCTGGCTGTTGCAGACGGCCAAGAGGCCGACAAGCACAAGGATCCCGAGCGCGAGTCCAACCTCGCCTACTTCAAGGAGACCCTGGGCCTTGAGAACCTCGGCGCCAAGGCCTACAAGATGGCAAACGGCTTCCTCATCATCGTGACGCTGGCGGTCATGTACAGCCAGTGGAGCGACCTCGCAGGCGCCCTGGGCTACTTGAAGAACGTGAGGCTCTGGTCGGACGTCCAGATCATCGGCGGCAAGGAGACGGTGGTCAGCGCGCTTACGCTTGCCGACGTGCTGCTCGCGGCGCTGATCATCGTCGTGATGGTGCTCTTGAACCGCAACCTGCCGGTGCTGCTTGAGAGGATCTTCCTGTGGAAGGCCAAGGGCGCGCAGCTGCGCAGCACGAGCTACACCGTGAAGATCATCACCTCGTACGCGATCCTGACGGTGGGGCTCATCTCGGCTGCCGGAGCTCTGGGGATCAAGTGGGAGAACCTGCAATGGCTGGTCGCCGCCCTATCGGTAGGCTTGGGCTTCGGCCTCCAGGAGATCTTCGCCAACTTCGTCTCAGGCCTCATCATCCTCTTCGAGCGCCAGCTGCGCGTGGGCGACATCATCACCCTGGGCTCCCTCTCTGGCAAGGTCAGCAAGATCCGCATCCGCTCGACCACGATCCTCTCGTTTGAGAACAAGGAGGTCATGATCCCCAACCGCGAGTTCATCACCTCGGCGCTGACCAACTGGTCGCTCACCAACACCGTCACGATGATCGAGTTCACCGTCGGCGTGGGCTACAGCTCGGACGTGGAGAAGGCCAAGCGCCTGCTGCGCACTATCCTCGCCAAGTGCCGCTACCTTGCCAAGGGCATGACCCCGCTCGTCTACGTCAAGTCGCTTGACGACAGCGCCGTGACCATCAGCTGCGAGGTCTACGTCACCGAGATCGGCAACCGCAAGCTCACCTACGACTACCTGTGCTCGCAGACGCTGAAGGTCTTCGGGGAGAACGGCATCGAGATCCCGTTCAACCAGATGGACGTCAACATCAAGAACATGGAGCAGGGAGAGTTCATCGACACCCTGAAGAAGGGGCTGCTCCACGGCGGCGCGTTGCAGAAGCAGGAAAGCGCCGCAACTCCGGCGCAGGCCTGACGCCCTTTTAAGATCTGAAAGCCCCGATCCGGATCATCCGGATCGGGGCTTTCCACTGTCCTGGCGCTCGCTCAGATCTGCTTTGAGGGGATCTCCTGCTCGCTTATGGCGCCGTTCTCGCAGACGTCCTCGCAGGCACCGCACTCGGCGCAGGTCTCAGGATCGATCACGCAGTGGCCGTCCTCCTCGGTGATGCTCCCGCACGGGCAGGCATCGATGCAATCCCCGCAGTCAGTGCAAATCTCTTTGTCTATTACGAACATCTGGGCCTCCCTCTCTCCCAATCTTGCGCAAGGGCCTGGCGCGCGGCCGTGCAGCGGCGGTGCGCAGGCGCGGCGCCTCACGGCGCTGCGCGTTGTATTGTATATTAAGGCACTGGCCTTTTCACCGCCGCCAAAAGTCGGCAGGAACAGGCGCTGCGCATCTTGAATTTCATGTACAACAGCAAGTTGGATCTAGGTTTTGGAAATTATGTCCGGCATTTCTGACAATCTCTCTCACGTGCACGCCCAGATAGAGCGGGCAGCCTCATCCTCCGGCGCAACGCAGCAGGTCAAGCTCCTGTGCGTCACCAAGACCAAGCCCGAGGAGATGGTCGAGGAGGCCTACAAGTGCGGCGAGCGCCTGTTCGGCGAGTCCTACGCCGTCGAGGCCTCCGAGAAGATCGAGCACTTGAGGGAGAAGGGGTACAAGGACATAGTCTGGCACTTCATCGGCCCGATCCAGAAGAACAAGACCAGGCTCATCGCCGAGCACTTCGACGTCGTGGAGAGCGTCGACCGCCCGATCATCGCCGAGCGCCTCTCCGAGCAGCGCCCCGAGGGGATGAAGCCGCTTGAGGTCATGATCGAGGTGAACATCTCAGGCGAGGAGCAGAAGTCAGGCTGCGCGCCCGAGGACGTGGCCACCCTCGCCGCGCTCATCGCCTCGAAGAAGAACCTGTCGCTCACCGGCCTCATGGGCGTTGCCAAGGACACGGCCGACAAAGAGGAGATCGATGCCTCGTTCAAGCATCTGCGCGCAGTGTTCGACGAGCTCAAGAAGAGCTATCCGTCGCTTTCGGTCCTCTCCATGGGCATGACCCACGACATGGACATCGCCATCGCCGACGGCTCGACCGAGGTGCGCATCGGCACCGCCATCTTCGGGGCGCGCGAGTACGCGCGCCAGCGCCTGGACGACTCCAGGAAGATCGCCTTCATCGGCGGAGGCAACATGGCCTCCTGCATCTTCGAGAGCGTCAGGAAGAGCGCCAGCCCTCGCAATATCACCGTCTCAGGCCCGCACCTTGAGAAGCTCCAGCACTTCAAGGACGAGGGCGCGTCCGTGACCACGGACAACGCCGCGGCCGCCAGCTCATCTGGAATCGTGTTCCTGGGCGTCAAGCCGCAGGTGCTCACCGGAGTGCTCGAGGATCTCGCAAAGCGCGGCGTGGACTTCAAGGGCCGCCTCGTGATCTCGATGGCCGCCGGCTTCTGCCTCTCCTCGCTTGAGCGCCTGACGGGCTCTGACAGGATTGTGCGCATCATGCCCAACACCCCCGCCATGATAGGCCAGGGCGTCACGGCGCTGTGCTGCGGCAAGGGCGCCACCGCGGACGACGTCAAGCTCGTCAAGAACCTGCTCTCGGGCATGGGCATGACCATCGAGGGCGACGAGAAGCAGCTTGACGTCATAGGCGCGGTCGCAGGCTGCGGCCCGGCCTTCGTCTACCGCTTCATGGAGGCGCTGGTCGCGCAGTCCGTGCGCAACGGCATGGACGGCAAGGCCGCCCGCTCGATGGTCGAGCAGCTCGTTTCAGGCAGCGCCGCGATGGTCGTGAAGAACCAGGACAAGACCCTGGCGCAGCTGCGCGAGGCCGTGACCTCCAAGGGCGGCACGACCTACGCAGGACTTTGCAAGATGACCGAGGGCCACTTCGAGGATATGATGCAGTCCGTCATCGACGCGAGCCTTGCGCGCACGCTTGAGTTTGAGAAGATGTACTGACGGCGCCGTGCGCCTTAACGGAAGGATGTTGACATGAACCTTGTGCTCCTCATTGGCGAGGCTGTAGTGATCCTCTTCGAGCTGCGCTCGATGATGCAGTCGTCGCCTGCCGACTACTACCACCCCTTCGTCCAGGCGATCGCGCGCATCACGCAGCCGGTCATCGGGATCATGCCCTTCCGCCAGTCCCACCTGCGCGGGTTCTTCTACGCAGGCGCCCTCGTGGCGCTGATCTTCGCGCTGGTGTTCTGGGCGGTGATGCTGGCAGTCATGAATGGCGGACTTGCCGGAAGCTCCATTGCCTTCATCCCGGTGCTCGCCGTGATCATGTGCGTGAAGTGCTTCGGCTACCTCTTCCTGGGGCTGCTGCTCGTGGAGGCCATCACCTCATGGCTGCCCTCGACGAGGGGCGTGAGCTACCTGTGCGCCCAGATCACCTCGCCCCTGGTCGCGCCCATCCAGAAGATCATCCCGCCCATCGGCATGATAGACATCTCGCTGATGCTCATCATGATCGCCCTGTTCGCGCTAAACGGCCTCATGGCGAGGATGCTCGGAGCGCTCTGGCTCATCTTCTAGCCCGCTTGCTTGAGACGCAGAGGCCCCGCAAATGCGGGGCCTCGTTGCATTGGCCGCATGGCTCCAGGAAAAGCCAGGGACGCCAATTGGCGCCCCTGCATGCCCTGGGACCTTGCCTGCTTACTCGAGCTTGAAGTCCATCAGGCCGTCGTCGCATGGCTCCTCCTGCTCCGACTGCTCCTCCTTCTCAGGCGGAACCAGCTCGATGGAATCGACCTTCTGGTAGCCGCGTGGCAGCACCTCGCCTGCGCGGGACCTCGAGGAGACCTTCTCCTCGAGCATCTTCGGGGTGAGGCGGAGGATCTTCTTGCCGGCGTGCAGCACGGCGGTCCAGCCCTCCGGCACCGGCGCCACGGCCGCGATGCCGTCGGCCCCGACCTCGAGGCGCGCGCTGGGGATGTTCATGAGCTTGTTGCCTCGCCCTGAGGAGAGCTCCGGCAGCTCTGAGGCGCGGTAGATCAGGATCCTGCCCTGGCGGCTCACCGCCACGATGATGTCCTGCTTCGTGTCGGATAGGGCAAGCGGCGTGAAGATCCTAACCGGGCCTTCGGCCTTCACCAGCACCTTGCCCGCCTTCATGCGGGTGAGCAGCGCCGAGGCAGGGGCGATGAAGCCGTAGCCGCCTTCTGTAGCAACGAGGTAGTTCGCGCCCTCCTTGGGTATGAGCACGCAGAGCACCTTGTCCTCCGGGGCGATGGAGACCTTGGAAGACAATGGCTCGCCCTGGCCGCGGGCCGACGGCAGATCCCTGACGTCCACGTTGTAGACGCGCCCGAGCGCGGTGATGAAGGCCGCGGTATCCGAGGTCATGCCCGAGGCCTTGCCGAGGAAGGCGTCGCCGGTGCGGTAGGCGATGCCCTCTGCGGCGAAGTCGGCGCTCGAGGCTGCGCGGATCCAGCCCATCTTCGAGAGGATGACCGTGGCCGGGGTCGATGGCAGCAGATCCGCCTCGTTGACCGCCGCGGCGCTCTCATGCTCAGCCAGCGGGCTGATGCGGTCGTCGCCGTAGAGCTTGGCGTCCTCGGTTATCTCGCGCTTGATGAGCGTGCGGATGCGCGCATCGGAGCCAAGCAGGGTCTCGAGGCGCTTCTTCTCGGCCTCGAGCTTGTCCTTCTCGGCGCGGATCCTCATCTCCTCGAGGCGGGCCAGCTGCCTGAGCCTGGTGTCAAGGATGTAGTCGGCCTGCACCTCGTCGAGGCCGAATTTCGCCATGAGCTCCTTTCTGGGCTCATCCGAGGTCCTGATGATCCTGATGACCTCGTCGAGGTTCAGATAGGCGATCATGAGGCCGTCTAGCAGGTGCAGGCGGTCGTTGACCTCGCCCAAGCGGTGCTCGAGGCGGCGCCTCACGGTCTGCGTGCGGAACACGAGCCACTCGGAGAGGATCTCCTTGAGGTCGCGCACCTTGGGGGCGCCGTCGAGGCCCAGGATGTTGAGGTTCACCCTGTAGGTGTTCTCAAGCGAGGTCATGGCGTAGAGGTACTCCATGAGCTCCTTGACGTCAGTGCGGCGCGAGCGCGGGACGATGACTATCCTGCAAGGATCGTTGTGGTCGGAGGCGTTCACGATGTCGGAGACCATCGGAAGCTTCTTCCTGGCCATGAGATCGGCGATCTCCTTCTCGATCTGCCCGCCCGAGACCTGGTAGGGCAGCGCCTTGATCACGATCCCGTCGCTCTCGACCTTGTAGGTGGCGCGCATCCTGACGCTGCCGCGCCCGGTGGTGTAGATCTTCAGGAGCTCGCCGCGGTCGGAGGTGATCTCCGCCTTGGTCGGATAGTCCGGCCCCTTGACGTAGTCCATGAGCTCCTCGATTGTCGCGTCAGGGTGCTCGATGAGGTGGATCACTGCGGAGGCGACCTCACGCAGGTTGTGCGGGGGGATGTCGGTGGCCATGCCCACGGCGATGCCTGTGGTGCCGTTGAGCAGGATGTTCGGCAGCCTCGCGGGCAGGTACTTCGGCTCGTCCACGGTGCCATCGAAATTGGGTACCCACTCGACGCATCCGGTGTTGAGCTCGGAGAGCAGCACGTTGGAGTACGGGGTCAGGCGCGCCTCGGTGTAACGCATCGCGGCGAAGGACTTCGGATCCTCGACGTCGCCCCAGTTGCCCTGCCCCTCGATGAGCGGGTAGCGGTAGCTGAAGGGCTGGGCCATCAGCACCATCGCCTCGTAGCACGCCGAGTCGCCGTGCGGGTGGTACTTGCCCAGCACCTCGCCTACGGTCCTCGCCGACTTGACGTGCTTGGCCTTGGGGCCGATGCCCAGCTTGGCCATGGCGTAGATGATGCGGCGCTGCACCGGCTTCATGCCGTCGGCGATCGACGGCAGCGCGCGGTCGCGGATCACGTTCATCGAATAGTTGAGGTAGGCGTCCTCGGCGAACTTCTGCAGCGCCAGGTGCTCGACGCCGTCGAGGCTCAGATCCTTTCCGTTGTTCTCGTTCTCGGCCATTCTCTGTTCCATTGCTTGTGCGGCGGAAGATCCGCCGCGGGGCGCGCCGCGCCCCCATATTGCGCCGCAGGTAGCAGATGCGCATCAAATCGGGATTTTCGGGGGACGCGGTGCGGATACAACATTATAATATCTGTGCGATTTGCCTGCTCCCGCAGGCAGGCGCTGCAGCATCACCGCCTTCTTGGCGGATTACAAAAAGGCGGACCACCGCCAAGACAATATTGATCCTGTTTTCAACAAAAGCACATCCAGGAGTGACGTTGTGAAACGCTTAGCTTTCGGCCTTGTTTTTGCCGCCCTGATTTCGGGCACGGCCGCCGCAAGTACATTCAAGCCCATCCCCATCGACCTCAAGTCCGCCGCTGTGAGCAGCGAGGTCCCCTACGACGAGGAGTTCGACTACACCAAGCTGGGGCGCATCAGCGACCTGCCGCTTATGGCCGCTGGTTCGTCGGAGAGGAAGGGGATCGTCGACAAGGTGGTCGTCAACAAGCGCAACCACCAGATGTTCCTGATGTTCAAGGACAAGGTGATCAAGAAGTTCTGGATCGCCCTTTCAGACCATCCGGTGGGAAAGAAGCAGTTCGAGGGCGACCGCAGGACTCCTGAAGGCACCTACACCCTCGATTACATCAAGAACAACTCGAACTACTACAAGGCGTTCCACATCTCCTACCCCAATGCCAATGACATCGCCAACGCCCGCGCCCACGGGGCGCGCCCCGGCGGGATGATCATGGTCCATGGGCAGCCGGCCTCTGGCGGCAGGTACCAGGAGACGGTTCAGCGCACCGACTGGACCAACGGCTGCATCGCCCTGCTCAATCCCGATCTCGACCAGTTCATCTCGATGGTCGACGTCGGCACTCCGATCGTCATCAATCCTTGATGGCGTGAAGGCGCGGCGCTGCCGCGCCTCAAGCCCCGCCGAGGTCACGGCGGGGCTCGCGCTCAGATCTCAAACCACTTGTCAGTGTCCGGGAACCACACCACGGTGCCCAGGTTGTCGAGCATCCCCTCCTCGGTGAGGTAGACGTCCGCGAGGTGCACGCGGTCGCCGGACTTCTGGTCGTTCACGTAGAAGCCGACGCACGCCGCATCGCCCTCGCCTATGTCCTCCGGGTCAAGCTCGACCATCGCGGAATCTATCTCGCACTCGATCTCAGCGCCAGATGACGTGAGTTCCCTGAGCCTCTCATATCCTTTGGGATCGTTGGCGCTCAAGCTCTCCTCAGCGCTGTACTTGTAGAGCTTGAGCGCGTAGTCCACCATCTGCTCCGCCTGCTCGTCGGTAAGCTTGTCCACATTCATCCCTGGCCTCCTGTCTGCCCTGAACCTGCGTCCATGATAGCGAAAAAAAAGGATGCCTTGCGGCATCCCTTCTTTACCTCCAGGAGAGGATCAGTGTCCCGACGAAACGTCGAGGTCCGCAGGCGGCCAGTTCTCCAGGCGCATGCCCAGGGAAAGCCCGCGCTCTGCGAGGACGTCCTTGATCTCGGTGAGCGACTTCTTGCCGAGGTTCGGGGTCTTGAGCAGCTCGACCTCAGTCTTCTGGACCAGATCGCCGATGTACTTGATCCCTTCGGTCTTCAGGCAGTTCGCCGAGCGGACGGTGAGCTCCAGATCCTCGACCGGGCAGATGAGCTTCGGGTCGATGAGCGGGCGGAGCGAGACGTCCTCTGCAGGGGCGACGCTGTTGCGGATGTCGAAGAAGGTGTTCAGCTGATCGGCGAAGATGGTCGCCGCGATGCTGACCGCGTTCTTCGGATCGATGGTGCCGTTGGTCTCGATGTTGAGGATCAGGCGCTCCTTGCCGTCGGAGATCGGCTCCTCGTGCACGGCGACATTGAGCACCGGGCAGTAGGAGGGATCGATGAGCAGGCGGCCGATGAAGCGCTCGTCGGCATTCTCGGTCGAAGGACGAGCGACCACCGGGCAGTACCCGCGGCCCTTGGAGACGTGCATGTGCATCTTGAGCACGGTCTTCTCATCGGTCAGATGGCAGATGACGAGATCGGGGTTCTTGATGGAGACGCCGCCCGGGCAGATGATGTCGCCGGCGGTGACGGTGCCGATGCCGGACTTGTTGATCTCAAGCACCGGATCGTCGTGAAGCAGGCCTTCGACAGCTACCGCGACTTCCTTGAGGTTTAAAAGAACAAGAAGAATGTCTTCCTGGATGCCTTCAACTGCACTGTACTCGTGGACCACGCCGTCAATCTCGACCGACGAAATCGCGTAGCCGGGGATCGAGGAAAGCATGATGCGGCGGAGCGCCGTCCCGACAATGTGGGCGTACTCGCGCTCGAAGGGCTCAAGGACGACCCTGTAGCTGTTCTCAGCCACAGTCTGGACTTCCTTGATGTTCGGCTTTAAAGAATCGATATTCTGATCCAAGGTTTGACCCTCGTCTTGACAGTTGATTAGCACAAACCGGACACGGGCGCGGGTTGCCCCGCGCCCGGAGTGTTACTTGGCCTCGGCTTCAGCAGCGGGGGCTTCGGTCTTCTCAGCCTTGTCAGCCTTGGCAGGCTCGGCCTTGGCCGGACGGTCCACCAGCATGATGTAGCACACGGGGGCCTGATCGCCAGGGCGGCGGCCCGCCTTGAGGATGCGGGTGTACCCGCCAGGGCGGTTCGCGGAGAGCTTGGCGATGACGGTGAACAGCTTGTTCACGACAGCATCGTCGCGCAGGCGGGCGAAGGCGAGGCGGCGGTTGGCCACGGTGTCGACCTTGGCGAGGGTGATCAGGCGCTCGGCGAAGCCGCGCAGCGACTTGGCCTTGGGAACGGTGGTCTTGATCACTTCGTAGGTAAAGAGCGCATTGGCAAGGTTGCGGTACAGGGCCGCGCGATGAGCGGCGGTGCGGCCGAGGTGGCGGCCGGCTAAACGATGACGCATTTCCTAATTCCTTTTGATAACAATTCGTTCAAACAATCGGTCACTTGAGCCCCGGAGGCGGCCAGTTGGCCACCCTCATGCCGAGGGAAAGACCTCTCTGGGCAAGGACGTCCTTGATCTCAGTGAGGGACTTCTTCCCGAGGTTCGGGGTCTTGAGCAGCTCGACTTCGGTACGCTGCACCAGATCGCCTATGTAAATGATGTTTTCAGCCTTGAGGCAGTTGGCGGACCTCACGGTCAGCTCCAGATCGTCCACAGGCTGCATCAGGATCGGATCGGGGAGCGGAGGAGCGGAAGGCTGGAGGGCCTGCTCGTCTATCTCGTCCTTGTTCACGATGTTGCTGATGCAATCCTTGAGGAGGTCGGACCCGCGCTTCAAGGCCTCGTCCGGAGCGATGACCCCGTTGGTCTCGATGTCGATCACCAGCCTGTCCAGATCGGTCCTCTGCTCGACGCGCGCGGACTCGATGCCGTACACAAAGCGGGTGACCGGGGTGTAGCTCGCGTCGATGAGGATGTCGTCCTCGGAGGACGGAGCCAGGTGCAGGTCGGAGGTCGAGAGCACGTAGCCATTGCCCGAGCTGATGCGGAGCTTCATCTCAAGCGCGGCCTTGTCGCCCTTGAGGGTGCAGACCAGCGCGTCAGGGTTGACGAAGGACACGCCCTCGGGGCACTCGAAATCGCCAGCCTTGACCGGGCCCTCGCCCTTCTTGGACACACTGGCCCAGACAGGAGAGGACAGGGGCTTGTCGGAACGGACCGCAAGGGTCTTGACGTTCATGACGACCTCGAAGATCGGCTCTGCGATGTCGGCCTTGACGTCATTGATGCTCTTTACGCCATCGATGTGCATCGCGTCGACCGCGGTGCCCGGCATGGTCTTGAGCAGCACTCCGCTGAGCGCGGTGCCCAGGGTGTGGCCGAAGCCGCGCTCGAGGGGCTCGAGCACGACGTGGGCCGCGCTCGGAGAGACCTCGGTGAAATCGACCGGCTTCGGTTTGAGCAGTTCACAAACTGACACTAGAGTTACCCCACATTTACGTTAGGTGATGTTGGCGCAGCGGCCTTCACAATTACTTCGAGTACAACTCGACGATGAGCTGTTCCTTGATGTCGGCAGGAAGCTCAGCGCGCTCAGGCTTGCTCTTGTAAGTGCCCTTCAGGTTGTCGGCGTCGACGTCGATCCAGGTCGGCTTGGTAGGACGCTGGCCGGAAAGGTCGAGGGCGGCCTTGATGCGGACCTGCTTCTTGGCCTTCTCGCGCACTGCGATCACGTCGTTGGGCTGCACCTCGTAGGAGGGGATGTTCACGATGTGGTCGTTGACGGTGATGGCCTTGTGGCTCACCAACTGGCGGGCCTCGCTGCGGGTCGAGCCGAAGCCCATGCGGTAAACGACATTGTCGAGGCGGCCTTCGAGAAGCTGAAGCAGGTTCTCGCCGGTGTTGCCGGACATCCTGGCTGCCTTCTTGTAGTAATTGCGGAACTGGCGCTCCAGCACACCGTAGATGCGGCGAACCTTCTGCTTCTCGCGAAGCTGGACGCCGTAGTCGGAAAGGCGGGGCTTGTTTGCACCGTGCTGGCCAGGGGCGGTATCGAGCTTGCACTTGCTGTCGATAGCCTTAACGCCTGACTTCAGGAAAAGGTCTACACCCTCACGGCGGCTTAATTTCAGGGCAGGGCCTGTGTACTTTGCCATTTGTTTATCTCCAGAATCTTAGCTAACGGTTAAACGCGGCGCTTCTTGGGCGGGCGGCAGCCGTTATGAGGGATGGGGGTAACGTCGGTGATGTTGGTGATCTTGAATCCGAGTGCGTTCAGCGCGCGGATGGAAGACTCACGCCCAGGGCCGGGTCCCTTGACCATGACTTCCAGATTCTTGACGCCGTATTCCTTGGCGCTCTCGCCGGCGCGCTCGGCAGCGACCTGGGCCGCATACGGAGTGGACTTGCGGGAACCGCGGAATCCGGAACCGCCTGCGGTCGCCCATGAAAGGACGTTACCCTGGCGGTCAGAGATGGAAACAATGGTGTTGTTGAAAGACGCATGGATGTGCGCAACGCCGTCGGCGATCTGCCTCTTGCCGCGCTTGCCGCGCACAACGCGCGGAGCAGCGGGGGCGGCGGCCGGAGCAGCAGCGGCTGCTGCAGGGGCGGTTGCGGCAGGGGTCTCCTGCTTGGCGGTCTCTTTGATTTCTTCAGCCATCTGACAATCTCCTATTTCTTAACACTCTTGCGCGGGCCCTTGCGGGTGCGGGCGTTGGTCTTGGTGCGCTGCCCGCGGACAGGAAGGCCGCGGCGGTGGCGCAGGCCACGGTAGGTGCCAAGGTCAATGAGACGCTTGATGTTCATGGTGATCTCGCGCCTTAAGTCGCCTTCGACAGTGTACTTGGCGACCTCAGCACGGATCTTGTCCACTGAAGCTTCATCGATGTCTTTGAACTTGATGTTGGGGTCAACGCCCACTGCCTTGAGGATGTCGCGGGCGCGGGTGGGGCCGATGCCGTATATCGACTGCAGAGCAATCGAGGCAATCTTTTGGTCAGGCACGTTAATGCCAGCTATACGGGCCACTATTGATCTCCTAATTAAAGGTCAGTTAATAAAAAACGTCACCGCAAAGCCCGATTAAGGATACGCGGCAACTTCATAGTGCCTATTGGCAAGTCAGAAAAGCACTGGTCGCCCAGTGCCGTGAAACTGTATGATTATACAGAAGCCGGGCTGAAGGATCAACCCCCAACCCGGCTTCAAAGCCAAGCATCAGCCCTGACGCTGCTTGTGCTTGGGGTTGCTGCAGATGATGCGGACGACGCCGTGGCGGCGAACAACCTTGCAGTTGCGGCACATCTTCTTAACAGAAGCACCTACTTTCATCTTTAATCTCCTTGAAAAATTCTACCGGCCGTAGTTTCTCAAATTGGCTTTGCGCATTATATCGCCATACTGCTGGTTCATCAGATGGCTCTGAAGCTGCGCCACGAAATCCATGGTCACAACCACGATAATGAGCAGCGAGGTGCCGCCGAAGTAGAACTGGACGTTGAACCAGTTCATGAGGAGCTGAGGCACCAGGCACACGAAGACCATGTAGATTGAGCCAGAGAGGGTGAGCCTCGTCATGACCTTGTCTATGAACTTCGCGGTCTGCTCGCCGGGACGGATCCCGGGGATGAACGCCCCGCTCTTCTTGAGGTTGTCGGCAACCTCGCGCGGGTTGAAAATCAGGGCCGTATAGAAGAAGGTGAAGAACACGATAGCCGCCGCGTAAATCAGCTCATAGAGCGGCTGTCCCGGCTGGATGAACAAGGAGATCTCTCCGAGCACATTCGCAACTGGGTTGTCGCCCTGGCCGAACCACGAGACCACGGTGCCGGGGAACAGGATGATCGACGATGCGAAGATCGCCGGGATCACGCCCGACATGTTGATCTTGAGCGGCAGGTTGGAACGCGGCGACGAATAAATGCGGTTGCCCATCTGGCGCTTGGCGTACTCGATGACGATCTTCCTCTGGCCGCGTTCAACGAACACGACGAAGAAGGTCACAAGCACGACGACCACGCCGATCACAAGCAGCGCGATGGTCGACAGATCGCCCTGGCGGCTCTGCTCGAAGGTCCTGCCGAGCGCGCTCGGAAGGCCTGCGACAATGCCGGCGAAGATGATGAGCGAAATGCCGTTGCCGATCCCGCGCTCGGTGATCTGCTCGCCAAGCCACATCAGCAGCATCGTGCCGGTAACCAGGCTGACGGTAGTCACGAAGTAAAAACCGAAGCCAGGATTGTCCACCAGTCCCGGAACCATGTTCGGGATGCCGGTGGCGATGCCCATTCCCTGCAGTGCAGCGAGGAAGAGCGTCGAGACGCGAGTGTACTGCGTGATCTTGCGGCGGCCCGACTCGCCCTCCTTGCGGAGTTCGGACAGGCTCTTGTTGATCACTGCGAGCAGCTGGATGATGATCGCTGCCGAGATGTAGGGCATGATGCCCAACGCGAGCACCGACGCGCGCTCAAGGGCGCCGCCGGAGAACATGTTGAACATGCCCAGGATGGTTCCGCTCTGTTCTTCGAAAACGCGTGCCAGAACGTCGGCATTGATGCCCGGGACCGGGACGTAGGAACCGAGCCTGAACATCACCAGACCTAGGAAGACGAACAGCAGGCGCTGGCGGACTTCGGACTTGCCGGAGTTCTTCTCAGCTTTTGCCATCGCCTCGCGACTTCTGTCAAATAGCGATTTTCTTGCCATGCGAACCTCTCAACAAGGCGCCCCTTCCGGGGCGCCGTTCCATCAGTCGGCCTTCTTCTCGGCCTTGGCCTTCTTGGCAGGCTTCTTCACGCCAGCCTTGATGACCGCGTCGATACGGGCCTTGGACTTGGCGGCGGAGCGCTTCTCGGAAGCAGCCCTGCGCTCGGCGGCGGCCTTGATGTAATCGGCCTCCTCGATCGTGCCGCCGGCAGCCTCAATGGCAGCCTTGGCACCGCGGGTCACGCCCAGCCCCTTCACGGTGACCTTCTTGTTGAAGGAAGGAACCTTGGAAAGGACGATCTTGACGTACTTGATCTTCTTGGTCACGAGGCGGGCCTTGCGAAGGGCCTCGAGATCGATCACATCGCCCTCGACGCTGTTAAGGCTGTTGAGCGGAACGTCGGTGGTCAGCGTTGCCTTCTTCGACCAGAAGCCGAACTTAGGCAGACGGATCTTCATCGGCATCTGGCCGCCTTCAAAGCCCGGACGCTTGTGGGCGCTCTTGCGGGCGCCGGCACCCTTGATGCCACGGCCGCAGGTCTTGCCAAGGCCGGAGCCGATGCCGCGGCCGACGCGGGTCGGCTTGCGGCGTGAGCCTGCAGCAGGCTTTAAATCATTCAGGTTCATCGATTACTCCTCGACTTTGACCATGTAGCTGACTTTGTTGATCATGCCGCGGATCGAAGGAGTGTCCTCCAGCTCGACGGTATCGCGGATGTGACGCAGACCAAGGCCACGGATGGTGGCAACGTGCTTGGGCTTGCGGCCGATGATGCTCTTGGTCTGGGTAACCTTGATGGTTTTCTTGGCCATTTTCTTACTCCAGAATTTCCTTGACGGTCAGGCCGCGCTTTGCGGCAACAGCCTCGGGGGTGCGCATCGAGGCCAAGGCGGCGACGGTAGCGCGGACGACGTTGATCGGGTTGGTCGAGCCGTAGGCCTTGGCCAGCACGTTGCGGACGCCGGCGACCTCGAGGACGGCGCGCATTGCGCCGCCGGCGATGATTCCGGTACCTTCAGCGGCAGGCTGCATGTAGACCATGGAGCCCGAGTGCTCGCCCTTGACAGCGTGGAACAGGGTCCCGTTGTTAAGGGTGATGGTGTTGTTGACGTTGCGGCGGGCCTGCTCGATCGCCTTCTGGATGGCAGCCGGGACTTCGCCGGCCTTGCCGTAGCCGAAGCCGACGCGGCCATTGCCGTCGCCGACGACAGTCAGAGCGGTGAACGAGAAGATGCGGCCGCCCTTGACGACCTTGGCGACGCGGTTGACCGCGACCAGCTTTTCCTGCAGTTCGCCTGCCTGGGATTCTTCTTTATTGCGCTGCATTTGGTGCACTCCTAGAACTTGAGGCCGGCTTCACGCGCTGCGTCCGCGAGGGCGGCAACACGGCCGTGGTACTGGTAACCGGACCTGTCGAAAGCGACAGTCTCGATGTTCTTGGCCTTGGCGCGCTCGGCAATGGTCTTGCCGATGAGCTTGGCGGCCTCGATGTTGCCGGTGTACTTGAGACCCTTCACAAGATCCTTCTCGAGGGTGCTTGCGGCAGCCTCGACCTTGCTGTCGGGGGTGATGATCTGAGCGTAAATGTGACGCGGGGTGCGGGTCACGACCAAGCGGGTAACACCCAGCTCATGCATCTTTGCGCGGCTCTTTCCGGCACGGCGCACGCGGGCCTGTTTTTTAAGGAACATGTTAAGCCACCCTAATTATTTCTTCTTAGCTTCTTTGAGATGAATCACTTCGTCCGCATAACGGATCCCCTTGCCCTTGTAAGGCTCGGGATGGCGGATTTCGCGAAGGTTAGCGGCGACCTGGCCGATGACAGCCTTGTCATACCCCTTGAGGATGATGTCGGTCTGAGTCGGGGTTTCCGCGGTGACGCCCTCGGGAAGCTCAAAGTTGACCTGGTGGGAGAATCCCACGACCAGGTTGAGGATCTTGCCCTTGGCCTGCGCACGGTAGCCGACGCCGACCAGCTTCAGGGCCTTTTCAAAGCCCTTGTCCAGGCCAACGACCATGTTGTGCAGGAGGGCACGGGTGGTGCCGGACTGCATGTTGGCTTCAGGAGACGGGGTCTTCTGGTCGACCTTGATGGCGTTGTCAGCGACGGTCACGGTGACAGTCGGGTGCACCTTCAGGGTCATGGAGGCCTTCTTGGACTTCACAGTGACATTCTGGCCGTCGATGGCGACCTCGATGCCCTGCGGGATGGGAATGATTTCCTTAGCAATACGAGACATTCTGTTTCTCCCCTTATGCGACGTAGCAGATGACTTCGCCGCCTAAGCCGTCCTTGCGGGCAGCACGGTCGGTCATCAGGCCCTTGGAGGTAGAGATGACGGCAATGCCGAGGCCGTTCATGATCCTGGGCAGGTCGCGGCACTTCTTGTAAATGCGCAGGCCGGGGCGCGAAACGCGCTGGATCAGCTCGACGACAGGCTTGCCCTCGTAGTACTTGAGGCCGATCACGATGACCTTCTTGACGTCGCCCTGGACCTCGACGGAGGAAATGTAGCCTTCCTTGAGCAGCAGGTTGGCGATCGCCAGCTTCTGCTTGGAGGCGCGGACGGAGACAGTCAGCTTGCCGGCGGCCTGGCCGTTGCGGATGCGGGTCAGTAAATCCGCGATGGGATCTTGCATCATGATAGTGTTACTCCTCTTACCAGCTTGCCTTGTGCAGACCAGGGATCTCGCCGCGCATCATGTGCTCGCGGAGCTTGATGCGGGAGAGGCCGAACTTGCGAAGATAGCCGTGCGGACGGCCGGTCTCGCTGCAGCGGTTGCGCTGGCGGCAAGGGCTCGAATCGCGAGGCAGCTTCTGCAGCGCCATGACGGCGGCAAAGCGGTCTTCTTCGGAAGAAGTGACACTGGAGATAATCTTCTTGAGCTCTGCGCGCTTGGCGGCGTACTTCACAGCCAGGGCCTTGCGCTTCAGGTCTCTGTTAATCATTGACTTTTTAGCCATAAGTCTTTAAGTCCTCGAGTTAGTTGGCCTGGGTGCGGAACGGGAAGTCAAAGGCCTGGAGGAGGGCCCTGCCCTCTTCGTCGGTCTTGGCGGTGGTGGTGATGGTGATGTCAAGACCACGGACCGCGTCCACCTTGTCGTAATCGATCTCAGGGAAAATGATCTGCTCACGCACGCCCATGGAATAGTTCCCCCTGCCGTCGAAAGACTTGGGCGACAGACCGCGGAAGTCGCGGATGCGCGGAATGGCGATCACAATTAAACGCTCGAGGAACTCCCACATGCGCTCGCCGCGCAGGGTGACCTTGCAGCCGATTGGATAGCCTTCACGAATATGGAAGCCCGCTACAGACTTGCGAACTTTGGTGATAAGAGGCTTCTGGCCGGAGATGGCGGCCATATCGCGCGCTGCATTCTCAAGAATCTTCTTGTCGGCAACGGCTTCACCAACACCCATGTTCAGGGTGATCTTCACAATCCGAGGGACTTGCATGACCGTCTTGTAACCAAATTTCTCAGTCAGCTTTTTGATTACTTCCTGCTTGTATAAATCATGCAGTTTCGCCATCGTTATTCTCCTATTAACTTACTTGGCTGATGCAATGATCTTGTTCGTCGACTTGTAGAAGCGGACTTTCTTGCCGTCTTCAAAGCGGAAGCCAACGCGATCAGCTTTCTTGGTGTCAGGGTTGAAGATAGCGACGTTCGAGACATCCATGGGAGCCTCGATGCTCACAATCCCGCCTGCCACGCCCAGGGCCGGATTCGGCTTCTGGTGCTTCTTGTGCACATTGATGCTCTCGACGACCACCTTGTGCTCTTTGGGGATGACGCGGGTGACTTTGCCGGTCTTGCCCTTGTCCTTGCCAGTAATGACGATAACCTCGTCATTGGTGCGAATTTTCGCTGCCATTCTCTATAGACCCCTATTACAGAACTTCCGGAGCCAGTGACACGATCTTCATGAAGGTCTCGGTGCGGAGTTCGCGGGTGACCGGTCCGAAAATACGAGTGCCAATAGGCTCGTGCTGGGCAGTCAGGAGGACTGCGGCGTTGCTGTCGAAGCGGATGACTGAACCATCAGAACGGCGGACACCCTTCTTGGTGCGCACGACGACGGCGTCAACCACATCGCCCTTCTTGACCTTGCCGCGGGGGATTGCGTCCTTGACGGACACCTTGATGATGTCGCCAATTCCTGCGTAACGGCGGTGGGATCCTCCGAGGACCTTAATGCACATTACGGAACGCGCGCCCGAGTTGTCAGCAACGTCAAGCATGCTTTGCATCTGGATCATTTTTGACTAATGCTCCGGTTAAAGAAAATAAAATACCCTGCCCGGGATAGGGCAAAAGGCGAATCAAGATACCATAAATTAAAGAAGGCCGCAACTGTGTTTAACAGTCGCGGCCTTCTGAATGCCTAAATCGGCTTAGACGCGGTTGGCCTTCTCGATGACCTTGCTCAGCCTCCAGGCGATGGTCTTGGAGACCGGCCTGCCTTCGACGATCTCGACGAGATCACCCTCATGGGCCTCGTTGTTGGGATCAGAGACGTGGAACTTGGTCGTCTTGGTCACGATCTTGCCGTAGACGGGGTGCTTGACACGGCGCTCGACGGCAACCACGCAGGCCTTCATCATCTTGTCGCTCACCACGCGGCCGCGGAGGGAGCGTGCGGACTTGGCTGCATTCTGTTCTTCGGACATTTACACTACCTCACTTGGCGCTCTGCTGGGCATTGGCCTTCTCAGTGAGAATGGTCTTGACCCTGGCGATGTTGCGGCGGACCTTCCTCACGCCGTCAGTCTTGGTCAGCTGGCCTGACTTTAACTGGAAGCGCAGGTTGAACTGCTCGCGCTGGAGATCGGAGAGCTCCTTCTTGAGCTCCTCGACCGACTTCTGACGTAACTCGTTGTTCTGCATTAGATCACCTGCTTGCGGACAAATGAGGTGGTAACGGAGAGCTTGGCAGCTGCAAGGCGGAACGCCTCGCGGGCCACGTTCTCAGGAATGCCGGAGACCTCGAAGAGGACGCGGCCAGGCTGGATCGGGGCGACCCAGTACTCGACGGTTCCCTTGCCCTTGCCCATGCGGACGCCGAGGGCCTTCTTGGTGATCGGCTTGTCCGGGAAGATGCGGATCCAGACCTTGCCCTGGCGGTTCATCTCACGGGTGAACGCGCGGCGGGCCGCCTCGATCTCACGGGCGGTAATCTGCCCGCGGGAGGTTGCCTTCAGGCCGAAATCGCCGAACTCAACGGTAGAGCCTGCATAGCAGAGCCCCTCGTTGCGACCCTTCTGGGTCTTGCGGTACTTAGTGCGTTTAGGCTGTAACATTTAAAGTCCTCCGTTATTCAGCCTTGCTGTCAGCGGCAGGCGCATCGGCCTTCTTGGCAGCGGCGGCGGCAGGCCTGTCACCGCGGCGGCCGCGGCCGTTGCGGGCCTGGTCATCGCCACGGCGGCGGTGGCGCCCGGCAGGGGCGACAGAACCGTTGTTCTCGTCCTTCTCTTCAACGGCCGAGGGCATGCCGCCCAGGACTTCGCCCTTGAAGATCCAGACCTTGATGCCGATCACGCCATAGGTGGTGACGGCCTCGGAGAGCGCGTAGTCGATGTCGGCACGGAGGGTGTGCAGGGGGACGCGGCCCTCGCGCAGCCACTCGGTGCGGGCGATCTCGGCGCCGCCTAAGCGGCCGGAGACCTCGATCTTGACGCCCTGGGCGCCAGCGCGCATCGCGTTCTGGATCGCCTTCTTCATGGCGCGGCGGAACATGACGCGGCGGACGAGCTGCTGCGCGATGGAGTCGGCAACCAGCTTGGCGTCGAGGTCAGGCTTGCGGATCTCGCTGATGTTCACCTGGGCGGGAACCCCGGCGATCTTGGCGATCTGCTTGCGCAGCCTCTCGACATCCTCGCCCTTCTTGCCAATCACGATGCCCGGACGGGCAGTGCAGATCGTCACGCGGATGCTCTTGGCGGGACGCTCGATCAGGATCTTGGACACGGAGGCGTTCTCAAGCTCCTTGGACAGGAACTTGCGCACGTCGATGTCGCTCTTGACGTTGACAGGGTAAACCTTGCTGTTGGCGTACCAGGTGGAAATGTACGGCTTGGTGATGCCGAGCCTTATTCCATTGGGATTGATTTTCTGGCCCATGATTGCTCCTGTACCTTATTCCTTGTTCGCCACGCACACGGTGATGTGCGAAGTGCGCTTCACGATGCGGTCAGCGCGGCCCTTGGCACGCGGCATGATGCGCTTGAGGGAAGGGCCTTCGTCAACCATGATCTTGGAGATGAACAGGGTATCGGGGTCGAGGCTCTCGTTGTTGACGGCGTTGGCGACGGCCGACATCACAACCTTCCTGATCAGGCCAGCAGCCTTGCGGGGGCTGAACTGGAGGAGGTCGAGTGCCTTCTGCACCGGCATGCCCCTGACCTGGTCGGCCACAAGGCGGGTCTTCTGGGCAGAAGAACGGGCATAACGCTGTACTGCTTTAACTTCTTGCATTCTTCAAACTCCTATTTGGCAGGCGCGGCTGCAGGGGCGGGTGCTGCAGCAGGAGCGGCAGCAGTTGCGTCGCCGGCCGACAGCGCGTGGCCGTGGAACGTGCGGGTCGGAGCAAACTCGCCGAGCTTGTGGCCGATCATGTCCTCGGTGATGAACACCGGCACGTGCTGGTGGCCGTTGTGCACCGCGATGGTCATGCCGATCATCTGCGGGATAACCACGGAGCGGCGGGACCAGGTCTTGATGGGCTTCTTGTCGCCCGACTGCTGGGCCGCCTGAACCTTCTTCAGTAAGGACTCGTCAATGAAAGGTCCTTTCTTCAGAGAACGTGACATCTTATATCCTCACGAAAGAGTTAACGGTGGTGGACAATGTACTTCTCAGTACGCTTGTTCTTGCGGGTCTTGAAGCCCTTGCAAGGAGTTCCCCACGGTGAACGCGGCTGGATGCCCTTGTTGCGGCCTTCGCCACCGCCATGCGGGTGGTCGATAGGGTTCATCGACATGCCGCGGACGGTCGGGCGGATGCCGCGCCAGCGCTTGGCGCCGGCCTTGCCCAGCTGCTCGAGCATGTGCTCGCCATTGCCGACTTCGCCGATGGTGGCGCGGCAGGCAGCCGGAACGCGGCGCATTTCGCCAGAACGCATGCGGAGGGTCACGTAAGCGCCTTCGCGGGCCAGGACTTCGCAGTAGGCGCCTGCAGAGCGGGCGAACAGCGCGCCATTGCCCGGGATGAGCTCGACGCCGTGGACGACGGTGCCCAGGGGGATGTTCTCCAGGGGCAGGGCGTTGCCGACAGCGATGGGGGCGTCAGGGCCGGAGATGATCTTGTCGCCGACCTTCAGGCCCTTGGGGGCGAGGATGTACTGGCGCACGCCGTCCTTGTAGAGGACGAGGGCGATGTGGGACGAGCGGTTGGGATCATACTCGATGCGCTCGACAACGGCCTCGATGCCATCCTTGTTGCGCTTGAAGTCGATGATGCGATAGCGCTGCTTGTGGCCGCCGCCGATATGGCGGGTAGAAATGTGGCCGTAGTTGTCGCGGCCGCCGGTCTTGCGCTTCTCAACGGTCAGGCGAGCGAAAGGGCCGCCCTTCCAGAGGCCAGGGGTCTTGACCTGGACAACGTGGCGACGTGCCGGGGAGGTCGGCTTAGCCTTGATGATAGCCATTATTTGCTCTCCTTTTCAGCAGACTGCTCAAGAGCAGTGGTGTCAGGGATCTTAATGCCTTCAGGAAGGGTGACGTAGGCCTTCTTCCAGTCGGAGCGCCTGCCGATGCCATGGACGGTGCGGCGGGTCTTGCCCTTCACGATCAGGGTGCGAACGCTCTTGACCTGCTCAACGTTGAGGATCTTCTTCGCGGCGGCCTTGATCTCGTCCTTGGTCGCATTGAGGGCGACCTTGAACACAACCGTGTTGCGCTGCGTCATCGCGGCGTTGCTCTTCTCGGTGGTGATCGGGGCGATGATCACCTTGTAAATGCGGGAGTCAGTAATCATTTCAGGAGCTCCTCGACCTTCTTGACGGCGGCGGTGGTCATGACGACCTTCTCGTGGCCGATCAGGCTAACGGGGTTGAAGCCGGCGGTGCCGGGCTGGCAGACATCGACCTTGTAGAGGTTGCGGGCGGCCAGGAAGACGTTCTGGTCGAACTCTCCGGTGACGATCAGGGCCTGCTTGAGCTCAAGCTCCTTGAGCTTGGCGACCATCGACTTGGTCTTGCAGTCGGCGAGCTTGAAGTCATCGACCACGAGCAGACGGCCCTGGCGGACCAGCTCGGAGAGAATGCTGCGCATCGCGACGCGGTACATCTTGCGGTTGACCTTCTGGGTCCAGTCCTGCGGCTTCGCGGCGAAAATGGTGCCGCCTGCCCTCCACAGAGGGGAGCGGGTGGAACCAGCGCGAGCGCGGCCGGTGCCCTTCTGGCGGAACGGCTTGCGGCCGCCGCCGGAGACCTCGGAACGGGTCTTCTGGGCCTTGGTGCCGGCGCGGGCGCAGGCCAGGTACGAAACCACGACCTGGTGGACCAGAGGCTCGTTGAACTCGCGGCCGAAGGTGTTTTCTGACACTTCCAGAGGCTTGTCAGCGCCAATCATCTTTAATTCCATGATCTTGTTTACCTCAGGTTAAGCTTTGACACTCGGCCTTACGATCAGATCCCCGTTGTTGGCGCCGGGAACGGCACCCTTGACGAGGAGCAGATTGCGGGCGGAATCAATGCGGACAAGCTCGAGATCCAGAACGGTGACCCTCTCGTCGCCCATGTGCCCGACCATCTTCTTGCCCTTGAACACGCGGCCCGGGGTCTGGTTCTGGCCAGTGGAGCCAGGAACGCGGTGGGAGCGCGAGTTGCCGTGGGTGAAGTCCTGGTGGAGGAAGTTGTAGCGCTTGATGGTGCCGGCGGTGCCTTTGCCCTTGCTGCGTCCGGTGACGTCCACCTTCTTCACGTCCTTGAACGCGTCGACCTTGATCTCAGTGCCCACAGGGTAGGAGGCGAGCTCCTCCTCGGAGAGGCGGAACTCCCAGAGGCCGCGGCCTGCCTCGACCTTGGACTTGGCGAAATGGCCGGCCTCGGGCTTGTTGATGCGGCTGGCCTTGCGGGTGCCGGTGGTGACCTGGATGGCGTTGTAGCCGTCGGTTTCCACATTCTTGACCTGGGTGACGCGGTTAGCCTCGACCTGGATGACGGTGACGGGAACAGACTGGCCGTTCTCGTTGAACACGCGGGTCATGCCAAGCTTGCGGCCTACTAAACCGATTGACATTTGTTATTCCCCTCTCAATTAGCGAAGGCTGATCTGAACATCCACACCGGCGGCGAGGTCGAGGCGCATGAGTGCGTCAACGGTCTTCTCGGTCGGCTCCACGATATCGACGAGGCGCTTGTGAGTACGGATCTCGTACTGGTCACGCGCATCCTTGTTCACATGCGGGGAGATGAGCACGGTGTAGCGCTCCTTGCGGGTGGGGAGCGGGATCGGTCCGCGGACCTGGGCGCCAGTGCGCTTTGCGGTCTCGACGATCTCTGCGGTCGAGTGGTCGATTAACCTGTGGTCGTAAGCTTTGAGACGGATCCTGATTCTCTGATTCTGCATGGCAGACTCCATAAAAGAACATACAGACACCTGCCTTCCTGTTTCCTTTTTCTTAAAAAACAGGAGGAAGTGCTGCGATTGCTACTGTTCCCCAAAAATCATGGGGAGTTCCTCAGCCGCATACCCTTTCAGGCAGTAGGGCTGGCTTGCCGAAAACCGCCCAACCAAGGGGGCCGGCAAAACGTGCCGTAATTATACGCTTGACATCGCAGGATGCAAGCGCCGGATCGGGATTTTCATGCCGCGTGCCGCACTTCAGCGCAGCACAGGACCCACGCCTTTTGACACAGCCTGCACAGTCCGTCCAGGGAACTGGGGATCCTCGGATGCGAGGAAGGAGCCGTGCATGGTCACAGCCTTCCTCTCCGTAAGCGAGTAGTGCTTTGATGAGATGTCAAAGCCTTTTTCATACTGCGCAACCGAGTTGAAGCCCATGAGGCCGCACATGAGGTCGAATGTCAGGTCGTTGGTCCAGACGCGCGATGAGTTGGCCCTGAGCGCCTTGAGCGTCTCCGGGTTGTCGCGGGAGTAGCTCTCCGAGAGCTTGACCATCAGCGGGATCCTCACCATCGGGAAGGTGAACTTAGCGGGGTTGTGGTCGAACTGCTCGGTCACGTCCTCGCCGTGGTCGGACATGTAGACGAGGGCGCGGAATCCGGGCTGCGCCTCGAACTTCTCGCAGATGCGCTTCAAGTTATTGTCGGTGTAGAGGATGGTGTCGTCGTACCAGTCGGTGCGCTGGTCGGGCGAGCCGTGGAAGACCTTGGCGCTGTCAGGGGTGCGCTCGTTGTAGCGCTCGTGGCTTCCCATCAGGTGGATGATCACCAGGACGTTCTTGCTCGAGCTCGGGCTGAACGAGGGGATGCGGTCGACGAGATCCTCGTCGTAGAAGAGGCTGTACATCTTGGCGGTGTTGTTCAGCCAGATCTCGTGGCTGGCGCTTGAGGAGATCACCGAGATCGGGGTCTCGTAGACCCCGAACTTGCGCTGGTTGGAGATCCACCAGACGTCGAAGCCGGCCCTACGGGCTATCTCGATTATGGAGAAGGAGTCGGTTAGCGGGGCGCCGTTGTACTGGTTCTTGCCACTTAGCGCATAGGTGAGCGCCGGGACGGTCTGCGGAAAGCTCGAGTAGGGCTTCTCAAAGAACACCGTATCAGGATCATCAAGCAGCTTCTCCATGTAGGGGGTGGTCTCCCTGCCATATCCGTAGCACTGCATGTGGTCGCGGTTCTCCGACTCGCCCAGCACCAGCACATAGATGCCTTGATGGCGGCTGTCGGCGCTGATGGGCGGCAGCGAGGCTAGCATCTTTTCGCGCTCGCTGGCGCGGCGCGAGTAGTTCTCGAACTCGCGCAGCTGCACCCCGGTGACCTTGAGCACCGAGGTGGCGATGTAAGGCACCTGGGGCACGACGTTCACGAGATCGTAGATGCTGACCACGAAGAGGAAGACGCCTGCGGTGAAGCGCCCGCGGAAATGCCTGGCGCGGTTGACCCCGGCCTTTGCCAGGAGCATCAGGTAGAAGGCCACGAGAAAGAGCGTGAAGACGAAGGCCGCGATCCACCAGATGTTGCCGTGGGCCTCCACGTACTCGAGCGACTCGTCGCCGTTGGTCTGCGCCATCGCCAGGATGATGTCCGAGGTCAGGAGCTGGCGCATCGCGATGAAGTAGGCCCATACCGAGCCCGGGAAGAGGATGAGCGCGATGGCGACCAGCAAGGCGAGCGCGCGCGCCACGCCGCGCACGATGTAGTTGCGCGCCTGGCCCGAGAGGTACCACAGGAAGAGCAGCGGGACGAAGGAGGCGCAGGCGGCCTCGATGGCGACGAGGAACTCCGAGGGGCGCAGGTCGGAGCCGATGCACAGCCTGATGAGCGGAACTGAGGCGTAGAGCGCGGCGAGGAACAGGAAGAAGAGGAAGACCCTGCGGGAGAGGCCGAAGAAGTCCCACACGAGCACGGCGCTCGAGCAGGCGACGATGCCGGCGATCGCCGGCACGAAGATGCGGGCCGAGGGCTCGGTGGCGTACTCGAACACGCCGAATGCCACTGCCCCGACGACGATGGCGGCTGCTATGAAGGTCCTCACGAACGACGAGTTCATCTTTTCGATCCCAGGGGGCCGCGCGTTCCCGGGCGGCCTTGTCAGGTTAAATCCGTGTGAAAAAGTCACAGAATTTTATCCCATCATGTGGATTAGTGATACTGCGGCGCTTTCTTCCATGCGCCGGAACCAATGCCCGCCCGGATGCTGTAGAGTATTGCCCGCCGGGAACACGCGCCCGGGCAAGGCTCACGACATGGATTTCAACTTCACTCTCCCAGAAGGCTACGGGAGCTCATCCCCCAAAACCGATTTAAAGCTGCCCGAGGGCTTTGGCTCGCTGGTGCTCCACAGCTGCTGCGCCCCCTGCTCCACCGCCGTGCTCGAGTGCCTGGTGCAAAACGGCATCAGGCCCGTGGTCTTCTTCTTCAACCCCAACATCCATCCAAAGGCCGAGTATGAGATAAGGCGCGATGAGTGGAAGCGCCTTTGCGATCTCCTGGGGCTTGAGGCGGTCGAAGGCGACTACGAGCCTGAAAAGTGGCTTGCGAAGGCCAAGGGCCTTGAGGACGAGCCCGAGCGCGGCAGGCGCTGCGACATGTGCTTTGAGATGAGGCTTGAGGCGACCGCGCGCTTCGCCCTATCCCGCGGCATAGCGCTCTTCACCACCACGCTTGCCACCTCGCGCTGGAAGAGCAAGCCCCAGGTCGACGCGGCAGGGTGCGCTGCGGCCAAGGCCGTCCCCGGCAGCGCCTACTGGACCTTCGACTGGAGGAAGGAAGGGCTGGTGGGCAGGCGCTATGAGCTGGTGCGCCAGATCGGCTTCTACAACCAGCGCTACTGCGGCTGCGCCTACAGCATGAAGGCCGCGCTCTCATCTGGAAAGATAAGCAAGGTCCCTGGCGGCAAGGACTGAGGCGCCAGGACAGCAAGGCCCGGGGCAGCAGCGCTGTCCCGGGCCTTGCGCTTTTATGAGGAGGAATCAGACCCCGTAGTCGGCGCGGTACTTCTCCATCGCCGGGATGTGGGAGTTCAGTTCCGGATCCTTCTTGATGTACTCGAGCAGATCGGCAAACGAGACAATGGAGGCGACCTTGATCCCAAGCTCCTCCTCGGCCTCGGCGATGGCGCTCTTCTGCCCGCGACCCTTCTCCATGCGGTCCAGCGCGATGATGGCGCCGCAGAAGTCGGCACCCGCGCCCTTGATGATCCCGGCTGACTCGCGGATGGCGGTGCCTGCGGTTATGACGTCGTCGACCAGCATCACCCTGCCCTTGAGCGGGGCGCCCACGAGGCTGCCGCCCTCGCCGTGGTCCTTCTTCTCCTTGCGGTTGAAGCACCAGGGCTTGTTGATCCCGTGTCCGCTGTGCAGGGCCATCGCGGTGGCGCAGCAAAGCGGGATCCCCTTGTACGCAGGCCCGAATAGCACGTCGTACTCGATGCCGCTGTCGATGAGGGCACGGGCGTAGCACGCGCCGAGCACGTCAAGATCGGCGCCGGTGCAGAAGCCGCCGGCGTTGAAGAAGTATGGGCTGGTGCGGCCCGACTTGAGCACGAAGCTCCCGAACTTGAGCACGCCGCGCTGTAGCGCAAGCTCTATGAATCTGCGTCTGTAATCCTGCATCTTGGCACCTCGCATGAAAATCCGCCGGCTATTCTATCAGGGATCAAGCGCGCCGCATTCGGCACCTGCCATGGGATGTGAATGTCCGCTTGGCGCCTGGTCTGACTGGCAAGCTTACTTGGTGATCTCTATCTGGTTGCCCTCGAAATCAAGGACGCAGCTCTCGTAATAGCCGTCGCCCGTGGTCCTGGGGCCGCTTACGACCTGGTAGCCGTCATTCTTGAGTTCTGAAGTCATTTGATCGACCTTCTCCCTGCTCCCGACGCTGAAGGCGATGTGTACGAATCCCGTGCGCGCCATGGGCTTTTCAAGATCGGCCATCTCGTCCTTGTGCATGATCTCAAGCCGCGCCCCGCCTTCAAATTCGAGGAAGTAGGAGCTGAAGCCCTTCTTCTCGTTGCGGTAGATTTCGTTCGACTTGGCTCCAAAGTACTTTACGAAAAAACTGCGGGCGCCTTCGAGGTCGTTGGCGTACATGGCCATGTGTTCGATTCTCATCTAAATCCTCCTTGCGGGCCGGGCTGGATTGCATGCCAAATTCCAGTATAGCAGGCTCACCAAATCGCCCTGCCTTGAATGGCCCGGATGGCCTGATGCTATATTTGTCTTTCCTATCATTGGAGGCTTTCCATGTCACAGATCAACAGCATGACCGGCACCGGGCACGGGAGCGCCCAGGGCAAGGGCTTTTCGGCCGCAGTGCAGCTGCGCTCCGTCAACAGCCGCTTCCTCGATTTCAAGTACGACTCAGACGAGGGGATCCTCTTTCTGGAAGGCGCGCTGCGCAACCTGCTCAAGGGCCAGGTGGAGCGCGGGCGCGTCGAGTGCACGGCGAGGATCACCGATGAGGGCGGCGAGGTCAGGGTCGATCATGCCCGCCTGAAGGCGGTCATGGAGGCCGTCTCCGAGGTGAAGAGGCTCGATCCCTCCGCCACGGTGAGCGCGGTCGAGGTGCTCTCCTTCCCGGGGGTCGCCTCGGCAGGCGGGCCTTCTGAGAAGGATCTCGAGGAGGCCTTCTCAAGGGCCTTCATGGATGCCCTCTCAGGACTTGTGCGCACGCGGCAGGAGGAAGGCGCAAGGCTCTGCGCGGCGCTTTCGGACCGGCTTGATCGGATCTCGGCGCTTTTGGACAAGGTCGAGGGCATGGCAGACCGCCTCACTGCGGACATGCGGCAGGCTTTGGAGAAGCGGGTCTCCGAGCTCTTTTCAGACAAGCTCGACCCGGGCAGGCTTGAGCAGGAGGTGCTCGCCGCGAGCATGCGCGCCGACATCCAGGAGGAGTACGACCGCCTGCGCTCGCACGTGGCCTCGGCGCGGTCGATCCTCAAGTCAGGCGGCCTGTGCGGCAAGAAGCTCGACTTCCTGATGCAGGAGTTCAACCGCGAGGCCAACACCATGTCCTCGAAGTCCTGCTCGCTTGAGCTCACCCAGATCTGCGTGGACCTCAAGGTCCTCATCGAGCAGATGCGCGAGCAGGTGCAGAACATCGAATAGCCCCAGGCGGGCATTCAAGGATGCGGGGGCGCAACGCCCCCGTAGCATCAGATGTAGTCGCCGCGGCTGAGCTCGCAGGCACCCCTTATCAGATCGCGGAAGAGCTGCGGCACCCCGTCGGGGCCGCGGCGCTGCATCTGCTCGATGACCGCCACGGCAAGCCCCGGCTTGCCGCGGCGCCTGATCGCAAGATCGATGAAGCGGTCGGCAGTCAGCCCCCGCCTCTGGCCTCCCCTCACCCCCGAGGCGTCCTTGTACACGAAGTCGTAGCCGTTGTGGTAGAGGAAATGCTCGATGTCCACGCTCGGCAGCATCGTCACGTAGCGCCCGGTGTTGGCCCCGCCGCAGAAGCGCTGCACGGTCTCGAAGTACTTGCGCCCGGCCTCGTCGCCGTCGGTGAGCACATGGCAGGCGATCCCAAGCTGCCTTGCTATCTTGAGGATCGGGGTGAGCCCGCACTGGGCGAACTCGATGGGCCTGATGCCCTTGCACGGGAGGCTCACGCCTAAAAGCGCGGCGACCTGCATGAGGATCCAGATCTCAGTCTCGCCCTCGACCAGGAGCCAGGTCCTTGCAAAGAAGCTCGTCGGGCGGTTGATGCGCAGGTGGAAGGCGATGCGCCGCTCGTCGTCGGCCGAGAGGGAGTCCTCCGAGACCTTGTAGCTGCGCGTGTCGTAGAAGGGGCGGTAGAGCCGCCTTATCGAGGTGAGGGGCACGGCCGAGACCAGATCGCTTGAGTTCGTGGTCACGATCTTCTGGATGCGCACCGAGTCGATGATCGACCACAGCGAGAGCAGCATCGAGGGATGGAAGCGGGCCTCGATGTCCTCGAAGATCAGGATCGGCGAGGCGTTCTTCTCGATGGTGCGGTCGCCCTTTGAGTAGACGACCACGCCGGCGAGCAGCGCCGTGAGCATCTTGGCCTTGTTCACGCCGGGGCGGTTGATGGTATCGCGGATGTTCGAGAGGGTCTCGAGCGTTACCGGGTTTGAGACGATCATCCTGCCGCCGCGGCTCTCGTCGGCGGTGATCTCAGGGCCTGAGTAGCTCGCGAGGTAGCGCTTGGTGCCCCACTCGATCTCGCCCAGGAGCCGCTTCATCTCGCTGCCGGTGAGCGAGGGCCCGTTCTCTATGTAGTCCTCGACGTTCTGGAAGTCCCCGCCGGTGACCGCGCCCACCCTCTGGGTGTCGGTCCTCGAGTAGGAGAGCATGCGGTGATCGCGGATGCGCAGCACCGGGCAGAGCCTTATGACGTAGCGCGCCCCCGCCTCCATCTCCTCCTGCGTGGCGCTGCCGCCGCGGATTACCATGCTGTGGCGCGTGACAAACTTCCCGCCCTCGTCCTGCGCGACGATCCTCCAGTGCAGGCGGTACACGCCGTCGGTGCCGTAGTTCCAGAAGCGCTTGAGCTCGGGGATGTCCAAGGGGCCGTTGGCCCCCGCCCCTTCTGCGAAGATGAAGTCGAACTGGATCTTGCCGGCGCTGGCGCGGTAGGTGTCGGCGCTTTGGATCTCGTACTCGCCCTGCAGCGCCGGATCCGTGCGGCTGCGCTCCTTGAGATCCTCAAGGGCGCGGCTGCGGCGGCTGCGACGCTTCCTCATGAACTCCGAAAGCCTGGGCCTGCCGCGCACTGGAAATGCGGCGGCCTTGCCCTGATCCTTGGACTCATCGCCCTCTTCCAAAAGCGGGGCGCTGTCCTCGCCTAAGATGGGCACCGGCTCGTAGAGGTCCTCGCGCGAGAACTCGCACAGGTCCTCGCCGCGGCCTAGCGCCACCCAGAGCGCACGCAACAGCGACGACTTGCCCCAGGTGTTCTCGCCGATGAGGACGGTCCCGCCCTCCTCGAAGTCTATCTTGAGGTGCCTGATGCCGCGGTAGTTGCGGATCTCGGATTGCTGCAGGTACATGCCCGCCCTCCCGTCAGTCATGAGACGGGGCGCCCATGTGGCGCCCCGGCAAGTTCAGAAGACGGCCTTCAGGCACGCCTCCAGACGGTCCCCGAAGGGCCGTCCTCAAGCTCGATCCCCATCGCGCGGAGCTTGTCGCGCGCGGCGTCGGCGCGCTTGAAGTCGCGCGCCTTGCGCGCCTCGTTGCGCTCCTTGACGAGCGCCTCGATCTCAGCGTCGTCGCCTGCATCGCTGCCGGCGGCGCCCTTTAAGAAGTCCTCGGGCTTCTGGTAGAGGATCCCCAGCACCGAGCCCAGCTGCAAAAGCCTGCCTGCAAGCGCCATCTTCTCGTCGCCGCTTGCGGTGTTCACGCGCTTGGCCAGGTCGAACAGCACCGCCAGCGCCGCCGGGGTGTTGAAGTCGTCGTCCATCGCCTCGTCAAAGCGCTTGGTGAACTCGTCCTCGCCAGTGGCCGCCACGGCGCCCGGGGCGCTGCGCAGCGCGGTGTAGAGCCTTGAGAGCGACGCGCGCGCCATGTCGAGGTTCTCCTGGCTGTAGTTGAGCTGCCCGCGGTACTGGCAGGACATCAGGAAGAACCTCACAGTCTCGGCGTCGTACTGCTTTAGCACGTCGCGGATGGTGAAGAAGTTGTGCAGGGACTTGGACATCTTCTGCTCGTTGATCATCACCATGCCCGAGTGCATCCAGTAGTTCACGTAGTGCGTGTGGAAGGCGCAGCAGCTCTGGGCGATCTCGTTCTCGTGGTGCGGGAAGATGAGGTCCGATCCGCCGCCGTGGATGTCAAAGTGGTTGCCGAGGTAGCGGCTGTTCATCGCCGAGCACTCGATGTGCCAGCCCGGGCGGCCTGCGCCCCAGGGCGAGGGCCAGGAGGGCTCGCCGGGCTTGCTCATCTTCCAGAGCACGAAGTCGTAGGGATTGTGCTTGGTCTTCTCGATCTCGACGCGCGCGCCCGCCTCGAGCTCGTCGAGCTTCTGGCCTGACAGCGCCCCGTACTCAGGGAACGAGTCTATCTTGAAGACCACGTCGCCGTTGTCGGCGACATAGGCGTACCCGCCGTCGACGAGCTTCTTGGTGAGTTCGATGATCCCGTCGATGTTCTCAGTGGCGCGCGGCTCGATGTCCGGGCGCAGGATGTTCAGCGCGTCGAAGTCCTTGTGCATCTCCGTGATGAACTCCTCGGCCAGGGCCTTGGCGCTCACCCCGCGCTCGTTGGCGCGGCGGATGATCTTGTCGTCGATGTCGGTGATGTTGCGGACGTAGGTCACGTCATAGCCGCGGTGGCGCAGGTACCTGACGATGACGTCGAAGTTGACGAACGTGCGCGCATGCCCGATGTGGCACAGGTCGTACACGGTCACTCCGCATACGTACATCCCGATCTTTCCCTCGTGGATCGGCTTGAAGATCTCTTTGGTCTTGGTTAATGTGTTGTGTATTCTGAGCATGGACGTCATCTTCTCTTTTATCTGAAGAAAAAAGTATAGCCCAAAACAGCCGCGCGGCCGCACGCGCGCACCCCTTCCACATTCAGGAGCATTTCCAATGATCATCCTCAAGACCAGCCTCGGCGACATCAAGCTGGAGCTCAACCGCGACAAGGCGCCCAAGACCTGCGCCAACTTCGAGAACTACGTCCGCAAGGGCTTCTACAACGGCACCATCTTCCACCGCGTCATCCCCGGCTTCATGATCCAGGGCGGCGGCTTCACCGAGCAGATGGAGCAGAAGCCGACCGACGATCCGATCGCCAACGAGGCCGACAACGGCCTGCGCAACGAGCCGGGCTCGATCGCGATGGCCAGGACCCAGGATCCGCACTCGGCGACCGCCCAGTTCTTCATCAACACCGTGGACAATTCCTTCCTGAACTTCCGCTCCAAGACCGTCGATGGCTGGGGCTACGCGGTCTTCGGCAAGGTCGTGGACGGCATGGACGTGGTCAAGAAGATCGAAAAGGTCCGCACCCACCGCTCCGGCTGGTACGACGACGTGCCCGTCGAGACCGTCGTGATCAAGGAGGCGGTGATCGAGGACTGATCCCATGCGCAAGGCCGTCATCATCTCCGACATCCACCTCGCCTCGAGGGACGGCCAGCTTCCGCGCCTGCTCAGCCTTTTCCTCTCGCGCGTCCCCGACGGGGCGCGCCTCATCATCGCAGGCGACCTCTTCGACTTCTACGTGGGATTGAACCCGAAGGATCAGGTGGCGGCAGGGCTTCGCGAAATGCTAAGCCCACTCGCCTTGCGCGGGATCTCCTGCGAGTTCATGGCGGGCAACCGCGACTTCCTGATGGGGGATCGCGACGCCCGCTTCTTCTCGCTGAGGCTCCTGCCTGAATACGAAGTGTTGAACGCCCGCCACGGCTCGGCCCTGCTCATCCACGGCGACGAGCTGTGCGGCAACGACAAGAGCTTCCAGCGCTTCCGCGCCCTGGGCCGCAACCGCATCGCGCGCTTCCTCTTCCTGTCGCTCCCCTACTCCATGCGCGAGCGCATCGGGCTTGCCATCAGGAGCAAGAGCAGGAACGCCGATCCGATGCGCGACAGCGCCCCCGAGCGCTACGGGCTCGTCGGCACCTGCGCCAGCATCCTCATGCACCGCTACGGCGTCAAGACCATCATCCACGGCCACTTCCACCGCTTCGGCGACACGAGGGATTCGCTCTTTGAAGGCTCAAGGCTGCTGTGCCTGGGCTGCTGGGGCGGGAAGTTCAGCTACGCCGTGTTCGATGAGGGTGGTGCCAAGGCTTGGGAGTTTCCCGCCTCGATGCTTGAGGAAAGGGCCCCCTTGCCTGGGCTCAAGGACGCCCCGAAAGCCTGAAAGCCTTACTGCTGGAACCACCCTGAGTTCTGTTCCTTGACCTCCTTGTAGGTCTGGCCGATCTCGTAGAGATGGGCCTTGAGCTGCGCGCAGGCGTCCTCAAGCCTGCCCTCCAGGATCGCCTCATAGACCGCCCTGTGCTCTGAGACCAGATCGGGGATCTTCGAGACCTTGCCCACGATGGTGAAGTAGCGGATGCGGTCCATGTTGGCCTTGAGGGCGTCTATGGTCTCCCAGGCAAGCGAAGTGCCCGAAAGCTGGCAGAGGGTCGCGTGGAAGTCGTCGTCGAGCTTGAGGAATCGCGCCCCGGCATCGGCTCCTCCCTGGGTTGCCGTCTTGTCCTGGGACTTCAAGTTGCGTTCGAGCTTGCCCATGATGCGCTTGACTGCCGATGCCGGGAGCGCTCCCAGGCTGCGGATCGAGGCTGTCTCGACGGCCGCGCGCATGAAGCAGATCTCGCGGAGCCTGGTCACGGGGATCTTCTCCACAAAACTCCCCTTCTTCGGGAGGATCTTGATGAGCCCGTCGGCTGCCAGGTGATCGAGCGCCTTGCGCACCGGCATCCTCGACACGCCAAGGCTCTGGGCCAGATCGTTCTCAGAGAGCATGTCGCCGGGCTTGAGCCGGTTCTCGATTATGAGCTCCCTGAGCACGTGGTAGGCCTGCTCGGCATAAGAGGCAACGTCATTGCCAAACCCCAGCTTGGGGAGCTTCAAGTCGTCTGTCATTGCAAATCCTCACGCTTCCAGCGTACGGAAATCCATGTAAAAACAGGATAAGGATCCTGCACCGCTCATGCAATCCCGCCTTGCGCGAGGCAGCTATTGCACCGCCTAGGACTCAGTCTCGCGGCTTATCATGGATTTTAGTTTAATTGTTTTTGTTTCAAACACATTAAAATCATTTATAAAAATTGCAAGTCACGTCACATCTAAAATCCAAGTTTGCATTAGATTAGACAGTGTGCGGGCGGGCATGGCCGCGCCCTCGCAAAGATCTGGTTTCGATAGTGGACAGCCAAATGCAAGGATTCTTCAGGATGTTCGGATGGGCCTACCGCATGGTCGGCGTGCTCATCCTCACCGCGATGGTGCTCATCGTGTTCGTCAACGCGTGCATGCGCTACGCGTTCAATTCAGGCTTCATCGCCACCGAGGAGGTGCTGCGCTACCTCTTCATCTACATGACCTTCATCGGCGTGGTGGAAGTCGCATACCAGCGCGGCCACATCAGCGTCACCATCCTCACCGACGCGCTGCACGGCAGGCTGCGCACCGCGGTGCACATCGCAGGCTACATCCTGATGCTCTTCGCAGTCTGGGTGCTCATCGACGGCACCGCCATGTACTACGAGGAATCGGCGACCTCGGTGGGCCAGGTCACCAAGCTGCCTTTCCGCGTGGTCATCAGCGCAATGATGTTCGGCGCGCTCGGCCTTGCGGTCTTCATCATCCGCGACCTCGTGCTGGGGATCAGGGCATTCGCATCTGGAACCGAGTTCCCGCCGCGCCAGCAGGACGGAGAGATCGCCGAGGCCATCGAGGATGCCGAGGAAATCGAGAAGTCAGATGCCAATGGGGAGGGCAGGTAAATGGAACTCTTCGTATTCATCGGCTCGCTCTTCGTGCTGCTCCTAAGCGGCATTCCCGTGGCCTTCGTGCTCATGCTCTGCGCCATAGTCCTGCTGTGGTTCATCGACATGTTCGATCCGCTGCTGCTGGCCCAGCAGATGCTCACCGGCACCGACTCGTTCATCCTCACCGCCGTGCCGTTCTTCATGCTGGCAGGCGAGATCATGAAGGAAGGCGGGATCTCATCGCGCCTCATCCGCTTCGGCCAGGTCATCGTCGGCCGCTTCAACGGCGGCATGGGCTATGTCGCGATCCTCGCCTCGATGCTGTTTGCAGGCCTGTCGGGCGCGGCCATCGCCGACGTCGCGGCGCTGGGCGCGGTCCTCATCCCCATGATGGTCAAGTGCGGCTACAACAAGGGCCGCTCGGCGGGCATCATCTGCGCCTCGGCGCTCAGCGCCCCGATCATCCCGCCGTCGATCCCGCTCATCATCCTCGGCGTGACCGTCAACCTCTCCATCGGCAAGCTCTTCGTCATGGGCATCGCCCCGGGCGTGCTGCTTGGGCTCGTGCTGATGGCCGTGTGGTTCTTCGTAGTCAGGAAGGACGGCTACCATGACCGCGTGTCCATAGGCGGCAAGGAGGCCGTGAAGATCGCCATCGACGCCATCCCGGCGCTGCTGCTTCCTGTGATCATCATCGTCGGCATCCGCTTTGGCATCTTCACCCCGACCGAGGGCGGCGCGGTTGCCGCGGTCTACGCCTTCGTTGTCGCGGTGTTCATCAACCGCGAGCTCAAGATCAAGGACTGCCCGAAGATCTTCTTCAACGCCGTCAGGACCTCCGCGATCGTGATGTTCATCGTGGGCGCGGCCTACACCATCGGCTGGCTCATCACCATGGCCCAGGTGCCCGACCAGATAGTCGAGCTGCTCGACGGCCTCGTGAGCTCGCCCTTCCTGCTGCTGGTGGTGCTCAACCTCGTGCTCATCTGCCTGGGCATGGTCATGGACATCACCCCGATCATCCTGATCTTCGCCCCGGTGTTCTTCCCGCTGGTCAACGCCGCTGGGATCGATCCCTACTATTTCGCCCTGCTCATGGTCATCAACCTGAGCATCGGCCTCATCACCCCGCCCATGGGTTCGGTGCTCTTCGTCGGCTGCTCGGTCAGCCGCCTGCCGATCACCCAGATCATCCGCGGGATCATGCCTTTCCTGCTGGCCGAGCTGGCGCTGCTTGTGGCGCTGATCCTCTTCCCGCAGATCCTCACCTACCCTGCCGAGATCCTCGGCTGAACTTAAGGAGCCATAACAATGAAGAAAATCGCAACTGCCGCCGCCATCGCTGCCGCACTGATGCTCGCCGCCTCGGGCGCCGCCCAGGCCAAGACCTACACCATCCGCGTGGCGACCTACGCCGGCCCCACCCACCCGGTCTCCAAGAGCATCGAGTACTTCAAGGAGAACATCGAGCGCGAGTCCAAGGGCCAGATCAAGGTCAAGCACTTCCCCAACAACCAGCTCGGCCCCGAGGCGGTAGTCATCGACCAGGTCAAGCGCGGCACCGTGCAGATGGCGGTGGTCGGATCGCAGATCCGCAAGGACGAGCCCAACGTCGGCCTCTCCGACGCCCCGTACCTCATCACCTCCTGGAAGCAGGCCCGCAAGGCCTACGACGCCGAAGGCAAGGCCATCATTTCAGGCAGCTACGAGCAGAAGACCGGCGTGAAGATCATGTCCTACTTCGTCAACGGCTTCCGCGAGATCTCCGCCAACAAGCCCATCAACAGCCTCGAGGACCTCACCAAGCTCAAGCTGAGGATCCCGGACAACGAGATCCACGTCCACCTCTTCGAGGCGCTGGGCTCGAACAACGTGATGATGCCGCTCTCTGAGGTCTACAACGCCTTGGAGACCCACATGATCGACGGCCAGGAGAACCCGTACGCCACCATCCTCGCCTCGGGCTTCTACGAAGTCCAGACCGACATCCTCGAGTCGCGCCACATGTTCGCGATCTCGCCGGTGCTCGTGAACGGCAAGTTCTACGACAAGCTCACCCCCGAGCTGCAGAAGCTCCTGACCGAGTGGATCGCCAAGACGGAGGACTACAACTGGAAGATCTCCGAGGAAGACGACACCGCCTCGCGCAAGGCGCTTGAGGAGAAGGGCCTCAAGGTCCACGAGCTCACTCCGGAGATGAAGGCCGAGATCGACAAGAAGATGGTCGCCTTCTACGACTGGTACAAGAAGCTCATCCCCGACGCCCAGAAGTGGATCGACCACTGCAAGGCCAGCGCTGAATGACAGTTAGCAGCAGGCGGCAGCACGCCGCCTGCCCAGGAACTCCAATCAAGGTGAAAAAAATGAAAGCATGCGTTCTGCACGGCAAGGGAGATCTGCGCTGCGAGGACATCCCAGAGCCCAAAATCTCCGGCCCGAATGAAGTCAAGGTGAAGATCCTCGCAGGCGGGATCTGCGGCTCGGACCAGCATTACTACAAGGAAGGCGGCATCGGCTCTGCCATCGTGGTCCGCGAGCCCATCGTCATCGGCCATGAAGGCTGCGGCATCGTCGAGGACGTCGGCTCCTCCGTCACTGCGGTGAAGCCCGGGGACATGGTGGTGATCCGCCCCGCGCGCCCCTGCTTCAAATGCAAGTTCTGCCAAAAGGGCATGTACTCCTACTGCCTGAACATGAGGCACCTGGGATCGGCGGCAACCTTCCCCCACACCCAGGGGCTCTTTGCCGAGAAGGTCGTGGTCCATGAGGCCCAGTGCCGCGCGGTCAAGGGCATGAAGCCCGAGGTCGGAGCGTTCGCCGAGCCCCTGGGCGTGGCCTTCAACGGCGTGCACTCCTTAGGCGACGTCATCGGCAAGGACGTGCTGGTGATGGGCGCAGGCCCCATAGGCTGCCTGTGCGCCGCCGCGGCCAAGTCGCTGGGCGCCGACCGCGTGACCATCGCGGACATCCGTCAGGAGCCGCTGGACATCGCCTTGAAGATGGGCGCCGACGAGGCGGTCAACACCAAGGAAAATCCAGAGAAGGTGGCCGAGTGGTCCAAGGACAAGGGCCGCTTCGACTGCGCCCTGGAGGCCACCGGCAATGGCTTTGCCGCAGCCCAGGCCATGGCAATGGTCATGCCGGAGGGCACGATCTCGCAGGTTGGGATGTTCGGCACCGGGGCCTGCCCCAAGGATCTGGGTGCGTTTGCGACCAAGGCGCTCACCTGGCGCGCGGTCTTCCGCTTCTACTCGGAGTTCGGTCCCGCGGTCAACGCGCTTGAGAGCGGCGCCATCGATCCGCTCCCGCTGCTCTCGGCCTCCTTCAAGGCCGAGGACTGCGTCGAGGCCATGGAGGCCGCGCTCTCGCCCAAGACCATGAAGGTCGAGATCACCTTTTAAACCTGGCGCGGCATGGCCGCGCCGCAGGCATTTCGCAGGCGGCACCGCCGCCTGCCCCATTTCAAAGGAAACACCACACCATGATGCACATGAGCTTCCGCTGGTACGGGCCCGGACAGGATCCCGTAAGCCTCAGCCAGATCCGCCAGATCCCCGGGATGGAGGGAGTCATAACCGCACTCCACGAGATCCCCGCAGGGCAGCCATGGCCCTACGAGAAGGTCGCCGAGCGCAAGGCCATAGTCGAGAAGGCCGGCCTCAAGATCCTGGGCGTCGAGTCCATCAACGTCCACGAGGACATCAAGTACGGCGCCAAGGACCGCGACCGCCTCATCGAGAACTACATCAAGTCCCTCGAGGCCGTGGGCCGCGCCGGGATCCACCTCGTCTGCTACAACTTCATGCCGGTGTTCGACTGGACGCGCACCGATCTTGCGATGCCGCTTCCAGACGGCTCCAAGGCGATGTCCTACGACGGCAGGATCTGCGAGGGGCTTTCGGCGACCGAGATGTTCGACTACATCTCAAAGAACTCCAACGGATTTGAGATGCCAGGCTGGGAGCTCAACCGCAGGGATGAGATCACCTCCGAGATCGCCAAGTTCTCCGAGCTCACCCCCGATGACCTCAGGGCCAACTTCAAGTACTTCCTCGACGCGATCATGCCCACCTGCGAGAAGTTCAACATCAAGATGGGCGTCCACCCCGACGATCCCTCATACGATCTCTTCGGGCTGCCGCGCATCTGCAAGTGCGAGGAGGACTTGGTCAAGATCGCCCGCATGAACAGCTCCCCCTACAACGGCTTCACGCTGTGCACGGGATCGCTCGGCTCCAACCCGCAGAACGACCTGCCGAAGATCATCCGCAACAATGAAATTGCCCCGCGCATCCACTTTGCCCACGTGCGCAACGTCAAGCACACCGGCGACCACCAGTTCCACGAATCGGCCCACCTCTCGCGCTGCGGCTCGCTCGACCTCTACGAGATCATGAAGGCTTTGGTCGAAACCGGGTTCAACGGCGTCATCAGGCCTGATCACGGGCGCGAGATCTGGGACGAGAAGGCCCGCCCTGGCTACGGGCTCTACGACCGCGCGCTGGGAGCGACCTACCTTCAGGGCCTCGAGGAGGCCATACGCAAGGACAAGGGCATGGCCTACCCCGATCTCATCAACACGACGCTGCAGGAGCTTTGAGCATGGAGCTTTCAATCAAGTCGCTTGCGCAGGACCGTGCGCAGTTTAAGCAGGCCGGCGTGAAGCTCCCCTCCTTCGACATCGCCGCGCTGCAGGAGCGCACCAGGCGCAGCCCCGTGTGGCTGCACTTTGGCGCAGGGAACATCTTCCGCGGGTTCATCGCCGAGCTACAGCAGGAGCTCATCGAAAAAGGGCTGGCGTCCTGCGGGATCCAGACGCTTTCAGCCTACGACGGGGCGATCATCGATAAGGTCTACCGCCCCCACGACTGCCTGACGCTCGGCGTGACCCTGCTCCCCGACGGCAGGACCGAGCTTGAAGCCATCGCCTCGGTGACCCACGGCTTCAAGCTCAACGGCACCGCTCCTTCTGACGAGCAGGAGGCGCTGCGCCTTGCTGTATCCCCAACGCTTCAGATGATCTCCTACACCATCACCGAGAAGGGCTACGCGCTGCGCGGGATCGACGGCAAGTACACCGAGCTTGCGCTCTCCGACTTCGAGCAGGGGCCGGAACGCTGCCGCCACGCTATGTCGCTCACCGCAAGGCTCATGCTCGCGCGCTACCAGGCAGGAGCGCTTCCCATTGCGCTTGTCTCGATGGACAACTGCTCGCACAATGGCGACAAGCTCAAGGACGCCGTGCTCACAGTGGCACGCGAGTGGGTCAGGCGCGGCTTTGCCGATGACGGGTTCGTCTCATACCTTGAGGACGGCTCCAAGGTCTCCTTCCCCTGGACCATGATCGACAAGATCACGCCGCGCCCGGACCCTGAGATCGCAAGGCGCCTTAAGGTGCTGGGCATCGAAGGCATGGATCCCGTGAAGACCGCGCGCGGCTCTTTCATCGCGCCGTTCGTCAACGCCGAGAAGCCCCAGTACCTAGTGGTCGAGGACGACTTCCCGGCAGGTAGGCCGCAGCTTGAAAAGGCCGGGGTGCTCTTTACTGGCAAGAAGGGCGTCGACCTGTGCGAGCGCATGAAGGTCACGACCTGCCTAAACCCGCTTCACACCGCGCTTGCCGTGTTCGGATGCCTGCTTGGCTACACCCGCATCAGCGCCGAAATGGACGATCCGGACCTCGTGAAGCTTGTGAAAAAGCTCGGCTACGACGAGGGTCTCCCAGTGGTCGACGATCCGAAGATCCTCTCCCCGCGCGCCTTCCTCACCGAGGTCATCGAGCAGCGCCTGCCCAACAAGTGCCTGCCCGATTCGCCGCAGCGCATCGCCACCGACACCTCGCAGAAGGTTCCGGTGCGCTTTGGTGAAACCCTGAAGAACTATAAAAAGCGCGGCATGAGCACGCAGAAGCTCGTGGCGCTGCCCCTGGCCATCGCAGGCTGGATGCGCTACCTGCTGGGCGTGGACGATTGCGGCAAGCAGTTTGAGATCTCAGATGATCCGCAAAAGGACGCGCTGCAAAAGGCCCTTTCAGGCACAATCCTGGGCGAGCCCGGGAGCCTTGGGGAGAAGCTCCATCCGATCCTCTCGAACCAGCAGATCTTCGGATGCGACCTCTGTGAGGCCGGGATAGGGGAAAAAGTCGAAGGCTACGTGCGCAGCATGCTCGAAGGCGAAGGCGCGGTGCGCCGCACCTTGAGGCAGGCGCTCGCGTAAGGTTCTCCAGAGCGCAAGTGCGCTTGGCCGCGCCCCTGCATTCCATCCAGCAGGGACGCGGCGCTTTTTCAGTGGGCGTCGTCCCAGTTGGACGCCGCGCCGATGCCGACCACGAGCGGCACGCTCAGGCTGACCACTCCTTCCATCAGCTCCTTGATCTTCGCCTTGGCCTCCTCGAGGATCCCGTCCTCCACCTCAAAGAGCAGCTCGTCGTGGACCTGGACAGTCATCCTGACAGAGCCTTCAGGCAGGCTCTCTATCCATTTCTGCACGGCGATCATCGCCAGCTTGATGATGTCCGCGGCGCTCCCCTGCATCGGGGCGTTGATCGCGGCCCTCTCGCCGCCCTTCATGAGCATCTGGCTCTGGGAGTTGATGTTCTTGATTACGATCTCGCGCCCGGTGATGGTCGTGACATAGCCGTGCTCGTGCGCAAACTGCTTGGTCTTTTCCATGTAGTCGCGCACCCTCGGGTAGCGGGAGAAGTAGCGGTCGATGTAGTCTCGCGCCTCCTGCATCCCCATGCGGGTCTGGCGGCGCAGCCCGAAGGCGCCCATGCCGTACATGAGCCCGAAGTTCGTGGCCTTGGCGCGCGAGCGCTCCTCGGGCGTCACGTCCTCGATGCGCTTTCCTAGCACCTCGGCTGCGGTGGCGCGGTGAATGTCGTAGCCGGCCCTGAACGCGCGGATGAGGCCCTCGTCCTGTGCGATGTGAGCGATGAGCCGAAGCTCGATCTGCGAGTAGTCAGCCGAGATCAGCGTGCAGCCCTCCGGGGCGATGAAGGCCTTGCGGATTAGCTTGCCCTCGTGGGTGCGCGCCGGGATGTTCTGCAGGTTCGGGTCCGACGAGGAGAGCCTGCCCGTGACCGTGCCTGCCTGGTTGAACGAGGTGTAGATGCGGTGGGTCTTCGGGTCGATGAGCGTCTGCAGCTTCTCGGTGTAGGTCGAGACGAGCTTTGAGAGCTCGCGGTAGCGCAGCACCAACGAGGCGATGTCGTAGTCCGGGGCGATGGCCTCGAGGATGTCCTCGGCCGTCGAGTACGAGGCCCCGGCCTTGCGCTTCTTAGGGTAGGGGATCGCGAGCTTTTCAAAGAGGATGTGCCCAAGCTGCTTTGGGGAGGAGATGTTGAACTCCTCGCCTGCGCAGGTGTAAACGTCCTTCTGCATCTGGACCATCTCCGCGCTGAGCGTGCAGTTCTGCGCGGCGAGCACCGAGCGGTCGACGAGCACGCCGTTGAGCTCCATCTTGTAGAGCACGTGCAAAAGCGGCATCTCGATGTCGCGGAATGACTTCATGAGCGCCGGACGCGCCTCCAGGAGCGGGAGCATGCGATTGTAGAGCCTGAGCGTGACCTCGGCGTCCTCGCCTGAGTACTCGCAGGCGCGGGAGACCTCGACCTGGCTGAAGCTCACCCTCGCCCTGCCCGTCCCGGTCACCTCGTCGTAGCTGATGTCCTTGTAGTTCAAGTAGCGCAGCGCCAGCTCGTCCATCGCCACGCTCTGCGCCGAGTCGAGCAGGTGCGCCATCAGCATGGTGTCGGCATAGGGCTGCGGCATGTCGTAGCCTGCGTGCGAGAGCACCAGCATGTCGTACTTGATGTTGTGGCCGATGATCTTGACTCCCGCAAGCGCCTTGCCAAGCACGGAGAGGACCTTTTTGGCCTCCATCTGCGCAGGGGCGCCTAGGTAGGCGTGGCCCACGGGGATGTAGAAGCCCTCGCCCTCCTTCACGCTCACCGAGATCCCAACTAAGCTCGCCTCCTCGGGGCGCAGCGAGGTGGTCTCGGTGTCCACAGCGGCAAGCCCCGCTTCCGTGATCCTCTTGCAAAGCGCCGAAAGCGCCGCCTCGTCGTTCACCAGCGTGAAGACCGTGCCGCGCGAGGCGTGATCCTCGTGCTCGCCTGAGAACGGATCGAACTCGGCATCCGTCGTCTCAGGGGCCTTAGGCGCAGAAGGCGCCGGTGCGGCCTTGGCAGCATCGGGTGCTTCAGCCTGGACTTTGGCGCCTGAGATGTCCTTTGAGAGCACCTCCTGCATCAGCTCGTCCTTGAGCTTGTGGAACTCAAGCTCGTCGTAGAGCTTGATGAGCACGTCCGTGTCCTTGACCGGGGGCTTGACCTCGGACTCGTCCACCGGCAGATCGACGTCGGTGCGGATGGTGGCCAGGTCCCGGGATAGGCGGATGTTCTCGATCTGGGCCTCGTACTTGGGCGCGAAGGCCTTGGCCCCGCGGAAGGAGAGCGTGGCTATCTCGCCGCGGCGCGCGTAGATGTCCTCGACCCCGCCCAAGGCGCTTATGAGCGCCACGGCGGTCTTGTCGCCGCAGCCTGACATGCCCGGGATGTTGTCAGAGGCGTCTCCCTTGAGCGCCAGGAGGTCGATGATCCGCGAGGGCCCAACGCCGAACTTCTCCTTGACCGCCTCGGCGTCGTAGGCCTTGCCGCTCATGGTGTCCAGGAGCGTCACCTGATCGTCCACGAGCTGCGCGAGATCCTTGTCGCCCGTGCAGATGACGACCTGCATGCCCTTTGACTCGGCCCTCTTTGCGTAGGTGCCCAGCACGTCGTCGGCCTCGACCCCCTGCACCTGCACCAGCGGCATGCCCATGCCATGCACCAGTCGCTTGACATAATCAAGCTGGATGCGCAGCTCGTCGGGCATCGGCGGGCGATTGGCCTTGTACTCGGGGTACATCTTGGCGCGGAAGCTCTTCCCGTGGGCGTCGAACACCGCGATGATCGGCGATTGCGGGAAGCGCTTGACGATGCCGCTGAACATCCTTGCCATCACCATGCTCACGCCGGTTGGGATCCCGGAGCTTGAAGTGAAGCGGTCGCGCGAGACGTAGAACGCGCGGTAGAGGAACGACGATCCGTCGATGAGGATCAGGGGCAGCTTGTCGGCCATGGGTTTTTCCACCTGTTTTGCTCCCCGGGCGCCGCGCCCGGGGTACATACAATGTACAATCTCCGCCGCAGGCTTGTCCTGCGGTTCTTTTTCCTACTCTAACTTTCCTGAAACGAAAATCATCATGAATGGTATTTCTTTCCCTTTAAAAAAGCTTTGGTTTGCACACATCTTCATCATCGTGCTCAGCAATTTCGCCGTCCAGATCCCCTTGCAGATCTGCGGCGTGGACACCACGCTGGGCACTTTCACCTACCCCTTCATCTTCGTGGCCACCGATCTGACCGTGAGGATCTTCGGGCAGGCGCGCGCCCGCAAGATCGTTTTCCTGGCGATGCTCCCGGCGCTCGTGCTCTCCTACCTCTTCGGCACCGTGATGGCCCACGGCCACTACCAGGGGCTTGCCGCGCTCGGCGACTTCAACCTCTTCGTGTTCCGCATCGCGCTGGCCTCGTTCTCGGCCTACGCGCTAGGCCAGCTTGCCGACATCCTGGTGTTCCAGCGCCTGCGCCGCATGCGCCAGTGGTGGCCCGCCCCGGCGGCCTCTTCGGTGTTCGGCAACCTGCTTGACACCTACGTGTTCTTCGCCGTCGCCTTCATGGGCTGCCCCGACGAGTTCATGGCCGCCCACTGGCTTGAGATCGGCACCGTGGACTACATCGTGAAGCTCAGCGCAGGGCTCGCCATCTTCGTGCCGGTGTACGGCGCGGTGCTCTCCTGCCTCTCGCGCTTCGTGCTCAAGCGCCCGCTCACCGCCATAGCCTGAGCGCGCCATGCCTGGACAGGGGCCGCAAATGCGGCTCCTGTCCATTTCCGCAGCGAGCCTCCCACGGGAGATGATCGCGCCATCGCGCATGAAAGCCTGCCAAAAGGCCGAGTCTTTTTGAAAATCCCCTCGGCCGTCACGGGCCGTCACGTCAGATCAAAAAGCCTAAACTAAATTTCATTGAATTACAGATGGTTGAAAAACATTTCCATTACTTACCATTTGCACAGTGCTTACTTTTTATAAGTTTTATGGATATCCTTTAGCCATCGGTTGGAACGACGCTTTCCATCCAAAACGGCTTAAGGAAATCCCAGGAGGACATCATGAAGTTTGCAGTGATTGGAGCGACCGGCTATGTGGGCAGGGCTGTGGTGAGGGAGCTGGCCTCCCGCGGCCACGAGGTGACTGCCTTTGCGCGCCATGTGGAGAAGGTTGAGAAGGCCCCGAACGTCCGCGCCGTAGCAGCCGACGTGAACGCCCCGGACTTTGCAAAGAAGCTCGAGGGCTTTGACGCAGTGGTCTCCGCCTACCACCCCGGCTGGACCACCCAGGACATCGGACCCAACTACGCCAGGGGCGAGGCCTCGATTGTGGATGCCGCCAGGAAGGCCAAGGTGCCCTACCTGCTCATCGTCGGCGGCGCAGGATGCCTTTTAGTTGATGCGAAGGGCACCAGGCTCTACGAGACCAAGGGCTTCCCCAAGGAGATCTGGCCGACTTCCAACTCGGCGACCAAGCTCCTGCTCTCCCTCGAGCAGGACAAGTCCGTGAACTGGGCCTTCATCTGCCCGCCTGCCATGCTCGGCGCGAGCGGCAACTACAGCGAGGAGAGGCGCGGCAAGTACCGCGAGGGCAGCCACGAGCTCATGATGGCCGAAAACGGCGCCCCTGCGGGCATCAGCGTTGCCGACCTTGCCATCGCGATTGCGGACGCTGCCGAGAAGAAGTCCCACCTCCACGACTATTGGACCGTCGCGGACTGACTTGACGCTTGAGGCTTGAAAGATGCGGAGGCCGGGCAATGCCCGGCCTCCGCTTTTCATGCGCGCCCCCGGATGGCCCTTGCCATATTGCAAAGCGCCAGCCGGAGCTTCTGGACAGATCAGGCCTGCTTGGCCTCGGCCACTGCGCGGCGGACGCAGGATGACAGGAACTTGTCCATGCTGCCGCCCTGATGCTCGAGGAGCTTCGGGAACATCGAGATCGGGGTCATGCCCGGGAAGGTGTTGATCTCATTGATCAGCACGCCGTCCTCCTCGCTTAAAAAGAAGTCGATGCGCGAGAGATCGCGCAGCTTCATGCCGACGAAGGCGCGGCGGGCATAGCCCTGGATCTCCTCGACGACGGCCTTTGAGAGGCCCTTGGGCTCGACCGTGGTCACGGTGCCACTGTCCTTGGAGTACTTCTCCTCGTAGGTGTAGAACACGTTGTCCGGCATGATGATCTCGCCCGGGGTGGTGACGGTGAGCTTGCCGTCCATCTCGTAGGCTGCGACCTCAAGCTCGCGGTGAGCGATGTTCTTCTCGATTATGACCTCGGTGCTGTAGCCGAAGGCGTCATGGACGCGGCCGAGAAGCTCTGCCTTGTCATTGACGTGGTAGCAACCCACCGACGATCCCTGGCTTGCGGCCTTGACGTAGACGTCGCCGTACTTGTCAAAGAAATCGAGCGCAGCCTTCCTGCCCGCCTCATCTTCTCTTGGCACCATCACGTACGGGGTGTTGGGGATCCCCAGCGCCGTGAGGTAGAGCTTCGTCGTGATCTTGTTGAAGCAGTTGCGCGAGGCCTCGCTGCCGCAGCCGATGAACGGGATCCCGAGGATCGAGAGGAAGGACTGGATGTCGCCGGTCTCGCCGGGCACGCCGTGGATCACCGGGACCACGCAGTCGACCTTGAACTCCTGGCCGCCGTGGACGAAGATGCCGCCGTCTGAGAAGCTTCCGCGGCTGCCGTCTGCGAGGACAAAGCCGTGGTTGTGGATTGTGGCCCTGAGCACGTTGATCTCCGCATCCTTGCGGAGCATCTTCTCGGCATAGTCGGCCGAGACTAAGGAGATTGAGTGCTCGGCGCCATCGCCGCCGCACAGAAGCAGCACATTGATCATTTAAAAGGCTCCTAAGCCGTCCCCAGCGCCAGCCGGGGGTTTGTTTCCTTTGACAGCCGCCAATTATAGCGCCCATGCGCGCGCGGCCGCCCGCCGCGCCAAGGCGAACAGGCCGCTTTGATTCTGGCGCTCGATCAACTGCTTTCTTTATTGGGCAATCATCCACGATAGGATTTTCCGCAATGCGAGCAGTGGCTATCGTGGTTAGATGAATGAGGATCTTTCGTTGTCGGCCAACTTCACGGATTCATGCTTTTGCGGGAACGTAAGCTCTGGTTGCAGCTTTCAGGCGGTCGGCAAGCGCATACAGATCCTCTAATTTGTCGATCTTGATCTTCTGGGTGTCTGAAGTGTCGAAGATTTCAACAGCATATGGCTCCTTGTTGAAATAGAACTTGCAGATCTTATGGCTTACTTTTTGATAGAAAACAGTGAAAAAGCCTTGATAATCCTTGTACAGGATGTTCTCGATGCCAAACTCCGCACCAAGAAGCCCCTTCACTATGTAGTACCCTTGGAGCTCTTCTTCCGTCGTGACTATGCGCGGCTCATTGCCCGCTGCAGTCTCGGCGTTGTTGTCATCGGGATCGGCACCATTATCCTCACTTGAATCATCAAGTTGCTGAGCCATCGCCAGACGGTCGTTGACGCGATCCTGCACAAACTGCGCAAGAGCCTTCTTAAGCACCTGCGTGTACTTTTCCAAGACCTTCTTCGTCAAAGACCGATCACTAGCCTTCTTCATGAAAAAACGCACAAAATCCTCTTCAGGATTGACAAGTTGATCGGCCATGATCTTTTTGAAAGTCCGGTTGTACTTAAGCTCCTCGGCTGAGGATACAGCCTTCTCGATGTCGAAATTCTCTTTGCGGAACTTCGCAAGCTCAGGAATAAGCGTCTCGTCCAACTTCTCTATGTCAAGCACCATGTAAGGAGAAGAGTCCATCTTATTTGGAGTATCAAGATCCGAGTAGAACTGATAGAAGCGCCCGTCAGTGAGCACCGCGACTTTAACGCTCGCGCCTTGGAAGTAAGCCAACAACTGAGCGCTCTTCTTGGCGTCTAGGGGTTCACCGTACTTTTTGCATTCGATAATGATGATCGGCTTGCTGTCTTTGACGATCCCATAGTCAACGCGTTGATCTTTATAAGATCCTAATTCAGCGCCGAATTCTGGAACTACCTCAAATGGATTGCTTGTGTCGTAGCCCAAGATCTGAATAAACGGAATGATCAGCGCGGTTTTTGTTGCTTCTTCTGTTGCACCAAGAAGTTGCTTAGAGTAGTTTTTGCTCTTTTGCCCCAGCGCAAGAATCTCGTCTTTAAAGTCCATTTGCCGCCTCTGTAGTGAAAATATAAAAAAAGCATACCACGCCCCTATACTCGCAGGGCTGCACTACGAAACCTGTAGCCAGATCAACGTCACATTCCTTCTTTTGCTTCTCCAGTTTTGCCAATCTGAAGGTAAGTTCACACATGCGTACACGACAGCAAGAATACTCAAATGGATAGGGGCCTCGTGCCGTCCACCACTTTTGTTTGCCATCTCGAAAATCCTCTCCGACAACATGCACTAATTTCGTGAAGCGGATAAATGCATTTTTGAAATTAAGCGTATAAAATTCACTTGCATCGGTGCATGGCGCACAAGTGCGCGTTCGAGAAAGAGAGAAGGCTGGAGAGTACAGATGAAGCTTTCATCATCAAGGCAGAGGGAGGCCGCCAGGGAATTCGCCCAGGCATGGAAGGATCGCGGCGACGAGAAGCAGGACACCCAGAGCTTCTGGACCGACCTCCTCTCAAGCGTCTACGGCATCGAGTCTCCCGCCAGGTTCATCAAATTTGAGAAGCGCGTCAAGTTCGGCGGCACCACCAAGTTCATCGACGGCTACATCCCGGAAACCCGCGTGCTCATCGAGCAGAAGGGCGCAAAGATCGACCTCTCAAAGAAGGAGGAGCAGTCCGACGGCGCTCCGTTCACGCCTTACGAGCAAGGCAAGCGCTACGCCGACTGGCTCCCCTCCTCCGAGCGCCCTCGCTGGATCGTTGTCTGCAACTTCACCCTCTTTGAGATCCACGATCTCGAGAAGCCCAATGACGAGCCCATCTGCATTGCGCTCTCCGATCTTCCCAAGGCCTACGGCTCGCTCTCCTTCCTGACCGATCTCAACGAGCACGCCCGCAAGCTCTACCCCCCAAAGCTCGTTTGCCGATCTCTACGATCCGCTCTTCATGCCACCCGAGCTTCAGAAGGGCCACCATGCCAACGACAAGGCAGTGCTTGAGGCCTACGGTCTCAAGTCAGATGCCTCGGAGTCCGACATAGTCGCCCATCTCTTCAAGCTATACGAGTAAAAGGCGGGAGCGCAGTGAGGCAGGGCAACGCCAGTGCTTTAAAAACCATGCTAAGGCCTGCGCAAAGGCGGTGGCGGGGCTGGCATCGAGCTTGATGATCTGGCAGTCCTTCATCTCCCGGAATGAAAGATCTCCCTAATTTTTCCCGTAATTGATGGAGATCTCTGCCTGATTATGGAGATAAGGCGGGCGTTCCGCATGCTCTGCTTCCTGCTTTCCTAACTTTTCAACGCCTTTTGGAGGTGAAAGTTCTCCTTCCAGGCCCCCTCGAGCTTTAGAAGCGCGATCTTGCGGTCAAGCCCGCCGCCGTAGCCGGTCAGGTTGCCGCCAGCCCCCATGACGCGGTGGCAGGGGATGATGATGCAGATGGGATTGCGCCCCACCGCCCCGCCCACGGCCTGGGCTGACATGCGCTTTCCGCTTGTCCCCGCAAGCTCCGAGGCTATGTCGCCGTAGGTGCGCGTCATGCCGCATGGGATCTTGAGCATGGCGGCGCACACCGCTTTCTCAAAGTCCGACCCGATGACATGAAGTGGCGGGATCCACGATGGCGCCCTGGCATCGAAGTACTCGTCAAGCCAGAGCGCGGCCTCTGACAGGATCGGGCTTTTGCCGCAATCCTGCACGTCCTCGGCCTTCAGATCATGCCTGCTGCCGTGCTCAAAGCGCATCCCTGTTATCCCCTCTTCATCTGCGAAGATCAGGATCGCGCCCAGCGGCGACTCGTAGCGGCAGGTTCGCATCATGTTCTTACCTCCTTTGCCTGGGCGGCCGGGATTGACCTTGTGCAGGCATCGACAACACAGGGCCCGGGGTTGAGCCCCGGGCCCTGCGGCCTTGCTTCGTTCAGTATCAGACGCGCTTCATCGCATCGAAGAACTCTGCGTTGGTCTTGGTCATCGACAGCTTGTCGATGAGGAACTCCATGGCCTCGATCTCGCCCATCGGGTGCAGGAACTTGCGCAGGACCCACATCTTGGAGAGCTCGTCGGGGGTGGTCAGAAGCTCCTCGCGGCGGGTGCCGGACTTGGTGACGTCGATTGCCGGGTAGACGCGCTTCTCGGCTATCTTGCGGGAAAGCTGGAGCTCCATGTTGCCGGTGCCCTTGAACTCCTCGTAGATGACTTCGTCCATCTTGGAGCCGGTGTCGATGAGCGCGGTAGCGATGATGGTAAGCGATCCGCCCTCCTCGACGTTGCGGGCCGCGCCGAACAGGCGCTTGGGGCGCTGCAGCGCGTTGGCGTCGACACCGCCGGTGAGCACCTTGCCAGACGAGGGGATCACGGTGTTGTACGCGCGCGCCAGGCGGGTGATGGAGTCCATCAGTATCACGACGTCGCGCTTGTGCTCGACCAAGCGCTTGGCCTTCTCGACCACCATCTCGGCCACCTGGACGTGGCGGGATGCAGGCTCGTCGAAGGTCGAGGCCACGACCTCGCCCTTGACCATGCGCTTCATCTCGGTGACTTCCTCAGGACGCTCGTCGATGAGCAGCACGATGAGGATGCACTCGGGGTACTTGGTGGCGATCGAGTGGGCCACGTTCTGCAGCAGCATGGTCTTGCCGGCCTTCGGGGGCGCGACGATGAGTCCGCGCTGGCCGCGGCCGATGGGAGCCACGAGATCAATGACGCGGGCGGTCAGATCCTCCTTCGATCCGTTGCCAAGCTCCAGGCGCAGCCTCGAGGTTGCAAACAGCGGGGTGAGGTTTTCAAAGAGGATCTTGTTGCGGGAGTTTTCCGGCTTGTCGAAGTTGACGGTGTCGACCTTGAGCAGGGCGAAATAGCGCTCGCCTTCCTTCGGAGGGCGGATCTTGCCGGAGATCGAGTCGCCGGTGCGGAGGTTGAAGCGCCTGACCTGGCTGGGCGAGACGTAGATGTCGTCGGGGCCTGCGAGGTAGGAGCTGTCGGCGCTGCGGAGGAAGCCGAACCCGTCTGGGAGGATCTCGATGACGCCGTCGCCGTAGATGTCCTCGCCGTTCTTGGCGCAGGACTTGAGGATCTGGAAGATGATTTCCTTCTTGCTCAGGCGGGCGGTGTTCTCAATGCCGTTCTTTTCGCACATTTCCACCAGGTCGGAGACCGGGGTGTTTTTGAGTTCGTTTAGATTCATGTTGATCTGGATTGTCCGAGGCCCGGTGTAGCCGCATGGAGAAAGCGACAGGGAACTGCAGGCCTGTGTTTAATTTGATTGCTCTATCTGCCCAGGAAAAATCTGTGGTTTAGGTGAAGCCGTCAGGGAAAAAATGGAAGGCGCCGGATCCGGTGCCATCGGCTTGGTCAGGCGGCCGCCCAAGGCGGGGCGGCCGCGACCGGGGGCCTCCGCCCCCGGGCCTGACCCCAGGGGATTGCCCATGGGATCATCGCCGCGCGCCGTGCGGCGATGGCGTCATTTTAACATCAAAAGGCCCTGTGGCAACACATTGGCTAGTAGTTCAGCACCTCGTACGGCCGCTTGTCACGGCTCATCCCGGAGCAGGAATGCACGATCTCCCGGAGGAAGGGGCTGGCGCCGGTGGCGGTGTGCTGCCCGAAGATCATGCGGCTCTCGCAGTAGCTCAGCCACAGGTGCTTCTTGGCGCGGGTGATCGCCACATAGGCGAGGCGCCGCTCCTCGTCCACCCCCTGCGCCTTCCTGCTGGCATAGGGCGAGGGCAGGATCTCGTTCTCGACCCCTATCACGAAGACATCGCGAAACTCGAGCCCCTTGGCCGCGTGGATGGTCATGAGGTTCACGGCACCCGACGGCGCCTCCCCCGTTCCGTCCTCGGTGAGCTCGGTGGAGGCCGCAAGCGAGATAGAGGAGATGAACTCGAGCATCGACTCCTCCCAGGGCATGTCCCCGATCTCAGGATGGGTCTCCTCGTAGTGATGCGCGACGCTCACGAGTTCTTCGAGGTTCTGGTGGTGCTGGTTGTCGTACTCCCCGCGCTTTTCCTTGAGATCCTTGGACATGTAGTAGTCCATGAGTCCTGAGCCCTCGATCACGGCCTGCACGCGCTGATGCAGCGTGCCGGCCTCCGCCATCTCCTTCTTGAGCAACTCCATGAGCTCGAGGAAGCGCCCGGCCTTCTTTGCAAGCGTCTTAAGCGGCGAGGGGGCCCCCTTCTGGGTCCCGTACTGCACGGCAAGCCTCAGGGCCTCGTACATCGGGCAGCGGCGCTCGGAGGCAATGCTCCGGATCTGCTCGACCACCTTTGGCCCGATGAGCCTCGAGGGGACGTTGATGATGCGCAGGAGGGCCGTGTTGTCGCGCAGGTTCACGGCAAGGCGCAGGTAGGCCGCCGCGTCGTTGATCTCCGCGCGCTCGAAGAACTTGAGGCCGCCGTAGACCACGTAGCTGATCCCACGCTGCGCAAGCTCCGCCTCGATGGCCTGCGAGAGGCTGTTGTTGCGGTAGAGCACCGCGATGTCGGACGCCTTGACGCCCGAGGAGACGAGCTCCTCGATGGCCTCGCCGACCCCGGCGGCCTCGTTCCAGGGGGAGGTGTACTTGACTATGCTCACGCGCTCGCCGCCCCCGCCGCCTGAGGACACCAGGCGCTTGTTGACAAGGCGCGTGGTGTTCACGCCGATGAGCGCGTTGGCCGCGTCGAGGATGTTCTGGCCCGAGCGGTAGTTCACGGTGAGGGCGACTTTCTTGACGTCGGGGAAGCCCTTTGCAAAGCGCTGCATGTTCGTGTAGTCCGCCCCGCGCCAGCCGTAGATGGACTGATCGTCATCGCCTACTGCCCAGACGTGGCCCTCGGGGCCGCACAGGAGCTCCAAGAGCTCGTACTGCAAGGGGCTCGTATCCTGAAACTCGTCGACCAGGATCTCCCGGAACCTGCGGTTGTAGAGGCCGCGCAAATCCTCATCGCGCCTGAGCGTCTCGACGGTGCGCAAGATGATCTCGGCGAAGTCCACGATGTTCTCGTTCTCGCAGGCCGCCTCGTAGCGCGAGTAGATCTGCTTTACGGACTCTGCAAAGTACTGCGCGTCGGCCCGCTGCCCCCTCGTGTCGATGGCTTGGGCCTCGGCCGCCCTCCTGCCCTGGCCCTTCAAGCGGCTGATGGCCGAGGCGGCCTTTGCGGGCTTTACTTCCTTCACGTCGATCTTGAGGTCGAGCTCGATGCGCTTGCAAAGCTGCGCCTGGCCCTCGGCATCTAGCACCGTGAAGCCGCGCTCAAGCCCGAAGCGCTCGCTGTGCTGGCGCATGATCCTCAGGCAGGCCGAGTGGAAGGTGCTCACCCACATAGGGCGGATGTCGGTGCCCTGCATGATCGCACCGACGCGCTGCCGCATCTCGGCTGCCGCCTTGTTCGTGAAGGTCATGGCGAGGATGCAGCGCGGCGGCACCTCCTCGACGTTGACGAGCCAGGCGATCCTCGAGACGAGCACGCGGGTCTTGCCGGTACCGGCGCCTGCGATGATGAGCATGTTGCCGCGCGGGGCCGATACGGCCTCGCGCTGGGCCTCGTTGAGATCCTTGAGCAGAAAGTCGCGTTCCAAGAAAACCTCCAGTCAGAGGAGCAGCGCCCGAAGTTCCTCGAGCGATGGGATCTGCAATGTGGGCAGGATCAGAAGATCCCCGGCCCCCGCAGTCTTGCCGGCGATGCCGCGCTCAAGCCAGGCGCTCTGGCACCCCGCGCACGCGGCGCCCAGGATGTCGGTGAAGGGATCGTCGCCCACGTGCAGCACCTCGCAGGGGCGCACCCCGGCAAGGGAGGCGAACTTCAAGAAGAGATCGGGGCTGGGCTTGCAGCGCGGCCCATTGGCAGAGGGCCTGAGATCGTAGTCGAAGTACGGCGCAAGCCCGTCCTGGACGGTGTCGGAGTTGCCGTTTGAGATGCAGGCAAGCGGGTATTTGGCCCCGAGATCCGAGAGCAGCTTAAGCGAGCTTGCGGGCACGCTTATCTCTGACCTTATCCTGATGAAAAGCGCAGTGAGCTCCACAGCCTCGTCCTTGGAGATGGGATGCCCAAGCGAGCGCAGCGCCTCATGGAGCATCACCTGGCGCAGCAGCGTCACGTCGTTGTCAAGCTCGGGGCGATTTTCAATGCACCAGGCGCTCCAGCGCATCCAGTACATGGGATCAAGCACCTCGCCGGGGAGGGAATAGCGATCCATCAAGATATTAGAGAAGCGCTCCTCGGCGCTGCTGATCACCGGCTGGTTGTCGTAGAGCGTGTCGTCAAGGTCGAACGAGACGGCCCTTATCCTTGATGGCCCCTTCCAGAAGATCAAGCCTTGCCCTCCCCGCCCTGGCGGCGGGCGCGCGGGTGGGCTTTCGAGTAGACCTTCTTCAAGTGCTCGAAGTCGAGGTTCGTGTAGATCTGTGTGGCCGCGAGGCTCGAGTGCCCGAGCATCTCCTGCACCGAGCGCAGATCCGCCCCGTGCTCGACAAGCTCGGTTGCAAAGGAGTGGCGCAGCTTGTGGGGGAAGACGTTGGCGCTCATCCCCGCATCCATGGCCAGGCGCTTGAGCGCCATCTCGACTGCACGCCCGGTGAGCCTGCCGCCTAAGCGGCTTACGAAGAGCGCGTCGCAATTGGGGGAGAAGGAGGGGCGCATCTTCAGGTACTCAAAGATGCGCTCTGCGGCGCGCGAGCCCACCGGCACCACGCGATCCTTGCCGCCCTTGCCCGAGCGGACCATGACCTCGCGCATGGCGGGACGGTAGTCCCCGAGATCGAGCGCGGTGAGCTCCGAGAGGCGCAGCCCCGAGGAGAAGAAGAGCTCGGCCATGGCCAGATCGCGGATCCCCTGGGCATCCTTGGGCTTTACCGACAAGAGTTCCTCGACCTCGTTCATCGTCAGCACGCGCGGCAGCGCGCGCTTGACCCTGGGTGCCTTGACCGCGGAGGCGGGCGAGCGTTCAAGGCGGCCCTTCATCACCATGAAGTCGAAGAAGCTGCCCAAGGCATAGAGATCGTGGGCGACCGAGGATGAGGAGAGCTTTTGCGCGTCCTTCCCGAAGTTGAGCTCGCGGGCGATGGCGCGCATCTGCGCGTCGCCCACGTCGCTCCACGACTGCACCTCCGGGCACTCCGAGCGCAACGCCGCGATCGCCTTGCCGATGGCGCGGGCGTATGAGCGCGCCGTGAGTTCGCTCATGCGCCTCTCTCCTGTGAGGTAGGCGCAAAAGTCCGCCGCGGCCTTCTCGAGATCCCCCATCAGATGACGATGCTTCCCTCGTAAACGCGCTCGGCCGGGCCCGAGAGGAACACCGGCGAGCCGTCCTTGCCGTCCCAGGAGAGCTTGAGCCTCCCGCCCTTCAAGTCGACCGTGACCTGCCCGGGCTGGACGCGGCCCTGGCGGATCGCCACGCAGACGGCGGCGCAGGCGCCGCTGCCGCAGGCTAGGGTCTCGCCGCAGCCGCGCTCGTAGACGCGCAGCTCGAGCGAGTGCGGGCCGGTGGCCGCGGCGAAGCCGACATTGACGCGCTCGGGGAAGTCCGGGTGGGCCTCAAGCTCGGGGCCGCGCTGCTCGACCGGGGCGGTGCGCACGTCGTCCCAGAAAGTCACGAAGTGCGGGTTGCCCATCGAGACGGCGCCGCCCTCGATGACGGTGCCGTCCTTGAGCGCGACCTTGTAGCTGTCAGATTGCTCCTTGGCGTTGAAGGGCAGCGAGGCGGGGCTGAAGTCCGGGGCGCCCATGTTTACGGTGACGCTCCCGTCGTCGGCCACTTTGAGGCGCAGCCTGCCGCGCACGGTCGAGACGGAGATGTCCTTCTTCGAGGTCAGTCCGTGGTCTAAGACAAAGCGGGCGAAGCAGCGCGCGCCGTTGCCGCACATCTGGACCTCGGAGCCGTCGGCGTTGAAGATCCGATAGTGGAAGTCGACCTCGGGATCGTAGGGCGGCTCGACGACCAGGAGTTGGTCGAAGCCGACGCCGAAGTGGCGGTCGGCGAGCCTTGCGATGAGCTCGGGGCTGAAGAAAACCTTCTGGGTCACGGCGTTGACGACCATGAAGTCGTTGCCGATGCCATGCATCTTGGTGAACTTTAACAGCATATCAGCAGGCTGCCGCCTCGTTTTCCCACATCTGCTCGAACGACTGGCGGCGGCGGACCAGGAAGTCCTTGTCGCCATCGACCATCACCTCGGCGCAAAGCCTCCTGCTGTTGTAGCACGAGGACATGCTGCTGCCGTAGGCGCCGGCGCCGCGCACGGCGAGGATGTCGCCGTCGCGCACGTCGAGGCTGCGCTCCTTGCCCAGGAAGTCGTCGCTCTCGCACACCGGCCCCACGACGTCGCACACGCGCGGCGAGGCATCGGAGCGCTGCACGGCGTTCTCTATGGTCATGCGCGCCCCGTAGAGCGCCGGCCTTATGAGATCGCTCATCGAGCCGTCGGTGATGACGAAGTGCTTGCCGCCGTTGTCCTTCTGGTAGAGCGCCCTGCAGGCGAGGATCCCTGCGTTGGCGACCATCGCGCGGCCAGGCTCGATGTAGATGGCGCAGTCGAGGGAGCGGAAGCGCTCGATGATCCCGGAGAAGAAGTCGTCGGGCGAGGGCGGCTGCTCCTCGTCGTAGGTGACGCCAAGCCCGCCGCCTAAGTCGATGTGGCCGACCTTGATGCCGTCCTTGAGCAGCTCCTTGTAGATGTCGATCATGATGTCGGCGGCCTCGAGGATCGGCACCGAGGAGACCATCTGCGAGCCGATGTGGCAGTCAAGGCCGGCTGCCTTCAAGTGCGGGTCGGCCTCGATGCGCTTGTACAGGCGCACCGCGTCCTCGCGCCAGACCCCGAACTTGTTGCTGCGCAGCCCAGTTGAGATCGCAGGCAGGGTCTTGGCGTCGACGTCGGGGTTGACGCGCAGCGCGACCGGGGCGACCACCCCGGCCTTGCGGGCCTCGTCGCTCACCGCGGAGAGCTCCTCCTCGGACTCGACGTTGAGGCACTCGATGCCCTCGGAGAGCGCGTAGGCTATCTCCTCGCGGGTCTTGCCCACGCCCGAGAAGACGACCTTGCGCAGATCCCCTCCTGCGGCCTTGACGCGCCTCATCTCGCCTTCGGAGACCACGTCGAAGCCCGATCCCATCCTGGCCATCAGCGCTACCACGGCGAGGTTGCTGTTCGACTTCACGCTGTAGCAGATGAGATGCGGGTGCTCCTTGAGCGCGCGCTCGAAGGCGCGGTAATGGCGCTCGAGCGTGGCCTTTGAATAGATGTAGAGCGGCGTGCCGTGCTTTTTGGCAAGATCGGCGACCTTGATGCCTTCGGCGTAGAGTTCGCCATCCTTGTAGTTGAAATAGTCCATCAGTTGCTTCCTGAAGCGGCCGCGCCGTCCTGCGCGTCCTTGGTGGCGCCGCCATCGGCGGCGGTGGATTTGGCTGCATTGCCATTGTCATCGGCAGCTTTCACTGCCGCATCGCCCTGCCCGGATGAAGGCTGCCTTGGCTGCGCAGCCGGGGCTGGATCCTGCGGCGGCATGTACAGCGGGCCCTTTAGGCCGCAGCCGCCTAGGGCGAGCATGGCGGCGAAGGCTGCCAGAGCGTAAGTCTTGCACAACATAGGAACACTCCCTGCGCGGCCGGGCGGCCGCGGATGAATCGCCGCCCCCGCCATGGACGGGAGCGCTCTGCACATTCTAAGGCACGGACGGCGGATTGTGGAAACGGGGCCTCAGCCCTGGCTGATGGTGAAGGGGCGCACCGAGTCCTGGCCCTGGCTTATGACGAAGTACTGCGGCAGGTTGAAGCGCACCCCTGGCGACCCCTCGTCCTCGGACTGCCTGGTGTAGAAGCGGTTTATGGCATTGACGAGTTCAGTGCGCGATCCCTTGTAGGAGCGGAAGATCCCTATCTCGTTGCGCTCGTTTGCCACGTAGATGTCCCACTTGTGCCGCGACTTCTGCATGAAGAAATACTGCCTGATCCCCGCCGAGGCGGCGTTCTCCACCGAGGGCGGGACCTGGAGCGCGTACTCCGGGCGCATGCCGAAGCGCGTGAGCACGGTGATGTCGACATCGCCTGCGCCAAAGGGCTCCTTCCTTAGGATCGAGACGCCGCGCGCGCCCGTGGAACTTGCGGTGTAGGAAGCCCCCTCGATGGAGAAGTGGAACGATGCCTTGCTCTCGCTGGCGCACCAGTCGAGCTCGCGGAGGATCTCGCCCAGGCCGTAGCGCACGCCCTCGCTCTGCTGGCGCGAGCACGAGCAGATCTCGACGCGGCGCATGAACATGTCCCCCGCCCCGCCGATGGCCTGGAGCCTGGCGAGGAAGGCGAGCAGGTCCACGAGCCCCTGCGCCCCGTCCTGGAAGCTCTGGCAGTTGGCCTCGCCCCAGGAGTTGAAGGTGACGAGCTCCTGCGATCCCACGAGGCAGCGCTCCTGCGGCCCGAAGTTCAGCGCATCGCCGTCAGCCCCGTTGGGGATCTCGGCGCCGAAGGTGGCATCGCGCTCGAAGTTCAAGACCGCGATGCAGCCCTCGACCTTGCGGGTCTGCCGCAGCGCCGACAGCTTGACCGGACGGGATGGGTCCGGGATGCGGCGTGAGAGGAAGGCGGCGAGGCGCCTGATGCGCGAGCCATCGACCTGGCCGCAGCAGCCGCGGCAGACCACGCGGGTGGAGCGGGTGAGGAAGCCGCTCATCACGCACCAGAGCACCGACTCGGTGATCCCCTCTGAAAAGTGGATCTCGCTTGAGGAGAGCAGGTCGACCGCCCTGTCCGAGCAGGCGTAGACGTGCCAGCCCTGGCGGCAGAGGCTGTCAGGCCCAGTGCGGATGAAGACGAGGCTGCGCTGCGACTGGTCGTCTGACAGCAACCGCCTGACCGGGATCACCTTGCCCTCGTAGCGGTCGTACACGGCGTAGAGCCTGCGCGAGAGCGCGCCGGCGTCGTCCGAGGTGATGGCGTACTCGATGCCGTGGCTTATCGAGAACGAGAGCAGATCGCGGTAGCTTGCGACGTAGGACGAGAAGAGCTCGCCCGAGGCCTTGATGATGAGCCCCGGCGGCCAGCGCATGCTGCCCTCGGCCAGGCGGACGTCGTTCTCGTTCCATCCGAAGGCCTTGGCAAGCCTTGATTCCAGGCGCAGCCTGAAGGCGCGCTGGGGCGTGCCCCGCCCAAGCGACACCGCCGCCTCGTGGATCTTGATGTAGAAGCAGCGGCGCATGAGGTCAAGCCGCGCCTTGTCGCCGCGCGATCTCAGGTAGCGCGCGACCTTCTTGAACATGAGGAAGTAGGAGTCGGTGGCCAGCGTGCCGCCTGCGCAACTCCAGAAACGGCGCTTGAACTCGCTTGAGACCAGCGCGGTATTGGGGTACTCGCGGGAGTAGGCCTCCATGAGCGTGATCTTCAAGGCGGCCTTGAACGGGGAGTCGATGCCCTTGTACAGAAGCCACAGCCCCGAGCCGAAGTACTCCTCAGGCGATGATCCGGTGACCGGCCCGAAGTCGAGCCACTGCCCCTTCTGCATCAGTCCCTTGTCGTAGAAGCTTTTCACCGCCTCGGCGTAGCCGTGGCGCTCCTCGTCGGGCGAGACCATGTACCAGGCGATGCGGCGGCCGCAGATGCGCACCGAGCTGCGGTAGAACTCGTCGAGCAGGAACAGGCTCTGGGCGCTTCCGCAGTCCTCGGTGTCGAGCGTGCCATGCGCGCCCTTGAGGAAGCGGTCCTCGGGGGTCACGAAGAGGTTGACGTCAGCGCCCAGGGACTTGCAAAAGACGGAGATGAAGTGGCACTTGGCGCGCAGCGCCTCGGTCTCGCGCTGGGGCATGCCCGGGAGCACGCACACCCAGATGTCGAGATCCGAGGCCATGCCCTGGCCTATCGAGGAGGTGCTGCCCATGGCGTAGAGCGCGGCGATGCCGTACTCTCCGCGCGGAAGGTTGTCGGGATCCGCGCCCATGGCGCGGATCCACGAGCGCTGGTGCGCGTCAGGCTTGAAGAGGTCGATGCCGTAGGGTACGGGGCCCGGGCGCCAGCCCGGGATGCTCGGCGTGTTGCAGTGCAATAGCACCGGCACGAGCGAGAAGACCGCCCGCACATGCGGGGACATCACGCTGCAGGCGCGCTCGAGCCTTACTGCGTCGTGCGCCTTGAGGCGCGCGAGCCTGAACTTGAAATCCGCCCTGTAAGAGACTGACGCCACCTGCGCCTCCCTGCCCCCAAGACCACCTGCAGGCCTGATTCTACCATGCTGCGCGCCCCCTTCCGGGCTGTGACGCGACCGGGGGTCTGCGCAGGGGCTTCGTGCTAGAATCGGGCAAGTGTTTTTCGCTTATGCATGGGAGTCTTCGGCAATGGCAGAGAAGGTACAGGACAAGGCTTCCGCCCCCGGCAATCCCGAGGGCGCGGACAAGGCCGAGCAGGATCGCATCGACAAGCTCAACGCCGAGGTCCAGGCCATAGAGGAGCAGGCGCGGATCCTCAGGGAAGGCGAGAAGGCCGCCGCCCCGTCTCCCAAGTCCAAGGAGCCTTCGGCTAAGAAGGCCGTGCAGAGCGCGCAGGCCGAGAGCGCCGAGGTGGCCCCCTCCCGGCTTCACGACGCCATCGTGGACCGCGACATCCGCGCGCTGCGCGGCCGCACCACATTCCTGGGTGCGCTCACGCTCATCGCCATCGCAGCCTGCGCCGGCCTCGCCGTCTACTTCAGCCAGAACCTGGGCAAGGCGGTCTCCGCCTCCGACGCGCTGCGCCTCTCCTCGGAGCAGAGCAGCGCGCGCGCCGAGAAGGTGCTCGACGCCTTCGAGTCCCAGGGCGCCCGGGTGGACCAGCTCCTTGAGGCCAACGCGGCCTTGCAGAAGGACTCCGCGTCGCTCAAGGCCACGGTCGAGGGGCTTGAGAAGCGCCTTGCAAGCGCCGAGAACTCGCTCGACTCCGCCAATGCCAGGCTCAAGCGCTACGAGGAGCGCAACCCTGACGACTGGAAGATCGCCCAGGCCTACTTCCTTGTGAGCTCCGCCTTCCGCATGGCGGTGTTCTCAGACGACCTGACCTCGGCCGTCTGGTGCTTGAAGGACGCCGACTCGATGCTCGAGGGCATCGAGGATCCCGACGTCATCAAGGTGCGCCAGGCCATAAGCTCCGACACGGTCAAGCTCTCGGGGATCCCCAGCGTCGACCGCCGCGGCATCAGCTTCAAGCTCGACAGCGTCTACTCGAACATCGATGCGATGGCGGTCGAGGACATGGCAAAGCCTGAAAGCGTGGCGGCCGCCAGCCCCCAGGACCTGGGCTGGAAGGACAACCTCAAGAACTCCTTCGAGCGCTTCACCTCCCGCTTCATCGAGATCCGCCGCCGCGACGACGAGGCGGTCAACCGCTTCCTCTCCCCCGATCAGGCGGGGATCCTCAAGCAGAACATCCGCTCGCTGCTGCTCTTGGCAAAGCAGGCGCTCTTCCAGGGCGATCAAAACGCCTTCCACAACAACATCGAGCAGGCCCGCGGGCTCATCACGAGCTACTTTGACCACAAGTCCGACGCCGTCCGCGCCAACATCGCCGCGCTCGACTCGGTGGCGAACCTGCCTGTGAGCGTCGACGCGCCGAGCGTGCTCTCAAGCTACTCGCTCTTCCGCGAGATCGCAGGCAAGCGCGCGGGCGTGCTCCGCCCGGGCGCTCCTGCCGGGGCCGCCCAGGACAAGGCCGCATCCGACGGAGGTGAGGCCAAATGATGCGCTTCCTAATCTTCCTCGCGGTCATCTGCGCCGCAGTGGTCCTAGGCCCGATGCTCTCGGACTCCCAGGGCTTCGTCCACATGGTGGTCGGCAACTACGTCATCGAGACCTCGGTGACCACCGCGGCGATCATCGTCGTGCTCTTCCTGGCAGCCCTGTGGCTCGCCTACTCGCTCATCCGCCACTTCCTCTCGATCCCCCACGGCACCGCCCGCTGGTTCAAGAAGCGCAGCCTCAAGAAGCAGGACGCGCTCCAGGACGCGGCTTACCTGGCCTATGAGGAAGGCGACTACGCCAGGACCATCGAGCTTTTGAACCAGAGCGGCGGTATCGAAGATCTCCCGCTGCGCGCCCTCTTCGTGGGAGCCAAGGCCTCGTTCAACATCGGCAAGTACGAGCTCACCCGCAGCTTCCTCGACCAGGCCGAGAAGTTCTCCCGCCAGGCCGCCGAGGCCTCGCGCGTGGTGCGCGCCAAGCTCAACTTGCGCGTCAACAACGCCAAGGCCGCGCTCGAGGATCTCTCAAAGGTCCGCCGTGGCCTCAAGAACCGCCTGATCTACAGGCTCTATTTCCTAAGCTACCAGCGCGAGCACGACCTGGGAAAGCTCTCGTCGATCTCAAAGGAGCTGCAGAAGTACAAGCTAATCACCGAGGACGAGGCCAGGCAGATAGACGAGGAGTTCTTCGCCTCGCAGCTTCGCGACGCCAAGACTCCCGCCGATCTCAAGGAGCTCTGGAAGGGCTTCTCAAGGCAGATGCGCCACGATCCGAAGGTGGCAGGCCCCTTCACCGCGAGGCTCGTGCAATCAGGCGATCTCGCGCAGGCGCGCTCGATCGCCTTGGGTTTTTTGAAGGAGGGGCTTGATCCTGCGATCCTCGAGTCCGTCTCCAAGTGGGAGAAGGGCGACCGCGAGGTGCTCGACTTCCTGCGCAACAGCGCAGCCCAGGACGAGATCTCCGGAGCCGTCAACCTTCCGCTGCTCACCGCGCGCGGCAACCTCGAGTACCGCCTGGGCATGAACCAGGAGGCCCTCGACGACTACCGCAGGGCGCTGGAGCTCAAGCCCTCCGCCGAGACCTACACCCGCATCGGGCAGATCCTCGCAAGCCAGCAGAACTACGCCGAGGCCACCGACTGCTTCTCAAAGGCCGCCAGCTTCGACGAGCGCCAGGAAGCGGTGAAGCTCAAGTACTGAACAATTGCCTGAAACGGCAAAGCCCGGGGCTTGCCCCGGGCTTTGTTTTCAATCCAGGCTCGGCCTACTTGGCTCCGCCGCCCCCGAAGATGTTCGGGCGCGACTCGCGCTTTAGGCTCTCCTTGAGCTTGAGCTTGCGCCCGGCCTCCTCGTAGAGTGGCTTGAGCGTGTCCCCGCCCACGTCCCCGCAGCCTGTGAAGAGCAGGTATGACCTGCCGTCGAAGTAGGTCACGAGCCCTGAGCAGGGGGCGTTGTCCACATAGCGGAAGGTGAAGCCGCGCAGGCTCACCACGGGCTTCAAGTCCCAGCCGCGGTAGCGGTCCATCACGTACTGAGCGTAGTCCTTGGTCGTGGAGACACCCAGCGCCGGCGGCATGACGCGCAGCGACGCCGAGGCCAGCCCGTCCGCGCGCGTGAACGTCACGCCGCTTGAGTCGGACTGCACCTCGAAGCCGCCGTCCGCGCCATGCGCGGCGGCGCGATCCCCTGCGGCCAGGCCGCAGAGAAGCGCTGCTGCGATGATGGTTGCCGCTTTGCTCATCTTAGGAACTGCTGGTAAGTGCTGTTTGAAGTGACCTCGGTTGCAGGGTAGCCGATGGCGCGGACGAAGTCCATAACGCCGTCCTCCTTGCCTGTCACGTCGAAGCCGCACAGCACCGAGCAGAACTCAAGTCCGGTGATGCGGAAGTGGAACAGCGAGATGCTGTAGGAGTCGCCCAGCGTCTCGAGGAAGCGTAAGAGCGCGTTCGAGGTGGCCGGGAACTCGAAAAGGAAGAGCTTCTCGGTGATCTTCGCTCGCGGATGCCCGCCTACCATGTACCTCACATGGTCCTTGGCCAGCGCGTCGTCCGTGAGATCGGTGACGAGGTAGTTCTTCTTCTTGAGCGACTTGCAGATCTCGGCAAGCTCCTTCTTGCCCTCGGTGAGCTCGACCGACGCGAACACTCGGGCGCGCTCGGGATCGCTTAGGCGGTAGCTGAACTCGGTGACGGTCCTGGAGCCCAGCGTCCTGCAGAACTCGAGGAAGGAGCCGCGCTGCTCGGGGATCTCTACTGAGAGTATGCCCTCGGTCATCTCGCCGACGTCGCAGCGCTCGGCCACCAGGCGCAGCGTGTGGAACTTGACGTTGGCGCCCGAGAGGATCGCCACGTAGTTCCCGCCTGCCTTGCAGTTGTGCTCGCGCACGTACTTCTTGAGGCCGGCAAGCGAGAGGGCTCCCGACGGCTCGGCGATTGCGCGGGTGTCGTCGAAGATGTCCTTCATAGCAGCGCAGATCTCGTCGTTCGAGCACGTCACGATGTCGTCTAAGTACTTGCTCAGGATCCTGAAGGTCTCGTTACCGGCCTTGCTCACGGCAACGCCGTCGGCGAAGTGGGAGACGTAGCCGATGTCCACGGGCTTGCCGGCCTTGAGCGCGGCCTTCATGCAGGCGCTGCCCTCGGCCTCGACGCCCACGACCTTGATCTCAGGCACCAGGGTCTTGATGTAGACGGCGATGCCGGCGGCCAGGCCGCCGCCGCCTATCTGCACGAAGATCGTGTCGATGTGGTCGCACTGCCCCACCACCTCGTGGGCGATGGTGCCCTGGCCGATGATCACGTCTGGATCGTCGTAGGGCGGGATCATGGTCAGGCCCTTCTTCTTGGACAGTTGCATCGCGTAGTCGTAGGACTCGTTGAAGCTGTCGCCGTAGAGCACGACCTCGGCGCCGTAGTGCCTCACCGCATCGACCTTGAGGTCGGGGGTGGTGGTCGGCATCACGATGACCGCGCGCACGCCGAGCTTCTGGGTCGACAGCGCCACGCCTTGGGCGTGGTTGCCGGCAGACGCGGTGATCACGCCGGCCTTGAGCTGGGCCTCGGAGAGTTCCTTGATCTTGTTGTAGGCGCCGCGCAGCTTGAACGAGTGGATCCTCTGGAGATCCTCGCGCTTGAGCATCACGTTGACGCCCAGCCTCGAGGAGAGAGAGTCGAGCTTCTGCAGCGGCGTGACCTTGACGAGGTCGTAGATCCTCGTCAGCAGGATCTTGTGCAGGTACTCCTGCGCGTCATAGGGCTTGTCTGCCATCTTCAGAACTCCTCGAGCTTGCTGCGGTCGCGCACGCCGCCCTTGTCGGCGCTGGATGCCATCTTGGCGTAGGCGCGCAGGGCGAACGAGACCTTGCGGTCGCGGTGCTCAGGCAGCCATGCCCTCTTGCCCTTCGCCTCCATCTTCGCGCGGCGCTTGGCAAGCTCCTCGTCGGAGACGTCCATGCGGATGGTGCGGTTGGGGATGTCTATCTCGATGATGTCGTTCTCCTCCAGAAGCCCGATGTTGCCGCCGTTGGCAGCCTCGGGGGAGACGTGTCCGATGGAGAGGCCCGACGAGCCGCCGGAGAAGCGGCCGTCGGTGATGAGGGCGCACTTCTTGCCCAGTCCCACGGACTTGATGTAGGAGGTCGGATAGAGCATCTCCTGCATGCCCGGGCCGCCGCGCGGCCCCTCGTAGCGGACTATCACGACGTCGCCTGCCTTGACCTTGCCGCCCAGGATGCCGTCCACGGCATCCTCCTGCGACTCGAAGATCCTCGCGGGGCCGACGAACTTCAGGATCGACTGGTCCACGCCTGCGGTCTTGACGATGCAGCCGTTGATGGCGAGGTTGCCGTGCAGCACGGCAAGGCCGCCGTCCTTGGAGTAGGCGTGCTCGATGTCGTGGATGCAGCCGTTGGCCCTGTCGGTGTCGAGCTTGTCGGCGTAGGTGTCCTGCGAGAAGGCCTCGAGGCTGCGCCTGCCGGCGCCGCGGGCGCGGTAGAACTTGAGGATCTCGGGATCCTGGGTCTTCTCGATATCGTACTTGTCGATCTGCTGCCCGATGGTCATGCCGCTCACGGTCATGCTGCCCTCGTGCAGGAGGTGGTGCTTCTTGAGCTGGGCGAGGATGTTCATGATGCCGCCGGCGTTGTGGACCTCCTCCATGTGGTACTGGTGGGTCGAGGGGGAGACCTTGCAGATGTGCGGGATCTTGCGGGAGAGCGCGTCGATGTCCTTCATCGTGAAGTCGACACCGGCCTCCTGGGCCACGGCGAGGATGTGCAGCACGGTGTTGGTCGAGCCGCCCATGGCGATGTCGAGCGACATCGCGTTCTCGAAGGTGTCCTTCGTGGCGATCGAGCGCGGCAGCACCGACTTGTCGCCCTTCTCGTAGTAAGCCTTGGCCATCTCGACGATGCGCTGCGCGGCCTTCACAAACAGGCCGCGGCGCAGCTTGTGGGTGGCGACGAGCGAGCCGTTGCCCGGAAGCGAGAGGCCCAGGGCCTCGGTCAGCGAGTTCATCGAGTTGGCGGTGAACATGCCCGAGCACGAGCCGCAGGTCGGGCAGGCGGCGTACTCGACGTCGCTCACTTCCTTGTCGGTGACGCCCGGCTCGGCCGAGACGATCATCGCGTCGATGAGGTCGACGTTGTAGTCGCAGCCTGGGAGCCTGCCGGCCTCCATCGGGCCGCCTGACACGAAGATGGTCGGGATGTTCAGGCGCATGGCCGCCATCAGCATGCCCGGGGTGACCTTGTCGCAGTTGGAGATGCACACCAGCGCGTCGGCCTTGTGGGCGTTGACCATGTACTCCACCGAGTCGGCGATGATGTCGCGCGAGGGCAGCGAGTAGAGCATGCCGTCGTGGCCCATGGCGATGCCATCGTCGACCGCAATGGTGTTGAACTCCTTGGCAACGCCGCCGGCCTTCTCGATCTCGGAGACCACCAGCTGGCCGATGTCGTGGAGGTGCACGTGGCCCGGCACGAACTGGGTGAACGAGTTGGCGACCGCGATGATCGGCTTGCCGAAATCGGAGTCCTTCATGCCGGTGGCCTTCCACAGGGCCCTGGCGCCGGCCATCTTCTTGGCCTCGTAGGTGATTTTGGAGCGGTAGTTGTTTGCCATTTTCGATGATCCTTTTTCTGCACGAAAAAACCCGCGGCCCTGATCCGACGTCACGGCTGCGGGTTTGGTCCTTATTGCCTTATAACCTTGTCCAAGTTCCTAAGCTCAATCCTTGCAAGGGGTCAGCCAGTGGTACTTGTCGGGGATCTTGCCTTCGACATAGTCGAAGAAGTGATCCTGCAGTGCCTTGGTGACAGGGCCGCGGTGGCCTTCGCCGATGTCCAGCCCGTCGCAGGAGGCGATCGGGGTGATCTCGGCGGCGGTGCCGGAGAAGAAGGCCTCGTCGGCCGAGTAGACGGCCTCGCGGGGGATCTGCTGCTCCTTCACCTCGTAGCCCAGATCCTGGGCGAAGTGGATGACCGCGTCGCGGGTGATGCCCGGGAGCAGGCCGTTGGTGAACGGGGCGGTGTAGAGGACCTTGTTCTTGACGAGGAAGACGTTCTCGCCCGAGCCCTCGGAGACATACCCGTGAGTGTCAAGCGCGATGGCCTCGTCGTAGCCGTTGCCGGTGCACTCGTTGGCGATCAGGATCGACGAGAGGTAGTTGCCGGCGGCCTTGGCCTCGGTCGGGATGGTGTCAGGAGCGAGCCTGTGCCAGGAGGAGACGCAGACGCGCACGCCCTTGTTCATGCCCTCCTCGCCGAGGTACTTGCCCCAGGGCAGCGCGCAGACCATCGCGTCGGCGTTCTTGCCCTTGGCGAACTTTACGCCCAGGCCGACCTCGCCCATGAAGATCAGCGGACGGATGTAGCCGAACTCCATGTTGTTGGCGGAGATGCTCAACTTGCAGGCTTCCATGATGTCCTGCTTGGTGTAGGAGACCGGGAAGCGGTAGATGCGGGCGGAGTTGAACAGGCGGTTGATGTGATCCTGGAGCCTGAAGATCTGCGGGCCCTTGCTGGTCTTGTAGGCGCGGATGCCCTCGAATACGGCGGAGCCGTAGTGCAGGGCGTGGGCGGTCACATGGACGGTCGCGCTCTCCCAGGGAACCATTTTGCCGTTGTACCACAGTGAATTAGGATGATCAGCCATTTTTCAGGACCTCTGCAGTTATGGCGGGAAAAGCCCCGCCGCTATTGATTGGCCGGCGTTTTGGCGCCGCCCGCCCGGGGCGGCCGGAGGGCGCCTTGCGGCGCCGCCCGGCTCTTCCTGGGCACCTCGATTTTTCATTCGCTGGAATCGATTATAGTCCAACGAATGGAACATAAAAGATCCTGTATTGCTTTTTTTGCAAAAATATTCGGCCGCTCACAACTGCTAAAATGGGCGCGTTCGTTTTTGCAATGGAGTACGAATGCTCTCCTTCCTTCCAAGCCCCATCCTCTTCATAATCAACATCATCCTGATCCCGCTCAACTCGATAATCATCGCAACGCCGATCCAGGTGATAGGACTCCTGAGGCTCCTGCTCCCCTTCACCCCGGTGGTGAAGGCCCTTGAGCGCACCAACTACTGGCTCTACCGCATCTGGGTGTTCAACAACTCCTGGATCATCGCCCTGACCAACGGGATCAAGTGGCACCTCTCGGGGGATCCGATCCCGCACGTCAAGCGCTCGTGCATCGTCATCTCAAACCACATGAGCTGGGCTGACATCATCATCATCTCCTGCGTCTTCCGCGGCTACATCCCGGTGACGAAGTTCTTCATGAAGCACTCGCTCATCTACATCCCCTTCATCGGGCTGGCCTGCTACGCCCTGGGCATGCCCTTCCTGCGCCGCTACCCCCGCGAGAAGCTCCTGAAGAACCCCAGGCTGCGCGAGGCTGACATCAAGAGCACCAAGCGCGCCTGCCAAAGGCTCCTGCTCACCCCCTCCTCGCTCATCAACTTCGTCGAGGGCACGCGCTACACCCCGGTGAAGGCCAGGGCCGCGCGCTCGCAGTACCGCCACCTGATGCCCCCGAAGGCCGCGTCGGTCGCCATCGCCTTGGGCGAGATCGGCAAGGAAGTCGAGTGCATCTTCAACACCACCCTCGTCTACCCCTACAACCGCTATCCAAGCCGCCCCTTCATCGACCTGCTCAAGGGCCGCATGCGCGACGTCTACGCCGACATCAGGACCATCAAGGCCGGCCCCGAGAACACCGGCGACTACCTCGGGGACAAGGCGTACAAGCACGCCTTCACCATGAAGCTGCGCGATCTCTGGCACGAGAAGGACGCGCGGATCGGCAGGATCCTCGAGGAGTGCGGAATTGAGAAGCCCTCCGAGCAGGTTGGAACTTCCGCAGAAGGCGGGGCCGCCAGCGCCCTGGACGGTGCGGATGGCTCCAAGCAAGAGGCTGCCTCTGCTGAGGATCCCAAGGCCTGAACGGGTTGCAAAGTCCCAGACATGAAGAAGGCGGCCAATGGCCGCCTTCTTCATGTTCGTCTTGGTTGCGCGATCGCGCCTTGCCTCAAAGCGTGAGCAGATAGCCCACCACCTTTATTAGATCATCCACGGTGTTGAGCTTGTCCATGTTCACCTGGTACCTGCCGTTGACGATGATCTCGGGGACAGCGTCGATCTTGGCGTCGGCCATGTTCTTGTCCCACTTGGCGGTCATGCCCTTGACCACGAACGAGTTGAGCTCGGAGGCGGCCTTGTCGCGGGGGATCCCGACTTCCTCAAGCTTCTGGATGAAGTAGTCGGCCATCACCGGATTCTCCTGCTTGACGTGGATCGCATCGAAGAGATCCTTTGCAAACTCTGGCCCCACGCCCTCGACCAGCGCCACCGCATAGGCCTGCTCGGAGGCCACGCCCATGTCGCCGCCCAGCACGTTCACCGGGTTCATCTCGAACTTGGCCTTGTCCTTGAAGGACTCGGCCATCTGGGCGAAAGGCTGCTGCATCTGGAAGCAGTGCCCGCAGTAGAACGAGAAGAACTCGCGGATCTCCGGGCTCTCGCTCTTTGGAAGATCCAGCGCCTTGTAGTCCTCTCCTTCCTTGTAGTCCGCAGCCTGAGAGGGCAGCGCGAAGGCAGCCAGGACGAGGGCGGCTGCGGCAATCAGTTTCCTAAGCATCTTTTTCCCCTATGAGAATGTTGAAGGTCTCCTTGTCCCACCACGAAACCTTGCGCCTAAGCTCCACGGGATCGCGCCTTATGGGCCTCACCCCGCGGGCGCAGAGGCGGAAGAGCGCGGACAGTGCCAGGTTGCTTCCCGCGCAGGATGAGCACGCCCTGGCAAGGCGCCCCACCTGGCGCCTCGTGATCTTGAGGCCGGCGTCGTCGGGATCGGCTGCGTAAAGGCGCAGCGTGGCCGCGGCCATGCAGGTGCACAGCAGGCAGAAGCGCCTGATCCCGATGTCCTGCTTTGGCAGCGCGCGCGTGAAGTCGATGGCGTCGCACAGGTGGCCGCAGGCCACCTGCACGTAGTGCGCGACTCCGCCCTTGCCCGAGGCATCGGGCGGAAGGTACGACACCCCCCTGCCGCGATCGTCGGCGCGATCCTTGATGATGTTCACCATCTGGAGGCCTTCGCCGAAGCTCGGCGCCAGCGCCATCAGGCGCTCGTGATCGGCTTTGGGATCATACAGCGCGAACAGCGCGGCAAGCAGTTCGCCCACCGCACCTGCGACAAAATAGCAGTAGGAATCGACGTCGTCCTGGGAGCGGATCACTGTGCCGCCGAGGCTCCTGGCCATGCCGTAGCTCAAGATGGCGACGCCGCGCGAGATCACGGAGACGACTGGGCGCGGGAAGGCGTGGGTGCGGCCGATGGCCGGGGCCATCTCGCGCAGCAGCACCCCCTCCGGATCATCCCCGGATCCCGAATAGATCTGCATGGCCCTGGTCTGAAGCGAGATGAGCTTCATGCCGTCCGTGAACTGCCCCTGGGCGAACTCAGCGAACTCCTTGAGCCAGGCGCGCTTCCTGCGGACGTCGGCCTTGGGATCGTCCTCGACCGTGTCGGCGATGCGGCACAGCAGGTAGGCGTTGCCCACGTAGTCAGGAAGCGGGCCGTCCAGGAGCGGGATCGTCAGCGCGAAGGTCCTCGAGACCCCCTTGAGGTGGAACTCCTGGCGCGCCAGATCCATGACCTGTGCCTGCTGCTGCGCTTTTGCTGTCTGCTGCATGATCCCTCCGATGATGGCGACAATTCTAGCAGACGCCCCGCGCGCCGCGCCCCGGCGGCGCCTGCTATGCTTTAGGAGCATTGGAATCTTTTCTTTGGAGTGAAAACATGGCTACAAGTGAAGGCAAGGCAAAGCGCGGCGCCGGGGCGTGCCCTAATCCCGGGCGCCCCAGCGGCGAGCTGCTGCTGCGCACGCTCGCGATGCCGGGGGACGCCAACCCGTCTGGCGATATCTTCGGGGGATGGATCATGTCGCAGATGGACATCGCGGGGTCGCTGCTGGCCCGCGAGGTGGCAGGCGGGCGCGTCGTCACCGCCGCGGTGGACGGCATGTCGTTCGTAAGCCCGGTGGGCGTCGGGGACGTGGTCTGCTGCTACGGCACCTGCGCAAAGATAGGCCACACCTCGGTGACCATCTCACTGGAGCTGTGGGTGAGGACCACGAACGCCGAGAACGGCGGGATGCACCCGCAGCGCCGCCTGGTGACGCGCGCCAACTACGTCTATGTGCACGTAAGCCACGAGGGCAGGCCGATCCCCCTGCCGGAGGACGCGGCGCTGCGGGCGCTGACAGGCACCGGCGCGGCTTCCGCCGGATGCTCCTGATCAAAGCGTCATCAGATCGTCGATGACACGGTTGACCAGCACCTTGTAGTGCTTGGTGAGCTTGTCGTTGCCACCGAGCCTGATGATGTCGACGAAGCCGCAGAGGAACATCGAGATGCAGTCCTCCGCAAGGTCGATGTCCGCACCCGAGCGCAGCTGCTTCTTGCGCACGGCGTTCTTCAATGCCTCGCGGATGTCGCCGCGTCTTTGCTCGTAGAACTTGATGATGCGGTTGCGCGTCGCCTCGTCGCCGGACGTGCCGGCCCAGATGTTCTCTATGAGCGCGAACACCGCCGAGCAGTAAAACCTGATGCTCGCCTCGTCCCCGCAGCTTAGGAGCCACTCGCGAAGCCTCCCCAGCGGATCATCCTCCTCGGGGCTTGCCGCGCGATCCATCTTCTCCTTGAGGTGGTTCTCCTGTGCGATCGACTCGCACAACTCCACTAGGATGTGGCCCTTGTCCTCGAAGTGCCAGTAGATGGCGCCCCTGGTGACGCCTGCGTACTTGGCGATGTCGGACAGGCTGGTGCGCTCAAAGCCGCGGCGTGAGAACAGCCTCATGGCTGAATCGAGGATCGCCTGGCGGGTCTTGAGCGATTCCTCATGGGTCTTCTTACTCATTTTCAGGCCTAATTTTTATCTAATTTGATAGTTAAACAATCAATTAACAATCTTTGGCCGTCATTCTATCACATACATACACGAATGTATGTTTATGGTGTAGAATACATCTCATTGGATACATAGGGTATTTTTCGTGCAATTTTCTGCCGAATGTGAGTTAAATCACATTCGGCCAACCATAAAATAGGCCCTTGCCCCAACCCGCCCTGCATGCTTCGGCAGGCGCGGGCAGTCCGCTTAAGCGGTCCAATCGTCATGAAGCATTAGGAAACTACGCAGGAAAGCTGAAATATGAACAGGACTGGGAAGTTAATCACGCTGGCGTCCCTCGCAGTGGCGGCAGCCATCGCAATCCAGGGATGCGGCAAGCAGCAGCAGGCCCAGCAGCAGGCGGTGCCGGTGGATGTGTACACCGTCAAGACCATGAACGTGCCCGTCACCTCCCGCCTCACCGGGCGCGCCAACCCGGTCAAGCAGGCCGAGGTCAGGCCCCAGGTCAACGGCGTGATCCTAAAGCGCCTGTTCGTCGAGGGCTCGGTCGTGCAGCAGGGGCAGCAGCTCTACCAGATAGACCCGGCCGTCTACCAGGCCCAGGTCGCCTCCGCCGAGGCCTCGCTGGCCTCCGCCAAGGCCACGCTCCACAGTTCGCAGCTTCGCGCCGAGCGCTACGCCAACCTCCTTGGCAACAAGGCGGTGTCCAAGCAGGACTACGACGACGCCCAGGCCACCTTCCTCTCCAACAAGGCCGCCGTGCAGGCTGCCGAGGCGGCGCTCAAGACCGCCCAGATCAACCTCGCCTACACCAAGGTGTACGCCCCGATCACCGGCACCGTGGACCGCTCCACCGTCACCGAGGGCGCCCTGGTCTCCGCCCAGCAGGCCTCCGCGCTGACCACCATCACCCAGCTCGACCCCATCTACGTCGACATGGGCCAGACCGTCGAGGATCACCTCGCGCTGCGCCGCGCCATGAAGGACGGCAAGCTTGAGAGCGAGGACGGCAAGCCGCTCGTGGACATCTACTTCGCCAACGGCGAGAAGTACAAGTACCGCGGCACTATAGAGTTCGCCGAGGTCTCGGTCGACGAGTCCACCGGCATGGTCAACCTGCGCGCCAAGGTGCCCAACCCCGACCACGTGCTCCTGCCCTCGATGTTCCTGCGCGGCGAAGTCCGCGAGGGCGTGAGCCCCAACGTCGAGGTCGTCGAGGCCAAGGCCGTGCAGCGCGAGGCCACCGGCGCCACCTACGTCTACCTCGTGGGATCCAACGGCACCGCCGAGCGCCGCAACATCACCACCGGCGCGCTCTACAACGAGTACTACACCGTCACCGACGGCCTCAAGGTCGGCGACCAGGTCATCACCAGCAACTTCCAGAAGTTCCGCGAGGGCGTGCCTGTCCAGGCTGTCCCGCAGAAGGAAGGCGCAGCAGACGGCCAGGCCAATGCCGCTGCCGGCTCCCAGAAGGAGGAATAACCCGCAATGGCACGTTTCTTCATCAACAGGCCGATCTTCGCATGGGTCATCGCGATCATGCTCATGCTGGCCGGCGTAATGGCGGTCAACACCCTGCCGGTGTCGCAGTACCCGACCATCGCTCCTCCCTCGGTGTCCATCAGCTCCAACTACCCTGGCGCCGACGCCCAGACCGTCGAGCGCGCGGTGACGCAGATCATCGAGCAGAACATGACCGGCCTCGACGGCTACATGTACATGTCCGCGACCTCCGACTCCTACGGCGACTCGGACATCCAGATCACGTTCGAGCCGGGCACCAACGCCGACATCGCGCAGGTCCAGGTGCAGAACAAGATGCAGCAGACCCAGTCGCAGCTGCCCACCTCCGTCCAGCAGAACGGCGTCGACGTGTCCAAGTCCACCGACTCGTTCCTGATGGTCATCGGCGCCTATTCCAAGGACCAGTACCACCACAACGTCGACATCTCCGATTACCTCGAGGCCCACGTCAAGGACCCGATCTCGCGCGTTGACGGCGTGGGCTCGGTGTTCGTGTTCGGCGCCCAGTACGCCATGCGCGTCTGGCTTGATCCTGACAAGCTGGCGAACCTCGGCATCACCGCAGCCGAGGTCAAAGCGGCCATAACTGCGCAGAACGCGCAGGTGACCTACGGCTCATTAGGCGGCACCCCGGCTGTTCCAGGCACTGTGTACTCCTACACCATCACCGGCCAGAAGCACCTGGAGACCGTAAAGGAGTTCCAGAACATCCTGCTGCGCGTCAACACCGACGGCACCAAGGTCTACCTCAAGGATGTCGCGAGGGTCGAGCTGGGCTCGGAGAGCTACAACTACAACGGCCGCTACAACGGGCACGACGCGTCGGGCATCGCAATCCGCCTGTCCTCAGGCGCCAACGCCCTCGACACGGCCAACAAGGTCAAGGCCATCATGGCCACCCTCGAGCCCTACTTCCCCGACTGGATGCAGCTCATCTACCCGTACGACACCACCGACTTCATCAAGGTTTCGATCAACGAGGTGGCCCACACCCTGTTCGAGGCAATCATCCTCGTCATCGTGATCATGTACCTGTTCATGCAGAACTTCCGCGCGACCCTGATCCCGTCGATCACCGTCCCGGTGGTGCTGCTGGGCACCTTCGCGATCATCAAGGCCTTCGGCTTCTCCATCAACACCCTGACGATGTTCGGACTGGTGCTGGCCATCGGCCTGCTGGTCGATGACGCCATCGTCGTCGTCGAGAACGTCGAGCGAATACTGCACGAGGAGCCGGATCTCACGCCAAAGCAGGCGACCATGAAGTCCATGGACGAGATCACCGGCGCACTCGTCGGCATCGCCCTGGTGCTTTCGGCAGTGTTCATACCGATGGCCTTCTTCGGCGGATCGACCGGCGTCATCTACCGCCAATTCTCGATCACTATCGTGTCGGCCATGGTGCTGTCGGTGCTCATCGCCATCATCCTGACCCCGGCGCTGTGCGCGACCATCCTCAAGACTCCCAAGCAGCTTGCCGAGAAGCCCAAGAACCGCGTGATGAGGGTGCTCGAAGGCCAGTTCAACCTCATCTGGACCCCGATCACCAAGCTCCTGGGGCTGTGGAACCGCTTCTACGCGGCCATGAGCAACGCCTACATCAACAAGGTCGGCAAAGTCGTCAAGCACGTCGGCCGCTACCTCGTCTACTACGCGGCGATCTGCGCCGCGCTGGTGTTCGGCTTCCTCAAGATCCCCTCGGCCTTCCTGCCAAACGAGGATCAGGGCGTGCTGATGTGCATGGTCAACCTGCCTGCGGGTTCGACCATCGCCCAGACCCAGACCGCGGTCGACAAGGCCTACAACTACTTCATGGAGAATGAGAAGGAGAACGTGAACGCCATCCAGTCGGTCACCGGCTTCTCGTTTGCCGGCCAGGGCCAGAACAACGCCATGGCCTTCATCCAGATGAAGGACTGGTCGCTGAGAAAGCGCGCCGACCAGCATGTCGACGCGATCGCCGCCCGCGCCATCGGCCCCCTGATGGGGATCCGTGACGGCCTGGTGTTCGCGTTCAACATCCCGGCCATCCCCGAGCTGGGCACCGCGTCAGGCTTCGACATGTTCCTGATGGATAACGCCGGCAACGGCCACGAGGCCCTGACCAAGGTCAGGAACGACCTCATCTACGCCGCCCAGCAATCGCCGCTGCTCGTCCAGGTCCGCGCCAACGGCCAGGACGACACCCCGCAGCTCCACCTCGACCTCGACTACGAGAAGGCCATGGCGCTGGGGCTGACCGTGAGCGACATCAACACCACGCTGTCCACCGCCTGGGGCTCGGCCTACGTCGACAACTTCATGGACCGCAACAAGGTCAAGAAGGTCTACGTGCAGGGCGACGCGCCCTCGCGCATGACCGAGGACGATCTCAAGAAGTGGTACGTGAAGAACAACAAGGGCGAGATGGTTCCGTTCTCGGCCTTCGCCAAGACCTCCTGGACCTACGGCTCGCCGCGTCTTGAGCGCTACAACGGCGTCTCCGCGATGGAAATCCAGGGCGCCCCGGCCCCAGGCATCTCAACCGGCCAGGCCATGGCCGAGATGAAGAGGATCGCCGACAAGACCCTGCCCGCAGGCTACGGCATCTCCTGGACCGGCATCTCCTACCAGGAGCAGCTGTCAGGCAACCAGGCGCCGCTGCTCTACGCGATCTCGCTTCTGGTCGTGTTCCTCTCGCTGGCCGCCCTGTATGAGAGCTGGTCGATCCCGTTCGCCGTCATGCTGGTGGTTCCGCTGGGCATCATCGGCGCCGTCGGCGCGACCTTGCTGACCAACGCCCTGCCGGTGCCGACCGCGCTGCGCAACGACGTCTACTTCCAGGTCGGATTGCTGACCACCGTCGGCCTCTCGGCCAAAAATGCCATTCTGATCGTCGAGTTCGCCAAGAGCCTATACGACGAGGGCCAGAGGCTCACCGAGGCCGTGGTCAACGCCGCGCGCATCCGCTTCCGCCCGATCCTGATGACCTCGATGGCCTTCATCCTCGGCGTGCTGCCGCTTGCCATCTCCACGGGCGCCGGCGCCGCCGGAAGAAACGAGATCGGCGTGTCGGTGATCGGAGGCATGCTCACGGCCACCTTCTTCGCCATCTTCTTCGTGCCGGTGTTCTTCGTGCTGGTGATGCGCTACTTCACCAAGTACGTGCCGCCTGAGGAGAAGCAGAAGCTTGCCGAGAAGGTCAACCGCAAGCGCGAGGAGAATATGAAGGCGATCACCGAGGACGACCTCTGATAAGGTGAAAGCCAACAA
>Ga0256406_1000426_pt1 | contig 78034 bp, 70 predicted proteins | sample RumenRJG_03DNA_FD_185986 | JGI IMG/M metagenome (GOLD analysis project Ga0256406, IMG submission 185986) | Bovine rumen microbial communities from Lethbridge, Alberta, Canada - RJG_03 | ecosystem: Host-associated > Mammals > Digestive system > Stomach > Rumen | place: Canada: Alberta | collected... | reverse complement strand
CAGAGTGGCCAATGCCGGGAACTGATACCCTAAAGCTCTTTCATGATGCCTTCGGTTACAAAAGAATAAGTTTGTGGTGATTCTTGTTAAGTTGCCTCTTGACAAAGGTCATTACATATCAGATTTTATTCTTTTTTCTAACTGATAGCAAGGCGATTTATTTATTTTTTGTAGTCTCTTCCCACAGTTCGGAAAGCTTTTTATCCCGGTAATATCCGGGGCGTTCATCCAGGGGATGGCTGCAGTTCTCCCGTGTGCAGGAAGGATCATCTCCGCCGCAGGTATCACACGGATCCGGATGCCTCAGAGCATACCTGATGGCAGCAAAAACAGCCAGTGCAATAGCAGCCAGTATAACGACAGAAATAAAATTCACGGAATTCCACCCCCTTTCTGAATCAGACGGTGGCTGCGCTCTGATGATCACAGTGAAGGAAAACGCAGCATATATTTGATGATGTCTGAAACAATGAACGCCGTCACAGATGCCAGCCGGGGTAAAGTCTTTTTGAGGAGGGATATCATGACAGACCCTGATCTGCATCCGTAGCGGGTCAGCAGGTTGCGATTAGTTTCTGTTAACATCGATATAATATATCTAACATCATGGAATTGCAACCCCTGATTTTCATTTTTTTCAAATCATCGGATGACGCATATCACACGGAGGGTTTATAGTATGGTCATGGCACAGGAATCCGCTGATGCAGGCGCGGCATTTTTCCGCCCGTTTGCATGTACAGACGCAGAACTGCAGGGCCCAAAAGCAGCTGCAGGATAAAAAAGGAGAAAAATGGTTCTCACAGACATTATCGGACCGATCATGGTCGGTCCCTCCAGCTCACACACAGCAGGCGCCGTCAGGATCGGCATTGTATCGCGCAAACTGCTCGCCGAAGAGGTCGCCTCGGCAAAAATTCTTCTCCACGGCTCTTTTCTCGCCACGGGCAGAGGACACGGCACCGACCGCGCCATTGTGGCCGGCCTTCTCGGCATGAAGGTAGATGATCCCCGCATTCCGCACAGTTTCGAGATCGCGCGGAAGCGCGGCCTTGATTTTTCCATCGGCGGAATCGATCTCGGGGACGCTTACCACCCCAACTCGGTAAAAATGTATCTGAAGGGCCGTCAGGGCAAGGAACTGGAAATCATCGCCTCATCGATCGGCGGCGGCCAGATCCGCATTGTGGAAATCGACGGTCTCGCCGTGAATTTCAGCGGGGATTTCCCCACGCTGATCGTACACAACATCGATCAGCCGGGCCACGTAGCCGAAGTCACGTCCATGCTGGAACACAAAAGCGTCAACATCGCCACGATGCAGCTCAACCGCATCAACCGCGGCGGCAACGCTGTTATGGTTCTGGAATGCGACCAGGAGGTACCGCGCGAGGCGATCCGCTGGCTCGCTCATCTCGAGGGCGTGATCAAGGTCACCTATCTCTCGCTGGCTGATCCGATACCGGAGAAACCAGACGGAGAATAGCCCCTGCAGCACGTCTCTGTCATGCGGCTGTTTAATCCGGTATATCACGCATGCGGCCGTTCTTATCCGCTATATCATGCATGCGGCTGATCTTATCCGGTTTATATCACAGGAGGAGTACATCATGTACCAGTCTCTGGAAACAATATGCAAAGAAGCTCATACATCCGGCAGGCCGTTCTGGAAACTCATCCAGCTCGACGACATGCGTGAGCAGGATATCACCGAGGAAGCCTCACGGCTGTCTATGGAGACCGCCTACCAGGCGATGAAGGATTCAGATACGGGCTACGACCCGGCTCTGCGCTCCCGCAGCGGACTCGTCGGCACCGATGCCGCAAAACTCCACCAGCGCCGCGAAGACGGGCAGATGATCTGCGGTGATCTCATCGCCTCCGTAATGGAGAGAGCGCTCCGCATCGCCGAATCAAACGCCTGCATGAAGCGCATCGTCGCCGCTCCGACGGCGGGATCATGCGGCGTGCTTCCGGCCGTCCTCATCACCATACAGGAAAAATATGGCTTCACCGATGAACAGATGGCAGAATCCCTCTACGTCGCCGGAGGCATCGGCGGCGTGATCGCCAACCGCGCTTTTCTGGCGGGCGCCGAGGGCGGCTGTCAGGCCGAGATCGGATCAGCCTCAGCAATGACGGCGGGCGCTCTGACCTCTCTTCTCGGCGGAACACCCGAACAGATATGCCACGCATCGGCGCTGGCCCTGAAGAACCTGCTCGGTCTTGCCTGCGATCCGGTAGCCGGCCTTGTAGAGGTTCCCTGTGTAAAAAGAAATGTCGTCGGCGCAGTCAACGCCGTCACTTCAGCTGATCTCGCTCTGGCGGGCATCTGCAGCCGCATACCGCCGGACGAAGTCATCGACGCCATGCGCTCGATCGGACGCCGCATGGACGCCTCGCTTCGCGAAACGGGAACCGGCGGCCTCGCGGCGACGCCCACAGGCATGAAAATCCGCGAAGATCTCGCCGGTGACGCCTGATATCAGTTCTGCGTGACATGGCACCTGATGTCAGTTCTGCGCCATCTGCGAACGGGATATGACGCCTGATGTCAGTTCTGCGTCATCCATGAACGGGACAGCCGGTTTTTGACCGTATTTCCCGCTGTTTTTGCCCAGCCGAGGCCGAAGCCGTCGACGCGCACCAGCGTCCATCCGCTGCCAGTTCCGTCTTTTTCCGGATCTCTGATCAACGTCTCGCCGCGAAGATATCTGTCTACGCGGTCATCCGTCGAGGAGAGATCTAGCACCGACGGATAATCATGCAGCGCAAGGGCCAGTGGCTGGGAAGGCTCAAATCTTCCCTTCTTCCACTCCCCCGCGTACAGTCCGTTCCTCAGAAAATTGAGTTTTCTCACACCGTCCGGAAGTTCCTGCGCCAGATAGGCGCGGTCGCCGTAGCGGACGATCTGCTCCGTCTGGATCTCTGTTCCGCGGAAGAAATCTTCCATATATTTACGGTCATCCTGCGCGGTATCCGGCGTATTTCTCTTCTGCCCGCCGCGCGCAGGACCCATACCTCTGTCTTTTTTCTTTCTTCTGTCTTTATTCCTTCTGTCTCTGAATACGCTGTCTATACTGTCAGTGTCGTTGCTCCTGCTGTCTCCGTACCCGCTGTCTCTGCTGCCAAAGACATTGCTGCCAGGGTCTCTGTACACGCTGTCTGTGCGCCCGGTATCTTCACACGCAGCGCAGTTTTCTCCGCCTGCTTTCTTCATCAGGGCAAGGAAATGTCCCTCGCCTTCCATGATATGCGGCCAGATGCGCACCGTCTTCCGGAGTTCCTCATTGCCGTCCGCCCATTCCGGCCGGCCGGGCCTGAAGCCCCCGTAATACGGTTCCACAGGCTGCAGTTCCATATCCGGGTATTCCCGCAGAAACCATCCGATCACCTGCTCATCCTCTTCTGGAGAAAATGTGCAGGTCGAATACATCATCAGGCCGCCCGGTCTCAGCATCTGCCATGCGCTCTGCAGAATCTGCCGCTGGGTGCGGCTGCACTCCGCCGTCCGCTCCGGACTCCAGGCATCCAGAACGGCCTGCGACTTGCGGAACATGCCCTCTCCCGAGCACGGCGCGTCCACGAGGATCTTGTCGAAATACCCCGGAAATACTTCCGCGAGGTTTTCCGGTGTCTCACAGGTCACAAGCATGCGTTCCGTTCCGAAAAGTTCCAGATTGCGGAGCAGCGCACGTGCGCGCGACAGGCTGACATCATTGGCGACGAGCACTCCGGTCCCGTGCAGACGCGCGGCGAGCTCCGTCGATTTGCCTCCCGGCGCCGCGCACAGATCCAGCACGCGGTCGCCCTCACGGACCGGCAGTCTCGATGCCGGCGTCATGGCACTCGGCTCCTGCAGATAATAGACACCTGCCGCATACCAGGGATGCTGTGCGGGCATCACATCATCAGGATAGAAAAATCCATTGTCCACCCACGGTATTTTCTTCACGGGAAAGGGGGCCTTCTCCGCAAATTCCTGCGGCGTGATCTTCATCGTATTCACGCGAAGCCCTCTGCGCCGCGGCCTGTCATAGCAGGAGATGAAAGCATCGAACTCATCTCCCAGGTTTTCCCTCATTCTCTCTGTGAATTTCTCAGGAAGTCTCTCGTCCATCATATGTTATCCTCATCTGCTGCGGGTGGAAGCATCTGTATTCTTCAGAATAGGTGATGGAAGCATCTGTATTCTTCGGAATATCCGTTAGTGCAGGCAACGATATTTTAGCACAGACAGGGGCGCACAGATACCCTGTGCGCCCCTGTCTCTCGATCGTCATTATTCAGGTTTCACAATCAGTCCTGCGGCATCCCTGCCTGCTGAACCGCATCCTCCTTCAGAATCTCGTCATATTTTTCGAGAATCTGTTTCTGAATAGCCTCACGCGTCTCCGAATTGATCGGATGAGCGATATCTCTGTACTCGCCATCGGTCGTCTTACGGCTCGGCATGGCGATGAAGAGGCCCTTCTCCCCCTCGATGATCTTGATGTCATGTACGACAAATTCATCGTCAAAGGTTATGGAGACCACGGCCTTCATCTTGCCCTCTTTGCTTGCTTTGCGAATCCTGATATCTGTGATTTTCATTCAATCCCCCTCCTCGCTTTTTTTAAGCGGGTCAGAACGCGTATCGTTCATTTTTTTCGATAACGATCTTGATTCTGTCTTCGCCGCAATAATACGAATTGGCACGAATTGTATCGCGGCTTTCGACAATACAGTTTTCAATGTGCGTATTGTCGCCGAGATAGACATTGTTCAGGACGATAGAATTCTTAATCACACAATTGTTGCCTACATATACGTCTTTGAAAAGAATTGAGTTCTCAACCTGTCCATTGATAATACAACCACTCGATATCAGACTGTTTCGGACCATGTTGCCAGGATTGTACTTTGCCGGTGGCAGATCGTCGATTTTCGAATATACTTCAGGATACTGATTAAAGAAGTAATCTCGAATCTCCGGTTTGAGAAAATCCATATTCGTTCTGTAATAGGATTCCACCGTAGCGATATTGCTCCAATACGTATTGATTTTATATCCATAAATCCGCTTCAGGTTCTTGTAGCGGATAAAGATATCTTTCACGAGGTCATAACGGCCTTCCTCTGCGCACCGCTCCAGCATCTCAATGAGATGCCTCCTCCGGATCACATAGATGCCTGTGGAGATCAGGCTGGAATCGGAGACCATGGGTTTTTCCTCGAACTCTTCGATCCGGAAATCCTCATTCATCCGCAGCACGCCGAAGCGGTTCGGATCATCGTCATGGCACTGCGTGCATACGATGGTGATATCCGCGCGCTTCGCGATGTGGTACTCCAGAACCTTGTTGAAATCCAGCTTGTACACGCAGTCGCCGGATGCGATGATCACGTACGGCTCATGGCTCTCTTTCAGCCATTTCAGGTTCTGATAGATGGCGTCCGCCGTTCCTCTGTACCACCAGTTGTTCGTGGATGTGACGGTCGGTGTGAATACATACAGGCCGCCCTGTTTTCTTCCGAAATCCCACCACTTGGAACTCATCAGGTGTTCATTCAGGGAACGGGAATTATACTGCGTCAGCACAGCCACCTTCTGAATGTGGGAATTGCTCATGCTGGACAGAGGAAAATCTATGCAGCGGTAACTTCCCGCGATGGGCATGGCCGCAATGGCGCGCTTCTCGGAAAGTTCCTTCATCCGGTTGCTGTTGCCGCCGGCGAGAATGATACCCAGTGCTCTCATACCAGATCACCGCCTTCCTTCAGGAGCGCTCCGCCTCCCGGCAGAAAGCCGTCCGGATAGTCCTCCGGTACTGTATTGCCGGATACGACGGTATTTTTTCCGATCTTCACATCGTTCGGGATCACGGTTTTCTCCCCGATCGTAGCGAGTCCCCACGCATAGATCGCGGGCTTCAGCACGTTGGGCGCCTCTTCGCCGATGCCGATCTCCGCATTCTCACCTATCTTCGCCTCCTCGGCGACGATGGCCTTGTAAATATGCGCACCTGCACCGACCACCGAATTCCGCATGATGATCGAATCGCGGACGACAGAACCCCTGCAGATCGTCACGCCCGGACCGATCACGCTGTTGTATACCTCGCCGTAGACTTCCGTGCCCTCGCCGATGATGCAGCGGTCAACCACACCTTCAGAAGACACATACTGCGGCCGGATAATATCGCCCTTGGTGTAGATCTTCCAGAATTCCTCATAGAGATTGAATTCCGGGACGATATCGATCAGCTCCATATTCGCCTGCCAGTACGACCCCAGCGTTCCGACATCCTTCCAGTAGCCGTTGAATTCATAGGCGAACAGCCGCTTTCCCGAATCTCTGCAATAGGGAAGAATATGCTTGCCGAAATCACAGCCGGGCTGATCCTTCAGCGCGATCAGGGATTCCTTCAGTGTCTTCCAGCTGAAAATGTAAATGCCCATCGAAGCGAGATTGCTCCTGGGATGGGCAGGCTTTTCCTCAAATTCAGTGATCCGTCCGTGTCCGTCCGTAATCATGATGCCAAACCGGCTCGCTTCCTCTATCGGCACTGGCATGCAGGCGACCGTGACATCCGCGTGATTCGCCTTGTGGTAATCCAGCATGACCTCGTAATCCATCTTGTAGATGTGGTCGCCGCCGAGGATCAGCACGTAATCCGGATGGTAGTTTTCCATATACGCGAGGTTCTGATAGATCGCATTCGCCGTACCTGTATACCACTCCGTATCCGTACTCTTTTCGTACGGCGGAAGCACGGAAACGCCTCCGACGTTGCGGTCCAGATCCCACGGAATACCGATACCGATATGGCTGTTCAGTTTGAGCGGCTGATACTGTGTGAGAACACCCACCGTATCAATGCCCGAATTGATACAGTTGCTCAGAGGAAAATCGATGATTCTGTATTTGCCCCCGAACTCCACAGCTGGTTTCGCCATTTTGGTCGTGAGAACTCCCAGGCGGGAACCCTGGCCGCCAGCCAGTATCATGGCGATCATTTCTTTCCTGATCATAAAAACCACCCCTTATCACCATGAAAAAAGCCCCTGATACGGAATCTCCTTCTCAGGGAATCTACCCGGAAAACACTGTCGGGTTTATATTTTATTAGTATAGCATATAGGTGTTAAAAATTGTGAACTTTTTTATTCCGCAACTGCGCAAAATGGTTTGAATGACACGGGCAATTATTGTATCATTGTAACCGTTGCCTGATGTACCATATTCATCCCGCATCACCTGGGAGAGATGCTGTTTCCAAGCATAGGTGAAGAGGAGCCGCATTGGTTTTTTCCAGTCTGTTTTTTGTGTTCTTTTTTCTGGTTCTGAATATCATTTCGCAGGTCTTCCTGAAGGACACGCGCAGCAAAAATATTGCAATGCTGATTTTTTCGCTGGTGTTCTACTCCTGGGGCGGACCGCGCTATCTGCTTCTGCTGATGGGCATGGCGGCGATCTCATGGATCGGCGCCATCTGCATCGAGCGGACACGCACAAAGACCGGTCATAAGGCGGCCATGATCATCACGGTGGCAGCATGTCTCGCGATCCTCGCCATTTTCAAGTACACCGGTTTCTTCCTGACTACAGTAAAAAATATCGTCGGCGTGCCGAAAGTGATCCCCGAAATTGCCCTCCCGATCGGCATCTCCTTTTACACGTTTCAGCTGATCTCCTATGTGGTCGATGTGTACCGCAGGGACACGGAGGCCCAGCGCAGCTACTGGATGCTGCTTCTGTATGCGTCTCTCTTCCATCAGTGTATTGCGGGACCGATCGTGCGGTATAAGGATGTCATCACCGATCTTGAGAAACGGAAGACAAAGACATCGGAGATCAGCCGCGGCGTGAGCCGTTTCTCCATCGGGCTCGCCAAAAAGGCGATTCTTGCCAACGGATGCGCATCGCTCGCGGATTCGCTTCTGCAGGGTACGGCGGCGGAGATGGCCGCAGTGCCCGCTACGGGCGTCATGCTCAGCTCGCTGGCATATATGCTGGAGATTTACCTGGATTTCTCCGCCTATTCCGACATGGCTATCGGCATGGGACTGATGTGCGGCCTGCATTATAAGGAAAACTTCAATTATCCGTACATCTCGCGTTCCGTGACGGAATTCTGGCGCAGATGGCATATCTCGCTGAGTATGTTTTTCCGTGATTACGTGTATATACCGCTCGGCGGCAGCCGCTGCTCTCTGAGACGGCAGATTTTCAACCTCATCGTCGTGTGGAGCCTTACCGGTCTCTGGCACGGTGCGAGCTGGAATTTTGTCATCTGGGGTCTCGGTTACGGCGTGCTTCTTATGATCGAGCGCTATGTCATCGGTAAAGACCGCTGGAAAAATGTGCCGGCACCGGTCAGTCATCTGGTCGTACTTCTCATTGTTTACGTGGGCTGGATTCTTTTCCGCTTTACAGACAGAGCCAGCCTTGCGACCGTGCTGAAGGGTCTGTTCTGCCTGAACGGCAATGCCTTCACCAGCACCTCCGTCGCCATTACCTTCAAAAATTACATTTTCTTCCTGATTTTCTGCTGTGTGGCATGCACGCCGCTCGGCGTGAATCTGATGAATTGGATCAGACAGACCGCCCGCAATGCAGACAGGCTGCGCATCGTCCTGGCTGCGTGGGATGTTATATATCCGACAGCGCTTCTTATTCTCTCAGCTATGGCGCTCGCCGGCGACAGTTACAATCCGTTCCTGTATTTTCAGTTCTGATCAGGTGAAGTGAGGCTGCATATATGAGCGATACAGATAAAGAAGACAGCGCAAAGTCCGCTGCGACACAGGATCTGTCCGACAGAAGAAAACGATGGGCGCAGAAGCGCGCCCGGCGTGAAAAACACATAGCAGGCGTATCCGCTGTTCTGCGGATACGTCTGTTCATGCTGGTGCTGCTTATTTTTTTCGTGATCGGTCTGATATGGTTTGCCAGACCCAAAACTTCCACACTGGAAAAGCGCACGCTCACGAAATTTCCGACGCCGACCGCGGAAAGTTTTCTGGACGGTGATTTTTTCAAGGGGATCTCGACCTGGTATGCAGATACCTATCCTCTGCGTGAGCCCATGATCGCCGGATTCATGAAATTCCGGAATCTCTACGGCATACAGTCAGAACAGCTGATCAACGGAGACAATGCGGCATCGGGAGAGAGTATTCCCGATTCTGCGGACGAATCGCTGAAAACGGTGTCCACCGATGAGACCGGCGCAGCCGCTTCTTCATCGTCGGAGACGGCGCAGGATACAGAGGATACGACGGTAGCAGCCATGGATCTGCAGGGTGATATCTATATCTCCGGCAACAAGGGCTACGGTCTGTACTATTTTCAGAAGGATCAGGCAGACCAGATGATCCGCACCTTCAACCAGATTTATGAGAGCATCCACGACAAAGCGAATATGTACCTGATGATCGTTCCCAACGGCTCGGCTGTTGAGCTGAACCAGGCGACGCTCGACAGTCTGGGCGGGAGCAATGACGGCGACGCGATACACTATATCTACAGCGGTCTGGAGGACGGCATCAAAACCGTTGATGACTACACCGCTCTGAAGGATCATAAAGACGAATACATTTACTTTAACACCGATCACCACTGGACACAGCTCGGCTCCTACTATGCATACCGCGAATTCTGTTCTGTAAAGGGCATCACCCCGCATGAACTGTCGGATTTTACGGAAAAGGATTTTCCGGGATTTCTGGGAAGCTATTATTCCGAGAGCAATCAGTCACCTGAACTGGCTTCGAATCCTGATACGGTACAGACATGGAAGCCGAAAGGAACAAATGACATGAAACTGGTTACCACAGACGGGCAGGAGACTGACTGGTGGATCATCAGCGACGTATCAGACGCGCCCGAAGGAGAGAAATACACCACTTTCGCCGGCAGCGACAATCCGTTCAGCTATGCACACAACGACGCCATCCAGGACGGCAGCTCCGTTCTCGTCGTCAAGGATTCGTACGGCAATGCTTTTATCCCGTGGCTGATCGATCATTATGAGAATGTTTACTGGGTTGACCCGCGCTACGATACGACAGATACGGTTTCAAAGCTGGAGTCGGAGTACGGCATTGACGATGTGATCTATGAATGCAGCATCTATAACGGATCGACGACGGCGCTGCAGAGTGCGTATCTCGCGATCGGCCAGTAATACGGCAGGGCGGCTCCGGTCGTCTTGAAATATGAAAAGGCTGCATGTATAATAGCGGTGCGCGAGAGCGGATCTCTCCGATGAGATCGCGCACCCGCCGTATATAATACAGATAACACGAGATAAAAAGCCCGTTGCGGCTGCATTTTTTACAATAAACAGGAGCAGCAATCATGTACCAGATCCAGTTTGACAAACCCTGTCATCTGCATTTTATCGGCATCGGAGGCATCAGCATGAGCGGCCTCGCGGCCATTCTTCTGACCAGACATTTCCGTATCTCCGGATCCGACGCAAAGCAGACAGAACTGACGAAACGCCTTGAGCAGGAGGGCGCCGTCATCCACTATCCGCAGGCGGCGGAGAATATCACGGACGATATCGACGCTGTCATTTATACGGCAGCTATTCATCCGAGCAACCCCGAATACGCCGCTGCCGTGGAGAAGCATATTCCGATGCTCACCCGCGCCCAGCTGCTCGGTGAGATGATGCGGCATTACAAGACGCCGATCTGCGTATCCGGTACGCACGGCAAGACGACCACTACTTCCATGGCCGCCCACGTCATGATGCAGGCCGGTCTGGATCCGACAGTTTCCGTCGGCGGCATTCTCCCGCTGATTCACGGCAATTACCGCATCGGCGGAACAGATACCTTCCTTATGGAAGCCTGCGAGTATACGAACAGCTTTCTGAGCTTTTTCCCGAAGATCTCCATCATTCTGGACATTGACGCAGATCACCTGGACTTCTTCAAGGATCTGGATGACATCCGCCATTCGTTCCGCAAGTTCGCTGAACTTCTTCCGGCGGACGGCACGCTGATCATCAACGCGGATGATCCGGCATACAAGATGATCACCAGAGATCTGCCCTGCCATATCGTTACTTTCTCCATGAGCAACCGCGGACAGTATACGGCGGATATGATCACCTATGATGCACTCGGTCACGCTTCTTTCCGCGCTCTTCACAACGGCACGCCTGTCGGAACATTCCATCTGCAGGTACCCGGAGAGCACAACGTGAGCAATGCGCTCGCCGTGATCGCCCTGGCCGGTGTCCTCGGCATCGACGTCAAAGATGTCGATGCGGGATTTGCCTCATTCCACGGCACAAACCGCCGTTTTGAGAAAAAAGGAACTGTCAACGGTGCTGTCGTGATCGATGATTACGCACATCATCCGACGGAGATCAAGGCGACGCTGAACACGGCACAGCGCGTCCCGCACAGGACGATCTGGTGTGTTTTCCAGCCGCATACCTATACCCGCACCAAGGCGCTTCTTCCGCAGTTTGCCGAGGCACTTTCTCTGGCCGACCATGTGGTCCTCGCGGATATCTACGCCGCGCGCGAGCTGGACATCTACGGCATTTCCTCGAAGGATCTCCAGCAGGAGATTCAGAAACTGGGGACAGAGTGCGAGTACTTCCCGTCCTTCAGCGAGATTGAGGACTATCTCCGGGGTCATGTGAAGGAAGGAGATCTCGTCATCACGATGGGTGCCGGCAACATCGTCCGCGTGGGCGAGGCGCTGGTTTCCGACACGAAGAATGCCTGAACGCATGACGGAGAATTAAATGGGAATGCTCACGATCAAGGACAGCCGTCTCTCGGGCGTCACGCTCGTCCCGGACGATTTTGTCGATTACTATATGCCCCGCTCAAACGGGGAATTTGTCAAAATATATCTGTACCTTCTCCGCTGTGTGCACAAGGACGGTCCGGACCCGACGCTCTCTACGCTGGCCGACGTCTTCTCCTGTACGGAGAAGGATATTCAGCGTGCGCTGAACTACTGGCAGCGTGCAAGCCTTCTGCGCCTTACCTACACGGGCTCCGGGAAAAACCGCACCCTGACCGGTATTGAGCTGCTGCCCGTGCGGGCCAGCCTGAATGTCACACAGTCAGATCCCGATGCGGAGCAGATGGACAGCGAACCCGCGGCCGGAGAACAGTCTGCCGAACCGGCACAGATCTCTTCTTCGCGCGTACGCGCCCTGAAGGATGACGCCAATGCGAAGCAGATCCTGTTCGTCACGGAGAAATATATCGGCCGCCCTCTCACATCCACAGATATGCAGCGGATCCTGTATTTTTACGATGTGCTTCACTTTCCTCCGGACCTGATCGATTACCTGGTGGAATACTGCGTCGAGCGCGGCCACCGGAATTTTAATTATATTGAAAAGGTCGGTCTCGCCTGGAATGAGGCCGGAATCCGCACGATGCAGGAGGCGAAGGATCAGAACAACCTGTATCTGAATAAATATTTCAAGATCTTCAAATACTTCGGCATCCGGAACCGCAATCCGATTCCCGATGAGATCCAGCAGATGGACAAGTGGCTCAATGAATACGGGAGCACGATGGAGATGATCGAGGAGGCTGCGCGCCGCACGATCGCCAAGACATCGCAGCCCAGCTTTCCCTATGCCGACAGAATCCTTTCCGACTGGCACACGGTGGGCTGCCGTTCGCTGGAAGAGGCGACCAGATACGAAGCCGAACACCCTGCCCCCGCCGCCCGTCAGAGCGACGGCAGAAACATCCGGCCGTCGAACAGCGGAAAGCCGTCAGGTACCGGCTTCAATTCCAATTTCCATCAGCGGGATTACGATTACGACCAGCTGGAACAGGCCCTTACAGACCGGCAGAATCAATAATGCCGCCAACCCGGCAGTGCCGGTGCGCAGGACAGCATGAGGAATATATATGGCTCTGACGAATGAACAATATGACAGAATCATGCGGATCTACAATGACCGGCAGCTCCGCGACAGACGCGAGACCGACCGGCGGCGCGATGAGGCTTTCCGCGCCATACCGCGGCTGCAGGAGATCGACGACGAGATCGCCGATGCCGGCATCCGGAAGGCAAAGCATCTTCTCGGCAGCAGGGATGTAAAGGACGTCGACCTCGATGCGCTGATCAGCCGTCTGAAGGAAGAGCGCAGTGCGCTTCTTCAGATCCACGGCTATTCTCCGGACTATCTGGAGCCTGTGTACGAATGTCCGGTCTGTCATGACACCGGCTACGTAAACGGCAGGAAATGTTCCTGCTTCCGGAAACTCGAGACGGAATTTCTCTACAAAGATTCCCATCTCGGTGATATTCTGGACAAGGAGAACTTCAGCACGTTCCGCCTGGATCTGTATGATGATACAACTGCCAGCACAAAAGCCGGCCATACACCGCGCTGGGAAGCGGAAGCAGCTCTCTCCGCCTGCCGCGCTTTCACGCAGAAATTTCCGTGCGGTGAAAATCTCATGATCTACGGTGACGTCGGCGTCGGCAAATCCTTCCTGACGCACTGTATTGCCAGAGAACTGCTGGACAGATCGTTCAGCGTCCTCTATATGCCTGCCTATGAGATCTCCGATCTGAACGGCAAGTACCGTTTCAATCAGGAGGACAGTCTCCGCGAGGCCCACGACAGTATTTTTTCCATGGACCTGCTGATCATCGACGATCTCGGCGCCGAGCTGGTCAACAACTTCGTCAGCTCGCTGTTCTTCCAGATCATCAATGAACGCATTCTGAGCCACCGGTCGACCGTGATTTCAACCAATCTGTCTCTGGCCGGCTTCAGAGAGTCTTTTTCCGAAAGAACATTTTCCCGTATGACGGGTTCCTATCAACTGATCCATCTGTCCGGAAAAGATCTCCGGATCCAGAAAAAATTAGGAGGAAACGGAAATGGGTGACAACAAGAAGCAAACTTACGAAGCTGAACCTGTCGGCCGCCTGGGGATCATTCCTCTGCAGAGCTGTGCATCTCTCGGTAAAAAAGTGGATGATTACCTCGTGAGCTGGCGAAGAGGCCGCGCACTTGACGGAAGTGACATCGGAAAACTCGACGGCTACGCGAGAAGTTCCTATATCATTCCCACCGATGTGCCGCGTTTCGGCTCCGGCGAGGCAAAGGCTGTTCTGGGCGAATCTGTCCGCGGCGACGACATTTACCTCATGGTCGATGTGTGCAACTACTCCCTGACATACAATATCTGCGGCTATACGCATCACATGTCTCCGGATGACCACTATCAGGACCTGAAGCGTGTGATCTCCGCGATCGCCGGCAATGCCCGGCGCATCAACGTCATCATGCCTTTCCTCTATGAAAGCCGCCAGCACCGCAGAACCGGCCGTGAATCGCTCGACTGCGCGATTGCGCTGCAGGAACTTGTGGACATGGGCGTCGACAATATCATCACCTTTGATGCCCACGACCCGCGGGTACAGAACTCGATCCCGCTGCACGGCTTTGAGACGATCCGTCCCTCCTATCAGTTCATCAAAAATATACTGCGCCACGCGGAATCCGATATGAAGATCGATTCCGACCATCTGATGTGTATCAGCCCCGACGAGGGCGCAATGGAGCGTGCGATCTACATTGCCAACAACCTCGGCATCGATATGGGTATGTTCTACAAACGGAGAGACTACTCCACGATCGTGGATGGTCATAACCCGATCGTCGCGCACGAATTTCTCGGCGCCGATGTCACCGGCAAGGATGTCATCATCGTCGACGATATGATCTCCTCCGGCGGAAGCATGATCGACACCGCACGCCTGCTGAAGGAGCGCGGCGCAAAGAACATCTACATCTGCTGCACCTTCGGGCTGTTCACCAACGGTCTGAAAAAATTTGATGAGGCATACGCAAAGGGCTGGTTCACCAAGCTCGTCACGACCAATCTCGTATATCAGAAGCCGGAGCTTCTCCTGAAGCCCTATTACATCAGCTGCGACATGAGCAAATACATCGCACTGCTGATCGATACGCTGAACCACGACGGTTCGATCAGTTCGCTGCTCGATCCGCGCGACAGGATCCAGAAAGTTCTGCGCAAGTTTGAAAATCACGAGCCTATATAAATCTGCGCAGCACAGTTTTTTATCGCCTCACCTCACACATGCTCTGCATGTGTGAGGTGAGACTCACTGACCGCATAGAAGAAAGCGGGGTAAAACAAAGTGTTTTACCCCGCTTTCTTCTGCTTATTTTCTGCTGCTTATTCTTCTGCAGCTGATTTTCAGCTATCGCCCTCAGTTCAGCTCTTTTTGCTCTTTGCGCTGATCTCGGAACGCTTCCTGAGTCTTGAATCCAGAATTCTCTTGCGGATACGGAGACTCTTCGGTGTCACCTCAAGCAGTTCGTCGTTGTCGATGAACTCAAGTGCCTGCTCCAGGGAAAGGCGGAGCGGCGGCGTCAGCGTGAGTGCTTCATCCGAAGATGATGTACGCGTATTGGTGAGATGCTTCGTCTTGCAGACGTTCAGCTCGATATCCTCCGGCTTGGATGAAGAACCTACGATCATGCCGGCGTATACTTTTTCACCGGGACCGATAAAGAGTGTTCCTCTCTGCTGGGCTGCGAACAGTCCGTAGGTAACCGAAATTCCGGGCTCGAAGGCGATCAGCGAACCTGTCTTGCGGAAGGTGATATCGCCCTTATACGGCTCATAGCTGTCAAAAATCGTGTTGATGATGCCGGTGCCCTTGGTCATGGTCATGAAGCCGCCGCGGAAACCGATCAGTCCTCTGGACGGAACACGGAACTCCAGACGGGTCACACCGGCGTTGCCGGCTGTCATATTGATCAGTTCGCCCTTGCGCTCGGACAGCGTCTGAATAACGGAACCGGAATATTCCTCCGGCACATCGATATAGGCGAGCTCTACCGGCTCAAGCTTTTTGCCGTTCTCATCGTATTTATAAATAACCTCTGCCTTGCTGACAGCGAACTCGTAACCCTCGCGGCGCATTTCCTCGATCAGTACGGACAGATGCAGCTCTCCACGGCCTGAAACCTTGAAGCAGTCGGCGGAATCCGTATCCTCCACGCGGAGGCTGACATCGGTGTTGAGCTCGCGGTAGAGACGGTCGCGCAGGTGACGGGATGTCACATAGGTTCCCTCCGTGCCTGCGAGCGGAGAGTCATTGACGACAAAATTCATGGAGATCGTCGGCTCCTCAATCTTCTGGAACGGAATCGGCTTCGGATCTTCAGGATCACAGAGCGTATCACCGATGTGGATGGAGGCGATACCCGATACGGCGACGATCTCACCGACCATAGCCTCTTCCACCTCGATCCTCTTCAGACCGTCAAATACATACATCTTGCTGATCTTCACGCGCTCCCTCTTGTCGGGATCGTGGTGGTTCATCAGCAGGACTTCCTGATTCAGCTTCAGCGAACCGTTGTCGATCTTGCCTACGCCGATACGTCCGACGTATTCGTTGTAGTCGATCGTGCTGACAAGCATCTGAATACCGAGATCCGGATCGCCTTCCGGTGCCGGAATGTATTTCAGAATCGCCTCAAACAGAGGCGTCATATCCTTTCTCTCATCTTCCAGCTCGTTGGTGCACCAGCCGTCACGCGCAGATGCGTACAGGAACGGAGCATCCAGCTGTTCGTCGCTCGCGCCCAGATCCATGAGAAGTTCAAGGACTTCATCCACCACTTCGGTCGGACGGGCATTCGGACGGTCTACCTTATTAATAACGACAACAACCTTCAGATCGAGAGCGAGAGCCTTCTGCAGAACAAAACGTGTCTGCGGCATCGGTCCCTCAAAAGCATCCACCAGCAGGATAACGCCGTTAACCATCTTGAGCACACGCTCCACCTCGCCGCCGAAATCGGCATGGCCGGGGGTGTCGATGATATTGATTTTTGTTCCCTTATAATGTACCGCCGTATTCTTCGAGAGGATGGTAATACCGCGCTCTCTCTCGATAGCGCCGGAGTCCATGACACGTTCCTGCACCGCCTGATTGTCACGGAAAATTCCGCTCTGACGCAGAAGCTTATCGACCAGCGTGGTCTTGCCGTGATCGACATGGGCAATAATGGCAACATTCCGGATATCATCTCTGGTGATTTTCATCTTACTTACCTCACTGACTTACGGTCTGAAAACCGTACACACTGTGACGCTGCAAACTCTCCGGATTCTCTCTCACCGCCCGCCTGTGTCCGATCCCGCCGGACCGCCGCGGTGCCCGCCCGGAGCGCGCCACTGCTGAATTGTTTATTTCTTGACAACGCGGTGATTATAGCACAATTATTTTTATTTGTGTAGAGTTTATCAGGATTCCGTGCTAAACTAAAAGCATGTATTTTTACTTCAAGGAGGGACTTTCATGTCTATTTTTACAGGTGCAGCTGTTGCTATCATCACGCCCATGAATGATGACCTCACAGTTAATTACGCTAAGCTTGACGAGATTCTGGAGTGGCATATTGCTCACAGCACGGATGCGATTGTCATCTGCGGTACGACCGGCGAATCCGCAACGCTCAGCGAGGAAGAGCATATGGCCGTAGTAAAACACTGTGTTGAGACGGTAAACCACCGGATCCCTGTGATCGCCGGAACCGGTTCCAACAGCACATATACTGCCATCAACCTTTCCAAGGAGGCTGAGAGCTACGGCGTAGATGCAGTTCTTGTGGTGACCCCTTATTATAACAAGGCCACGCAGGACGGTCTGAAGCGTCACTATTCCGAGATCTCGGACGCCATCCACACACCGATCATCATGTACAATGTACCGTCACGTACCGGATGCAATATCAAGCCCGAGACGGCCGCTTATCTCTGCCACAATGCAGAGAACATCCGCGGAATCAAGGAAGCGAGCGGAGATATCTCCCAGATCGCGAAGGTCAAGGAACTCTGCGGTGATGAGATCGAGCTTTATTCCGGAAACGACGACCAGGTCATCCCGATCATGTCGCTCGGCGGCCTCGGTGTGATCTCGGTTCTCTCCAATGTCGCTCCGCAGTATACACACGATATGTGCAGCTATATGCTGAACGGCGATGTGAAGAAAGCCTGCAGCATGCAGCTGAAGGCGCTTGATCTGATCCGCGCTCTCTTCTGCGAGGTTAACCCGATCCCGGTCAAGACAGCCATGAACATGATGGGCTTCAACGTCGGACCGCTCCGCGGACCGCTGTACGGCATGGGCGAAGCTGATCAGAAGGTTCTCCGCAGGGCGCTGATTGATTTCGGCATTAAGCTTGCCTGAATACATGGACTATACGGTCGGGACAGAAAGGACAGATAAATGATAAAAATACTGCTGAACGGATGCAACGGACACATGGGAAAAGTTCTGACGGATCTGATCGCAGCCGACCCCGACACAGAAACGGCCGCCGGCATAGACATTGCACCAGATGCTGTCAAACAGAGCTATCAGGTATTTGCCACACCGGACGCCTGCACTGCAGATGCCGATGTCTGCATCGACTTTTCCAATTTTCACGCAGTACCCGGTCTTCTCGACTACTGTGCCGGGAAAAAGCTTCCGCTTGTTCTCTGCACGACCGGTCTGACCGATGAAATTCTGACGCAGGTTAAGGCGGCATCAGAGAAGACAGCCATTCTCCGCTCTGCCAACATGTCACTCGGCATCAATCTGCTTATGAAGGTGCTGAAGGAAGCTGCGGCGACACTTGCACCGGCAGGCTATGATATGGAGATCGTGGAAGCGCACCATAACCGCAAGCTGGATGCCCCCAGCGGAACAGCTCTTGCTCTCGGTGAGAGCATGAACGAAGCGCTGAACAATGAATACCACTTCGTGTTTAACCGCCATGACCGCGTTGAAAAGAGAGATGCCAGAGAGATCGGCATTTCCTCCGTTCGCGGCGGCACGATCGTCGGCATTCACAACGTTATGTTCGCCGGACAGGATGAAGTCATCGAGTTCAAACACACTGCTTACTCCCGTGCGATCTTTGGAAACGGTGCCATCCAGGCAGCCAAATTCCTCGCTGGAAAGCCCGCTGGTATGTACGATATGTCTGACGTCATCGGCTGATCGTCTTACTGCATCATATGTCCTGTATGTGTGAACTGAGATTTCCGCCTGTACACGCAGCGAGATAAAACGAATCCCGAACCTCTTTCGAGGTCCGGGATTCTTTCGTTTCCGCCGTATACGGCTTTATTGTCTCATCAGCGGGCTTCGCCGTGCGTTCAGCACCTGCTGTTCCCTAATGATTTACTGCTCGTCGCCCTCATCTGACTCATCGAAGGTGAGCTCCTCATCGTTGTCTCCGCTGCTGCCGAGCAGGCTCGGATCAACGCTCTCCTCAGGCACATCGGTTTCCGGTGTATCATCAACGATGATCTCTTCCTCGTCCTCAGCTTTCTCTTCAGCCGCCTCAGCAGCTTTCTTCGCCTCAAATTCAGCATCAGTGTTCAGCTTCAGATTGCGGTAATACTTCATGCCGGTTCCTGCGGGAATCAGCTTACCGATGATGACATTCTCCTTCAGGCCGACCAGATGATCTACCTTGCCCTTGATCGCAGCGTCTGTCAGTACACGTGTTGTCTCCTGGAAGGATGCTGCTGACAGGAACGAATCCGTCGCCAGAGAAGCCTTGGTGATACCGAGAAGGATACGCTCGTAGGTAGCCGGCTTCTTGCCCTGTTCCTCAGCCTCATCATTGGCATCAAGGATATCGAGATAATCCACCATACGACCGGTCATGAAATTCGTATCGCCCGGATCATCCACGCGTGCCTTACGAAGCATCTGACGAACGATGACCTCGATATGCTTGTCGCAGATATCAACACCCTGCTGACGATAGGTCTTCTGAACCTCGCTGAGCAGGTAATCCTGAACAGCCTCCGGTCCCTTGACCTTGAGCAGATCATGCGGGTTGATTGAACCTTCTGTGATCGGATCGCCGGCCTCAAAACTCACGCCGTCGGCGTTCTCCTCAATTTCCTTCTTCAGTCTTGTGCCGAACGGGATCAGGTAGGTTCTGGAATCACCTGTCTCATCGTTGGTCACAACGACCTCACGTTTCTTCTTCGTATCCTGCAGACGTGCCACACCCTTGATCTCGGTGATGATAGCAAGTCCCTTCGGCTTACGGGCCTCGAAAAGCTCCTCGACACGGGGAAGACCCTGTGTGATATCGTTACCGCCTGCAACACCGCCGGTATGGAAGTTTCTCATGGTCAGCTGTGTACCGGGCTCACCGATCGACTGTGCCGCGATGATACCGACAGCCTCGCCGACCTGTACGACTTCGCCGGTCGCCATGTTCGAGCCATAGCACTTGGAGCAGATGCCCATCTTGGAACGGCAGGTGAGGATCGTGCGGACCTTAACTCTCGTGATCGGCTCGCCTTTTTCATCGACACCGACCGTCGTGATCTTCTGTGCACGGCTCGGTGTGATCATATGGTTCTTCTTTACGATCACATTGCCGTCTTTATCCTTGATCTCATAGCAGGAGAACCGCCCGGTGATGCGCTCCTGGAGCGTCTCGATGACACGCTTGCCATCGGTGATCTCCTCAACCCACATACCGGGGATCTCTTTCCTGTTCGCCGAGCAGTCGGGCTCGCGGATCATCAGCGTCTGCGATACATCGACCATACGACGGGTCAGGTAACCGGAGTCGGCTGTACGGAGTGCCGTATCGGACAGACCCTTGCGGGCGCCGTGTGCGGACATGAAATACTCCAGAACGTCCAGACCCTCACGGAAGTTCGACTTTACAGGCAGCTCGATGGTCTTACCGGTAGTATCCGCCATCAGACCACGCCAGCCGGCCAGCTGAAGGATCTGCTTATCGGAACCACGGGCTCCCGAATCTGCCATCATGAAAATGTTGTTGTACTGATCGAGGTTGTCCTTTACAGCTTTTTCAAGCTGGGAACCCATGTTGGTCCAGGTCTCGATAACCTCTTTGTAACGGCCCTTCTCATCTACGAGACCGAACTTGAAGTTCTGGTTGATGGCATCAACCTTCTTCTCAGCCTCTTCGATCAGCGTCTGCTTGCTCTCCGGAACGACCATATCCTCGATGGAAACCGTCATGCCGGCGCGGGTTGAAATGTGATATCCCATGGCCTTTACGTGGTCCAGCACCTCAGCGGTTACTGTCGCCCCGTGCAGATCCATGACTTTCTGAAGAATTTTCTTCAGATCACCCTTCTTAACCATGAAGTCGATCTCAGGAAGCAGCTCATTGCCCGGAACCGTACGGTCTACATAGCCCAGATCCTGCGGGATCACCTCGTTAAAAATAAACCGGCCGAGCGTGCACTCGATGACAGCGGAAATATCATTTCCCTGTGCATCCTTGCCGTAGCGGCGAACCTTTATTCTCGACTGATATTTTACGTATCCGTTCTCATAGGCGAGAATGGCTTCGTTGAGATCCTTGTAATAGCTTCCCTCTCCGACAGTGCCCTTGCGCTCCTGTGTCAGGTAATAGATACCGAGTACCATATCCTGTGAAGGAACGGCAACGATACCACCGTCAGAAGGTTTCAGAAGGTTGTTCGGCGAAAGCAGCATAAAGCGACACTCCGCCTGTGCTTCTGCGGTCAGCGGAAGATGAACAGCCATCTGGTCTCCATCGAAATCTGCGTTGAAAGCGGTGCAGACGAGCGGATGAAGCTTGATAGCCTTGCCTTCCACGAGTACCGGCTCGAAAGCCTGAATACCAAGACGGTGCAGCGTAGGCGCACGGTTCAGCATGACAGGATGCTCTTTGATAACATCCTCGAGTACATCCCATACCTGCGAATCCATCTTCTCGACCATCTTCTTGGCCGCCTTGATGTTGTTGGCGATCTGGCGTGATACCAGTTCCTTCATGACAAACGGCTTGAAAAGCTCCAGCGCCATCTCCTTCGGGAGACCGCACTGATAGATCTTCAGTTCAGGACCGTTGACGATAACCGAACGGCCGGAATAGTCTACACGTTTGCCGAGGAGGTTCTGACGGAAACGTCCGGATTTACCTTTCAGCATATCGGACAGTGATTTCAGCGCACGGTTGCCGGGACCCGTGACAGGTCTTCCGCGGCGGCCGTTATCGATGAGCGCATCCACTGCCTCCTGCAGCATTCTCTTCTCGTTGCGGACGATGATATCCGGCGCACCGAGATCCAGCAGTCTCTTCAGACGGTTGTTGCGGTTGATAATACGTCTGTACAGATCATTCAGATCAGAAGTGGCAAAACGGCCGCCGTCCAGCTGTACCATCGGACGGAGATCCGGCGGGATGACCGGGATGCAGTCCAGGATCATCCACTCCGGGCGGTTGCCGGATTCAATGAATGCCTCGAACACTTCAAGTCTCTTGATGATTCGCGCTTTCTTCTGTCCGGACGCTGTCTCCAGCTCTTCTACCAGTTTGTCATACTCAGCCTGCAGATCGATCCCGCAGAGGAGTTCCTTGATCGCCTCAGCGCCCATGCCCACGCGGAATGCGTTTGCACCGAATTCCTCTACTGCATTCTGATATTCCTGCTCCGTGAGCACCTGTTTCTTGTCGAGGGTTGTCTCGCCGGGATCAAGAACGATGTAGCTGACGAAATACAGTACTCTCTCCAGCGTTCTCGGGGAGAGATCAAGGATCAGTCCCATGCGGGACGGAATGCCCTTGAAATACCAGATATGAGAAACGGGTGTCGCCAGCTCGATATGGCCCATTCTCTCACGGCGAACGGAGGCCTTGGTGACCTCGACGCCGCACTTATCGCAGATCACGCCTTTATAGCGGATCTTCTTATACTTGCCGCAGTGGCATTCCCAGTCCTTGACCGGTCCGAAAATGCGCTCGCAGAAAAGTCCGTCCTTCTCCGGCTTCAGGGTACGGTAGTTGATCGTCTCCGGCTTTTTCACCTCGCCGTGCGACCACTCGCGGATTTTCTCCGGGGACGCGAGCCTGATGCGGATCGCATCAAAATTCAGCTGCTTTTTCGGCTCTTCTTTCTTATATGTCTCAGGCATGTATATGCTCCTTTCGATCACTCGTTGTCCTCGTCATCGTTCAGACTTTCCATGAATTCCTGATCATCTTCGATCTCTTCTTCGGAATCCGCGTCCTCGTCATCTGCATCCGTATCAACGTCAGAATCGATGAATCCCTCATCGGAGATCTCTTTCTGACTGAATCCGGCTCTGCGCAGCTCTTTCGAATCAGCAGAGCGATTGCTGTTGCGCTCATCCTCTTCCATGATCCGGCGGAAACTCGTGTTGCCGTAATCCACGGACTCCATGATCTCAACCTCTTTGCCCTTCTCATCGAGTACCTGTACATCGAGAGCAAGGGACTGCAGCTCTTTCAGGAGCACCTTGAAGGACTCCGGAATACCCGGCTCAGGGATGTTCTCACCCTTGATGATTGCTTCGTAGGTCTTTACACGTCCCACGACATCATCCGACTTGACGGTGAGGATCTCCTGCAGCGTGTATGCAGCGCCGTAAGCTTCCAGCGCCCAAACCTCCATCTCTCCGAAACGCTGGCCGCCGAACTGGGCTTTGCCGCCGAGAGGCTGCTGCGTAACCAGAGAATAAGGACCTGTAGAACGCGCATGAATCTTATCATCAACCAGGTGATGCAGTTTCAGGTAATGCATGTGACCGATCGTCGTCTTGCCGTCAAAAGGCTCGCCCGTACGTCCGTCGCGGAGCTGTACTTTTCCGTCTCTGGAGATCGGAACGCCCTTCCAGAGTGCCCTGTGATCTCTGTGGTCATACAGATACTGCATGACCTCAGGCAGGAGTACATCTTTGTATTTGGCTTCGAAGTCTTCCCACTCTGTGTTGACGTAGTCATTCGCCAGCTCAAGGGTATCTCCGATATCAACCTCCGTTGCACCGTCGAATACCGGCGTGCTGACATTGAAGCCGAGCGCCATCGCCGCGAGTGAAAGGTGGATCTCAAGAATCTGTCCGATATTCATTCGTGAAGGAACGCCCAGAGGGTTCAGCACGATATCCAGCGGACGGCCGTTCGGCAGGAACGGCATATCCTCGATCGGAAGGATTCGGGAAACGACACCTTTGTTTCCGTGACGGCCGGCCATCTTATCGCCGACAGATATTTTTCTCTTCTGGGCGATGTAGATGCGCACTGCCTCGTTCACGCCCGGTGAGAGCTCATCATCATTTTCTCTTGTGAATACTCTCGCATCTACGACGATACCGTATTCACCGTGCGGCACCTTGAGGGACGTGTCACGTACCTCACGCGCCTTTTCACCGAAGATCGCGCGGAGCAGTCTCTCCTCAGCCGTCAGCTCTGTCTCGCCCTTCGGCGTAACTTTGCCGACGAGAATATCTCCGGCACGTACTTCCGCGCCGATGCGGATGATGCCGCGCTCGTCGAGATTCTTCAGCGCATCATCGCCGACGCTGGGAACGTCCTTCGTGATCTCTTCCGGTCCGAGTTTCGTGTCACGGGCCTCGCACTCATACTCCTCAATGTGGATGGATGTGTACAGGTCATCCCGGACCATGCGCTCGGAGAGAAGTACGGCATCCTCGTAGTTATAACCTTCCCAGGTCATGAATCCGATCAGCGGATTCTTGCCGAGCGCAAGCTCGCCGCCCGAAGTGGAAGGTCCGTCGGCGATGACTTCGCCGGCGTCCACATGATCGCCCTTGTCGACGATCGGGCGCTGGTTGTAGCAGTTGCTCTGGTTGCTGCGCTCAAACTTCATCAGATGATACACATCTTTTGTTCCGTCATCGTTGTCCATGCGGATCTCATACGATGTGGAATAGGTGATGGTACCTGATTTCTTCGCGATCACGCACACGCCTGAGTCGTACGCCGTCTTCTCCTCCATGCCGGTTCCGATGACCGGAGCCTCCGTGAAGAGAAGCGGAACTGCCTGACGCTGCATGTTTGATCCCATGAGAGCACGGGTCGGGTCATCGTTCTGCAGGAACGGGATCAGGGCTGTAGCGACGGAGAAGACCATTCTCGGAGATACATCCATGTAATCGAACATACCTCTCTCGTAAGCCTGTGTCTCCTCGCGGTAACGGCCGGATACATTATGATGAACAAAATGCCCTTCCGGTGTCAGCGGCTCGTTTGCCTGTGCCACATGATAATTATCCTCTTCATCCGCAGTCATATAGACAACTTCTTTTGTCACGACCGGGTTCGAAGGATCTTCCGATTTATCGATCCGGCGATAAGGCGCCTCGATAAATCCGTATTTATTGATTCTGGCATAAGATGCCAGGGAGTTGATCAGACCGATGTTCGGGCCTTCAGGCGTCTCTACCGGGCACATACGTCCGTAGTGCGTGTAGTGAATATCACGCACCTCCATGCCTGCGCGGTCACGGGACAGACCTCCGGGTCCGAGGGCGGAAAGTCTTCTCTTGTGCGTGAGCTCGCCGAGCGGGTTGTTCTGATCCATGAACTGTGACAGCTGGGAAGATCCGAAGAACTCCTTGACAGCCGCCGTCACCGGTTTGATGTTGATCAGAGACTGCGCGGAGATCGTATCGATATCCTGCGTCGTCATTCTCTCGCGGACAACTCTCTCCAGACGGGAAAGACCGATTCTGTACTGATTCTGAAGCAGCTCTCCCACGCAGCGGATACGACGGTTGCCCAGATGGTCGATGTCGTCTTCGTTGCCGATATGATACTCCAGATGCATATTATAGTTGATCGAGGCAAAAATATCGTCTCTCGTGATATGCTTCGGGATCAGATCGTGAATATGAGCCTTCAGCTGTTCTTTGATCTCATCCAGATCCTGATACTGATCCAGGATCTCGCGAAGCGCCGGATAATACACTTCCTCTGTAATACCCAGTTCTTCCGCTTCTTCTTTGCTGATATCCACCCAGCGGGTGATATCAACTTCCATGTTGGAGAGAACCTTGATGTTGCGGTCCTGTCCCTTGATCCATACATAAGGAACAGCCGCATACTGGATCTCATCTGCCAGTGCGCGGTCAACCTTCTGCCCCGCCTCTGCCAGAATTTCTCCGGTCTCCTCGCTTACGACATCCTCAGCAAGCACATGACCTGTGATGCGTCCGCGGAGCGCAAGCTTCTTGTTGAATTTATAGCGGCCGACCTTGGCCAGATCATAACGGCGCGGATCGAAGAACATGCCATGAATCAGGTTCTCAGCATTCTCCACTGCCAGCGGCTCGCCCGGACGGATCTTCTTGTAGAGTTCAAGAAGGCCTTCCTGATAATTGGTCGCCGTATCCTTGGTGAAGCTCGCCAGGATCTTCGGCTCCTCACCGAAGTAATCGATGATCTCCGCATTGGTGCCAATGCCGAGAGCGCGGATCAGTACGGTGATCGGGGCTTTACGGGTACGGTCGACACGGGTCCAGAATACATCATTGGAATCCGTCTCGTACTCAAGCCATGCACCACGGTTCGGAATAACGGTGCAGGCGTACAGCTCCTTGCCCAGCTTATCATGGGAAATGTTATAGTAGATACCCGGAGAACGAACCAGCTGGCTGACGATAACACGCTCAGCGCCGTTGATCACGAACGTACCGGTTTCTGTCATCAGAGGGAGATCGCCCATGAAGATCTCATGTTCGCTGATTTCATCCTTCTCTTTATTGTGAAGGCGGATTTTTACCTTGAGAGGTGCGGCATAGGTAGCATCCCGCTGCTTGCACTCTTCGATCGTATATTTCATATCTTCCGGATCTGTGCAGAGCTTGAAATCTACGAATTCGAGGCTGAGCTTACCACCGAAATCTTCGATCGGGGAGATGTCGTCAAAAGCCTCCTTCAGACCATCCGTAAGGAACCAGTCATAGGAATTCTTCTGGACCTCTATGAGGTTGGGCATCTCGAGGACTTCTTTTTGTCTCTGGTAAGTCATGCGCACATTTCTGCCGCTGTGGATCATGCGTATCCTGTTTTTCTCCATTGACGTTTCACCTCTTGTGATTTAATATTGACTTGTCAAAAGCAGTGACTGGTAAATCGCACTGCCCCTTAAATGGCCCGGAAAAGGGGAAAAATCCGTTTTTTCCGGTTAAGAGGAAAGGCATACCGCCCCAAAATAGTGCATTTTATAGACTAGCATAATTTCGAATGACATGCAAGGATAATTGTTAAATTTTCTTTTCGAATTTTTATCAGCAGGACCGGAGATCATCGATCTCCGGTCCTGCTTTTTGATGCCACAGTACTGTATAAGCTACGGATTGCTCCGTGCTTCGCACTCCCGCAATCCTACAGTAAAAGAGGCCGCCGCGGGTGCGGCAGCCTCTGAGACTCTGTTGAAATAAAGCTCTGATTACTTAAGAGTAACCTTAGCGCCCTGCTCCTCAACTTTAGCCTTGATGTCGTCAGCCTCAGCCTTGGAAACGCCCTCTTTGATGTTCTTCGGAGCAGCCTCAACCAGATCCTTGGCATCCTTCAGGCCAAGGCCGGTGATCTCACGAACAACCTTGATAACTTTAACCTTGTTCGGTCCGATCTCAGTAAGCTCTACGTTGAACTCGGTCTTCTCCTCAGCAGCCTCACCAGCACCTGCGCCAGCGCCAGCGGCAACAACAACACCTGCAGAAGCAGATACACCGAACTCCTCCTCGCAAGCCTTTACGAGGTCGTTCAGTTCAGTTACAGATAACTCTTTGATAGCTGCGATAAACTCTTCAGTGGTTAACTTAGCCATTGTAATTTTCCTCCATTTTTATTTGTAATAAGATGCAATAAACCGATATGACTGATACATTATTCTGCTGCAGGTGCAGCTTCTTCAGCCGGTGCGGCATCAGCAGCCGGTGCAGCATCTGCGCCGCCCTGATCTGCGATAGCCTTGATGACACGGGCGAAGCTTGCTATCGGTCCCTGGATGGAACCAAGCAGACGTCCGAGGAGTTCCTCGCGGGACGGAATTGCAGCGAGTGCTTCAACGCCGGCCTTATCATAGTACTTGCCCTCGGCAACGCCGGATACGAACTCGATCTGCGGATTCTTCTTTGCGAACTGGGCGATCAGTCTTGCCGGAGCGGTTGCATCGTCCTTGGATACGGCGATAGCGTTCGTTCCGTTCAGATCGTTGGACAGCTGCTCGAAGTCTGTTCCCTTGAACGCCAGGTTCAGCATACGGTTCTTGTATACTTTGTACTTGACGTTGTTCTCTCTCAGAGTCTTACGGAGTTCGGTGTCCTGAGCTACATTCAGTCCGCTGTAGTTAACGATGATAACGGACTCAGCTCCATCGATTGCCTGTGAGATCTCATCGACGATCGGCTTCTTCTGTTCAATCTTTGCCATGATCTGGTATACCTCCTTATAGAATTTGTGTACCAGCGCTCGAAAATACCACCGCAGCAGCCGTCAAACGGTGCCGCATGAAGGTGGTTCAGATACTGTACAAGTCCGTAGTACGCGGGCCGGCTCCGCGCCCTCAGGCGTGCAGTCCGATTCCGGTATGCAACGGTTCTTATACAATAAAAAACGCATGTCCAAAGACATGCGGAACAATTCCTTTCAGGAATCCATCCTCGGCAGGCGCGTTCTGCGCTTACGTTCCTTTATGGGAACACCTGCTGTCTTCGGCGTGATACGGATTGTATTATAAGCAGATGAGCCTGTTCTGTCAAGCCATCCGGAAAATCTTTTTTCAGCGCCTGTTACAGTTCTGGCGTCAGCCAGAGTCACGGAACACATGGCGACTCCCAGGCCGAGGACAAGCGAGAGCGTGTCGAGGCTGGAAGTCGCCATGTGTGAAAGTGGCTGGCAAAAATTGAACAGTAACCGGCGTTTTCCAGATATACGCAAAAGAAGACGCCTGCCCGTCAGCAGACGTCTTCTTTTGCTGTTCTGCAGCTGCGCCGCAGCGCTCCTGCATCACGTATATCAGCCGACCAGTCTCATCGGGTTGATCTTCACGCCCGGGCCCATCGTGGAAGAAACGGTAACGCTCTTCAGATACTGGCCCTTCAGTGCTGAAGGTCTGGCCTTGTTGATAGCCGACATCAGTGTCTGGAAGTTCTCATAAAGCTTCGCCTCATCGAAGGAAGCTTTGCCGATGACTACGTGGATAATGTTTGCCTTATCCAGTCTGTACTCAACTTTACCTGCTTTGATATCGTTGATGGCCTTGGTCACATCCATCGTAACGGTACCGGACTTCGGGTTGGGCATCAGGCCTTTCGGTCCGAGCACACGGCCAAGACGTCCTACAACGCCCATCATATCCGGTGTAGCAACAACGACATCGAAATCAAACCAGCCGCCCTGGATCTTCTCTACCAGATCCTGATCTCCTACGAAATCAGCACCTGCTTCTCTGGCCTCGTCAGCCTTTGCACCCTTGGCGAATACCAGAACGCGTACGGTCTTGCCGACGCCGTTCGGAAGGACTACAGCGCCACGGATCTGCTGATCCGCATGACGTCCGTCGCAGCCTGTACGGATATGTACTTCAATGGTCTCGTCAAATTTAGCTCTTGCTGTCTTCTTTGCCAGAGCAACAGCCTCTTCCGGCTCATACAGTTTGCCATGCTCGACTGCCTTGGCAGCCTCCTGATAATTCTTTCCGCGTTTCATATTTTAACCTCCTGTGGTAGTTGCGGGACTCTGTCCCTTCCACTCTTCTCTCATGACAGTTTTCCGGTTATTTTTGCCGGAGTCTGTCGTTTTCTGCGGTCCTTCCGTTCCGGCGCTATGCCATCTTTGCGCTTTCAGCGAACGGATCATTCTTCTACAGTGATACCCATGCTGCGGGCTGTTCCGGCGATCATGCGCATAGCACTCTCGACATTAGCCGCATTCAGGTCAGGCATCTTGGTCTCGGCGATCTCGCGGAGCTGATCCTTCTTCAGGACAGCAACCTTGGTCTTGTTCGGCTCGCTGGATGCCTTCTGAATTCCGCATGCCTTCTTGATAAGAACCGCTGCCGGCGGAGTCTTCGTAATAAAGCTGAAGCTTCTGTCGGTGTAGACAGTGATGACAACAGGGATCAGGACGTCACCCTTGTCAGCTGTCTTGGCATTGAACTCCTTGGTGAACTGTACGATGTTGACACCGTGCTGACCAAGGGCCGGGCCTACCGGCGGAGCAGGGGTAGCCTTGCCTGCGGGAATCTGTAACTTAATGTAACCTTCTACCTTCTTTGCCATTTTCGGCACCTCCTAAAATAATGTGGTATTTGCGGGGATTTTCCCTCCCACGGGCCGTTAACCGGCCTTACGGACCTCTGCGAAACCAAGTTCTACCGGTGTCGCACGGCCGAACATCTCTACAAGGATCGTGACCTTCTGCTTGTTCGGGTTGATCGCTGTGATCTTACCGCTCGCATCTTTCCACGCACCGGCGATCACGACGACTTCGTCGCCGACCTCAAAATCAACGAGGATCTTCTCCTCAGACTTGACGCCGAGCGGCTCCATATCGGCAGCCGACAGCGGAACGGGTTTGGATCCCGGTCCGACAAAGCCCGTCACGCCTCTGGTGTTCCGAACAACGTACCAGGTATCATCATTCATAACCATATTCACAAGGACATATCCCGGATACATCTTTCTCTGGACAGTGCGTCTGACGTCATTCTTGACCTCAACGACTTCTTCCATCGGTACACGCACCTCATGGATCTGTTCTTCCAGATGACGGTTGGCAATGGTCTTTTCGATATCAGCCTTTACCTTGTTCTCGTATCCGGAATATGTATGAACTACATACCATTTCGCTTCTGATGATTCAGACATCAAATCCGCCTTTCTATTTGATGATCAGCTGGATCAGCTGCAGTCCCAGATTATCGATAAGTGTAATCAGGAGAGAGAGAATTACGGAAACAGCTACGACAGAACCGGTCTGCTTTATCAGCGTCTTCCTGTCTGTCCAGACGATCTTGTCCCATTCGGTCTTCAGGCCTTTGGACCAGCTGCCCTTTTTATTTTTCTTCGGGTCCTTCGTCTGTCTGGTCTTCTCTACGGCTGTATTGTTATCTGCCATATTAATCTCCATTCTGCCGCCCTTGTTCGACAGCACAGATTACATTATGGAAGCTTGTCTTCCACCCTGATTCCGTGCCGCTTCTCACGCAGGCATAATCTGATTACTTGGTTTCTCTGTGAACCGTATGCTTTCTGCAGAATCTGCAGTACTTTTTGACTTCCATACGCTCCGGATGATTCTTCTTATCTTTCGTCGTATTGTAATTACGGTGCTTGCATTCTGTGCACTCGAGTGTAATTCTTGTACGCATCGACGGTTACCTCCCACACTGTTATTTATTCAGACACTTTTTCACACAACAAGGAAGGCCTGATCTGCTTTTTTTCTGCGCAAGGGGAAACGGTCACGTTAACCGCATCTTTCTTTTAATACTGCAGGATACACCGCTCAGACATCCGTTTTCCGAAAAGGCTGTGTGCCTGAAAATCATCCGCCTGACGATATATGCATACAGAAAAAAGCGTAAAAAAAAAGGACCCGCCTTTCAGTCGCCAGTAAACTATAGCATGAAGGAGGTCCTCTGTCAAGAAATCATATTAAAAACTCAGCGAAACTCAGCGAAAACTTATCGGGTGAGGCTTATCAGATCACGTAGTCATCGAAATCTTCCGAATTTTTGCCGCCTCTTCTGTATTCGAGTTCGGGCGCATGCGCTGTCGCCGTCATATCGGAAGGCACCGAGCGCACGACAAAGGTATTGCCGCCGATGGTGACATTGTCGCCGATCACGGTCTCACCGCCCAGAATGGATGTGCCGGAATACACCGTGACATTGTTGCCGAGCGTCGGGTGCCGCTTCACGCCCTTCAGTTGCTGACCTTTTCTCGTCGAGAGTCCGCCGAGCGTCACGCCCTGATAAATCTTCACGTGATCACCGATAACGGTTGTCTCGCCGATGACGATGCCCGTCCCGTGGTCGATGAAGAAGTACCGGCCGATCTGTGCGCCCGGATGAATATCGATACCCGTGTGGGAATGTGCATACTCCGTCATGATTCTCGGGATCAGCGGAACATTCAGCTCCCACAGCTCGTGCGCTATTCTGTATATGGAGATCGCCATCAGACCGGGATAGCTCAGAATGATCTCATCATAGCTGTACGCGGCCGGATCCCCGTCGTAAAATGCCTGAATATCCGTCGCGAGGATCTCACGCAGATCAGGTATTTTTTCCAGAAGCTGATTCACGATCTTCTCAGCGCGCTGCAGAAGAACAGATTTACTGCAGTCCGCGCACATCTCATCTGTCCCGAGTGCGATCGCCACCTGCTTTGTCAGATGGTACTGAATATATTCGATCTTGTCGCCGACGATATAGCGCACATATTCACCGCGGATACGGTTCTCATCGTAATACCCGGGAAAAAGAATCTGGCGGATTTTTTCTGTGACGTCAATGATCAGATTGCGGTTCAGGACGCTCGGAACATTCAGCCTTGTGCTGATCGGATATTCCTCATAGCTGTCCAGAATAGCCTCGACCAGCTTTGACGTCTCCGAATCCGGCTCCATGCCTTCTTTATTTTTCATATAGCGGTTAAGTTCTCCGGTCAGATTCCGGACATTTTCATCAGCGTCATTTCTGTCCGTCTCTGCAGCAGAAACCTTTTCCGAACCGGCATTCCCATAAACATCTCCTGTCGTCCCGACAGGTCTGTCATCTGTATTCTCTGTTTTCATACGCTGTTATCCCCTGTGACGTTCCGTCAGCTGTTTTTTCCCGTGCTTTTATTCGCTTCTGCCAGTATCCTCAGGCTGATCCGATCCTCTCTTCTCACCTGCATCCGCCTCTGCCGGGGTGCCCGCTGAATCCGCATCCGGCTCTGCTGAAGCACCTGCTGTCTCCGCATCCGGCTCCGCTGAGGCTCCCGCTGTCTCCGCATCCGCCTCTGCTGAAGTTGCGTTTTCCGCTGCCGTGCGGTTTTCCTCCGCGTTGCGGCCGGCAAGCTCTTCCAGCGCAAGACCGTTCATTCTCTGCCGGAGCAGGATGATAAGGCCGGCTGCCACGGCGAAGATGCCGATAAACTGCGACGTCGAGAGGATTCCGATCTGTCCGCGGATCGTATCTCCGCGGAAAAATTCGACAATAAATCTTCCGATACTGTAGAGCGTCAGATACAGGCCGAGGACTTCGCCCTCCTTCTTCTGCACCTTTTTCTCATACCAAAGAAGCAGGAAGAACAGAAGAAAATCGCCGGCACTCATGATCAGCTCCGTCGGCACCAGATGTACATGGTTCGGCGCATACGCCGAATTTGAAAATTCGAGATAGAACCAGCTGCTGTCCGTCTCCACGCCGTAGCAGCATCCCGCGAAAAAGCAGCCGATTCTGCCGCAGCCCTGTGCAAATGCGACCGCCGGAACAACGATGTCCATATACTCCCAGAAGTCGACCCTGCGCCATTTGCAGTAAATGATGCCGCCGAAGAGGCCGCCGAAAAGTCCGCCGTAGATAACCCATCCTCCGGTGATGGCGCCGGAGAGCGTCATGCTTCCGTCAGCCAGATAGGGAATGATGGTGACGATATAAAGGATCTTGGAAAAAAGATATCCGAAGAGGATCATGAAAATAGCGAGCCCGAAGATCTCATCCTTTTTTCTCTGCGGAAGATTTCTCTTATCCGCGCGGTGCGAGGCGATAAAATATGCGCTGATGATTCCGACCGCCGTCATGACGCCGTACATATGCACGGTTAACGGGCCGATGGAGAACAGATCATTATACATGGCATTTCCTTTCAAAAAAGCCACCAGACAGCGGGCAGAAAAGTCCGGGATCTGGTGGCATGTTCTTCACACAGATTATTATTCTGCCGATGAAGCCGATGTCGCAGCCACTGTTGATGAAGACGCCGTTGCGGCTGCCGCAGATGATGCCGACGTCGCAGCTGCCGATGAAGAAGCCGTCGATGTCGATGTCACAGATTCACTGCCGGAACCTGATGTCACAGACTCACTGCCGGAAGCCGAAGACGACGTGCTCACGGTTTTGACGGTATAGCCGTTCTTATCCGTTACCTTAAGCTTTGTCCATGGCTTTTCCTCGGTAACCGTTGATGCGTTGACCCAGTCATCCAGTTTGCTCTGGTAGTTGTCCTGCTGACGCTGGGAAATAATGGACTGACGGTTGCTCTCGGTAGCATCGTCGTCATGAACCTTGTCCATTCTGATAATGTAATAGTAGTCTCCGGTGTCAATAACACTGCCATAAAGCTGACCGTCCGACAGCGTCTTTGCCGCGTCAATCACTTCCGAAGGCATGATGTCGTCATCGCTGGCAAAGGAATATGTCGTACAGGCGAGATTTGTGGAATCCAGGTCAGAAGCCGCCGTCTTCAGATCGAAGCCTGCCGGATCGTCTGACTGACTTGCCGTGTCCAGAAGCTGCTGCAGTTCGTCCTTCAGCTGCTTCTTTTCATCATCCGTCTTCGCCGTCTTCGTCAGAGAAGAGCTGTCCGTCGATGACAGTGCCGCACGCACATAAGTGATCGTGGACTTTGCCGCCTCTTCATCCGTTACATTCGTATCGGTGTCGGCCACCATCGGGTCGAACATAAGCTCCTGGTACGTGGACAGCTCAAGGCAGTTCTTCACATCCTCCTCAGTCGTTCCCATCGCATCCAGCGCTTCCTGGTTATTCGTATATGTATAAGAAGCAGCTTCATCGATCTTCTTCTGGAGCTCATCCGGGATCGTCACATTGTATTCGTCGGCATGCTGACGCAGAATGACATCCTGCACCAGATTTTTTCTCGTCGATTCCTTCAGATTGTCACCATACGTCTGTGCCTCTGTCGAAGAAGTAGCCGTCTGGTATACCGTGTCCCACATGTTGCCGACCGTGCCCATGCCGTAATTGCTCAGAAGGCTTGCCGTCTCTGCAACCTGATAATTCAGGAAAAATGCTGCCGTACCGAGACTGACCTTCTCATCATTGATCACCAGCGCAGTCGCCGTGCCATCCACGCTGCCGCAGCCGGCAAGCATCGATCCCGCCAGGCATACCGTCAACATGCCTGCCGCAAGTGTCTTATTTCTGTATCCCATGGAAAATTCCTCCGTTACATTTCCTCATTCTGCGGTAAAAACGAGTTAAAACCGCATCACCGATTATAGCCTTTTTAGGCGCATGCGGCAACTGTAAAATACCGCGCGGCTCCAAACCCGGCAGGGCAGCCGCCCGGTACTTCCCGCACCGCATTATGCATCTGTATTTTCCGGCAGCATTTTCTGCATATCGTGCACCAGCTGCTGTGTCTCCTGCAGCACGCTTTTCGGCTTCTGTTTCCGCACGGCCGCCGGCTTTGACTTCGCGGCTGTCCTGCCCACACGTGCTCCGGAAATTCTTCCCGCGCGGACAGGGCGCACCGGCCGCGCCGACTGTTTCTCGCGGATGTACAGGAAATACGGTGTCTCTCCGGGGTGAAAGCTGAGCCTTCCCCCGTATGAAGGATTGCTCACCATCGCCGGGATAACCGTCCCGTCGAGCTTTGCATCCTTCAGAAAAGTAAAGCGGATCTCGTCTCCTGTCTGTCGTATCTCCGTAATGAAGACGCGGTGAGCCTCCTCCTTCAGCAGTGCAACGGCAATAAGGCTTCGTACCTCTGCCGGCGGTTCGCCGAAGCGGTCGAGGAGTTCGTCCATGATGTCTTCCGCCTCCGCCTCACTGCTGATGGAAGAGATCCGCTTGTAGATATCCAGTTTCTGGTTCTCTTCTTCAATGTAAGAAGCCGGGATATAGGCGCTGACCTGAATGTCAACGGATGTCTCGAATTCTTCCGCCGCCTGGCCGCCCTTTTCTTCCAGGACAGCCTCGCGGAGCATCTTGCAGTAGAGATCGTATCCCACTGTCTCCATATGACCGGACTGCTCTGCGCCGAGCAGATTGCCGGCGCCGCGGATCTCCAGATCACGCATGGCGATCTTCACGCCGCTGCCGAGTTCGGTGAACTCGCGGATCGCGCCGAGCCGCTTTTCCGCCGTTTCCTTCAGGATTTTATCCTTCTGGTACATGAGAAAAGCATAGGCGTTCCGGCTGGAACGTCCCACGCGGCCCCGCAGCTGATAGATCTGGGACAGGCCGAGCCTGTCAGAATCGGCGATGATCAGCGTGTTCACGTTTGGAATATCCATGCCCGTCTCGATGATCGTCGTCGACACGAGCACATCGATCTCCCCGTTGACGAAGCGCACCATGATCTGCTCCAGCTGTCTTTCATCCATCTGCCCGTGCGCATACTCCACGACGGCATCCGGCACAAGTTCACGGATTCTCTTCGTCATCTCAGCGATGCCGCGCACCCGGTTGTATACAAAATACACCTGCCCGCCTCTTGCGAGTTCGCGGCTGATCGCCTCTCGGGCGATCTCGTCGTCATACTCCATGACGTATGTCTGAATGGGCATGCGGTCGAGCGGCGGCTCCTCCAGCATGCTGATATCGCGGATTCCGATCAGGCTCATGTGAAGCGTCCGCGGAATCGGCGTCGCCGTAAGCGTCAGCACATCGATATTTTTGCGGAGTTCCTTTATTTTTTCCTTGGCGGATACGCCGAAGCGCTGCTCCTCATCAATGATCAGGAGTCCCAGATCCTTGAATTTCACATCGGATGAGAGAACGCGGTGCGTACCGATCAGGATATCGACCATGCCCTTTTTCAGGTCTTTCAGCGTCTTATTCTGCTGTGCGCTTGTACGGAAACGACTGAGCAGATCGACACGCACGGGGAAATCCTTCATCCGCTGCGTAAAGGTGTTGTAATGCTGCTGCGCGAGGATCGTCGTCGGGCAGAGGAGAACAACCTGTTTCTGATTCTGCACGGCCTTGAAGGCTGCGCGGATCGCGACCTCTGTCTTGCCGTAGCCGACATCGCCGCAGATCAGGCGGTCCATCACCTTGCCGCTCTCCATGTCCTTCTTGGTATCCTCGATCGCGCGGAGCTGACTCTCCGTCTCCTCGAAGGGGAACATCTCCTCAAATTCCCTCTGCCATTCCGTGTCCGGATCGTAACGGAATCCCTCGGCATTGCTCCTGGCCGCGTAGAGAGATACGAGCTCCTTTGCGATATTTTTGACGGCGCTGCGCACCTTTCGCCTGGAGTCGCCCCACTCTTTGCCGCCGAGCGTATTCACTTTCGGGCGATGGCCCTCGCTGCCGGCGTACTTCTGCAGAAGCTCCAGCTGGGAAGCCGGTATCAGAAGAGAACTGCCGCCCGCATATTCAATGCGTATGTAATCGCGCGTCGTCCCGTCAGCCGTGACTTTTTCGATGCCGCGGTATATGCCGACACCGTGATCCTCATGCACGACGTAATCGCCGACGGACAGTTCGGAAAAACTGCGGATGACCTTTCCCGCATCCGTTTCGGTGCGGGACGCGGCGGACTTCTTCCTCACGCGCTGTGCGCCGAAGATATCGGATTCCGTGATGAGCACGAACTTCTGCAGCGGATACTCAAATCCGCGGCTGATCGATCCCCTCGTCACGAGAACCTCGCCGGGATTCAGTCTGCGCGAGGCATCCTCGCTGTAAAAAGCGGTGATTCCTTCCCCGGTCAGATCTTCCGCCAGGCGCATGCCGCGCGATCTCGACGCTGAGAGAAGGATCATGCGGTTTCCGTTGTCCTTCCACAGTTTCAGATCCTTCACCAGCATGCCGAACTGGTTGTTGTAGGGGCTGACGGCCCGCGCCGTCACGGCGAAACAGCTTCTGATCTCCATCGGCAGATGGTGCTGCTCCATGAGGCAGAGCGCCGTACAGCGCCTGCGTTCCAGATCCGCTGCCAGCATATCCTCCGTGATCAGCCTGTCGGCCGACGACGGGTCCGCCTTTCCCTCCTCAGCCCTTCTGCGCACAGCCTCACGGTATTCATCCGAAATGCTCTTCGCGGCATCCATGATCCGCATCGGCTCATCGAGAAAAATAATGCTTCCCTCCGGCAGATAATCGGGAAAGGTATCCGTCAGCTGCCGTGCAAAAGACGCCGAAACTCTGCCGAAAGCTCCTGTCTCTTCATCGTCGCTGCCGCTGCCGATCATTTCTGTCGCAGGAAAGACCGTGATTTCATCCACTTCGCCGAGCGACCGCTGGCTCTCCGGATCAAAGGTGCGGATCGTATCCACCTCATCATCCCACAGCTCGACACGCCAGGGGTTTTCCTCCGTCAGATCATAGATATCCAGAATATCGCCGCGGATGGAAAACTGGCCGGCGGCATCGGTCTGCACGGTGCGCTCATAGCCCATCTGCGCCAGTGTTCCGGCGATCGCTTTCAGATCCACCGTGCCGCCCTTTTCGATGCGGAGGGTATGATTTCTGAACACGCGAAGAGGCAGGAGGTGGTCCATACATCCCCCTGTACTGGTGACGATGGTTACATTCTCCTGCTCGATCAGTGCTCTGATAACCTGAATTCTCTGCCTTGTCAGCAGATTTCCCTCGAGATCCGCGCCCTCAAAGAGCATGTCTCTTCTGGGAAAATACATCACATCCGGCTCAAAAAGCTGCATATCATCGAAAAGATCCCGCGCCTTTTTCTCATTCTCAGCGACGAGAAGGGACGCGCCCTTTTCCGGATGAAGGCATGCCGCAAGGTGCGCCTTCTGGGAATCGATACATCCGGAGATCTCCGTGATTCCCTTTTCCGCACAGGCCTTCAGAATCTCATCCGATTCAGCGATCTCTCCGGCCGGAAGCTTCAGTGCTTCTATCATTCTGTTACTTCTCCGGTTTCCGGTTAAATAAATTCATGGCCCTGTCCATCTCGCCCCGGACGATCAGTTCCACGGCATCGGCGGCATTTGCCTCCGCCTCATCCACTGCCTTCCGCTCCTCTTTTCCGAAGGGTGCGAGCACATAGTCCGCGAGATCCCAGTTTTCCGGTTTGGCTCCCGTGCCCACGCGGATCCGCGGGAACACATCGGTGCCCGTCATGGCAATGATGTTCTTCATGCCGTTGTGGCCGCCGGCGCTTCCTTTCCTGCGTATGCGCAGCTGACCGGGATCCAGATCGATATCATCATAGATCACGATCAGATCTGTCTCCGGATTCATCTTGTAATAATCAAGATAGGCGCGGACGGCTTCTCCGGACAGATTCATATAGGTCATCGGCTTGATCAGAATACACTTTTCTCCGCCGATGACCGTCTTTCCGTAGACAGCCTTCCTGTCCAGGCCGCCGTAGGTTACGTGATAGCGTTCGATCAGTTCATCGATCACCTCAAACCCCACGTTGTGTTTTGTTTTTTCGTATTTCCGGCCCGGATTCCCGAGGCCTGCGATCAGATACATGTATGCTCCTGTCGTAATTATCTCTGTCGTTTACGGTGTGTCTGCGATGCCCGCTGCCGGCTGCACCGCGTTCTGCGGCCGCCGCATCCGGCCGGCATCCATATCGGGGACCGGCGTCAGTTGAAGCTCACGACTTCCACCTGCGGCTTCTCTGCGCTCTCGATCCTGATCGCGTGGAACACCGGCTCTGTGTCTTTGGCCATCGGCACATACTCATAGCCGACCTTCGCCGTAAGCCGGATCCAGCTCCCCTGCTTCAGTTTCGCAGCAAATTTGCTCTTGCAGAGATACCCCATGTACTGCATGTCTGCGGCACAGCAGGTCATAATCTCCCGCGCCGGCATGAAATACTCCGAGTTTTCTTCTCTGCTCTTCAGCACCCGGCCCTTGAACCTGACGGTCTTTCCGTCATAGCGGTCCGGGTTATCCTGCATATCCACGAAAAATATACCGTAGTCCACATCATCGACATCGATCACATCCGCCTTCAGATCATAAGGCACGGAATCCTGAAAAATATCGATCGGCGCATTATTTTCTCCGGCGAACTGCACGTCAACGGCCGGATTCGTCGCCTTGAAATTGCGGCGGAAATTGGCCAGCGGCATGTCCTCAGAGGCGCGGTTGAACAGCACCATATCTGCATTTCTTCCCATCGCGCCGAAGAGCGACTGCATATTTTTCTGATATATGGTAAACGTACTGGCGTCAATGACAACGATCTGCTGCACAAGACCCCATCCGCGCGGCAGCTTCATCTGCCAGAGCTTGTCCACATCCCAGAGCGGATTGAATTCCAGAACGACACGTCCCGGCTCATATTTTCTCTGGAACTCGCGGAGTCTGTCATACGTAAAGTCTTCCTTCTCACTGACCGTTTCAACCAGCGTGTGATACTTCAGCAGATCTTTTTCATCATATTCCTCTTCGCCTTCCTCCGTGTTGATCAGGAGTGTCGGCTCATCGAGCTGAAAATAATCCTGCCGCAGCGTAAAGTTCAGAAAGGTCGTCTTGCCGGCCTCAAGAAAACCGGTGACCACGTAAATCGGGACTTCAATTTCCTCTTCATCCATATAAATACCTCAGTTTCTGTATAAGTCCGTGCGTGTGTCAGAAAGACTGCCTGAACGTCAGGCCACGCCAAAGAGCTCCGCCAGTTTGTCCTCTTTCAGATCAGCACCGATAACGCAGATGCGTCCCGTGTACTCCGGCGCACCGCTGCGGACGTCCGCTTCTTCCGGAACCATGTCGAAGTAGATCCAGCTGCCGTCTTTGTCCTCAACCATGCCCTTTGCGCGGAGCACTGTGCCGTAGGAGCTGTCTTCAGAGAGCGTCTTCAGAATGCTGCGGATCTCGTCCTGCGTATACTTCCGGATGGTTTCTTTGCCCCAGCTGATGAAGACATCATCCGCTTCATGTCCGTGATGATGGTGATGATGATGCTCATGTTCGTCGCCGTCGTGATGATGGTGATGGCAGCACTCATCGTCATCATCGTCGTCATCCACCGGCGCCGTCAGATCGATCTTTCTGCCCTCCATGGTATCAAGTACCTTTTCGCCGGAGAGCTGTTCCACGGGCGTTGTGATGATCGTCGCATCCGGGTTGATCTCGCGGATCATGGCCAGCACTTCCTGTACCTTCTCATCCGTTGCCTTCGGCGTATCCATACGGCTGAGGATGATCGTCCCGGCTGCCTCGATCTGATTTTTGAAAAATTCACCGAAGTTCTTCATATACATCTTCGCCTTGGTCACGTCGACGACCGTCGTCGCGCTTCCAAGCTCCAGATGGGCATCCGCCGCATTGCGCTGTACGGCGCGGATGACGTCGGAGAGTTTGCCGACGCCTGACGGCTCGATCAGCACGCGCTCCGGGTTGTACTGCTCTGTCACTTCTTTAAGTGCCGTGCCGAAATCACCGACAAGAGAGCAGCAGATGCATCCGGAATTCATCTCGCGGATCTCAATACCGGCGTCCTTCAGGAAACCGCCGTCGATGCCGATCTCACCGAACTCATTCTCGATCAGTACGACCTGCTGTCCCTTGAGCGGACCAGCCAGCAGCTTTTTGATCAGTGTCGTTTTACCGGCTCCGAGGAAACCGGAGATAATATCAATTTTTGCCATAATCAGTCACTCCTTCATTTATCTGTATTCATTTATCTGTATTCATTTATCCGTATTCATTTATCCGTATTCACTTAAGTGTACCCGTGACGAAATGGAAGGCGAAGGAATACTCCCCCGCCTTCCATTTCTCACAGATCATACATATCCGGCCTTTGTCACAGCATCAGCCCTGGATCATATATTTCATCAGCGTATCTACATCTGACGGCTCAGAGCAGATGATCTCAAGCTCCGGGATGGATGCTGCGCCATTGGAAAAAATATTGGCAAGCGATACATACTGGCTGAGTTTGGATTTGAGGTTCAGTCTGTCGCCCTCCCCGGTAACCAGCTCTACACGTCCCTTGCAGGAATCAACTGCCTTGAAAAATGCATCGATATTTGTAATATTCGTAATTCTCATAGTATCTACCTCCAGATAATACCGTCATGCGGGCATTACCCGCATCACCATGCTGAATTAAACCCTTTTCTGGCCCGTTTCGACCGTATCATATCACGGCTGTTACAAAATGGAAAGAATTTTATTAAAAATCAGTGGTTTCGTGTAATCTGACTGAATTTCCCGCGGGTAATGCTCAGAATATCCGGCGGAGCGACACAGAGCGACAGCCCGATCCTGCCTCCGCTGATATAAATTTCGGGATATGACTCCGCGGAACTGTCGAGGATGGTGGCAAACTGCTTCTTCATGCCTATCGGACTGCACCCTCCCCGTACATAACCGGTCAGGGCGAACAGATCCTTCACGTGAACCATTTCCAGCGACTTTTCGCCGCACGCCGCTGCGGCCTTCTTCAGATCGATCTCTTCCGCCACCGGGATCACAAGTACATAGTGATTACCGCTTTTACCCTGCGTTACGATCGTCTTGTATGTCAGTTCGACCGGGACGCCTTCAGCCTCGGCCATACTGACGCCATCGGTGAAATTTTTACACTCATAGGTAAGTACTTTATAGTGGATACCCTTTCTGTCGAGCATCCGCATGGCATTTGTTTTTTCTTCCTTAGCCAATAACGCCACATCCTTTCCGGACAGCCCCTGCCTGTCATCCGATCCCGGTGACAGATCTGCGTCTCCGGCTTACTGTGCCGTGGTATCCGTTGTGCCGGTTCCGGCTGCCGTATCTCCTGTGCCTGTGGTATCCGTACCTGTGGTATCTGTCGTAGCTGCCGTATCCGTCGTTGCAGCCGGAGCCTGCGTAGGCGCAGCTGTGGCGGTCGGCGCAGCTGTAGGCGTCGCCGTTGCCGTGGGCGTCGGCGTTGCCGAAGGTGCCATCGTCACGACCGTGGTATCTCCCGTCGTGCCGTCTGACGCCTTTCCATAGAGTGTGATCTCGCAGATACAGGTGTCATCATACGCTGTTCCCGAGTAGATATCGTCGATGACCGTCTGCATGAAGTTCGAATCGATATCTTCTGAAAATTCAACGTACGCAACCTGCTTTTCATCAGGAAAATCAACGGTCACTTCCTCACTTCCCAGTTTGAAAGTGAGCTGTTTGGGCCTGTTGTTTCTCGTGTAATAAGAAATATCGTGGTACCAGTTGCCGAGCTTGAGCGCCATGGCGCGCACCTGATATGTCTGATCAAAGGTAAGCGTCACACTTTCTCCGATACCCGGTCCGTCTACGCCCTCCTGCCAGCTGCTCCAGTCGGCGCCGTCATACAGGACATGCGGATCATTGTCCACGCCGGTCTGCTGGATCGTGGAAGTAGCCTCCGAAGAAGCGATCTTCACCTGTGAATATCCCTGATTATTAACCAGATCCTCCAGCGTACTCTGATCGACCAGCGAAGCCGTCACCGGTTCCGGTGTGGGCGTCGGTGTAGGCGTGGCGACAGATGAGGCTGAAATCGGTTCAACTTCTTCCACACTGTTTTCTGAAGAAGCAGCTACCGCTTCCGCTGTCGGTGTAGGTGTATTGACGATCGTCACCTTCTGCGGCTCATTATCATTGTTCGCTGTATAGCTGAGAAGGTTGGAAACGCCGTACATGGCGCCGACACCTGCTGCCAGAATGACAGCGACAAGCAGAATGCCGATGATCAGAATAGATTTCTCCTTGCGTTTCTCCCTCACCTTATCCAGACGCCGTCCGCATCTCACGCACTTCTGTGCATTGGACGAATTTTCCTGCCCGCAATAAGGACATCTCATACGAATGCTCCCCCTTTCGCACGAAAAACATCTGACTCCCCTCTGTTTTTCGTATCCCCTGTGAGCTGATTTTTAAGGTTTCCGCCTGATGTGATATCATAACATTTTTCTCTATTCTGTGCAATATCAGCAGACGGCGTCCTGTGCGGGAAAATGCAGTGTGATCTTTGTTCCTTTGCCGACCTCACTCTCAGTCTCGATCTGTGCGTGATGAATAACTGCGCAGTGCTTCACGATGGAAAGTCCCAGTCCGGTGCCTCCGACGGCTTTGGAGTGGCTCTTGTCTACGCGGTAGAACCGCTCAAAAATCCGTCCCAGGTCTTTTTCGGGAATGCCGATGCCGGTATCGCTGACCTGCAGGTCGACACCGCCCGTTTCCGGATTCTTTTTCACGGTGACGACAGCTTTGCCGCCCTCCCGGTTGTACTTGATCGCGTTGTCCACGAGATTGTATATCGTCTCAGAGAGAAGCCTGCGGACGCCGCGGATCTCCGTCTTCTCACCCGCAGACATGAGAAGTACGTCCTTTCTGTCAGCGGCGTTCTGGAAAACCTGAATATTCTCCTGTACGAGGCTGCTGAGATCAACCGCCTCCCACTCATATTCCACGGTATCATCATCGAGCTGGCTCAGCCGGATGATATCGCTGACCAGCGTGATCAGCCGGCTCGCCTCTTCGTAGATAGACCTGGAAAATTCCTTCACCATGTTTTTCGGAACACTTCCGTCCATCATCAGCTCGGCGAAGCCCGAGATCGATGTCAGCGGTGTTTTCAGCTCATGGGACACATTCGCCGTATATTCACTGCGGTATTTCTCCGCGCGTTCAATCTCCGTCCTCTGCTGTTCGCGGATCTCATTCTGCTGTACCCGGATCTTGTCGATCAGCGGCCTCAGTTCCTCATAAGTATCGCTGCTCTCCGGGTGATCCAGATCGATTTCATTCAGCGGCTTCAGAATGCTCTGCGATACTTTCTAGGAAAGTTCTACATCTTTGTCATCGACGCGGATGATGTGGCGCCCCGGATCCACGTACAGTTTTCCGACCTCATAGATCTCTCCCTGCTCTTCTCTTCTGTGGCTCCTGCGGAGAACAGCTCTTAATCTCGATGTAAGCTCAACGATGCCGAACGGCTTGGAAATGTAATCGTCAGCACCCATATCGAGACCATTGGCCTTGTCGTATTCGCTATCCCGCGCAGTCAGCATGATGACCGGAAGATTCTCCGTCATCCTGTTTTTGCGGATCTTCTTCAGAATCGTGAGCCCGTCCTCTTCCGGCAGCATGATATCCAGCAGCACCAGCGCCGGGATCTGCTGCTCCATTGCCTTGTGAAAGCTCTTCGGCTCTCCGTATCCGCGCACCTCATCACACGCCTTTGCGTGTGTGAGGATGAGGCTGAAAAAAATCCGTATGGTTTTGACCATACGGATCTCACTGCGCCGATGCGAGCATGATGACCATTTCCGCGATCTCCACAATGCTGGTGCCGGTGTCCATCGCCCTCTTCTGCAGATAGCGGTGGGCTTCCGGCTCCGTCATGTGGTTGCGCTTCATCAGGATCGACTTGGCTTCATTCATTTTTCTGACATCTTCCGCGCTGCGTCCCGGCGGCACATGAATCTTGCGCCGCGAGCGGTAAATGCCGGTCATGTCCTGCAGTGTCTGCAGCAATTCTCCAACCTTCAGCGGTGTGGAGAGAAAGGTGACATTGACCGGCATCTCCTGATCTCCCAGCTTGTCGGGAGAGCAGACGAGCAGCAGCCGGAAACTCTCGGGAAGTGAGGAGGACAGATCGAAGAAGTTCATATCTCTCAGGCGATAGCCACAGATGACCACGCCCTCGTCAAGATCCGATACCTTCGACAATACCTGTGCCCCCGTTGTGGCGATTCCGGCTGTTTCAATGCCCCTTCTGGCCAGCAGCGAGCGTATTTTTCTGGCGTCTTCCTCTTTGTAATAGGCAACAATAATACTCTGCAAAGGTTTCACAGCTCCTGCTTACGAATTCTTCGACGGCACCTCAGTATATACCGAGATAGCGATTGATCTCCCAGTTCGTGACGACAGAGCGGAATTCTCTCCACTCATTCAGCTTATCGTCGAGGTAGCCGTTATAAATCGTATCTCCCAGTACATCGCGGATCAGCGGATCCGCCTGATAGGCGTCAATAGCTTCCTTGATCGACTCGGGAAGTCCGGCGCGCTTATCCACCTGATCAGCCTCCGCCTTCGGCGGAAGGTCAAGTTTGCGCTCTATACCGTCCATACCTGCGGCGAGAACGCCGGCAATGGCGAGATAAGGGTTGCAGGTGCCGTCCGGATTCCGGAGTCCGATCTCCGTGCTGCTGCCGTCCCCGATCACATGGATGACGGATTTCTTGTCTGAGAGATCATCCGTCCAGGAAATGTGTGTCGGCGCATCAAAGCCGGGGATCAGCCGCTTGTAGGAATTCACGATCGGATTTGTGAGCAGCGTCAGGCCGCGCATGTGGCTGAGCACACCGGCCATGAAATGTTCTCCCAGTTCAGACAGATGGTCATTGTCCGGACCGGCGAACATATTTTTGCCAAGCATATCCCGGCAGATGATGTGAAGGCCAAAGGCCGAGCCATTGACATCCGCCGTGGGCTTCGGAAGAAATGTGGCATACAGGCCGTGTTTCTGTGAAATCGTCTTGACAACCATGCGGAAGGTCATGATCTGATCCGCCACGCGGTCCGCACGCCCCTCGGCGATGTCGATCTCGTGCTGTGCAGGTGCGATCTCATGATGGGAATCCAGGATTTCGAAATCCATCTCCTCCAGCGTCAGGATGATGTCACGGCGCACGTTTTCCGCGAGATCCAGCGGTGACACATCGAAATAGCCGGCGTACTCATGCGTGTGCGTCGTCGGTTTGCCCTCTTCATCGGTGTGAAACAGAAAAAATTCCTGATCCGGTCTCACGTCAAATTCCAGGCCCATCTTCTGGCCCTGCTTCACAACGCGGCGAAGCACCTGACGGGAATCTCCAGGCCAGGGTTTTCCATCCGGGCCGTAGACGTCGCAGTACATGCGGGCAACCTTGCCGGTCTGCGGTCTCCACGGATAGATCTGGAATGTATCAAGATCCGGATGAAGCGTCACAAGCCCGGTGCACGCCTCATATCCCTCTACGGGCGTCGCGCTGAATGTACACTCATTAGAAAGAATCTTGTCCAGCTGACTCACTGTAATGGCGAGATTCTTCGGTTTGCCGAGAATATCACAGAATTGCATACGGATGAATTCCACATCCTCTTCATCCACAATTTTATTAATATCTTCTTTTGTATACCTGCTCATGCCTGTTCCTTTCCCTATCGTCCGGTTTGTTATCGGCCTTCAACTATAGTAGCTTTTTACATAAATTTACTGAATACTTATATTTTAGTACGGCTTCTGTTCACTGAAAAAGTATACCGCACGCAGAGCAGAATTGACAAATGACCCCGTACATAGTAAAAATGTACATCGGGTGAATAAAAGCGCATCTGCACAGAAAGGGGCAGCCTGCATGTTAAATCAGTTTTCCAGAACAGAACTTCTGCTTGGCAACGAGGCCATGGAGATCCTGAAGAATTCGCGTGTCGCTGTGTTCGGCATCGGCGGCGTGGGCGGATACTGCTGCGAGGCCCTGGTGCGGAGCGGCGTAGGACACTTTGATCTGATCGATGACGATCAGGTCTGCCTGACAAATCTGAACCGTCAGATTATCGCCACACGGAAGACTGTCGGACGCGACAAGGCCGACGTGATGAAGGAGCGGATGCTGGAGATCAATCCCAAAGCGGGTATACGGCTGCACAAGACATTTTTTCTTCCTGAGAATGCGGATGAATTTCCCTTTAAAGAATATGACTATGTCGTGGATGCGGTAGACACCGTGACGGCGAAGATCGAGATCATCATGAAAGCCAAGGAAAACAATGTGCCTGTGATCAGCTGCATGGGTGCCGGCAACAAGATCGACCCCACGCAGTTCCGTGTAGCGGATATCTATAAGACAAAAATGTGCCCACTGGCCAAGGTCATGCGGCATGAAATGAAAAAAAGGCATGTGAAGCACCTGAAGGTCGTCTACTCCGAGGAGAAGCCGATCCGGCCGCTCGATGATATGGCCAACAGCTGCCGTACGAACTGCATCTGCCCGCCCGGTGCCAAACACAAATGCACGGAGCGGCGGGATATTCCGGGCAGCACAGCCTTTGTGCCGCCGGTCGCAGGTATGATCATTGCCGGCGAAGTGATCAAGGACCTCACCGGCATCAATGATCAGATAAAGAACGGATCCTGGTACCGGTCCTGATCACCAGGCGCCTCCGCCGCCTCCGCCGGAACCTCCGCCGGAGAATCCGCCGCCGGAAAAGCCACCGAAATTCCCGCTGCTCTCTGATGGCGGCGTCGCATTCATCGCAACGGACGAAGACTGCATCATGTGACCGAAATCGTCCCGGAACGCCGTAAAGGTAAACGGGCGGTATCCGTAATACCACGCCGGTTTCGGCACGGGGATATTATACTTCTCAAACTGTGAGATCCACTGATCCTCCAGATCAAACACATAAGCATACGCCAGCGTGAAGTAAAAATAAGACGGATTTTCCTGACTCAGCATCTTCAGCTGGCTGAGCTCCGCTTTCTCGATAAAATTCCTGTAACCCAGCACACCACCGTAATATTTCAGATTTTCCTCTGTCCTGTAGGCGGCACAGCCCGCAGCGAAGAAATTCAGACAGCCGGCGGCCAGCATCAGCAGCGCAGACATCGGAGAATACAGCCCGCAGACAAAAACAAACAGCACAGCCAGCAGCAGAACGCAGATAACCATGTGCACGGCGCTCTTCCTGGGGTGTTCGCTGTATTTTTTCTTCCGGGATACAAAGGTGACACCGAGTATCACGGCTGCCACCGCAATCATACCGAACCACACGGCACTGCTCATGTCATCCGTATAAGCCACCCAGGCCGTATAGATCGCCGGACAGACCGTCATCTCGACAACAGCAAGAACATACAGAAACGCCTGCAGTCCCTTTCCGCGGATCTGCCTTGCGGCGCTCTCTCTGTGCATCTCGCCGACCATATCCATCGTCTCGTGGAACCTGTATTCCAGCCCGTCGGCAGTGGAAACCGCGCCGACTTTCCTGCTGTCCGGGAACATGCCTTCCAGAAAAACCTTTTCATCCGGTTTCAGCGCGGAAAAATCATTGTTCATCAGCTTGAACTGCACCTTGCCCACAGAAGGCTCCCTGATACAAATGTAACCGAGGTCAGCCAGATAGGGAATCAGCGCCACCTTGTGCTCTGTCTTACCGCTCCAGATTTCTTCGACATCGAGCGGATTCATGCCCTTCGGCGGGTAAAAATTCACGACCGGCACCACATGCCGTCTGCCCCGCTTCCAGTTCCTGAGAAGCGCGATCAGCGGGATCAGGAGCAGCGCCGCGATAGCGATCCATGCCGCTGTACTGTGCGAATGGAAGACAAAATATCCGTCCGGCAGCTCGCACCTGATGGTGATGCCTTCATAAGGATACAGCGCCGTATGATACTGTCCTGTGATCACGAGCCCGTCAACAGAGGATGTCAGTTCATCCGGAGCATAGCCCGCAGTATCGGAAGTACCGACAGAATAGCCGACTTTTTCAGCGTCAAAGGATGACGGCATCGTGATCCGCCACGAGACCGAAGCGATCGGGCAGGCCCAGCCGGTGCCGACGATATTGTAATACAGCTCATCGGCATCATCGAGAGGATCCGGGCTCAGAATTCTGTAGGTGTAGCTCATCACATAGGTATGCTCACCCGTATAGTCCTCATCAGATGAACCGATGTAATATGCGCCGTCTTCTTCGCTGACCTCGGTGTTCGCATCAGGGCTCGTCACCTGAAAATTCGAGACGCGCGCGATGACATAGCTTTTCTTACCATCCCCGTACTCGCGGTAGTGGTTTGAGGGGATCTCCCTCACCGGACCGTGGTGCGGTTCAATAAAATCGTAGACATACGATTCCGTCACGTCATAGACGTTATCCTCGTGCACCGTGATGTCCACGTCCAGAGACTTGATATAGTAATCCGTCTCTTCCGCGATGATATCCGAAGATGAACCATCCGCCGCATCCGCCGTTGTTACGAATGCATTCGCAGAGTCAGCATACGGCACTGTTCCGCCTTCCGCATAAGTCGGAATTGCAGCAAGAAAAAGCACAGCAAGGATCATCATCTGCACGACGGCGGTATATATCCATTTTCTGACAACAGGCTGCCTGTGCATAAATCTGTCCCTCCCGGAAACTCAGAAAGAAACTTTCACGTTCTCGCGCTCCGCAGCGTCAGCTACTTCATACATAGACGCCTTCTTGAATCCGAACATATTGGCCACGATATTGGACGGGAACATCATGGTCTTGTCGTTGTAGGACTTCACGCAGCCGTTGTAGTACTTGCGGGAGTTGGCAATATCCTCTTCCACCTGCCGGAGCTGCTGCTGAAGCTCGAGAAAATTGGTATTGGCCTTGAGTTCCGGATAATTCTCAGCAAGGGCAAAAATACCGCGCAGACTCTGTCCGAGTGTCTCATTGCTCCGGATGACATCTGCCGCATCCTTCGCCTGTACAGCGGAATTTCTCGCCTGGATTACCTTCTCCAGTGTTTCCTTCTCGTGCGACGCATAGCCCTTGACCGTTTCAACAAGGTTCGGGATCAGGTCGTACCGCTTCTTCAGGTACACATCCATCGTGGAAAATGCTTCTTCCACCTGATTCCGTCTGCCGACGAGTCCGTTGTAGGTGCTGATCAGAAAAATAACGATGATCAGTGCGATCACACCGATGATAATTCCTGCAATCATTTGCTGCCCTCCCTGTCATACTGTGATACACAAGTTTTCTATTTGATTATACCTGGAACGGAGAGCAAAAAACAACTGCCATTATATTCCAGAATACAGATGCTTCCACCCGCAACAGAGCGATGAGCACTTGCTGAGAGAGACCGAAGGGAAGCTCGAAGCTTACGTGCGACGCCTGTCAGCGCAGTTAGCGAGCTTCAGCGAGCTTACAAGCTGACCGCTCTCGCTCGTCCTCGACGCAGCTGTGGTAAGCTCGTCCATCCATCGCTACGCTCGTACTCGCCAACCACCGGCGTCTGCGGATGGTTGCGGGTTGGAAGCATCTGTATATCTGGACACACACTGCAACATCTCCCAACCCGTTGCTGTACGGACTAATAAAGTAATCTTTAATGAATTCATCTGCTGTGATATGATGGGTGTATCGATCAACGCATGAAAGGGGATCACAATGGGTGATTACATGGATATAGCTGCGATGTCGACCGTCATGTCGGGCGCACGTCTTCAGCAGAAAACCGATATTTCCGTCCTCGGACTCGCTATGGACACAACCAGGCAGACCGGCGAGGCTGTAATCGAAATGATGGATGCCGCCAATGCCCTGATCCCGGAGATCGGACTGGGAGAAAATTTCGATGCAAGAGCCTGATAAGCACTTCTGTAGCTTATTTTATACATTCCCGGACCATATCAGGGACGCCTGCTCCGTTTTCTTCACATAGTCGTCATCCGACAGCCCCCTCAGTTGATAAAGTTTTGATGTTGGCAGAGCCATACATACAGCTTGCAGCTGCCATCATAACGGTCGAGCGTTTTCATGGCGCGGAGAAACGTCTCCTGCGTCAGTTCTGATTTCATACTCGATATCAGCCTCATCAAGCTTTCTGGTTACGTTCAGCAGCGCTGCAGTATCAAATGTTAAGAAAAGTTCTCTCCATCCAAGCAAATGATCATCTCCCTTTATCAAAATTTCAGGATAGTTTGCCTGCATCCTGTAGATCATTTCATCGTTCATGCCCGTCATTTGATGATGCGGATTGATATTCATATCAGTAAAGTATTGATCAAAACGTGATAATTACATAATACTCTGACAATTACCGGATGAGCTGAGTAGAATACTCATTAAATAAAATTCATATTGATGATAGCTGATGTATTTGTTATAGTTAATAAATTTGATGGATTTCATCGAATACACGATTACATGTATTGGTGTAGGAATTGCCATCGCGCAATTCTTCAGACATAAAAAATAGCCGCCCCTGGCCAAGGATAACGGCTATTTTTTAGCTTATACCGAGGACTAACCATCAATCGGCGGCACCCTCTATATTTTCGTATCTTACATAATTTCCGGCTTTTGTCAAGAAGCCTTCTGCTATATTACAATCAGCCCTGTTTATCAGTTTTGTCTGTTCGTTTCCGCCCGCCAGAATAGATCAACGTAATTATCCCAAAGCCGATCATAACAAAAACAAGTGGATGTTCATATATTTCCAATGCATAGTTGTAAAAGGCTGCTGTAAGAATTACGCCATTGATGCTGATAGCCAGGATTCCGCTCAGAATCTTCCATTTTTTGATCGCAGCCTCCTGCATATGACTTACAGCATGAAACAGGATATTCTTCATGGCAGGCGTCGTGTTACTGCCGATACTTCAGTGCGTCTCGGAAGGTATTTTGGTGTTTCAGATCGGTATTTTCTGAATCTGCAGGATGATATCGATATCCGAAATATCAATAGTTCTATGAAAGAAGAACTCAATAAAATACAGAAAAAATATTTGGAGAGAACTCAGGAGAGAACTGGTCCGGAAATAGAATGAGAGGTATCTCTTCGGATGCCTCTCATTTTCCTTAGCGGAGGACAAGGGATTCGAACCCTCGCGCCGTGAAAAGACGGCCTAGCGCATTTCGAGTGCGCCCCCTTGGACCGCTTGGGTAATCCTCCGTATTCAGTTGTCATTCATCGGGAACAAATCTGCTGTCATGCCTGTAACTTCATAAGCAAAGCATCTTATACGCATGCAAGATGAATACAAGATACAGGCAACATCTCTCCCGCGAATGCTTCACTATTCTAACACACTTGCCGGTCGGCCGGCAACATATTTCTTACGCCCGGGCTTAGGTACGAGCCCGGGTTTAAACAAGTCCTATAAGCCTGTTATTTCCGTGTTCTGTTATTTCCGGGTTCTGCTATTCCAGTATGCAACTATTATAGTGTTCTGCTACTACTACACATAGCTCTGCAGGAAACGATGTTTCCCATCGACCGATTCGTACACGCGAACCTCACAGTTGTGCGGATGCGGTCTCCACTTAATGCCGTTCGGCCGGTCTTCCAGATAGCCGCAGAGAGCGCGGATAATGCCGCCGTGGCAGACGACAAGAACATTTTCGCCGGGATTATTTTTTTCCAGTTCCGAGAGGAAAGAAGAGGTTCTTGCCACCGCTGACGAGATCGTCTCAACACTCTCCGGCGCCCTGAAGACCTCCGGCAGAAGCCAGAACATCGTCATGGCCGGTCCGAGGCATTCATAGCGCTTTCCCTCATACTTTCCATATTTAAACTCGATAATGCGCGGATCCGTGACGATCTCCGTCTCAGGAACACCACCGATGATGGCCGCCGTCGTGATCGCTCTGTGAAGAGGACTCGCATACACAGCGTCAAAGTGCACATTGCCGATCCGCGCCCGCGCAGCTTCTGCCTGCTGCCGGCCTGTCTCATTCAGCGGGATGTCCGTCCTGCCGCACATGACATGCCTTTTATTCATATCCGTCTGCCCATGGCGCGTGATATAGATTTTCACCCGAAATCCTCCGTTATTGTCCTGTTTTCAAATCTTTCCTGTATACAACTGTGTTGTCTGCAGACGGAAAGCTTACTCAGCCTTCTGCTTTGCCGGCTGCGGCTGTGTCTGCGCTGCTCCGCCGTTTCCTTCTTTTCTGTCCGTCTTTGCATAGAGTGCCTTCAGGATAACCGGCGTCATGATCGAACTGATGATAATCAGCAGGATAACCGCTGTAAAGAACTGGCTGTCCATCATACCCGCTTTCAGGCCTCTCTGAGACACGATCAGCGCAACCTCGCCCCGGGTCATCATGCCGACACCGATCTTCAGGCTGTCGTCCTTCGAAAATCCGCACATCCGCGCCATCGTGCCGCACCCAATGACCTTGGCGATCATGCCGACGGCGACAAAAGCAAGCGAGAATACGATGATGGACGGGTCGATCTGGCGGAGATTCGTCTGCAATCCTATGCTGACGAAGAAAATCGGTCCGAAGATCATATAGGAGTTGATATCCATCTTCCGCTCAATGTACGAGGAATCATCCAGCGAGCTCAGAATAATACCTGCGCAGTATGCGCCGGTGATATCCGCCACACCGAAAAATTTGTCCGCAATGTATGACATGGCGAAGGCAAGAACCAGTCCGATGATGGGAATCCGTCTTGTGTGCGGATAGCGATTGTCCAGTTTCTTCATCACCAGGTAGATGAGATAGCCGACGCCCGCTGCAAAAATAAAAAACAGAACCATCTTGACAATGACAAGACCGAGATTCGCCGTCGGATCCTTCAGGCTGATGACCGCTGTGAGAACAATAATGCCCAGCACATCGTCGATGACCGCGGCATTCATGATCGTCATACCGACTTCCGTGGAGAGCTTGCCGAGTTCACGCAGAGCCTGCACCGTAATGCTCACGGACGTCGCTGTGAGGATCGTTCCGATAAAGAGGGCCCGGACAAAATTTTCCGTGCCGAAGCCGCCGAATCCGTAAAACAGCATGTAAAGAATCGCTCCGAGGATCAGCGGAACGATCACGCCGAAAGATGCGATCAGCGTTGCCTTCAGACCGGATCGCTTCAGCTGCTGCATATCCGTCTCAAGGCCGGCACTGAACATCAGAAGAATAACACCGATCTCTGCCATGCCGGAGATAAAATCGCTGTACGGCACGAGATTCAGAAGGCTCGGTCCGATCAGCAGTCCGGCCACGATCTCGCCGGCCACCTCCGGTGCCTTGATCTTCCTCGCCAGAAGTGCGAAAAATTTCGCAAAAATAAGTATAATGGCAAGATTTTCAAGTATATCCAGCGTATCCATTTGACTTTCCCCCTTGTTAAAAATTCAAAATCTGCAGACCCATGTCATGCAGACTTTATCTGCATCTGTCCGTCAGTCACTTCATGAACTGGTCGATTGCCTTCTGCAGCTCATCGACCGCATCCATATCCCCGTTCTTCACGGCGTCGACCATACAGCGCGTGATATAGTCATGCAGCACTGTCTTGCCCGTGTTATTGATCGCTGATCTCACCGCAGAGAGCTGAATCAGGATTTCCGCCGGATCCCGGTCATCCTCGACCATCTTGCGCACGGATTCCAGATGGCCGATGGCCCGCGACAGGCGGTTCAGCACTGCTTTTTTCTCATCACCCGAGATCGCGTCGCTCTCGTGGTGCAGATGTATGTGTTCGATGACTGTTCCGTCTTCCAGCACATGCACGTGCGGCTTCAGTGAGTCCTCGTGTTCAGCGCCGATGCTGTGCTCATGTACAAACTCATCGACGCTCTCGCGCTTTGTTTTTTCCTTATCTGTATTCATTTTCTGTATCCATTTTCCCGGTGCTCTTCTGCCGCCGCCCTGCGGTGCCTGAAGTTATCCCGCAGATCATCGTCAGCAAGCATAACACAAAATATCAAAAAACGCATCCTCTGATCAGATGCTGTCTTCTGTTCGTTGTGATTGTCATAACTTTACACCCAAAAATGAATATTGTATAATCTGACCTGTGTTTAAGCTGATATTTAAGCTGATATTTCAGACAATCATTCTATCAATGGAGACGTTATGAGAGAAATTCTTTTTACGACTGAAAGCGGATCTGATGTCCCGAAAGAACTGCAGGAAAAGCTTGGCGTGACCGTACTTCCAATGCACGTGACCATGGGCGAAAAAACCTTCGATGACGGAACCGTACCGATCTCAGAGCTTTATGACTACTTTGACCGGACGGGCGATACGCCGAAGAGCTCCGCAGACAATGTGCAGGATTACATAGATTTCTTCACCCGGCTCAAAAAAGCCAACCCGGACTGTGTCATCTACAACTTTGCACTGTCATCCGGCATCTCCACCAATTATGAGCATTCCGTCGTCGCCGTCCGTGAATTCACAGACGTATATACGATCGATACCAAACGTTTCGGCGCCGGCTGCATTGCCTATATCGCCGAGGCGCGGAAGCTTCTGAACGCAAAAGGCGGTCAGGAGGCGATCACCGATTATGACGGACTGGCGAAGGAATTTCAGGAAATTTCTTCAAGAATTGAGTGCTCCTTCGTTCCGGATTCCCTCGAATTTCTCCGCGCAGGTGGAAGGGTTACGAATGCAGCCTTCATCGCCTCCAACGTACTGAAGATCAAACCGCTGATCGTTCCCAACGAAGAGGGCCAGCTGCTCGCTGCAGGCAGGTACCGCGGAAGCATGCTCAAGATCTGCGGCAAATACGTGCGTGATATCTGTGACAAGTACAATGTCAACCGCGATACGCTTTACATCATGTACACAGAAGGCGTTTCCAGAGAAGTTCTCGATGAAATGGAGCACACTGCTTACGAGCTCGGTTTCAAAGCCGTCAGCTACGATGTGTGCGGTGCTGTCATCACCTGTCACGGCGGAAAGGCTGCCGTCGGACTCGGTGTCGTTCTGAACGTCTGACCGGAGGCACCTATGAACGCTGAAGCAGCAAAATCAGATGTCAGGGGCGGAAAGCGCACCGGTCTCGTCATGGAAGGCGGCGCCATGCGCGGCATGTTCACGTGCGGTGTGATCGATGTCTTCATGGAGAATGATATCACCTTCGACAGCGCTATCGGCGTCTCCGCCGGGGCTGTCTTCGGGTGCAATGTCAAATCGAAGCAGATCGGCCGTGCCATCCGCTACAACAAGCGTTTCTGCAGAAACAAAAATTATGAAAGCATACGCTCCCTGCTCCGGACGGGAGATCTGTACAACGCAGATTTCTGCTACCGTCTGCTGCCGGATGAACTTGATCCATGGGACAGCGAAACCTTTGCCGCAAATCCCATGGATTTTTACGTAGTCTGCACAGATGTGGAGACAGGAAAGCCTGTGTACCACCTGTGTACCACCGGCGTCGGCGACGACATGACCTGGTTCCGGGCTTCGGCATCCATGCCGGTTCTCTCCCGGATCGTCGAAGTCGGAGGATATAAGCTGCTGGACGGCGGTGTCGCTGATCCGATACCTCTCCGCCACTTTGAAGAAACCACCGGCTGTTCCCGGATCGTCGTCATTCTCACCCGCCCCCGCGGATTCGTAGTAAAGCGTAACCACCTGGATCCCATCATTGAGGCGAAATACCGCAATTATCCCGCCTTCATCGAGGCGTGGAAGCGGATGGACGATAACCACAACGAAACCCTCCGCTATGTGGAAGCAGAGGAAGACGCAGGCAGGATCCTCGTCATCCGCCCTGTCGTCGACGTAAACATCGGTAAGGCAGAGAAAAATCCCGACGAGCTCGAGCGCGTCTACCAGGCAGGCCGCCGCGCCGGCCGCCGCTCACTCGACAGTGTGCGGCAGTTTCTCAATACTCCTATGCCATGAACAGCCTTACAGTGCTATATTCATAAATACAAGTTCTTTATTCAAAAACGTCTGCACAGCTTTCCCATATCACGGGAAACCCATGCAGACGTTTTTCAATTCAAATAATTTTTATCCCGGACTTTCATATCGGTATTTGAACGTACGTCAGATGTTGAGCAGCTCGCTGTACACCTTCAGCGCTCCGTCGGTCTCATGCGCAAGCACCTTCTTTGCCAGCGTCTTGCCGAGCTGAACGCCCTCCTGATCAAAACTGTTGACATTCCACAGGAATCCCTGGAACATCACCTTATTCTCAAAATGAGCGAGCAGTGCGCCAAGTGCCTCCGGCGTCAGCTTGTCTGCGATGATGATACTCGACGGACGGCCGCCCTCGAAGTTCTTGTTCAGATTTGCATCGTCCTTGCCGCAGGCAAAAGCGACGATCTGTGCTGCCACATTCGCGCAGAGCTTCTGCTGGCTCGTGCTCCCCTGAATCTCCACGTCATTGCCCATCTGGCTGTTGCGGAATCCGACAAACTGCAGCGGAACGATCGTCTTGCCCTGGTGAAGCAGCTGATAGAAGGAATGCTGTCCGTTTGTTCCGGGCTCACCAAAAATGATCGGTCCCGTCACGTAACTGATCGGCTCACCGAAGCGGTTCACAGATTTGCCGTTCGACTCCATGTCGAGCTGCTGCAGATGAGCCGGGAAGCGGCTGAGTGCCTGTGAATAAGGAAGGACAGCCGTTGCCGGATAGCCGAGCACATTGCGCTCATAGACGCCGATCAGAGCATCAAGCATATCCGGGTTCTTCAGCGGATCCGTCTCCGTGGCAGCCTTGTCTTCTGCCGCCGCGCCGTCTAGGATCGCGGCGAAGACATCCGGTCCGAAAGCCAGGGACAGCACTGCGCCGCCGACAACGGAGGAAGAAGAATATCTTCCGCCGATGTAATCATCCATGAAAAAGGCGTCCATGTACCCGCCGTTCTTTGCGAGCGGGGAAGTCTCACTGGTGCAGGTGATCATGTGCTTCGACGGATCCAGACCTGCCTTTGTCAGTGCATTTTTAACGAAAGCCTCATTTGTCAGTGTCTCCAGCGTGGTTCCTGATTTCGATACAAGAATAAAAATGGCGTGCGCCACGTCCACGCTCTTCAGGACAGCGGTCGCGTCATCCGGATCGACATTGCTGATGAAGTGTGCGTCCATCTTCATTTTGCCGTTGGCTTTTGCCCAGTTCTCCAGAGCGATGTAGAGTGCGCGGGGACCGAGGTCGCTGCCGCCGATACCTATCTGTACAACAGAGGTGAATTTCTCGCCAGCCTCGTTGGTGATCTCGCCGCTGTGTACTTTGTCAGCGAACTCTGCGATCCTCTGCTGCTGCTTCACGTAGAATTCTCTCTTGTTCACACCGTCTGCGATCACGTCATCGCCGAGCTGACCGCGGCAGAGCTGATGAAGAACCAGTCTCTTCTCTCCGGTATTGATCACGGCGCCATTGTAGAGCTCTTTGTATTTGTCGGAGAGCTGTGCCTCTTCTGCCAGCTTTACAAGGGCAGCGAGCACATTGTCATCGACCTCCTTGGCCGCATAATTGTAAGCCATGCCCTCTGCCATCGGAACGCTGTATTTACGCACCCTGTCAGCGCCGTTCTCACCGCTCATTGCCTCGCGGATGTTTACACGCTTCACAGATGCGAGCTCACTGAATGATTTCAGCTGATCCAGATTCTTCCATTCCACTGCCATGAATAAATTCCTCCTGACTTTTCATATGTTTATATGTATGAAATTCATTTACCGGCATTTTCTCTCCGGCTCTGTGCTTTGTTGAAGAATTTCCCGTTCCGGATGACAAACCTCTCGTGCGTTCCTCTGCCGATCACACCGGCTTCATCATGCACTTCCACCTCGAAGACGAGCCTTCTTCCGTCAACCTCTTTCAGAACCGTCTCTGCTGTCACCTTCATGCCAACCGGTGTGGCAGCTTCATGGCTGATATCAAGTTTTGTTCCGACTGTCCCCTGACCTTCTTCCAGTTCGTCGGATACACTCTTCCAGGCCGCCTTCTCAATCAGCGATGCCATACAGGGTGTAGCATACACGAGCAGCTCGCCGCTGCCGATCTTCCACGCTGTCTTCTCTTCCGTGACTGTTTCTTCCGCTGTTCCTCTGATTCCTGGTTTTAGCATGTCAGCCTCCGTTTAACTCTGTGATTTTTTCGCCTCCCTCAGTTTATCACAAAGTTCCGGTATTGTCGTCTCAAAGTCAACGCCGTACCACGGTTTTGCCGGATTTTCAAGCGTTGCGCGAATCGTGTCAGCAGTGTAATCTGCTGCGAGTCTGAAGGATTCCTTCAGCGAAAGTCCGTTCATCAGAGCACCGACACAGACGCTCGAAAAAATATCGCCGGTGCCGTGATAGGAAGCGTCGATATGATCATTTTCATAGCTGAAATACGTGCCCTTTACCGTGTCGTATCCGTAAATGCCCGTTTTCCCCGGTGTAAATGCTATGCCTGTCAGCACGACGGTTTTTGCCCCGAGCTTCGCGAGCTTCTGAAGCAGATCCTCAATGTACGCGCGGTCATAGTCCTCGCGATAAGGTGTATCGGTCATAAAGCAGGCCTCTGTCAGATTCGGCACGATAACGTCGGCACTTCCGCACAGGCCGGCATTCAGCTTTGCGTAGGATTCATCAAAAGCCGGATACAGCTTGCCGTTATCCGCCATGACAGGATCGATGAAGATCAGCGTGTCTTCTGTTTTAAACATGCTGAATATCTTCTTTACAATGTCGATCTCCTCCGCAGAACCCAGATATCCGGTATAGATCGCGTCAAACTTCACATTCTGCGATTTCCAGTGCTCCGCGATCGGCATCAGCTGATCCGTCAGATCTTTGCATGTAAATCCCTGGAACATGGTATGCGTCGACAGAACGGCGCTCGGCAGAATAACGGTCTCCACGCCCATAGCTGAAATCACCGGAAGTGCCACCGTCAGGGAGCACTTGCCCAGACATGAGATATCCTGAATCGTCAATACTCTTTTCATTTTCTTTGCCTCCCGAATAAACATGATTTTTTATTATAGCCGCGGTCTGGTAATAATAAAATGGTCAGTTTGTGTTTCACTTATATATCCAGTGCATCGCGGTCTTCGCCACACCTCATCACATGTTTCACATATGTGAGGATGTGGCTCTCTGCCCGCGCAAAAACGCCTGCGGGCGCACGCAGATTTTTCCGCGTTCCGCCTGCAGGCGTCTTATACCGTCATAAACAGTTATCCTGAAATGTGATCACAGGGCCTTCTCAAAGCCATAGCAGCTCTTTTCGAAGCCATAGTGTTCGTAAAACTGATGGGCTTCTTTCCTCGGCATGCCGGAATCAAGAATCAGCGCCTTGCACCCTCTCTCTTTGGCGAGCATGGTGGCATGATCCATCATCTCACGTCCGTAACCCTGATTTCTCATGTCCGCTCTTGTGATGATGCTGGAGACATAGCATGTCAGTCCGCACATCCAGAACGTCTGGAAATAATCTCCGTGGCAGAAACCGACGTACTCACCGTCATCAATAAGAAAGAATGCGAAGCTCTCCGGATCACGGATCACCTTGTCATAGACCTTCTTTGTCGCTTCATCCTCGTAAGTGTTGTAATCCCACAGAGCGCGGATGAATTTCATTGCTTCGGGAAAATCTTCTTCCTGTGCTTTTTTAAATTTAATCATTTTCGTGCCTCATTTCGTTACATATTTTCTCATTCGGCTGAGCGGTTACGATCAGATTGCCTTCTTATTAAGTTCAGCGATATCCGCCATTTCCATATGCATCGGTGTATTCACCAGATTGCCGGCGGAAATCTTTTCACAGTTTTCGGCGAGCCCCGGGATATCTTTCTCCTCTACGCCCGTGAACGACATTCTTCAGGAAGCTTTCTCATCGCTTCTGCGATACATGGCCTTCCTGTAAAGTGCTTCAATATCCGACTGTTCCATATGCACAGCGGTATTCGCCAGATTGCCTGCCGAAACCTTCATGCAGTTCTCAGCGAGCCACGGGATATCCTTTTCCTCTACACCGAGGTCGGAGAGACTGATCTCCAGATCGATGTCACGCAGGAAAGAACGAACCTTCTCTGCGCAGTCCTCAGCGGTAAAGCCTCCCATCATGCGGGCCAGGCGTCCCCACTTGTACCGGTTTCCTCTCCATGTAGCCTCAACAACAGCAGGTGCAAGAGCTGCCAGTCCCTGTCCGTGAACGACATTCTTCAGACCGCTGACAGGATGTTCCATACCATGGGCGAGCGTTACGCCGGCTGTGTTGATGACCATGCCGCCGATCGTGCTGGCGATAGACATCTGCTCCCAGGCCTCCATGCTCTCCTCTCCGTGATACAGCTTCGGGAGATTTTCCAGGATCATCGGGATCGCATACAGCGCGAGCGCATCCGTAAACGGCTGGGCGTTGTTTGCAGTATAAGCCTCCACACAGTGGCACAGAGCGTCGAAGCCGACGGAAGCGAGAACCTTCTTCGGCATTGTCATCATGCACTCCGGATCGACGATAGACGCTTTGGCGACGATAGCCGGGCACCGGAGCGACTTCTTGTCGCCGTTCTCCGGATTCGTCAGGACAGCAAAGCCGTTGCCCTCGGAACCGGTACCGCAGGTCGTCGGGATCAGGATCAGCGGAAGTGCCCTGTCACTGTACTTCCGGTTGTAAATATAATCATTGATATCACCGTCATTGACTGCCATAAACGCCATGCCCTTGGCAGCGTCCATAATGGAACCGCCGCCGATCGCGACGATCATATCGCAGCCGTTTGTTTTTGCCATCTCCGCGCCGTCGAGTGCCGTCGTGGTAAGAGGGTTCTGGCTCACTTTGTCATACAGCACTGTGTCGATACCGGCTGCTTTCAGACTGTCTTTAACTCTGTCATACAGGCCTGACTTCTTCGCACTAGAATGTCCGGTGACGATCAGAGCCTTCTTTCCATAAGGGCTGGCGAGTGTTCCCACCTGCTTTACCTTGCCGGGGCCAAAAACAATGTTGACGGGAAGGAAGTAGCTGAAATCTTCCTTTCTGAACGCCGTCCCCGCCTTTGCCTCCGAAGAGATACGGTCGAGTGCCGCCGCCACCTCGGCATCTTCCATGGTCGCCGCTGCCACACCCGGCACGGAAACCGGCGCCGTACCTGAGATTACCCCGGATACTGCGGGGCTTCCCTGTGCCGCAATCGCCGCGCCTGCAGCCGTCTCAGCACTGCCCGCCTCGCCCGCGGCGATATTGGCCGCAGCCTGACGTTCTTTCGCGTATTCCTCATCCAATTCCGCATTGGCGATCTCGACCAGCGTACCGAATTTCTCGCCGTATTTCGCCTTGCAGAACATATAGAAGACCACGCCGATGGCTGCCCATCCGCCGACGATCAGCCACTCCATCGGAGCAAGCGTGGCACCGGTGCCTGGGATGATGTACATAACAATCATGAAACCGGACATCAAAATCGCCATGGCGCCTACAAATTTATAATGCTTCACTTTGTACGGCCGCGGCATATCCGGCGCTTTTTTTCTCAGAAGAACGAAGGACAGCGCCACCATGCAGTAGGCAAGACAGCACGCCAGGTTGCCGGCGTCGACAATCCAGGTCAGCATTTTTCTTCCGAGAAGCGGAGCCAGACAGCTCAGTAAGCCGATCAGAACCAGCGCGTTGACCGGGGTCTTGTATTTAGGATGCAGCTTGCCGAATGTCTCCGGAATCATATAGGAAATGGACATGGAATACATGGCGCGGCTGCCGCCGATCAGGAAAGAATTCCAGCTCGTTACGATACCGCAGAGTCCGCCGACAATCAGCACCTTGGCCATAACCGTGCTGCTGAAGGCATTCGCCATGGCATCCGCCGCCACAAGGCCGGACCCGGATTCCGTCGATTTCAGAAGCTGCTCCGGCGACATCACGAGGCCGACGGCAAGAATAATAAGCGCGTAGAAGGCAACCGCGAGAATAATCGAAAGCAGAAGCATCTTCGCTATTTTTTTCAGAGGAACGTTGATCTCCTCTGCCGCCTGCGGAATGACGTCAAAACCGATGAAGTAGAACGGGCTCATCATGGCTACGCGGATCACATTCACCATCATGCTGCTGTTGCTGTCGCCGTGGAACATCTGCGCTGACACATTGCCCGCGTCGCCGTTGATCACCGAACCGGCAATCAGAAGGATGCCAGCTCCGCCGATGATACAGGTGAGAACCGTCTGCATGACGGCTGCCGTCTTCGCGCCGCGGATATTGATCCATGTGATAAAAACGGACATGGCCACAGCTGCGCCGAGCCAGCTCGCATAGATGTCAAACCCCGCCACCGTATACAGGTATCCGCGCAGGAAGCCCGGCCAGAGATACGTGATGATCGTGGGAAGCGCGCATGCTTCAAAACACACAACGCTGACATAGCCGAGGATGATTGCCCACGTGCATACATATGATCCGTTCGGCCCCATTGCACGGTAGCTGAACACATGCTCGCCGCCGCACTCCGGCATGGCCGGCGTCAGCTCTGCATAGGTAAGGCCGATGAAGAAAATCATGATGCCGCCGAGAACAAAACCGAGGATGGCGCCGACAACGCCGCCTCTCTCGATCCAGTCGCCGGTCGAAACGACCCATCCCCAGCCGATCATGGCGCCGAAGGCTATCACAAGGATATCCCACGCGCTGAACACTTTGTTAAATTCTGATTCCTTTTTTTTCATATGATATCCCCCCGTCAGCCGAGCTGCGTCTGATATACGCGAAAGGCGTCAGAAATACCACATGGTCATCCATGTGTTGTTTTCTGACGCCTTCGTCGATATTCTCTTAGCTGATTTTATGATGTAGTTGTCAAAAGTGATTACACGGATTGTTCCGCGCTTCGCGCTCTCACAATCCTCCCTGCCCGACTTCGTCGGGCTATCGCGGCGTTCGTCTCACCTCACACCGCATCACTCGTTCAGCATCTCGATATACATGAGCAGGAATTTCGTCGTCTTGTCCCACCCGAGACGGCTGCTGTCGATCAGAAGATCACGCTGCGTGCGGTCACCCCTGTATGTGCCTGTGATATACTTGTGCCTCGAATGATTCATTTCATCGTTATAGTCGATGATCTGCTTAGCCTCTTCCTCTGACACCTTTTTCTGCTCCATGATAGAGCGGATGCGAACATCCTTGGGCGCGTAAATGAAGAAATTCAGCACATCATCCCTGTCTTTCAGCAGGAAGTTGGCACTGCGTCCGATGATGACGCATGAGGATTTCTCTGCCATCTTGTGAATAACCATGGATTGTGTATAAATAACGCGGTTGGTCAGATTCGCGTATCTGGGGCCGAGGGAAGTCTCAAAACTGTATTGAACACCGGTCTTCTGATCGGCTTTTTCAACGAGTCCCCGGTCCACACCGAGTTCATCGACGACCTTATCCACCAGATCCCGGTCATAGTATTCAATCCCCAGTTTCTGCGAAAGCATCTTGCCAATCTGAGGCCCTCCGGCTCCGTACTCGCAGCCGATCGTTATTATCAGGTGATCCCTGTCCATGATCTTTCCTCCTGTAACAGCGTTTCCGCCGCTCCTTTTATCAACGTTGTATAAGTCTACGCGCCGCGTCGCACTGCGTGCTCCCGCGTCGCTACAGATATTCGCATTCTCGCGATGCTTCGCATCGCTCCATGCTCATATCTGTTATCGTCGCAAAGCCATAGTCGGCCTTGCACACCCTGCGGGTGAGCAGTCCGCCTCTGGCTTGCGACGGACTTATACACTAAAATAAAGAGTCCCTGCTTTCACGGACTGTGATCACAGAGACCCCGGGAAAGTGCAGTTTTTCAGATAATTTCGCCGCCATTGGCACGGGACTGCACCCGGCAAAAATATCTGTTGTCAGCTTTTATTCAGCCAGAGCCTCTTTGATGGACTCATCAAAGATCTCAAGACCTCTCCTGGTCTGCTCATCAGTCATGCAGAGCGGAGCCAGGAAACGTACGCAGTTGCTTGCAGTTCCTGCGTTCTCGATCAGAAGTCCCTTGTGCAGAGCATTCTGAATGATCTTCTGGGTCAGTTCGGTAGCCGGCTCCTTGGTCTCCGGATCCTTTACGAACTCGATACCGATCATAGCGCCGAGTCCGCGGATATCGCCGATAACCGGATACTTCTTCTGCATTTCCTTGTATCCTGCGGTAACCATCTCGCCGATGTGACGGGCCTTTGCCGGATAATCTTCCTCTGTGTAGATCTTCATAGCTGCAAGAGCAGATGCGCAGGCAACCGGGTTGCCGCAGTATGTGCCGCCGATTGTTCCGGGCTTTGCAGCATCCATAACCTCTGCACGGCCTGTGATAGCGGAAATCGGCATGCCGCCGCCAAGAGACTTGGCAGTTGTGATGATATCCGGTGCAGCGCCTGCCTCAGCCCAGTACTCAGATGCGAAATACTTACCGGTACGGCAGTTACCGCACTGAACCTCATCGGCAATGAGAAGGATGCCGTTATCATCGCAGATCTTGCGGATGGCTTTTACCCATTCGATCGGAGCCGGGATAAATCCGCCCTCGCCCTGAAGAGGCTCAACGAGCATGCAGGCAACTTCGTCAGCCGGTGTCAGCTCATCAAATACACGATACATACCGTCGATGTAGTACTTAATAGCTTCTTCTCTGCTGTATCCCTTCGGTGCACGATACAGATAAGGGTACGGTGCTCTGTAGATACCATCCGGGAACGGTCCCATGCCTTCGCAGAAAGCTTTCTTTGCTGTCAGAGCCATGGTCAGGTTGGTACGGCCGTGGAATGCACCGCTGAAGCAGATGACGTTCTTTCTTCCGGTGTATGCTTTTGCGATCTTGATAGCGTTCTCATCGCACTCAGCGCCTGAATTTGCGAAGTAGGTCTTGTTGTGATCGCCGCGGCAGGGCATCTTCTTGTTCAGGCCCTCAGCGAGCTCTACATATCCTTCATGACCTACGATATTGAAGATCTCATGGAAATACTTCGGTGCCTGATCCTGTACAGCTTTTACAAGCTCCGGACGGGAATATCCGATATTGAGAACACCAACGCCGCCGATCCAGTCAAGGAATTTGTTTCCATCGATATCCTGGAACATAGCGCCTTCGCCGTGATCAATCACAACGGGATAGGTCATTCCGCAGAGAGCTCTCGGAACATTCTCTTCTCTTCTCTTCAGGAATTCCTTTGTCTTCGGTCCAGGAATGCTGGTAACAACTTCAGGTAAATCATCACGTAATGCCATTGTTTTGTCCTCCTTAATGTCCCGGCGGTTTCCGCCTGAAAAAATAAAAACGCCTTCCGCGCATAATACTGCGCAGAAGACGCCTTTGTCTCTGACTTACGTTCCCTCTCCGTTTCCAGGAGATGCGGAACCATATACTGTTGTAACCGGCCGGATACTGTACCGGCGGTCCTCTTTATCGAACGGATTGGCTGTTCGATATCTTGAACACGAGTCCGTTATAGCACGACATTTATAACCTGTCAACATATTTTTTTACGCATTTGACAGGAGGCAGGACCGTATCACCTTTTCCGTCTGCCTCCCCGCAATCCGCAAATTTCCGCATAAATCGTGAGTTTCCGGGAGCTTTCTACTTCTTTTCGATTATGTTAGACACAGATAACGCATGCTTTTTCTGCACATCCGGGAAGTCTGAAAAAATATACTTATTTTCGGGCTGTTCAATATATTAGACAAATCTGTTATAATACGGCAGAACAAAATGTGTACTATATCGGACAATTCCGAAGAAAGAGGTCTGCCATGGATTATCTGGAACATAACATTTCTGAAAATCTTCACCGGTTCCGCACGATCCGCGGATGGAGTCTGGATGACGCCGCTGAACAGACCGGCGTGAGCAAGAGCATGCTCGCACAGATTGAGAAGGGTACAGCCAATCCTTCGATCGGCACGCTTGGCAAAATAGCCTCAGGGCTGCGCATTGATTTTAACACCCTGACAAGCCCGCCGCCGATGGACTCCTGCCTGATCGAAGTGCTGAAGACGGAGCCGATCAAGAACAGTGAGAACGGCTACCGGGTATGGAACTGTTTTCCCTACGAAGACAATCAGATGGTCGAGATCTACCGCATCGATCTGGACCCGAACGGCGTTTATTCCTGCCGCAGCCACGGCGAGAGAACCCGTGAATACCTCTGCGTCACTGAAGGCGAGGTCGAAGTCCGCGTCGGCAAAGAGCGGAACATCGTGCGCAAAAACTGCTGCTTCCGGTTTGAATCCGACCGCCCGCACCAGTACATCGGCGGAAGCACAAAGAGCTCGTTTCTGATGTTCTTCCTGTCATATTAAGTGCTGCTGTCAGGCGCTGCAGCTCTCATACATCAGACCGGCAGCTGCACAATAAATCCTTTGGTATAACCAGGATATGGCTGTTCAAGCGAGATTGCCCATCCGTGCATCTCAATGATCATTGCCGCAATAGAAAGGCCGAGTCCGCTTCCGGTATTCCCCGTTCTGGCGGCATCAGCCTTGACAAATGGTTCAAAAATATCTGTGCCCGCCGGGATCGGAACCCCGTCATCAATCACGGCCACCTGAACGACAGCCGCCTGGCGGCGCACCATCAGAAGCACTTCTGTTCCCGCCGGATTATGGCGCATCGCGTTCACCAGAAGATTTGTGAATACGCGTGAAAGCTGTACACTGTCTCCTTTGACAGGAATCGGATCATCGGGAATATCCACATGGAAGTGCATGCCCGCTTCTTCCATATCGGTGTAGACATCCGCCGCGTCCCGGAGCAGCAGCTCTTTCAGATCAAACATTTCCTTATGCAGCTGAAAGCCCTCGCTTTCCAGCTTCGCATATTCGAAAAGCGCAGATATCATCTCACTCATGCGTCCGGTTTTTGTCACAATGGCCTGAAGATACTCCTGCCTTTTTTCCGGTGGAACCACGCCGTCAGACAGTGCCTGCGCATACCCGGAGACAGTTGTCATCGGCGTGCGCAGATCATGCGCCATGTCTGAGATCAGGAGATTGCGTTTCCTGTCGTATATCCTGTGCTCTTCTTCCATCTGATCCGTCATCAGGCGGATTTTTCCGCTGACCATCCGTGCATATACAAAGATGCCGGCAGCCATCGGAAGAATGTACAGCAGCAGTATGAGAATCAGAATAAATACCGCCGCAGACCCCGTCACCCTGTCACGCATATAGGCAATGCCGCGGCCGGATATGACAGCGCCGAGCATTTTCAGTATACCCTGGATGCCGCCTGCGCTTATGCCGGAGGTGAAATTGATGCCCGACTTTGCCAGTGCCGGATAAAACACGAGATTCATCAGGCACGAGATGACCAGTTCCACACCGACCACGATGACCATCACGATCAGCGCCCGTGTGACCAGATACATATACATCTGCCGGCTGTTGTATTTTTTCGATGCCATGTTTTTTATCTTCCTCCGGTCAGACAGGTCCCGCGGCTTCCACGTTTAACATCGCAGTATCACCACCGGCACTCCGCATATCGCATTTTGCTTTCTACGGTTCATCCGCGGAAACGGTATCCCAGACCGCGAATCGTGACAATATAAGCATTCGGATTCTCAGGCGCAAGCTTTTCACGAAGTTTGCTGATACACACCATAATGCTGTTATCCGTCACATAGTCTCCCCATCCCGCTTCGCCAATCTGCTGTTTGGTAAACACCCGTCCGGGATTTTCCATAAACAGACACATGATCCGGTATTCGGAGGCTGTCAGATCAATTTTTCTGTTTCCCCGCATCAGCTGGCAGGAAACAGGGTCAAGTGTTAGATCGCCGCGCACCAGCTTCGGCGTTTCCCGCTGCACATCCCCGCCGCTTCCGCCGGAAGCGCCGCCGAGCGCCGTAAACCGCCGGATATTGGAATTGACACGAGCCACCGCCTCCAGCGGATTGAACGGCTTGACGATGTAATCGTCCGCACCGAGATTCAGCCCCAGGATCTTGTCCGTATCCTGATCCTTCGCTGACAGAATAATGACCGGCATATTGCTGAAGGTCCGAAGTTCCTTCAGCACATGAAAGCCGTCCATCTCCGGCATCATGATGTCCAGCAGACACAGGTCGATTTTCTGCGAACGCATCACGTCCAGAGCTTCTTTTCCGGTACCTGCCTTGACAACCTCATATCCCGCATTCTGCAGGTAAAGCTCCAGAAGATTACGAATTTCTTCTTCATCATCCGCTATCAGGATCCGGAACATTTATCCACGCTTTCTGTTTCATTGCTCATTGTTATTGCTGCTGCCATCATTGTCACTGCCGTTATAACTGCCATCGCCACAGCCATTACCGTTATAACCGCCGTTACCATAGCCGCTGCCATTATAACCGCTGTTATCATAGCCGCCGTTATAACCACCGCTGCCATAGTCGCTGCCGTTATAACCACCGTTGCCATAGCCGTTGTAGCCACCGTTGCCATAGCCGTTGCCGTTGTAGCCGCCGTTGCCATAACCGTAACCGCCATAGCCGTTGCCGTTGTAGCCGCCGTTGCCATAACCGTAACCGCCATAGTCATTGCCGTTATAGCCGCCGTTGCCATAGCCGTAACCGTTATCACCGTTGTTGTAACCGCCGGCCGGCGTTCCGTACATCAGCCTCTCATAGAGAGCGGCATTGGTCATCAGCTGATAAGGATAAACGTAGAAGATTTCCAGAATACCCAGTGTCAGTGCGCCGAGAATATGCCATCCGATAAAGGACAGGTCGAGGACAAACGCCTTCCATTTCTGGCCGTCCATCATATCGCGGCTTCTCTGAAACGCTTCCTGTTCCGGCATATCCGGATTTTCCGCCAGCAGATACGGAATCATCCGGTACTCGTATGATTTGTAAATTCCCGGGATAATAAAGAGCAGTGACCACAGGAAGAGGTACAGGTCATACTTGAACATGACACTGACAACATTTTTGTAATTACGGTCGAATCCGCGCGCCACTTCGGAGATATCGGCTTTTGTATTCAGATTTTTTACGAAAAACGCCTGCGTTCCCACACTCAGAGGATTGATCAGGCAGATAACGAGTACCAGCGCGATGATAACAGCTATGATTCCCGCGCCAAAAATAAATGCAATCCCATAGCCGCTGAAAAACGGGCCGCCGAATTCCCGGCCCATTTCACCCGTAAAAATATCTGCGTCACCGGTGCTGTAAGTGCCGGACGCAGCGCCTGTGCCTCCTCCGATCAGAAGGACCAGCAGGCCGGCCAGCACGCATTTCCAGTAATTTGCCTTAAAGCACCAGCTGCCCTTATCCTTCAGTTCCCGTCTTGTCCACATGGGGCTTTCCTCCTTCATCATATCAGGGGTAATTCTGTTTCGATGATATGAATATACAGGCCTATTCTTTCAATCCTCCCGGACAAATCTTAAACTTTCATTAATGGCCCTTTGTTTTTCCAGTACAGATGATATTTTCGCAGCTGTGATAGCGGCCGGGAACCTCTTCCGTGAGAATCTGCGCCTTGTCAAAAGGCGCGAAGGTGACGGCACTGACTTCATCAAATTTGGTGACGTCCGCGAGCACATAGGCATTCCTGCACTGATTTATCGCCATTTCCTTGATCATCGCCTCGCGGACATCCGGCGTCGTATAGCCGTCTTTCCTGGTGATCCCGTTCGTCCCGAAGAAACCTTTCGTGAAATGGTAGCGGGAAATCATCTGCGCGGCGACACTGCCGATCACAGCCCCGGTTGAGCTCTTCAGATCGCCGCCGATGAGAATCAGCCGAAAGCCGTCCGCCGCCAGACGCTGGGCGTGCGACACGGCATTTGTCACGTAAACTGCATTTTTTTCGCTGATATACTGCAGCATGCTGCCTGTCGTCGTGCCGGCATCCAGATATACGAAATCTTCAGGTTTGATCAGATCCGCGGCATATCGCCCGATCTCCGTTTTTTCCGTCAAATTCACCTGTGATTTCTGTTCTACCGTCGGCTCATGGGCTGTCACCGAATATTCATTGGCGATCGCACCGCCAAATACCTTCGTCAGCATACCGGCCTTATCCAGTGCCGTAATATCCCTCCGCACGGTCGACTCCGAAGTTTCCAGAAAGTCCTTCAGTTCCGTCACAGTGACGCTTTTCTTTTCATCCAGCAGCCGCAGGATGATCTCATATCGTTCTTCTGTCAGCATGATTCACATTCCCTCTGCATTAAGCCGTCGACACGCAGACAGTTTTGGGGCATGCGCAGCATGCACAGAAAACTGTGTGCGTGATAAAGAAAGACAGGCCGCTTTCCGAAAAAGGCGCCTGTCTTTCTGGTATCACAGATTCACCTGAATAATCAGAGATTCTCTGTCATGAACTTGCTGACAGCTTCGCATGCGGCATCCTCGTCATCACCCTCGAAGGTGAAATCCACTTCCATGCCCTTCTTGGCGCCAAGGCTCATAATGGCGATCAGTTTCTTCGCATCAACCGTGCGTCCGTCCTTCGTCAGCTTGATATTGCTGCTGAAGCTCTTCGTCAGTTTAACAAGCTCTCCCGCAGGACGTGCATGAATACCCTCGGTATCTGTGATGACATACTTGAATTCCTTCATTTTGCATTACCTCCATATATTTTATTTGGTTTGTTTATTCTTCTGCCTTGTTTATTTTTCTAAAAAATAATGCCAGCCCCATTATATGCTGCTGCCGGCTCATAATCCAGCCGGGGACGTGATGCAGATCACGCCACTTTCTTCTTGAGAATTCCGAGCAGCACCGCTGAAATCACGGTTCCTGCAACCAGTGCCACCAGATACATCGGCCAGTTGCCGACAACCGGGAATACGAAGATACCGCCGTGAGGAGCCATCAGTGTACATCCAAAGGCCATCGAAATACCACCTGCGATAGCGGAACCCGCAATGCAGGAAGGAATGACACGTCCGGGATCTGCTGCCGCATAGGGAATGGCACCCTCTGTGATGAAAGCAAGTCCCATGATGAAGTTCGTCGGCGCTGCCTCGCGCTCTGTCTTCGTCCATTTGTTGCGGAAAATCAGGGAAGAGAGAGCGATCGCACACGGAGGTGTCATGCCGCCGATCATAACTGCCGCCATGATATCATAATCTCCTGCTGCGATAGCCGCCGTGCCGAATACATAAGCCGCTTTGTTGAAAGGGCCGCCCATATCCACAGCCATCATACCGCCGAGGATCATGCCGAGCACCACCTTGCTCACGCCGTTCATGCTGTTCAGGCCGAGCGTCAGCAGAGAATTGATGCCGCCGAAAATCGGCTCGATCACATAGATGCACAGAATGCCGATAGCCAGAACGCCGACCAGCGGATAGATCAGAACAGGTGCGATCTTTTCCAGTGCTTCCGGCAGATGTGTGCAGAGTTTTTCGAGACCCAGAACAATGAAACCAGCTGCAAAGCCGGCAACCAGCGCGCCGAGGAATCCCGACTTTCCGCCGACCGTCAGTGTCTCACTCACATAAAAGCCCTTGGCCAGAAGACCGCCGACAAAGCCCACTGCCAGCGCCGGTCTGTCTCCGATCGCTTCTGCGATAAAACCGGCCAGCACAGGAAGCATAAAGGAAAACGCCGCGTTTCCGATATGATTGAAAAGCGCCGCTGCCGGACTGCTGCTTCCCAGCGTCGACAGGTCTGAAACGCCTGCAATACTGTCAATGAGGAATGAGAGTGCGATCAGAATACCGCCGCCGACAACAAACGGAAGCATATGTGATACGCCGTTCATCAGCCAGGTATAGATCTTGTGCCATGCGCCGTCTTTATTCTTACCGGAGGCAGCACTCTCCGCTTCGGATCCCGCAGATGCATGATAGATATCCACTTCGCCGTTCATTGCCTGATCCACCAGTTTGTCAGCTTTGCTGATACCGTCGGACACCGGCACATTGATGACTTTCTTGCCGTCGAAACGCTCCATCGGAACCTTCGCATCCGCAGCGACAATGACAGCTTTTGCATGGCGGATCTCATCGTCTGTCAGGACATTTTTTGCTCCGCCTGAGCCTCTCGTCTCTACCTTGACGCGTATTCCGGCCGCCTTCGCAGCATTCTCGATGCCCTCTGCCGCCATATAGGTATGCGCGATACCGGTCGGGCAGGATGTAACGGCGATAATTACCGGCCATGTGCTCTCAGCGGTTTCAGCGGCAGCTTTGGAAGCATCCTCTCCGCTTCCCTCTGCCAGGCGCTCATCCACGCCGGCCTCTTTTTCATCTGCATCGTCAACGATCTTCAGGAATTCATCGACCGTCTTTGCATTGCGCAGAGCCGCCGTGAAATCGTCATGCATCAGCAGCATGGAAAGTTTGCTCAGCACATCCAGATGGACATTGTCATCTGTATTCGGCGCCGCGATCAGAAACATGAGTGTGACCGGTTCGTCATCAAGTGCCTGGTAATCGACTCCGTTCGGGATCACCATGGCTGCAAGACCCGGTTTGTCCACGGCATCGCACTTGCCATGCGGAATGGCAATGCCATCGCCAATGCCCGTCGTGCTCTCTTCTTCTCTGGCGAAAACCTGCGCACGGTATCCGGCGCGGTCATTGATCTTACCGCTTTTCACCATCAGATCGATCGCCTCGTCGAGAGCTTCTTCCTTCGACTTCGGTGCCGCGTTGAGCGATATCGCGCGCGGGTCAAGTAAATCAGTAATTCTCATCCTCACCCTCCTGACCAGATTTCATGAATCTGCTCTTGTGATACATATACTGCCATCCTGCAGCATTTCCCGTACTTCCACAGACCGCTCTTCTTACCGCCGGTCTGTTTGATTCCATACCTTAAGCAGCGTGACATAATTGTTGTTTTTCATCGTCTTCCCGTAAACCGTCAGGTCTCACTCCAGCTGCTTCAGCACCTCCTGCACTTCTTCTTTTGTCGCCAGGAATTCGGAAAAGGCGCTCGCGCTTCCTGTGGCAAGACCCATATGAAAAGCGTGCTCATAATCTCCGGATTCCATCCAGCCGGCCATGAAACCCGCCACCATGGAATCGCCCGCGCCAACGGCATTAACCAGTTTTCCCCTCGGTGCTTCGGATTTATGCACGGAACCGTCTTCCGCGACGAGTACCGCGCCTTCACCGGCCATAGATACCAGAACATTACGCGCTCCTTTTTCCTGCATTTTCCGCGCGTAGGGAACGACATCGTCTCTCGTGCTGAGTGTCACTCCGAATATCTCTCCCAGTTCGTGATTATTCGGCTTGATCAGGAACGGATGATACTGCAGCACGTTCATCAGCAGATCCCTCGTCGCGTCGACGATAATTCTCACGCCCCTGCCGTCGAGCATCGCCATGATGCGGCTGTACATGTCATCCGGCATGGAAGAGGGAATGCTGCCTGCGAGGAAGAGCGTATCGCCCTCCTTCAGCTGATCCAGTCTGTCCATCAGCATCCCCAGTTCTTCTGCCCCGATGACCGGACCCATACCGTTAACCTCTGTGCCGTCCACATTCTTCAGCTTCAGGTTGATCCGGGAAATCCCCTCCGGAATCCTGATGAAGTCCGTGTGAAGTCCCATCTCCTGAATACGGCGTGCGATCTCATCCCCCGTGAAACCGGCGATAAATCCCAGTGCCGTGCTGTCAAATCCGAGATTCTTCAGAACAATAGACACGTTCACGCCCTTACCGCCCGGCAGCATCTGTTCCGACGTCGTCCGGTTTGTCAGACCAAGCTGAAAATCATCAACGGTAAAGATGTAATCCAGCGATGGATTAAAAGTAACGGTATAGATCATGAATTCTGTTCCTCCTGATTTTTATGACCGTTTGTGAATCTCCGTGTGTTAATATCTGTATTGTACGCGCAAAATCATTCACATTCAATCACATTCGGTCAAATTCATTTACAAATATACACCAGTGAATTTGGACAAAATGCACAATATCGATCTCTGTGTGCGGATGCGCCTCAACTCATCACGCGCTTTTACGTGTGGGGATGCGGCTCACTGACCGATAAAAAAAGAAGTCCGCATGGCGGGCTTCTTTCCTGTTATCTGTCTGTCGGATTTCTTCGGTTTTATGATGTCTCTGTCGGATGCCTGCTCATCCCTGCACAGTGCCGGAGCGCGAAGCCGCGTACTCCATGTTCAGTTCCCGCAGTTCTTTTTCCCCGTCGATGTAGGGCTGATAATAGGCATCCGTATCTCCGCCGCCCAGATTGTCGCAGCCGTTGCAGAACTCGCATGTGTGTCCGCACACATTCAGCGACTGGCGGACGATTCTGATTCTCTCTTCTCTGGTCGTATCCTTGATAAGCAGTGATTTCATACCGCAGCACCTCCCTGTCTGCACATGCAAAATTTTAATATCTTCATATTCATTTCTGATCTGCAGATCACCCTGCCCTTTCCTTCCGTCGGTGTGCAGCCGGGTCATACTGCAGCTTGCGATCGACAAGCTTCATTACATGAACGCAGGCGATCATGGTAAAGACAGCCGCACCGACCCAGGCAGCCGGATCGCCGAAGGCTGCCAGCGTGTAGTTCTTCAGATGGATGGACAGCACAGCCATCACCAGCCTGCAGGCCAACTCAACGATGCCGCCGCACATCGGCAGGAAGCCGTAGCCGCAGCCCTGCATCGTGTTCCGGAAGATGAAGATCATGCCCAGCGGAATATAGAACAGCGTACAGAGAAAAATATACGTCTGCGCATATGGCATGATCGCGGACATATCTGTGTCTGCGGAGAAAAACAGCGTCATCAGTGACGAGAGAAGCAGATTTGCGAGAACACCGGCGATCACGGCATAAATGCAGGTGGAAAGCAGCGATGCGCGGATGCCCGCATGGATGCGGCCCGCGTCCCCCCTGCCGAAATTCTGCCCGCTGTACGTGGCCATTGTCATCCCGGTGCTCTGGAACCACTGCGTAAGGATATTCTGTATCTTGCTCGCCGCCGTAAACGCAGCGACAGCTGTCGCGCCGAAAATGTTGATCGCACTCTGCATGATCATGGTGCCGGATGCCGTGATGGCGAACTGAAGTGCCATCGGCAGTCCGACGCCAACCTGCTGCCGCGTGAAGGAACGATTGATACGCCACATCGACCGTTCAGGATGAAGCACTTTCATTTTTTTCCAGATGAAGAGAAAACAGAGCACGGCGGAGATTCCCTGCGAAATATCTGTCGCGATAGCGGCGCCCGCCACGCCCATCTGAAACTGAATGATAAGAAACAGATCCAGAACGACGTTCAGGCAGGCGGAAAAGATCAGGAAAAACAGCGGCGTCCTGCTGTCTCCGACAGCCCGCATCATCGACGAAAACAGATTGTAGTAAACGCTGCAGACTGTTCCGTAGCAGATGATCGTGATATAGGTACAGGCGTCGTCGAAGATCTCGTCCGGCGTGTTCATCAGCCGCAGCAGTCCGTGCATGCCCGCAACGGAAATCACCGTAACGACGACGCTGACGATGAGCGAAAGCAGGATGGCATTCGCCACCGAGCGCTTCGTGCCGTCTTCATTTTTCGCCCCGTAGCACTGCGACGTGAGCACGGTGAAGCCCGTTGTCAGCCCCTGCGAGAAACCCAGCACCAGAAACATGATCGTACCGGTGCTGCCGACGGCCGCCAGCGCGTCCGCCCCGACAAAGTTTCCCACGATGATCGTATCCGCCATATTGTAGAGCGTCTGAAAAATATTGCCGATCAGGATCGGTATCATAAAGCGCATGATCACACGCATCGGTTTTCCGACTGTAAGATCTGTATCCATCTTTCTCCCCTGATGAGTCCTGCCTCTTCACAGGTCACCAGAACCTGCCGCAGCTCATTCCCTTTTTGCAGCTTTACATTTCCCGGTGCCTGCATGATTCCTGATGGTTTCAGTATAATACAACGTCAGCAGGGCACAAAACAGAAAAATACGCTCCTGCCGCGCAAAAATCAATACGCAGGCGGCAGAATTTGCTGTTCACCCGCAGCCAGCCGCTATCACACATGGAGACTTCCGCCGCAAAAAGCCCGCAGCCGGCACATGCCGGCTGCGGGTCTCATTCAGACGATATCTGATTATCTGTTACTGCTGTCCTGCTACGGCGATGGCGGATCCAAGATAGGTAATCGCGTCATCTGCCGAAAGCTCCTGTCCGGCATATACGTTGCCGTTGGTGTCATAGATGTAGCAGGTTCCGTCTCCCGGCTCCGCAAATCCGATGACAACAGCGTTGCCTGTATAAACATCGTCGCCGGAGAAGGAAGTCAGGGAAACCGTAGAACCGTCTTCCGTCGTCACATCCTCAGTGGAGCTTCCGTCGGAAGTTACAGGGATGGTCCACAGATCTCCGTTGGTCGCGTCAACCAGCGTAGCGTAAGTATTGCCTGACGGCGCTTGATAGGTTGCGAACACCAGCTCATCGCCGTCGCTGTTCTGTGCGTAGACAGCCGAGCTGATCATATCGCTCGTCACATCATTCAGTGAGAATCCCGTCGAGGACGCGGATACAGCGGATTCGCTGCCTGCATCCTCTGTCGCTGATTCATCATAGGATGTTTCCGCTGATTCTGAATAAGAAGATGTGCTCTCTGCCTCCGCGCTGTCGGAAGAGCTTCCGCAGCCTGCCGTCATTGTCGCTGCCGCCATCATGACGGACATCATAATACCCAGTATTTTCTTCTGCATCATTTTTCTCCTTTTCCTTATAGATCACAGAATGTCCCCGTTCCTTACATGCATCCGCTCACGCACCTGCCATTCAGGCAGGGTTCAGCGAATACCAACGGAACCAGGATTATCGTATCAATCCCTCATGATCTGAAAAAGCACGAAAAAATGCAATGTCATTAACTTAAGAATCTCCATATGTAGTGAGAAAAATAACTAATATTAGTTCCACTATATACAGCTTTATGCTATTCTCTGTAGTGAGAAAAGAGGTTGGCATAAAGCATGTTTATCA